>Ga0207676_10000042_pt1 | contig 163475 bp, 156 predicted proteins | sample KBSSwiS72_FD_184307 | JGI IMG/M metagenome (GOLD analysis project Ga0207676, IMG submission 184307) | Switchgrass rhizosphere microbial communities from Kellogg Biological Station, Michigan, USA - KBS Switchgrass S7-2 (SPAdes) (version 2) | ecosystem: Host-associated > Plants > Roots >...
TCTGGCGTTTGGCTTTCTTCTTGACGCAGCGGACTTTGCCGCCCCGTTTGACCTTGCGGGTGCCCGCCTTGCAGCGCTTGCGCTTTGGTTTGGTGCTCGGGTTCTGCGGCCCTTCGAAGGCTTCGCTGGAGGGCGTCACCGCTGGCGGCGGTGGCGGCGGGCTCTGACAGGCCTCGCCTTCGCATTCGGTCTCCCGGGTCGGGTCGGGGAAGCCTCCACCCACCCGGGCGTCGTAGACGTCGTTGAGCCCGTAGTCGGCCTTGACCAGGCTGCTCAGGGTGCCGAAGAAGACGTTCTCGCCGCTCGGGTCGGCGTCGAGGAAGATCGACTCCGCCGGGCTGTCGCCGGAGGAGATCAGGTCGATGCAGCCCTGCGCGGCCGCGCTGAAAGTGTCGAGCGCCTCGGTGCAACCGCCTTTGCCTGCCTCCTCCCACTGGTAGACGTCCCAGGTGCCGTTGGTGTCGCGCGGTGCCAGCGCCTCGTAGCTTTCGTAGTAGGCGCGGGTGCCGTCGCCCGAGAGGATGCGGGGGGCGTGGCCTAGCGCTTCCCAGCCCTGGATGCGGGCGGCGGCGAAGTCGTGATCGCCGGTGTTGTCAGCGCCGAGGTCTTCGGCCACCGGCCGTGCCCCGCTCGGGTTGCAGGAGATGCAGCGCAACTCGTCCTCGGCGGCGTCGTATAAATAGACCTCCTGGGCGGGTTGACTGCTGACCGCGTCGAGGTTGTCGTATCCGGTCGGCGTCGGACTCGCCATCGAGACGAAGACGGCGTGAAGGCCGTCGGGGCTGATCCGGGCCGAGCGCTGCACGGGCAGTTCATGAATCGGGCCGGGGTCTTCGTCGAACTGCCCGACGTCTTCTTTGTCGAGCGCCATGATGAAGGTGAAGCTGCTTTCCCCGCCGCCTTCGTCTGCTTCGTAGAGGTAGAGGTTGCGGGCGCCTTTGCTCGCCGGACCTTCGCCGTCGAGGTCTTCGCTGGAGGCAAAGTAGATGCGCGAGGCGTCCTCGCTCGCGCCCAACGGGCCCAGCACCCCTTTCGCGATCAGCTGCGCCGTCTCGCTCTGCACGTCGAATTCGTAGAGCTCGTCTTTCAGCGCGCCGGAGTCGAAAGCGAAGATCGCCTTCGAGCCATCGTTTGCCGCCGTCCAGTACCAAGCCGGGTCGGTCGATTTGACGCCCGAGACTTTGATCGTCTGGGCGCCTTCGATTCGCGCGTAGATCTGGCCCGGGGAGGAGCTGGCCGCCGACCAGAAGATCTTCGTACCGTCGGCCGAGATCGCGTTGTGGGTGCTCGATTCGTTGCCGATGCCGGAGAAACCGGCCCCCGTCCCGGCCGCGCAGGGCAGCGGGCTCGGGTTGCCGTTCGGCAGGAAGCAAACGAAGCGAAGTCCTTCAGGGGTGTGCTCGTAGAGGAGAAACTCGTTGGCGGGAAGCGATGGCGCCTGAAGCAGCTTGCCGTTCGCCGTGAAGATCGCGTGCGTGCCGTCCCCCGAGGCGCCGTGCCAGCGCACGGCACGGTATTCCGCCGCCGACCTGTTGGTCGGCGGCTCTGTCGTCAGCGCTTGGTAGGTCCCGAGCCCAGCGCAGTTCTGGCGCCGGTAGAGGTTGGGGTATCCCGCGACCGCCCCTTCTGCCAACGGTGCCACCGAATAATGGCGTACCCAGGCCATGCAGAGGTCTTCCGAGAAGCCCTGGAACTCCCCGCCAAGCAGCGGTTCGGCCCCGACAGGGGGTGCCGTTCGCGATGGCGAGATCGAGTTGCTCGACCAGCCGCTCTCGCCGCGCCGCGCCAGGTACTCGGTGACGAAGGCAGCGCCTTCTGCGTCGCCGAATGCGGTCGCCGAGGTGAAAGCGAATGCGTTCCCCGCGGCGGCGCTTTGATCGATTTCATACAAGCGCGGAGGTAGCCCGCTCCGCCCAACCCAGAGGGCAACGTCGGCGTTTCCTTTCTCCAGCGGCGAGACCATCTCGAAGGCGCGGCAGTCGGGCAAGTTGTTCGACGGGGCGGTTCGGAAGGCGTCGTTGGCGCACGCTGACACCGAGCTCTGCGCCGCGAAGGTCTTCAACGTTCGCTCCACCCCGGCTTCGAAGCTCGCTTCCGCAGGGCCTTCTTTGCCGTCCGGGTCCTCGCCGAAGACCGGCCCGCCACCGCTGCTCTGCGCCACGAAGCGGTAGTGATAAGTCGTACCAGGGTCGAGGCCCTCGAGCACAACGCCGGCGCTGGTCACCGCTTTGTTCACCGCTTTGCTCGTGAGAAGCGCCGCCGAGACCGGCTCTTTCGCCCCGCAGCCCCCTTCGGAGCATTTGCCGGTTCCATATTCGACGTAGTAGGTCGCGTCCTGCAAGAAGCGCGGGTTGATCTGCGCCCGCACCGTCGCCTCCTCGCGTCCGACCGCGCTCGCGAACTGGGCGACGATCTCCGGCGGTCTGGGCGGCGGCGGTTCGCATCCCACTGGGGCCGTGCCGTAGGCGTCGACGTGAGTCGCTTTCGACGCTCCGCCCAGGCCGCCGCTGGAGAAAACGACGTAAAGGTTGCCGGGCGCTTCGCTCCCCGGGCAGATGTTCGTACCCAGCCCGCGCAGCAGCGGCCCCTGGAAGGGGATGTATGGGAAGAATTCGTTGTTTGCTTCTTCTGCTGCTGTCGGCACCAACTGATTGCCGACTGGGTCGAACTCGACCACCCGCTTCGAGGCGCCGTGGATCGCGTAGACGTTCTCGCTGGCGTCCACCGCCACCTCCTGCGGGTTGACCACTTTGAATTTGGATCCCGTCGGTTTGCCGGGATCGAGCGGCACTCCGGCCGAGCTCAACTTGTATACGTCGTCGAGACCGGAAACGAGGAGGTAGATGCTGCCCGTGGAGTCGATATCGAGGCTGTTGACCGATTCGCCTGCAAAGGCAGCCAGTTCCCCTTCGAAGGGGATTTCTTCTTTGAAAGTCCCATCGAGATTGAAGATCTGGATCCGGTCTTTGTCGCCGACCACGATCGCGTCTCCCGTCGGACTGTAGGCGATGATGTCACCCGCAGTACCGGCAAGATAGCTCGGTGCTTCACCGCTCGTGCCGGCCTGGCAAACGTCGCCGGGATCTACCGGGCATCGGTTCTGCTCTTCGGCCGGCGCCCCTTCTCCGACCTTCGTCTGGTTGACTTTCCCCCCAAACATCAAGAGGAATTCGCCCTCTTCGCTGAACTTCTGCACGCGGAAGTTCTGTCTCTCGAAGACATAGATATCGCCTGCTGAATCGACCGCGACCCCGAAAGGCTGTTTGAATTGCCCCTCCCCGCTGCCTGCTTTTCCAGCCTGACAGAGGCCGGAGAGCGGTTCCCCTTCGGGCTGTCCAGGTTCGCAGGTCTGCAGTTCGTCTGCCCCGTTGGCGACGCCCCATCCCCAGGCCCTGACAAAGAGGCCCCAGGCGGTGTACTCGCTGATCCGGGCGTTGCTGAGCTCCGCGACGTAAACGCGGCCGGTCTCGGGATTGCCCGCTACGTCCGTGGGGAAATCGAGCTCCGCCGCGCCGCTGCCAGGGTCCGTCTGCCCTTCCGGCATCTGCAGGACGAAGTCCGGCGGCGACGCGATGGCACCTGGGGTCAGCCAGAGAGCTGAAAGCAGTGCCAGCGTCGCCGCGACGACCACCGTCTGCCTACTGCCGATCGATTGCATTTGCGTGGACCCCCCGAATTCTCCGAGCGCGCCCTCGGATCGCCTGCCGTTTGAGTAAACCCATCCGGAGACTTATCGGAACGCTTGAAGATTTGTCAAGTAGAGCTTTGGCGGTGAGCCCAAGCGCCGATCGCTCGGCCCTTGGGCTTCCGCCGTACGAGGCATCGGCGCTAACCGTTGCCTGTGTAGCTGCTTAGGGTGTAGGGTTATGTGTGATGTTTACGGGCGGGCCTGTAGGTTTGCCTGGGCCTAGATCTTCGTATCCTTTGACTGTTACCGAACCGTGCATTGTACCGGTGTGGGTTGTGCCGGTGAAGATGCAGATGCCGGCGTGGTATTGGGTGGCCACATGAACTGTATTGGCATCCAATGTAATGATGTGCTTGCCAGTTTCAGGATCTATATCTGTTGTGTATGTAACCCCTTTCACAGCTGTACCAACTGTCTGAGCTGGAATTGTGATCGTGCAGTTCGGGTGTGTGATTTCAATCGCTTTGCCAACCGGGCAATCGATATGGACTGTTCCGTGATGTCCCGGTGTAAATGTGAAACTACAGCCGTTCACATCGACGGTGACTTCACCCGGGGTGCCGCCTGTTGTTTTACATTTTGTGTAGTGGGGAATGATTGTGATATGGGTCGTTGTATTTCCGGTGATTGTGCCGTCATATGTTGCTTCGTCGCATACGATTCCGCCTTCGAGCCCGTGAGAGCTTAGCTCGGTAAAGTGCGATCCGCCCTCGAATCCCTCGACTGTGGTAAGTCCATTTGGAGAATCCGAGGTGAAATGCCCGGTAGACGTCGCTGAGGCGTTCATCACGGCGACGGCGCTCATCGCCAGGGTGGCGAGGAGGCCGAGGCCGAGTACTTTGAGCTTGAGGCTCATTGTCGTTCCTTTCGGTCGGTTGAGAGCGGTGAGGTCTCTGGCTCCCCGCCCTGATCCCGTTTTGGGATGCGCTATCCATAGCCGCGACTCGGGCTTACGGTCAAGAAGTTTCTAGCGGTAGGGCCCGTTTGAGATGGGCCGCTTCGGAATTTCCCTGGAAATCGCCGTTTGAGCGCCGCGGAGGCTGCACGCTAACGCGCTGGTGCAGATCCGTGCGAATCCGTCCTGGCAGCTCAAGTCGGCCCAGAACCCCCTGGTTATGCGGTCTGTACACGCTGCCGGTCCCTCGCTCTCGCCTTCCTACCATCTGATCCGATGCAAGGCTCACATCGCAGGCCTCTGAAGTCGCAGCCCTCAGGTGACCTTTCAGAGGCCCCATCCAGCCGGCCGCGAGGGGGTTGGCACTCTGGGCCTACGGGGGCTCGGATTCAAGCCCGGTCGAAATGCAGCGAGCGCAGCGTCGCAGCCGCTCATGAGCAGAGCCCCAATGCCCCTGGATTCGAGACCCCCAAACCTCGAGGGTCTTCCTTGTGAGTGGTCGGCAGCATCGCCTGATGGCGGCGCCGCTCTGAGCCTCCATGCGCTGCCACTCCATCGGGTAATCGGGAGTGGAGGGTCGGGATGCGTTGAACGCACAACGCAACTCATAGTCAGATCTGCGAGGCCAAAAGAGGGTGCTGGCGATTTACCCGATGGCGTGCGCAGGATGCTTTACGGCGTGACGAGAGCAGGTCCGAACGTCTCTCGGCCTCCAGATCTCGCCACCATCGCGATGCTCAAGGCCACTGCTCGTCCGCTGGCTTTCTTATCGCCATGTCTGATGTTTGATTCAGGCTGCGGCACTGGGTCGTTGTCGCCTCACTTGCTCAGTGACAGGCTGTGCGTCGGCATCGAAGATCCCTGAAATTAGTCGAGGCGGGAGTTCTACTGCTCGCGACGACGCGGCAGTGATTCCTTCAGTCGTGGATTAGAGGACCATTGTGGATGTGAGATTGGCCTTTGTCCTGCCGCAAAATCAGCTTGAGCGCTTGGCGCTGCCGCTTGCGAAATGGCACCAGGAAGATGCAGCGCGCTGGCAGACGGCCGTCGCTGCGTTGCAATTCCTCGCCGTTGGTCCATCGTGCGCAGACGGGCATGGGAAAGACTCTTCCGAAGCTGACACCTGGTGTGTACATAGCCGATGCTCCAGGCGTGCCGAGGCAGCACGCCTGGAGCCGGCGTACCACCTTGAATAGCTCCCTGATTTTGGAGCGAAACCGCGCGCGCGCGGTTTCGCGTAAACAGACCTTTGTCAGCTTAAGAAGGCCAGGATGTGTAAATCCGGGGTGGTCAGCCGCGGAGCTGCCGCGCACGCTCGATCGCCTGCTTGGGGCTGGCGATCTCGCCTGCGTACTGGGCTGCCTCCAGCTCGGCCAGCAGCTCGCCAAGCTCGGGGCCGGGGGCGATTCCGAGCTCGGCGGCCAGGTCGGCGCCGCGTACGAGTGGCTGTGGGGGGCCGTTGCGGCGCCAATCGAGGGCGGCGGCCAGCATTTCGCGTGCCAGCTGCAGGTGTGCCTCTATTGCCTCCTCGGTGGCGAAGGGGCCGCCGCCGCGGGCCGAGAGGCGGTCGGCGACCGTCAGCAGGGTGACGTCGGCGGCGACCGGCTCGGTCGCCCGCAGGTACTCGTGGACGCGGCGGGAGGACAGCGGTGCCTCGTGGACGAGGAAGCCGAGGCGCAGGTGATGCTGGGTCAGGGCTCGTAGGTGCGCGGTCAAAGCCCGGCTGGCGCGCAGGCGGCGGCAGATCCCGGCGACTATCTCCGCCCCCTCGCTGTCGTGGCCGATGAAGGTGACGTAGCCCTCCCTCTCGCCGCGGGTCGCCGGCTTGCCGATGTCGTGCAGGAGGGCGCCGAAGCGCAGGGCGGCGCCGCGCGTCATCTCGTCGGCCAGCGGCTCGTCGAGCAGCTCGCGGACCTCGGCGGCGCGCTCGCCGGCGAATCGCTCTAGGTCGGCCTCAACCTCCAGCGTCTGCTCCAGCACCGCCAGCGTGTGGCCGTGCACGTCGAGATGGTGATTGGGCCCCTGCTCGACCCCGCGCAGCGCCTCCAGCTCGGGCAGGACGACCGCGGTCAGGCCCAGCTCGTCGAGCAGCGCCAGACCGTGCAGCGGGCTGGGGCCGCCGAGCAGGCGCCGCAGCTCCGCCAGCTGCCGCTCGCCGGCCGGCTCGGCCGCGCGGGAGGCCTCCGCCCGGGCGAGCGCCACGGTGCCGGGATCGACCTCCAGGCCGAGATCGGCGGCGAGGCGCGCGGCACGCAGCAGACGCAGCGGATCGGCGGCGAAGCTGTCGTCCCCGACCGCCCGCAGGACCCTCCGCTCGAGGTCGGCGAGGCCTCCGTGCGGATCGATCGGCTCGCCGCCGCCCAGTGGCACGGCGACCGCGCCGAGGGTGAAGTCCCGCGCCGCCAGGTCGGCCTCGATCGTCTCGCCTCGCAGGGCCGTCACGTCGACCTGCCAGGAGCGGTCCGCCGCGACCGCGCGCCAGGTCGCGAACTCGGCCGAGAGCTCGAACGGATGCCCGTCCGCGGCCCCGGCGATCGCCTTGGCCGCTCTGGCGGGGTCGCCGGCGACGGCGAGGTCGAGATCGGTCACCTCAGTCCCGAGGGCCGCGTCGCGCACGGCGCCGCCGACGATCCATACCCCCTCTCCCCCGGCCAGCGCCTGCCGCACAAGGGCAACGATCGGCGCGGCGTCGAGGCGCGCGGCGAGGCTCGTATCCGCGGCGCTCATACGCTTTCGCGCGGAACCCGGGCCGAAATCCCGCAGGTGATCTCGTAGTTGATCGTGCCCAGGCGAGCCGCCATCTCCTCGGCCAGGAGCGACTCCTCCCCCTGCGATCCGATCAGCACCGCCTCGGCCCCCGGCTCGACGTCGCCGTCGGGGCCGAGGTCGATCGTCACGTTGTCCATCGACACGGTGCCGACGAGTGGGTGGCGGCGGCCCCCGACCAGCACCTCGGCGTTATTGGAGAGGCCGCGCCGCACCCCGTCGCCGTAACCGAGCGGCAGCACGCCGACCCAGGTCTCGGTGCTGGCGCGCCAGGTCTGTCCGTAACCGGCGCTGTCGCCGGGCTGGAAGCGCTTCACGTCAGCGACGTAGGAGTGCAGCGAGAGCGCCGGGATCAGCCCCCGCTGGGCCGGATCGTCCTGGAAGGGATCGAGCCCGTAGACGGCGACGCCGCAGCGCGCCATGTCGAAGTGGGCGCGGCGGTCGCGGAAGACGGCGGCGCTGTTGGCGGCGTGGACGACGACCTGCGGAAACTCGGCCTTTGCCGCCTCGGCCACCGCCTCGAAGCGATCGAGCTGCTCCTCGAAGAAGGGCGAGTCGCGTTCGTCGGCGGTCGCGAAATGGGTCCAGAGGCCGGCCGGCTCGAGATCGGCGCTCGCCGCGCAGGCCCTGAGCAGGGCGATGACCTCGTCGGCGTCGCGATTGCCGAGGCGGCCCATGCCGCTGTCGTGCTTGACGTGGACGCGGGCGGGTCGGCCCTGCGCCCGGGCACGGGCCGCGACCAGCTCGAGAAATCCCCCTCGCCACACCGCGATCTCCGATCCGGCGGCCAGCGCGACGTCCAGCTCCGGCGGCGCCAACGCCCCCATCGTCAAGAGTGGGATGTGCGGCAGTCGCCGACCGATTCTTCCGGCCTCCGCAGCGGTCGCCACCGCCAGCCTGGTCGCCCCACCCGCCAGGGCGGCGTTGGCACAGACGTCGGCCCCGTGTCCGTAGCCGTCCGCCTTGACCACCGCGCAGAGCTCGCTTCCCTCCCCCAGCTCCGCCGCCAGGCGGGCGCAGTTGCTGCGCACCGCACCGGCGTCGATCCGGGCCAGCGCCCGCTCCATCGCTAGTCGACGAGCGCCGCGAGCGCGTCGGCTCGCGTGACCATGCCGGCGAGGCGGCCGTTGGAGTCGACAACGGGAAGGTGGTTGTGGTGGCTCTCGGCGATCTTCTCCGCCACCTCCTCGACGCTGTCGTCGGTGCGGACGACGACCGGGTCGGTGCTCATCAGCTCTGAGACCTTGGTCGCGAAGGCCTTGTTCAGCCGCTCCTCGAACCCCTTCATCGAGCCGACGAAGACGACGCCACCCATGATGTTGAGGTAGTGCGGCAAATGCAGATCGGCCTCCTCCTCGCTCAGGACCAGGTCGGACTCGCTGACGATGCCGACCACCCGGCGTTCGTCGTCGACCACCGGGATCGCGCCCTGGTCGGTCTTCGCCAGCAGCTCGATGGCGTTGCGGGCGTCGGCGTCCGGCGATACAGCCGGCACGCTGTCGTCCATGATCTCGGCGGCGGTCTTCATGCAGGGGCGAGGTTATTCGACCGGCAGCAACCCTGCCGCGATCGAATCGATCACGTCGCTTGCGATCACCGACTCGGCCGCGCCGACCCGGCGGGCGGCCTCGCGACCGGCCCGGGCGTGGGCGACGACGGCAGCGCAGGCGGCGGTGAACGGCTCCAGGCCGCGGGCGAGCAGAGCGGCGGCGATGCCGGAGAGAACGTCGCCGGTGCCGGCGGTGGCGAGCGCCGGTGCCGAGACCGCGTTGACGGCGACGCGCTCGCCATCGCTGACGATCGTGTCGTCGCCCTTAAGGACCAGGATGGCGTTCGCCGCCCGCGCCGCCTCGCGCGCCGCGGCGAGGCGGCGCGCGGCCACCTCCTCGGAGGGCCGCTCAAGCAGGCGACCCAGCTCGCCCGCGTGCGGGGTGAGAATCGTCGGCGCCGTGCGGGCGGCGATCGAGTCGAGCCTCCCGGCGAAGGCGTTGAGCCCGTCGGCGTCGATCACCAGCGGCGCCTCGATCGCCGTGGCCGCCTCGCGCGCCAGCTCGATCGCACCGGGGTCGCGGCCGAGGCCCGGGCCGAGGACGCCGGCGGCCGCCCGCTCAAAGGTGCGCAGCAGCGCCTTGGCGGAGGCGGGCGCCAGGCAGCCGTCGCCGCCGGGGCAACCGACCGACATCACCTCCGGCTGCGCAGCCTCGAAGATCGGCTCCAGGTCGGCCGGCACGGCGACCGTCGCGTAGCCGGCGCCGGCCCGAATCGCCGCCTGCGAGCACAGCCGCACCGCCCCGGTCAACCCCCGCGAGCCGCCGGCTATCGCCACCTGACCGGAGCTGAACTTGGTCGATTGGGGACCGCGGCGCGGGGCGAGCGCCAGCACCGATGCGTCGATCTCGCCCGCGGCGGGCTGCGCCGGTGCTCGCGCGGGGATCCCGATCGGAGCGACACGCAGCTCGCCGGTGTGCCACTTGCCCGGTGCGATGCGGTGCCCGAGCTTTGCCGCGTGGAAGCTGACGGTGAGGTCTGCCTCGACGGCGATGCCTTCGACCTCGCCGCTTGAAGCATCGACCCCGGAGGCGACGTCGCAGGCGACCGTCGGTGCCTCACACCCATTGATCGCGGCGATCGCCGCGGCGGCGGGGTCGCGCGCGGCCCCGCCGAAGCCAGTGCCGAAGATGGCATCGACGACCGCGCCCGAGCCAGCCAGGTGCGCGGCAAGGTCGCCGCCGACGTGCTCGGCGCCGAAGCGCTGGAGGTTTGCAGCCGCATCCCCGCTCAGCTCATCCGCGGGCCAGAGCAGCAGCGCCTCGACCTCAAAGCCCGCCTCGGCTATGTACCGCGCCGCCACCAGCCCGTCGCCGCCGTTGTTCCCCTTGCCGCAGACCACCCGCACCGGCCCCTGCGGGTGCAGCTCCCCCACCGCCTCGGCCACAGCCCGCCCCGCCGCCTCCATCAGCTCCAGCGAAGGCACCCCCATCTCCTCGATCGCCCACGAGTCGACCGCCCGCATCCCATCCGCGTCGTACAGGGGCTTTAGCCAGCTATCCATTTCGGGCTTGAGCCTAACCCCGCATCTCGGGCGGGTGGCGCGGGGATGGGGTCTTTGCCCGCAGCCCGCGAGGACGAAGACCCCATCCCCGCGACAGGACCCGCCCGCCGATGTGGTTAGTCCTCAAGCCCAATAATGAGCTTCGCCGTCGCCAGCTCGTCCTGCTCGACCGAGCCGAGCGCCAGGAACTCGATGCTGCGCAGGTACTTCTTCGCCTCTTCGAAGTCCTCGTCGGAGGGGGAGATCATCGAGTCGGCGAGCCGCAGGGCGGCCGGCCCGTCGGCGAAGCCGCTGATCGGCGTCTCGCCCAGCGACGCGACCGCCGCCTCGTAGGCGCTCGAGTCGGAGAGCGTGCGTCCCGAACCGGTGGCGAGCGCGGCCAGCGTCGCCGGCATCCCGTAGCCGATCACGAGGCGCCCTTCCTCGGCGGCGATGACCAGCGGCTTGTCGCCAAGATCCTCGCTGCGGATCGAGAAGCCCTCGACTTTGCCGCTCAGCGCGGTGACGCCGCCGACTTCGACCTGGCGCAGCAGCTGGCCGATGTTGGCGATCGCTTCCGTCGCCCCCTTGCCCTCGGTGCTCAGCACCAGGGCGCCGCCGAGCCTGCTCTCGTTGCTGCCGACCGCGAACACGCCGCCGTCCCGCAGCGAGCCGGCCAGCTCGTCGAGGTCGATCCCCAGCTGTTTCAGGCCTTTCTTCAGTTGGTTCGGCGGCACCGTGTCGGGGATGCCTTCTCTGTCGAGCGCGTCGAGCGCTTCTCCGATCTGTTTGCCGAAGCCGGAGACCGCAACCGCCGCGAACGAGCCGGCGGGCAGGGAGCCGAGCAGCTCGGCGGCATCCCCGGTGGGCGCTTCCTCGCCACCGAGGTCGCTGCTCAGGTCCACTTCGATCGAGTCGTTGCCCGGCGTCGCGCTGGCGACGGCGGTCGCGTCGCTGGGATCGATGCCGGCGTTGCCGAGGATCTCGCGTGCCTGCGGGTCGATCGTGTCGCCCGATTGCTCGATGATGCCGCCGATGTCGACGTAGAGGTCGACGAGGCTGGCCTCGGAGACCGCCTCGAAGGCGCTCTCGAAGCGCTCTTCGTCGCCGAGCGATTCTCCGTCGGAGGCATCGACCGCCTCCTTGAAGGCCCCCTCGTCTTCGGCCAGGACGAGGAAGTCGCCGACGACGCCAACGGCTTGCTCCTCCTCGCCGCCGACCCTGAAGTCGACGCCCTCGTGGGAAGCGTCTCTATAAGGGTCTTCGCCACCCTCGGTCTGCGTGTCGATGAATTCCTGGGTCGCCTCGGTGTCGGTCGACTCGACGGCGAGGACGAAGTTCGCGGGATCGCCGTCCTCGAGGTCCTTGAAGGTGAGCGACGCCCTCTCGCCCAGCCAGGGCTCGACTTCAGTCGCGTAGTCGAACGGCTCGCCGTCGTCGAACGCCGATTCTTCCAGCTCTTCGATGACCAGGTCTCCGAGGTTGTCGGCCCCGGCGACGGTCTGGGCGATCGCATCGACATCCGACTTCAACGAGCCCGTCGGTCGCAGCGTGCCCTCCATGTAGACCAACGAGCGAGGCGGCGCAAAGCCCGCCAGATCGGAGCTGGAGGAGGAGCCGCCGCCGCAACCGCCGAGCAGGGCGAGCGCGGCAAGCAGCGCGGAGGCCGGGAAGACGAGGTGCCTCATTCGGCGGGCATCCTACCCAGCCCTTACTCGACCGTAACCGTCTTGGCCAGATTTCGCGGCTGGTCGACGTTGAGGCCGCGGGCGCGGGCGATGTCGTAGGCCAGCAGCTGCAGCGGCAGGATCGCGACGATCGGCTGCAGCAACCAGTCGGTGCGGGCGACCTCGATCGTCCGCTCGGCTACCGCCGGACTGCGTTCGCAACCGGCGGTCGCGATCGCGATCGTCTCGGCGCCGCGCGCCTTCACCTCCTCGACGTTGGAGAGGACCTTGTCGAGAACGGGGCTCTCGGTGGTGACGCAGACCACGGGCGTGGACTCGTCGAGCAGCGCGATCGGGCCGTGCTTCATCTCGCCGGCGGCGTAGGCGTCGGTCGGGATGTAGGAGATCTCCTTCAGCTTCAGCGCCCCCTCGAGGCAGACCGGCAGCCCGATGTGGCGACCGAGGTAGAGGAAGAAGCCGCGCTCGCCGTACGCGGCGGCGGCTTCCCGGACCGGCTCCTGGCAGCTCGCGAGCGTGGCCTCGATCTTGGAGGGAAGCGACTTCATCTCGCCGACCAGCCCGGAGAGCTGCTCCGGTGGGAGGGTGCCGCGCAACTCCGCCAGCCGCAGCCCGATCAGGTAGATGGCCGCCGCCTGGGCGACAAAGGTCTTGGTCGCGGCGACGCCGATCTCGAGGCCGGCGCGGGTGTAGAGGACCGCATCGGCGTCGCGGGTCGCCTGGCTGCCCATCACGTTGGTGATCGCCAGCACTTTGGCGCCGCGCTCGCGCGCCAGCCGCATCGCCGCCAGCGTGTCGGCCGTCTCGCCGGATTGGGTGATGCCGATCACGAGGTCGTCGACGCCGACGACAGGGTTGCGGTACCGGTACTCGGAGGCGATGTCCATCTCGACCGGGACCCGCGCCCACTCCTCGATCGCGTAGCGACCGACCAGACCGGCATGGTAGGAGGTGCCGCAGGCGACGATCACGATCCGGCGCAGCCCCCGCAGGAAGGAGTCGTCCAGCTCGACCTCGGATAGGTCGACCCCCTCGTCGCCCGGCAGCCGGTCGGCGATCGTCTCCGCGACGGCGTCGGCCTGCTCGTGGATCTCCTTCAGCATGAAGGTCTCGTAGCCGCCCTTCTCGGCGGCTGCCTCGTCCCAGACGACCTCTTCGGCCTCCCGCTCGATCGGGTTCCCCTCGGCGTCGGTGATGCGGATGCGGGCGGAGTCGATCGTCACCACCTCGCCGTTCTCGATCGTCACCGCCCGGCGCGTCTCAGCCAGGAAGGCGGGGATCGCCGAGGCGAGGAAGCTCTCGCCGTCGCCGAGGCCGGCGACCAGCGGGCACTCCTTGCGCGCCCCGACCAGCTCCCCGGGCTGGTCGGCGTGCATGGCGACAAAGGCGTAGTGGCCGCGCAGCTCGGCGAAGGCATCGCGCACGGCGCCGGCGAGGTCGCCCTCGTAGTGGCTGGCGATCAGGTGGGCGACGACCTCGGCGTCGGTTTCGGAGGTGAACTCCTGGCCCTCCGCTTCGAGGCGGCGGCGCAGCTTGGCGTGGTTCTCGACGATGCCGTTGAGGACGATGTGGACGCGGTCGCTGTCGTCGCTGTGCGGGTGCGCGTTCTCCTCGGTCACCCGGCCGTGGGTCGCCCAGCGGGTGTGGGCCACGCCGGTGGTCGCCGGGGGCGCCGCAACCGCGACGCCACCGCCCTTCTCGTCGTGCTCCTCCATCGCAGCGCGCAGGTTGGCGAGGTTGCCGACCGCCCTGACGCTGTCCACCCGGCCGTCCTCGATCACCGAGACGCCGGCCGAGTCGTAGCCCCGGTATTCGAGCTTCTCGAGCCCGGCGACCAGCAGCTCGCGGCACGGCCGCGCGCCAACATATCCGACGATTCCGCACATAGGAGGTCGCTAAGAGTAGACGCAGGCCGCAGTCAGCCTAGCTCCTGCCGGACCAGCTCGGCAAGACGCTTGCAGACTGCGTCGGCCTCCTCGGCGGTCGGAGCCTCCGCCATCACCCGAACCACGGGCTCGGTTCCGGAGGGGCGCAGGAGAACGCGACCGCGTCCTTCGAGCTCCGCGTCCTCGCGCTCGACCGCCTCCCACACCGCGGTGGCGCCGGCGATCGCCTCGCGGTCGGCGACCTCGACGTTGACCAGGGTCTGCGGCAGCTTCACCATCGGCTCGGCGGCCGCGAGGTCGCGTCCCGCCAGCTCGCGCATCGTCATCAGCGCCGCGGCGATCCCGTCGCCGGTCGCGACGAAGCCGGTGTCGATGATGTGGCCCGATTGCTCGCCGCCCAGCGCCCAGTCGCGGCGCCGCAGCTCGTCGAGGACATAGCGGTCGCCGACCTGGGTGACGGCGATCTCGACCCCGTCCTCCTCCATCGCGCGGTGAAAGCCGTAGTTGCTCATCACCGTCACCACCACGCCGCCCTGGAGCTCGCCGCGGGCGGCCCTGCCGCGGGCGACGAGGGCGATCAGCTCGTCGCCGTCGTGGCTGCGGCCGGAGGAGTCGACGGCGAGGACCCGGTCGCCGTCGCCGTCGAAGGCAAAGCCGATCGTCGCCCCGCTGGAGGCGACGTGGGCGGCGAGGTTGTCGAGATGGGTCGAGCCGCAGCCGTCGTTGATGTTGCGCCCGTCCGGCTCGGCCGCGATCGCGTCGACCTCGGCGCCGAGCCGTTCGAAGATCGCCGGCGCGGCGCGGTGGGTGGCGCCGTTGGCGCAGTCGAGCGCGACCCGGATGCCCGCCAGGTCCAGCGGGAAGGCGGACTCGAGCGCCCGCAGGTAGTCCTCGAGGCCGCCGTTCAGCTCGCGCACGTGACCCACCGCGCCCGCGGTCGCACCTCCTTCCGCGGCCCGGTCGGGCCCGCGACCCCCCTCGGCGAGCAGCGCCTCGATCCGTGCCTCCGCCTCGTCGTCGAGCTTCGTTCCCGCCGCACTGAAGAACTTGATCCCGTTGTCGCGGTAGGGGTTGTGCGAGGCCGAGACGACGGCGGCCAGGTCGAGGCCCAGCTTCTTGACCAGGATCGCCGCCGCCGGCGTCGGCAGCACTCCTCCCAGCAGCGCATCGCCACCGGCCGCGGCGATCCCAGCCGCCAGTGCGGCTTCCAGCATCGGCCCCGACTCGCGCGTGTCGCGGACGATCAGGACCTGGGGCCGCTCCGCCGGCAGCGATTCGACCGCGGCCCGGCCGAGCGAGGTCGCCAGCTCGGCGTTGAGAAAGGTGCCTGCCTCCCCCCGGACCCCATCGGTTCCGAAGAGCTTGCGCTCGAGCTGCATGCGGCCTAGCGCTTCGAGAACTGCGGGCGCTTGCGCGCCTTCTTGAGGCCGGCCTTGCGACGCTCCTTGACGCGGGCGTCGCGGGTCAGGAAGCCGCGCCGCTTCAACTCGCTGCGCAGCTCCGGGTCGACCTCGGTCAGGGCGCGGGCGATTCCGTGCCGGACGGCCCCCGCCTGGCCGCTGACCCCGCCGCCGTGGACGCGGACGCGGACGTCGACGTTGCCCTCGTAGCCGGTCGTGGTCAACGGCTGCTTGGCGATCGTCTGGTGCAGCGGCCGGGGGAAGAACTCCTCCAGCGGTCGCTTGTTGATCTCGATCTTGCCGTTGCCGGGAAGCAGGATGACGCGGGCGATCGCGTGCTTGCGTTTCCCGGTCGCCAGGAATCGCGAGTCCCCCTCGATCTTCGCCGGAGCGCGACTGGCCGCGCTCGGCTCCTCCTCGGTCTCGCCGACCAAAGCCGCCTCACGCTGCCTGCGCTCCTCCTCCTCGGCCTCACGCCGAGCCTGCTCCTCAGCACTAAGCGGCCGCTCCTCCGGCTCAACAGCAATCGGCTCCAAATCCGCCCCAGGAATAACGTCCTTCTTCTTCTCAGCAGGCTTCGGCTCTCGCTCCTCCTGCGCAGCGGCCGGAGCCTCCACGGGCTCCTCCGCAGCGGCCTCATCCTGAGGAGCATCTTCCGACGTCTCGGGCACGGACTCCTCAGCTGCAGCGGCGGGGATCTCCGCGGACTCGCTCTGCGCATCGTCCTGCGGTTGTCCCTCAGACGTATCTCCCGCGGGTGGCGTGGACGAGGGGTCGTCGCCCGCAGCTTGCGAGGACGATGACCCCTCGTCCTCGACAGGACCCGCGGGCTGTGCGTCCGAGCCCTCAGCCGGAGTGTCGCTGCGTTTCTGCTCGTCCTCGGTCATCTCGCGATCTCCATCTGCTGTGGTTTCTGCGCCGCGTGCGGATGATCCGGCCCGGCGTACACCTTCAGCTTCGTCAGCTGCTTCCGCGCAAGTCGGTTGCGGGGAAGCATCCCCTTCACCGCCTTGCGGATCACCTCCTCGGGACGGCGGTCGAGCATCTCGGCCAGGGTCCGGGACTTGATCCCACCCGGGTAGCCGCTGTGGCGCCAGTAGCGCTTCTGCTCCAGCTTGTTGCCGGTCACGTGGATCTTCTCCGCGTTGACGACGACGACGAAGTCGCCGGTATCGACGTGGGGCGTGTACTCCGGCTTGCGCTTGCCGCGCAGGGAGTCGGCGATCCGGGTCGCCAGCCGGCCCAGGGTCTGGCCCTCGGCATCGACGACGTACCAGTCGCGCTGGCGCTCGGCGGGGGTTGCGACATAGGTCTTCATCAGAGAAAAGCCGCAGGGAGGCCTCCCAGCGGCTCCGGGATGATAGCCGTCGCGACGCCGCAGCGCGCCGCCCGCCTGTCGCCGCAACGCTGTCTATACTGCCGCGCCAGCAATAGCCGAATCCCGACCGGACCGCCGGACGGGAGCGGAGGAACCGCAGGGACCGTTGCAGGTCCCGGGGGCGAATCGGACGAAGAACGTCCGTAGCGCATCTCTTTCAGCGCGAGCCCGACAGCTAACTCCGTAGGCGAACGAAAGAGAGGGCACGTGGCACGCAGCGGGAGCACCGCGCCTTGGCTGGCCGGAAGGATCTTCATAGTCGCGGTCGCGGCGTGCCTTGCCTGTTGCGTCGGGACGGCCTCGGCTGTGACGGGCGGCGCTCCGACTCCCGGCGGCAGCCCGCCGCCACCGCCCAGCCCCACCGGCGCCCCCGCGAACGGCGCCAGCGCCGGCGCCCTCAGCCTCGTCGCCGCCAAGACCACGCCCCGCAAGTCCTTCTACTACGGCGTCCATTACCCGCGGCTCAGCTACACGATCGCCAGCACCCAGGCGCTGAACGACCTCCGCATCGACGTCGTCGACGTCGCCGGCGAAAGCGTCCGCACCTTCTTCCGCAACGACGTCGCGCCCGACGTCGAGAACCGGATCCGCTGGGACGGCACCACCAACAGCGGCCGCCCCGCCCTCAACGGCCGCTACACCTTCCGGATCTCCTCGCAGGTGGGCACGCCGGCCACGATCTCCGCCGCCTCCTCCGATCCCGTCAGCCTCGGCTTCGAGCTCTACGGCTACGCCTTCCCGGTCCTCGGCGCCCACGACTTCGGCGACTCCGGCGCCCGCTTCGGCGCCGGGCGCTCGGGACACACGCACCAGGGTCAGGACGTGATGGCGAAATGCGGGGTGCCGATGGTTGCCGCCCGCGGCGGCAGGGTCCAGCTTTCCGACTACCACGCGGCCGCCGGGAACTACCTCGTGATCGACGGCAGGGGGACGACCCTCGACTTCATGTACGCGCATCTGGCCGAACCGTCGCCGCTTCAGGTTGGTGACGAGGTCCGCACCGGCCAGCCGATCGGACTGGTCGGCGACACGGGCAACGCGGAGGGTTGCCACCTCCACTTCGAGATCTGGGCCGCCCCCGGCTGGTACGAGGGCGGCAGCCCGATCGACCCGCTGCCCTACCTGCTCAAGTGGGACCGCTACAGCTGAGTCACGACCGCCGCGTCCTCTGAGCTTCGTGCTCAGCCAGTACTCGGCCACCCCGGGATGAGTTCCGGCGGCGCGCTTCGACCAGCGCCAGCGCGACGGCAACCGGCACCGTCCCCGGCAACGTATCGAGGACAAAGAACAACAGGTCGAACCCAAGCCCGAGAACCGCAACGAGCGCCGCCCCTTCCATCTGCCGACGGGCCGAATCCGGACGATATGCGTCCGGATTCGGCCCGTCGGCGGAGGTGGCCAGCAGGCAGCCGGCGGTGGCGGCGACGAAGGCGTCGCCGAAGCCCATCCGGGCGGCGCCGAATTCGAGCACCTGCAAGCGCGGCAGACCGCCGGGGTCGGCGGCGCTGAGGACGCCGCTGGGTCCCTGCAGCAGCTCGGCGGCGATCAGCGCCGCGTCGATTGCCGCCATCGCGTAAATGCCCCACCGCAACCAGGCCGCCGGCACGACGCAGACGAGCAGCCAACCGAGGGCGATGCAGGAGAGGCCGGAGAGCAGAGTCGCGGCGATCTCCCCCGCCAGCGACCCCTGCGCCGCCCAGGCCACGACGAAGAGCGGCACCGCCGCCAACGCCCACAGCGGCCGCGAGCCATGCACGAGCTCGCCAAGCGCCAGCGCCGCCAGCGGCGGCACGGCGACCAGCGCCAACCACGCCAGCGCGTCCGCCGAGTCCGGCAGCGCCTCGATACCGAAGACCACGACGACGATCGACCCGGCCGGCACCAGCGCCCACCAACGGCTGCTCGGCATCCACGAGAACGGCGCTCGTGCTCGTGGCAGCGCAACGAGCGCCGCCTGCAAGAGACTCAGCGTCGCGATCGAGACTGCGAACGAAGGCATCGCGCAACCCTAAGAGCCTGTCCCGGTAGGGGTGGAACGTCTTGTACTTTTTCGCGCCGCGGCTCTCGGACGGCTGCAGTGGAGGTTCGGAAAAAGTTAAGTGGAACCCCTGCCGGGACGGGCTCCCAGAGACGCGAGAGCTACTCCCACTCGATCGTGGCGGGAGGCTTCGAGGAGATGTCGAGGGCGACGCGGTTGACGTCGCTGATCTCGTTGATGATCCGGTTCGAGACCTTCTCCAACAGGTCGTAGGGAAGGCGGGCCCAGTCGGCGGTCATCGCGTCGTCCGAGGTGACGGCGCGGATCACGATCGGGTAGGCATAGGTGCGGCCGTCGCCCTGCACGCCGACGGAACGCACCACTGGCAGCACGCAGAAGGACTGCCAGAGCTGGCGGTAGAGCTCGGCGGCGCGGATCTCCTCCTGCAGGATCGCGTCGGCGGTGCGGAGGATGTCCAGCCGCTCCTTCGTCACCTCGCCGCCGACGATGCGGATCGCCAAACCCGGCCCCGGGAAGGGCTGGCGCCAGACCATCCGTTCCGGCATCCCCAGCTCGGCGCCCACCGCCCGCACCTCGTCCTTGAACAGCATCCGCAGGGGCTCGACCAGGTCGAGACCGAGGTCCTCGGGCAGGCCGCCGACGTTGTGGTGGGACTTGATCGTCGCCGCGGAGTCGCTGCCGCCAGACTCGATCACGTCGGAGTAGAGCGTGCCCTGCACCAGGTAGGTGGCGTCCTCGATCTTCGCCGCCTCCTCCTCGAAGACGCGGATGAACTCCTCGCCGATGATCTTGCGCTTGGTCTCCGGATCGTCGACGCCAGTGAGCCGGGCGAGGAAGCGCTCCTCGGCATCGACGTGGACGAGCGGGATGCCGAACCGCTGGAAGGCCTCGACCACCTGCTCGGCCTCGTTCAGCCGCATCAGGCCGTGGTCGACGAAGACGCAGGTCAGGCGCTCGCCGACGGCGCGGTGGACGAGCAGGGCAGCCACAGAGGAGTCGACGCCGCCGGAGAGGCCGCAGACCAAGCGGCCCTCGCCGACCTGGGCGCGGATCTTCTCGACCTGTTCGGCGATCACCGACTCCGCCGACCACTCCTGCTCGCAGCCGGCGATTTCGCGCAGGAAGCGGGTCAGGACCTCGGTCCCGTAGGGGGTGTGGACGACCTCGGGGTGGAACTGGATGCCGTAGAGGCCACGCTCGGGGTCCTCGCAGGCGGCGACCGGCGAGCCCGGCGTCGAGGCCAAGGCGGCGAAGCCCGCCGGCGGCTCGAAGACGGTGTCGCGGTGGCTCATCCAGCAGCTCTGCTCCTCCGGCAGGCCTCCGAGCAGCCTGCCGCCGCCGTCGCGCAGGGTCAGCTCGGCCCGGCCGAACTCCCCCGCCTCGGCCCCTTCGACCTTGCCGCCCAGCGCCTGGACCATGACCTGCATCCCGTAACAGATGCCCAGCATCGGCACGTCCAGATCGAGCAGCTCGCTCGGGAACGGCGGCGCCCCCGGCTCGTACACCGAGGCCGGCCCGCCGGAGAGCACCAGCGCCTTAGGCGCCCGCTCGCGGATCGCGGCAACCGATGCGGTGGCCGGCAGCAGCTCCGCAAACACCCCGCATTCGCGGATCCGCCGCGCGATCAGCTGCGAGTACTGGCCTCCGAAGTCGAGGACCAGCACCTCCTCGGAGGCTTGGGCCGGCGCCGCGCTGGCGCCGGCCTCAGTCGTCGGCGACTCCAACACCGGCCGAGACCGCGGCGCGGCCGTTGGAGCCCATGCCGACGGCCTGCTCGTTCTGCAGCTTCTTGCCCTCGCTCTGCAGCGCCGGCGCCACCATCACCTCGGCCCGCTGGAAGGAGCGGATGTCCTCGTAGCCGCAGGTCGCCATCGAGGTTTTCAGCGCCCCCATCAGGTTGAAGGTGCCGTCGTTCTCCTGCGCCGGGCCGAGCAGGATCTCCTCCATCGTCCCGTCCTGCTTGGTCGAGACCCGGGTGCCGCGCGGCAACGAGGGATGGAAGGTCGCCATCCCCCAGTGGAAGCCGCGCCCCGGCGCCTCCTTGGCGCGGGCCAGCGGCGAGCCGACCATCACCGAGTCGGCGCCGACGGCGATCGCCTTGGAGACGTCGCCGCCCGTTCGCATGCCACCGTCGGCGATCACGTTCACGTACTCGCCGGTCTCCAGCATGTGCTGGGCGCGGGCCGCCGCCACGTCGGCGATCGCGGTCGCCTGCGGGACGCCGATCCCCAGCACGCCGCGGGTCGTGCAGGCGGCGCCCGGCCCGACCCCGACCAGAACGCCGACGGCGCCGGTCCGCATCAGGTGCAGCCCGGTCGAGTAGGAGGCGCAGCCGCCGACCACGGTCGGCACCGGCACTTCGGCGATGAACTCCTTCAGGTTGAGCGGCTCGACTGTGGTCGAGACGTGTTCGGCCGAGATCACGGTGCCCTGGATGACGAGGATGTCGATCCCGGCCTCGACCGCGATCTCGTAGTGCTCGCGCACCTTCTGCGGCGTCAGCGAGCCGCAGGCGACGGCGCCGCGCTCCTTGATCTCGGCGATCCGCCGGCCGATCAGCTCCGGCTTCACCGGCTCGGCGTAGATCTCCTGCATGATCCGCGTCGCCTGGTGCTTGGGCGCGGAGGCGATCTTCTCCAGCTGCTCCTCGGCGTTCTCGAAGCGGGTCCAGATGCCCTCCAGGTTGAGCACCCCGAGGCCGCCGAGCTCGTTGACGAGGACGGCCGTGTCGGGGCTGACGACCCCGTCCATCGCCGAGGCCACCAGCGGCAGCTCGAAGCGATAGGGGCCGAGGGTCCAGCTGATGTCTATGTCGTCAGGATCGCGGGTGCGGCGCGACGGAACGATCGCGATGTCATCGAATCCGTAGGCGCGCCGCCCTTTCTTGCCTCGACCGATGTCAATCTCCAAGTTGGTCCTCCAGGCGGGTGGCGTTGAACAGCCAGCCTACACTTCGGCGTGGACCTCCAGGTCCCGCACCTCGACCTCGTCGAGGAGGTGCTCGACCGCGTTGCGGTCGACGGTGCCGGCGCCGAAGTGCTGGGTCGACTCGGCGCCGCTGGCGACCCCGTAGACGAGGCATTCCTCCGGCTCGCGCTCGTCGTAGCGCGCCGCCGTGTAGCCGGCCAGGAAGGCGTCGCCGGAGCCGACGGTGGAGACCGGATCGAGCGCCCGGATGCGGACTTCGACGACCCGCCGCTCCGCCCCCTCGCCGATCGCCGCGACGCAGCCGTCGGGACGGGTGATCGCGGCTTCGCCGGCGCCGAGCCGCATCAGCTCCGAGAGGGCATGGACGAGGTCGTCGCCGTCGGTGAACTCCTGCCCGACCAACTCCTCGGCCTCGGTCTCGTTGGGGGTGACGACGGAGGCGCCGGCGCGCAGCCCGGCCAGCATCGCCTCCCCCTCGGAGTCGAGGATGGTCACCACCCCGCACTCGCGCAACCGCTCGACCAGGCGCGCGTAGAGATCCTCGCCCGCGCCGGGCGGCAGGGTCCCGGCGAGCACGCAGATCTTGGCCCCGCCGGCCAGGTAGCCGAGCCGCTCGACAAAGCGCTCGACCTCCTCGGGGCTGACGGCGGGCCCGCGCTCGTTGATCTCGGTCTGCTCGCCCGAGGTCGGGTCGATCACCGCCATGTTGATCCGCGTCTCACCGGCGATCCAGGTGAAGTCGGTGAGGATCGCCTCCTTGCGCAGCTGCTCGAGCACGCGGTTGCCGGTCGGGCCGCCGGCGAAGCCGGTGGCGATCACGGGACGGCCGAGCAGGCGCAGCGCCCGCGCCACGTTGATCCCCTTGCCGCCGGCGACGGTGCGGCTCTCGACCGCGCGATGGCGGTGGCCGAGACGAAAGTTGGGGACCGCTACGGTGCGGTCGATCGCTGCGTTGAGGGTGACCGTGAGGATCATCGTTTGCGGCGCCTCCCGATAGCTGCTGCGACCAGTATCGCGAACAGCGCCAGCGCTAGCCAGAGCGCGTTGTCGACGAGGACGCCGCGGAGCCGCTCCCAGGCGCTCGCCTCGGGAACGGCGCGACCGGCGCGCAACGGCACCGAAGCCACCGTCAACCCGTCGACGAGCACGGTCGCGCGGCCGAGCCGGGCGCCGCGCCGCAGCGGTCCCTCAACCTCCTCCGGCGCCCGCACGACAACCCGCAGCCGCTGGCCCCGGCGCACGCCCATCGCCACCGTGCGCGCGGCGCGCAGCGGCAGCTCCTCGTCGGTGTAGCGGACAGCCGGCTCCGCGAGCGCGGCGCCGGCGCGAATCGGCAGGCGCCTGCGGTAGAGGGAGAAGCCGTACTCGAGCAGCCGCTCGCTCTCGGCGTTGCGCGCTTCCTCGCTCGGCGTCCCCAGCACGGCGGAGATCAGCTCGGTGCCGTCGCGTCGGCCGGCGCCGACCAGGACGTAGCCAGCCTCAGAAGTGAAACCGGTCTTGATCCCGGTCGCCCAGGGCTCCTGCAGCAGCAGGTCGTTGCGGGTGACGATGCTCCGACGCGGCCGCAGGCTGCGCAGCACGGTGCGGCGCGTGGCGGCGATCCTGGCGAAGACCGGTATGTCGAGCAGCCGCCTTCCCAGCGCCGTCAGGTCGTAGGCGCTGGAGTAGTTGCCGGCCTCGTCGAGCCCGATCGGGTTCGCGTAGTGGGTATCGGTGAGGCCGAGGGCCGCCGCGCGCAGGTTCATCTGCCGCACGAAGCGCGCCTCCGAGCCGGCCGCGGCCAGCGCCAGATCGTAGGCGGCGTCGTTGCCGCTGCGCAGGATCAGGCCGTAGAGCAGGTCGCGCACGCTGATCCGCTGCCCGGGCCGCAAGCCGAGCAGCGACTCTTCGTAGCCGTCGCCGTAGTCGGCGGCCCTGACGACCTTCCGCAGCGGCAGCTCTTTCAGCGCCACGTAGGCGGTCATCAGCTTCGTCGTGCTGGCGATCGGCAGCCGCACCGAGGCGTCGTCGGAGGCCAGCACCTCCCCATCCCGAGCGTCGATCAACACCCACGCACGTGCGGCGAGTCGCGGCTGCGCCTCGTCCGCGGGTGGCGTCGCAGGGGGGACCACGCCCGAGGAAGCTTTAGCTACCGCAGGGCGTGGTGGGTCCCCTGCGGCGACAGGACCCGCGGCCGGAGCGGCCACGATCAGCAGCGCGAGCAAGGCAGCTCGCCGACGGGCGCTCACCGCAGCTTCAGCTTTTCGCCCGAGACGAGGATCTGCGGATCGACGCCCGGGTTGAGCTCCTCGATGCGGGAGACCGGGACCCCCGTCTCGTTGGCGATCGAGGTCAGGGTGTCGCCGTTCTGGACGACATAGGCCTTGGGGGCCTCGCCCTCGCTGCCTCCCCCCTGCCTCACCTCCCCGGCGGGGACGCCTCCGGAGCGGCCCTTCTCTCCCCCGTCCCCAACCGAGCTGGCGATCACCACCGCCAGCACCAAGGCGCCGCCGACGAGGGCGGCGACAGCCAGGGCCCTGGCTGGGACTGAAGAGCGCTGGGTCATGAAATCCCCCAGACGGCCTCGCGCAGCCGCTCCGCGGCCGCTGCCGGATCTGGATCGGCGGCAATGCTACGCGAGGCGGTGACCAATCCAGATGCCCGACCAGCCGCGAAGGCGGGGCCGAGCAGCTCCGGCCTGCCGCCCTGGGCGCCGACCCCGGGGATGAGGAAGATCGAGCGCGGCATCAGCTCGCGCAGGCGGGCGATGTGCCCCGGCTCGGTGGCGCCGACGACCGCGCCCGTGCCGCTCAGCCCGGAGCCGCCCGCGAGGCGATCGGAGAGGCTGTCGACCAGGGCCGCCAGGCGCTCGTGCAGGGGTCGGTCGGGCGCCGGCAGGTCCTCGACGTCGGCGGCGCCCGGGTTGCTGGTGCGGACGAGGACGAAGACACCGGCGCCGGCCCCCTCAGCGGCGGCGAGCAACGGCTCCAGCGCGTCGCGGCCGAGCAGCGGGTTGGCGGTGAAGGCGTCGACGCCGAGCCCGGGCACCGCCCCCCAGGGCGTCGGCGTCTCGCCGACCAGCGCCTGGGCGTAGGCGGCGGCGGTGACGGGGACGTCGCCGCGCTTGCCGTCGGCGATCGTCAGCAGGCCCGCCGCGCGGGCCGCCCCGCAGACCTCGACGAGCGCCGTCCAGCCCGGGGCGCCGAGGCGCTCGAAGCAGGCCAGCTGGGGCTTGACCGCGACGCAGGCGGGGCCGGCGCGCTCGATCAGCTGCCGGCAGTGGGCGGCAACCGCCGCCGCAGCCGACTCCGCCGGCGAGCCGGGTGAGACGACGGGATCGCCCCCGCCGGGCGCGAGCTGCGCCGGGTCGGGGTCGAGCCCGAGGCAGATCTGGCTGCGACGCTCCTCAACGAGCGCCGCCAGCCGATCTGCAAAAGGAGTGGTGCTCAGCCCTTGACCTTGGACTTCAGCGCCGAGCCGGCGGAGAAGCGCGGAACCTTGCCGCCCGGGATCGTGATCCGCTCGCCGGTGCGGGGGTTGACGCCCTGGCGCGGTCCACGCTCGGCGACGTGGAATTTGCCGAAGCCGGTGAAGCTGACTTCGCCGCCGTTGCTCAGCGCATCGGTGATCGTCTCGAGCACCGCGTCGACCGCGTCGCTCGCGGCTTTCTTGCTGCCGATCCGGTCGTCAGCTGCCAGTTGGTCCAGAAACTCAGCCTTGGTCACGTCGAAGCTCCTCCGTCGGGTTGCGGTCGGGCGGCAATCTAACAGTGCTCGCGGGCGTAAGGCGTGGCTGAGCCGCGTACCGGCTCAGGAGCCGCCGATCGCCATCTCGCCGATCAGCAACGGCGGCACGCTGACCGAGCCGCCGAAGGGGACCCAGCGGGGCGAGGCGCCGACGGCCCGGATCGCCTTCAGCATCGCCACCAGGTCGCTGGCGATCGTGAACTCGCGCAGCGGCTCGGCCAGGGCGCCGCCGCGGATCGCGCGCCCGGAGGCGCCCACCGAGAAGACCCCGGAGACCGGGTTGACGCCGGCGTGGAGCCCGGCCACGTCGGTGACGAAGACGCCGTCGCCGGCCTCCCGCAGCAGCTCCGGAAAGCCGAGCTGGCCCGGGCAGACGATCAGGTTCGAGGCCGAGACGCCGGGTGGCCCGCGGTAGCTGGAGCGGCCCGCGTTGCCGGTCGACTCGGCGTCGCCGCGGCGGGCCGTGTAGGTGTCGTAGAGGTAGGTGACGAGCCTGCCCTCCTCGATCAGCGGCGTGCGCCGCCGCGGCACCCCCTCGGCGTCGATCGGCGCCGCCGCGAAGCCCTCCGGCTCGAGCCCGTCGTCGCGCAGGGCGAAGACCTCGGCGGCGACCGGCTCGCCGACCATGCCGGCCAGCGGCGAGCGACCGCGCTGGACCGCGTTGGCGCCGAGCGCGCCGCCGATCAGGCCGACGAAGCTGGCGGCGACGGTGGCGTCGAGGACGACCGGGCAGGCGCGGGAAGCGGGCTTGCGGGAGCCGATCATCGCGGTCGCCCGCTCACCGGCCTCGTGCCCGATCGCGGCCGGATCGAGGCCGGCGGGGCCGCGCGCGAGGTCAAAGCCGAGGCCGGTCTCGCGGCTCGACTCGCCGTCGGCGAGGGCCTGCGCGTAGGCGTAGCAGCTCGAGTCCTCGAACTCGCCGCCGGCGCCGCTGGAGCTGGCGATCGCGACCCGCTCGTCGCTGTCTACGTAGACCGCCTGCTCGACCCCGAGGACGCGCCGGTCGAAGCCGAGCGCCGCCCGCTCGACCGCGATCGCCAGCTCCGCCGCCCCCTCGGTCGTCAGCTCGGTAACGGAGGGATCGCGCAGTCCGGCCAGGGCGGGCGCCGGGCCGGGCTCGACGGGCGGGCCCGCATAGGGGTCGCGGTCGGCGACGCGGGCCGCCTCGACCGCGCGGGCGGCGATCGCGGCGACGCCAGCCGGCGAGAACTCGGTGCCGAAGCCGTAGCCGACCTGGCCGTCGATCCAGGCCCGCACCCCGATCCCGCGCTGGGTCGCCGCGCTGAGGCTCTCGACGGCGCCGCCGTGGGCGCGAACCTCGCGCCGTGCGGCTTCGCTCGCGTAAGCCTCGGCATCGCCGGCGCCGGCCTCGATCGCAGCCTCAACCGCCCTCCGGGCCAGATCGACGTCAACCGCCACAAGCGCCCCCGAGTTCGCGTTTGGTCGCGCTATCCGAGACAAAACGCGAACTCACAGCTCGGTCCCGCCCACGGTCATCGCGGCGATTCGGATGTGGCCCTGGCCGGTCCCGACCGGCACTTTCTGGCCGCCCTTGCCGCACATCCCCGTCTTCATCCAGAAGTCGTTGCCGACCGCGTCGATCGCCGCCAGCGCCTCGAGGCAGTTGCCGATCAGGGTCGCGCCGCGACAGGGCGCCGTCACCCTGCCGTCCTCGATCAGATAGCCCTCGCTGACGCCGAAGACGAAGTCGCCGGTCGCCGGGTCGACCTGGCCGCCGCCGAAGGAGACGGCGTAGAAGCCCCTCTTGACCTCGGCGATCATCGCCTCGGGCTCGGCCTCGCCGGGAGCGATGTAGGTGTTGGTCATGCGCGGGATCGGCAGGTGACGGAAGCTCTCGCGGCGCCCGTTGCCAGTCGAGGCAACGCCGTCGCGCTGTGCCGTGAGGCCGTCGTAGAGGAAGGAGGTGAGACGGCCTTCGGCGATCACCTGCGTCTTCTGGGTCGGCACCCCCTCGTCGTCGATCCCGTCGCTTCCCCACTCGCCGGGCAGGCGACCGTCGTCGTAGGCGCTCAGCAGCGGCTGGGCGACCGTCTCGCCCAGCTTGCCCACGTAGACGCTCGCGCCCTTCTGGATGTGGTCGGCCTCGAGCCCGTGACCGGTCATCTCGTGGAAGAGGACGCCGCCGAAACCGCCGCCGACGACGACCGGCATCGAGCCGGCGGGCGCCGGCGAGGCGTCGAGCAGGGTCAGCGCCTTGCGCGCGGCGCCGGCGGCGATCGCCCCCGGCTCCTCTTCGAGCAGCTCGAAGCCGCGGTGGCCGCCGAGCGTTTCGGCGCCGGTCTCGACCCGCTCGCCCCGGCGCGCCACCGCCTGCACACCGATCCGCACCCGGGTGCGGTCGTCGCCAGCGAGCAGCCCGTCCGAGTTGGCGACCGCGACCTGGCGCCGGCCCTCGGCGTAGGAGGCCTGCAGCTGGGCGATCTCGCCCCCCTCCGCACGACCGCGCTCGTCCAGTTCCCGCAACAGCTCGGCCTTGCGGTCCGCCGGGACGTCTTCGGGCCGCCGCTCGATCGGCAGCGGGTCGGTCGCCCTCGCTCGCAGCGGACGCGGCTCGGCCCGCTCGGCGCTGAGCGCGGCCGCCGCCTCCGCCGCGGCCCGCTCCAGCTCCGCCGGCTCGAGCCCGTCTACGTGGGCGAAGTAGGTCGTGCCACCGCTCAGCACCCGCACGCCGGCGCCCTCCTCGGCCCCGGACTGCACCGACTCGATTCGCTGCTCGTCGATCGCCATCGTCAACCCCCGACGCCGTTCGGCGAAGACCTCGGCGAACTCGCCGCCTCTGGCGAGGGCGCGCGAGAGGACCCGCTCGGCGACCGCCGGATCGAGCAGCGTCGCGCCGGCGCTCATGCCTTCGGCCGCTTCCCGGCGACCTCGATCAGCCTGCCCGCGGCGACGAACAGCTCGCCGCCGGCGACCGAGTCGGCGGCATGGTCCTCGGCACGGCCGCCGCGGTAGTAGAGGCGGGCGAAGGGGCGGCGGAAGGCGCGGCGGCGGCGCATGTAGGCCGCCGCCTCGTCGGCGTAGCCGGAGACGCGGTCGAGCAACACGCGGTGCGGCTTAGGCGTCATCGCGGCCCCTGCCGTCGCCGCCGGCAGCCAGATCCCGCAGCAGCGAGCGCATGTCGAAGAAGGTCAGCGATGCGAGCGCGAAGCGCTCGGTGACGGCGACGGCGGCGAGGCCGGCGTGGCGCAGCGCGAAGACCTCGCCCTGCTCGGTGCCGACGTGGACCTGCTCGACCGGCTCGTCCCCGGCCCGGTCGGCGACTTCGAACAGCGCCGCGGCATCCTCGCCCCAGCGGGCGGCGTCGCCGCTGGCCGCCAGCACCGAGCCGGCCGAGTCGAGGATCGCGGCGCCGCGCAGGTCGAGCGACATCTCCGCGAGAAAGGCGAGGGCGGACTCGGCGGCATCGCCGGAAACCGCCGCGCTCGTCTCACCGTCGGACATCTCGGCCAAAATACCGGCCGTGCCGATCGCCCGCGCCTCCTGGCTCACCGTCGTCGTCGCCTGTGCGATCGCCGTCGTCCTGCTCGTGGTCGGCGGCTACACCGGCTACGCGATCACCGTCGGCGCCGTCGGGCTCGCCGCCGCCGTCAACCTGCTGCCCAGCCCGTAGGAGGGGCCGGGATTGCTCCCGGCCCCCTCGGTGAATCTAATGTCGGCTCGAATCGCCGCTCGTCAGTGTTTGAGGAACCCTCTGACGCGGATACCAACTTCTTTGGTTTTTTTCGCGTCGTTATATGCTTTGACGTCGACTTCGCCCAGCAGTTCCCCACCCGTGAGCAATTCGTTTTTGCCGCATTCGGCCGGGTCGCCATTGACTTCGTAGATGAGCCCTTTGAGTGTGTTTTTGAAGTTGACGTAAGTTTCCCTCGGAGATTTTTTGCCTGGCACGTTTTTCAGATCGATCAGGTCTTCGATCGTTGGCGTCTGCGGGCCGAAGGTCAGCGTGCATGTGACCTGTTTGTTGGCATCTGTGACCTCTATTTCGATCGGCCCTCCCATGCCGCAGAATATGGTCAATGTCGCTGTTGTAATCACACTGGAGTGAAGTTTGTCGACGATTGTGTGCTGGTATTCGCAGCCATTGAATTTGACGTGTGCATCAAGCGCGCCGAATTTGCAGCTCGCGTAGGTGGGTTTGAAGAAGAGTTCGACTTGCTCTTTTCCTTTGAGCTGCCCGGTTTCGTATTTGACGTTCGTGCATTTGACCGGTTTTTTTTCGGTGACGAATTCCGCGGTGCCGCTCTCTCCTATCGCAAATGCGGGATCGCCCTCGAACACGAAGCGCTTTACCGAATCGACCTGCAGCTCGGTCGATCCGCTCGCCGCATTTGTCGCCTTCAGTGTGGCTTCGCCTTTGTAGGTGGCGGTCTGTTCCGTCGGTCCGCAAAGGAAGCCGGTTTTCTTGATGACTTTGATCGATTCGATGCTGAAGTTGGCGACGACGTCGTTCACCGAGCTCGGTGTATTGACTTTGTTTGCGAGCGTGATTCCGGTCAGTCCCGATTGCGCTGAAACCGCGTATGTGCAGAGCACGCTGGCGCCTTCATCGCTTTCTTTTTCGGTGTTGTAGACGTGCACTTCGATTGATTTTCCTTCCGGACAGACGATGTCTGTGCTGCCGACCAGGTCCGATTCGCCGCTTTCTGTAACTGTTGCTTTGGCTTCGAGCCGGTAGGTGCAGCCGTTCATTGTGACTGTGGCGGTCTTTGTGCCCCCGAGCGAGACGTGGCAGGTCCCATATTCCGGGCTGATCGTTAGCTGTTCGGACGCCACACCACCTTCCACCGCTGCTCCGTTGTATTTGATTGAGGAGCATGTCAGCGCTGGCAGGGTGCCGATGGTGATTGTGTTGGTTCCTAGCTGTTCGCCGTCTATTTTCGCCGTTTCTTCGGGTTCCAGTGCAAGGGTTTTGAAGTAGCCGGGGCCGGTTTCCTCTTCCACCGCGCCGGCATCGGTTGTCGACAGGGCAGCCAGCGTCAGGGCTGCCGCGACGACGGCAAGCCCCAGGAGCGTCATATAGCGAGTCATCTTCTTTCCTTCCTCGGATGGCGCCTGCGCCGCGGGCTCAGCGAAAGCAGGCGGCCGAGCCGGAGGCAAGGCACATTAGACGAAAAAGATAGAGCAAAAGTCCCCGCCAGGCCTCCCGCGCCGCGCTGCTCAGCCCGAGCGGTAGGGCCCTTCGTCGCGGGCTGGGTCGTGGAAGGAGGTCTCCGGCTCGACGTGGATCAGCACCTCGGCGCCGCGGATGTCGGCCTCGATCGAGGCCCGCATCGCGTGGGCGAGCTCGTGGGCGCGCTCGAGGCTGGTGCCGCTGCGGTACTGGACGTGGAGGTCGATGTAGCGGCGCCGGCCCGCCCGGCGCGCACGCAGCTTGTGGTAACCGGCCACCTCCGGCGTGCGGGCGGCGGCAATCGCGGCCTCGATCCGGTCCATCTCGGTGCTGGGCAGCGTCTCGTCGACCAGGATTCGGGAGGAGCGACGCAGGATTCGCAGGCCGGCGACGACGATGGCGGCCGCGACGACCAGCGCGGTGATCGAGTCGAAGGCGACGATCCCGGTCAGCTCGACCAGGGCCAGGCCGGCGAGAACCCCGGCCGAGGTCAGCGCATCGGCCCGCAGGTGGGCCGCGTCCCCTTCCAGCGCCGGCGAGTCGTGCGCCTTCGCCTGGCGGTAGAGGACCGTGGAGGCCACCAGGTTGGCCAACACCGAGAAGGCCATCACCGCGATGCCGACGCCCAGGGCGTCGACCTCGGCACCCGCCACGAGCCGCCGGGTCGCCTCGAAGACGATCACGCCGGCCCCGACCAGGATCAGCATCCCCTCAATCGCCGCCGCCAGGCTTTCGACCTTCTCGTGCCCGTATGGATGCTCGGCATCGGCCGGCTCGTCGGCCTTGCGGACCGAGACGAAGGCGACGACGGAAGCGACCAGGTCGATCAGCGAGTGGATCGCCTCGGTGACGATCGCGATCGAGCCGGTCACCGCCCCCGCCGCCAGCTTGACCGCGATCAGGATCGAGTTGGAGGCGATCGAGAGTCCCGCGGCGCCGCTTTTGGTGCGGATCATGGTTCCGCCGGCGCCGTCCCGGGCGCGCCGAGATGCCGCGCCAGCAGCCGCGCGGCGAGGCCGCGGTGGCTGATCTCGTTCTTCTCCGCCTGGCTCAGCTCCGAGCAGGTGCGCTCGTCGTCGGCCCCGGTCGCGTCGGGGACGAAGGCCGGGTCGTAGCCGAAGCCGCCCTCCCCTCGCGGCTGCTCGATCAGGTGGCCCTCGCAGCGGGCCTCGAAGACGTGCTCGGCGCCGTCGGCTTCGACCAGCGCCAGCGCGCAGTGGTAGTAGGCGCCGCGCTCGCCGCCGGCCGCCGCCACCTCGCGCAACAGCTTCGCCAGGTTCTCCTCGTCGCTGGCGCCCTCGCCGCCGTAGCGAGCGGAGTGGATGCCGGGCCTGCCGCCGAGAGCGATGGCGCCGATCCCGGAGTCGTCGGCGATCGCCGCCCTGCCGGTCGCCGCGTGCGCCGCCCGCGCCTTGTCGAGCGCGATCGCGGCGAAGCTGTCGCCGTCCTCGGGCGGCAGCTCGAACCCCTCCGGCAACGGCTCCAGCTCGACTCCGGGCAGCAGTTCGCGCATCTCGCGCAGCTTGTGCCTATTGCCCGTGGCGAGGATCAACTTCCGGCAACCCGCTCCTGTACCTGGCGTAGGCGTGAGATCCCCATCTCCGCGAGGCCGAGCAGCTCGTCGAGCGAGGTTCGCGAGAGCGGCGTCCGCTCCGCCGTCGCCTGCACCTCGACCAGGCCGCCGTCGCCGGTCATCACCACGTTGGCGTCGACCTCGGCGTTCGAGTCCTCGCCGTAGTCGAGGTCGCAGAGGGCGCGACCGTTGACCATGCCGACGCTGACCGCTGCCACCGTGCCGGTCAGCGGCATCGTCTCGATCTTCTTCGCGTCGACGAGCTTCTGCAGGGCCAGGCGCAGGGCGACGTAGCCGCCCGTGATCGCCGCGCAGCGGGTACCGCCATCGGCCTGCAGCACGTCGCAGTCGACGTAGACGCTGCGTTCGCCGAGCGCCTTGAAGTCGACGACGACCCGCAGCGAGCGCCCGATCAGGCGCTGGATCTCGACCCCGCGCCCGTCCTGGCGCCCCTTGGTGACGTCGCGCGCCTTGCGCTCGCCGGTCGAGGCCGGCAGCATCGAGTACTCGGCGGTCACCCAGCCTTTGCCGCGACCGCCCATCCATTTCGGCACAGATTCCTGAACCGACGCGGTGCAGATCACCCGCGTGCGGCCGAGCGAGATCAGCGCCGAGCCGTCGGCGGTCTCGACGAACCCGGGGTCGATCGTGACCGGCCGGATGTCGGCCGGCGCCCGGTCGTAGCTGCGCGAGGCTGGCATGGGGCGCGAGTCTGTCATGCCCGCGCCCGACTAGGACGCGTCGCCGAATGCGGGAAGGACCCGCAGCCCGCGCTGGGCGAAATCGGAGTCGAAGGCAAACGCCTCGCCGCCGCCGTCGCGCTCGATCAGCGCGAAGGAGACTGCGTCGACATAGCTCCAACGCTTGTCGCGATGCCGCTCGAGAATCTCCCAGGCCTGCTCCTCGACGTCAGCCTCAGCCCGCACCAGCTCGATCGCCCCGCCGGCGCGGAAGCGGCGTCCCCACTCGATCGCCTCCTCACGCCCGACCCGGACCAGCAATGCTGTGTAGGTCTCGGCAAAGACGTAGTTGGAGGTGAACAGGGACGCCCCGTCCCCGATCAAGCCCGCCAGCGCCTCGCGGGCGCGCTCGTGCTCGACCTCGGACTCGTTCCTCAGCGCGACGAAGGCGCTGGTATCGACGAACACGGATCTCATCGGCCGTAGAGGTCGCGGTCAAGCGTCTCCACGCTCGTTGCCTCACGACCTTTCGCGGGCCTCTCCTCGACCAGGAAACGGAGCAACGGATCCGCGGCGGGATCGGCAAGGCGCCTGCGCTCGGCGTCGATCAACTCCCGCACCACCGCCGCGATGCTGCCCGAGCCGCCAGCCCGCTGCTTCAGCCAGCGGTACTGGCTGTCGTCGAGATATAGCTGGGTTCGATGCTTCATGCTGGAATACAGCATAAGGCTAAGGTCGGTCGGAAAGGGGGCAAGCGGGGCGGCAGCCGCCGCCCCGCGCTCGGCCAACCTCATTTGAAGGTCACCTCCTCAACCGCCTCCTCGATCTTGTTGACGATCACGCCGGCCAGCTCGGTTCCCTGCTTGCCGTTGAACCCTTTCATCGCCGCGACCATCCCCACCATCAGCAGCGAGACGAGCAGGATCAGGCCGACGTACTCGACCGTCCCCTGTCCCCGCTCGCCCCTGACCAGGGCGCGAATCGCCTCCAGGCGATGCGTCCAGACGGCGTGCGCGTAGCCCATCAGCATGTAGATCATCGGAGCCTCCCTTCGCGGTTTGGCCGCATGCTGAAGGGAGGCGAATCACCGATCTAGACGCAAATGAGCCAATTCGGCGATGCCATTGCAAAAAGTGTGTGACGGGCGCTAGGACAACACGTCCGCGCGAGACAGCACCCGCGCGACGAACAGCTCGACCAGGCGGGGATCGAGCTGCGAGCCGGCGGAGCGGCGCAGCTCTTCGATCGCCTGCTCCTCGGTGACCGTGTGCCCGTAGGGGCGGTTGCCCGTCATCGCGGTGTAGGCGTCGCAGACCAGGATCATGCGGGCGCCGAGGGGAATCTCCTCGCCGGCCAGACCATCCGGGTAGCCGCTGCCGTCCCAGTGCTCGTGGGTCGAGCGGACCAGCTTCGCCACCTCCTGCATCGCCGGCGCCGCGGCAAGCACCCGCTCGCCGATCACGGTGTGCTTGCGCATCAGCTCCCACTCCTCGTCGCTGAGGGGGCCGGCCTTGTGCAGGATCTCGTCGGGGATCGCCACCTTGCCGATGTCGTGCAGCTCGCCGGCGCGGGTGAGGACGTCGAGCTGCTCACTGTCGAGGCCCAGCTCCCGCCCCATCGCGGCGGCCAGGTGCGCGACCCCGTCCAGGTGTCGGTCCAGCTCGGGCTCGCGCTCGTGCAGGACGCGCAGGAGCACACCGCGGGTCTGGCTCAGCGCCGAGCCCGCGCGCTGGCCCTTCTGCGCGTACATGCGCCGGTCGGCGACGCGCAACGCCTCGGTCGGCGTGCTCGCCTCCGTCGGCAGCCGCACAAGTCCCCAGCAGGCGCCGATCGAGAAGCCGCTCCCCCGCTGGGAGAGCGCCGCCTCGGCGGCGCGGGCGACCGCCTCGGGGCGCAGCTCCGCGGTCGGGGCGAGCACGCAGAACTCGTCGCCGCCCAGGCGGTAGGCGCGCCCGTTCGGCTCGACCATCGTCGCCAGCTGCCGGCCGAGCCGCTGCAGGAGGTCGTCGCCGGCGGGATGGCCGTAGCTGTCGTTGTAGGCCTTGAAGCCATCGAGGTCGTACAGCGCCAGGAAGCTCTCCGCCTGACCCGGGTCCAGCGCCCGCGTCAGGTCGGCCATCAGGCTGCGTCGATTGGCGAGCCCGGTCAGCGCGTCGGTGCCGGCGTCGTGGCGGCTCGCTTCGAGCATGGTCCGGTTCTGCCCGAAGGTGACCGCGAGCCGGATCAGGACGGCGAGGAGCGAGGCGCCGCCGAATCCGACGGCGGCGGCGCCGATCGAGATGAAGCTGCCGGCGGCGAGCAGGCAGACAACGATCGCCGCGAGGCCGATCGGAACCGCGATGTGGCGCGTCTCCGCTGGCGAAGCGGATGCGACGAGTGGCGCCGGGCGGGGCAACCAGGCCGCCGCGGCGAGCAGCAGGAAGGCGAGTGGCCAACCGATGCTGGCGAGGTTGAGCGCCTCGGTCGACTGTCCGCCGACCGAGAGGTAGACGACGTCGGCCGCTCCGAAGAGCAGCAGCGCCGCCGCGATCAGCAGCCAGGCGTTCCGCGCTCGCCGCCAGCCGCCCACGAGCATGGCGCCGGCGACCAGTCCGAGCAGGGCCAGGTCGGCGCAGGGATAAGCGAGGCTGACCGCGACGCCCAGCGCGCTGCCGCCGAGCGCGTCGAGCACCGGCGGGAAGACGAGGGCGGCCGCGACCGAGGCGATCGCCAGGGCGCCGATCAGTCCGTCGACCCAGGCGAGCGGTTCGACGCGGCCGGCGCGGGCGCGGCGCAGCAGAACCAGGGCCAGGTAGCTGGCCGGGTAGAAGGCGAGGAAGAGGGCGTCGGACGGCGAGGGGAAGGGCGCCGGCGACGCGTAGTAGAGGACGACCGAGTAGTAGGTCTGGCCGAGCGCCCAGGCGAGCATGCCGATGCCGAGCGTGAGCCAGGCGGCTCGCTCGCTGGCGACGAGAACCGAGCGGGCCAGCACCGCCGCCGCGGCGCCGAGGACGAGGGCGTCGTAGACCCAACGGCCGAATGCGTCCTGCACGGCGGCGTCGCCGAGGGGGACGAGGATCACCGCCGCGTAGGCGCAGAGGAGAAGCGCGAGGACGGCGAGCCAGCCAGCGGCCAACCTGCGCATGCCGAGCGCGCCACCGTCGTTCTCCAGCGCCTTCACACGGTCGTCATCGGTTTCCCCGAACGGTGGCTTGAAGGCTGGCCGGGGAAGGCCGGGATACGCTCAGCGCCGATGCGGGTGCTGGTCGTGACCAACTTCGAGCCGGACGCCTCGGCGCCGCAGCGCGGCCGCTGGGTGCGCGACCAGATCGACGAGATCCGGCGCCACGGGATCGAGGTCGAGGTCTTCAGCTTCCCCCCCGGCTCCAGCCACTACGTGCCGGCGACGATCCGCCTGCGCAGGCTGCTCCGCCGCCAGCGCTTCGACCTCGTCCACGTCCACTACGGGCTGACGGCCTGGTGTGCCCTGCTGGCCGGCGCCAGGCCATTGGTCGTCAGCTTCCACGGCACCGACGTCCGCCACCCTGTGGTCGGGCCGATGTCACGGCGCCTCGCGCCCAGGGTCGACCTCGTCGCCGCCGTCTCGCGAGCGCTCTTCGGCCCCGAGGACGGCCGGCCCGGCCTGCCACGTCTGCCGGCGTCGGCTGTCCTCCCCTGCGGCCCCGACCTGGGTCGTTTCCGCCCGATGCCACGGGCCGAGGTGCGCCGGGCACTGGGCCTCGACCCCGCCGGTCGCTACCTGCTCTTCCCCGCCAACCCGAGCCGACCGGAGAAGCGCGCCGACCGTGCCGCCGAGCTGGCCGCGGCGGCGGAGGCCGAGCTGCTCACCGGCGGCTCGATCGATCCCGACGCGATGCCGCTCTGGGTGAACGCGGCCAACGCCGTGCTCGTCACCTCCGACTACGAGGGCTTCGGCATGGTCTGCATCGAGGCCCTGGCCTGCGACGTGCCGGTCCTCTCGACGCCGGTCGGGATCGCCCCCTTCGCCCTCGCCGGCGTGTCGGGCACGCTCTGCGCTCCCTTCGACCCGGCGGCCTGGCGCGCGGCTGTCCGTCCACACCTGGACGCCGCCGACCCCCGCGTCGAGGGCGCCGCCCGGGCTACGGCCCTGTCCGCGGCGCGGATGGCCGAGCGCACGATCGAGGCCTATCGCGACGTTCTCGCTGCCGCGTAATAGATTGAGGCTCGGATGAGCGAGGAACGGCGCGACCCCGATCGTGAGGGCCTGAGCGCAAAGGTCGAGGCGGCCGAGCGCCGGCTGCGCGAGGCGGCCGCGGCCGCCGCCGCCGCCGAAGAGCGTGCCGCGGCCGAGATCAAGGCGCTCGAAGCGGACCTGGAGCAGGAACGGCAGAAGGCGGCCGAAGAGCTGGAGAAGGAGCGCCGCGCACACGGGGAGGAGCTGGAGCGCCTACGGCGCGAGCACGAGAAGGCGCTGGTCCACGAGCGCGCCGCCAAGGAGCGAGCGATCGTCGCCGCCGAGCGCCGCCTGGCCGAGATCGAGACCCAGGCGGAGGAGGCCACCAAGCGAGTCGAAGCGGCGGAGCAGCGCGCCGCCGCCGCCGAAGGCACGAACGCCGACGCGGAGGCCCGGGCTCGCGAAGCGGCCGCCGCTTGGCTGCGCGGTCAGGTCGAGGCGATCCGGCGGGAAACGGGGCGGCAATAGCCGTCATCGCCGAGTGCGACGTCGCCGTCGTCGGCGGCGGCGCCGCCGGGCTGTGGACGGCGTTGCGAGCGGCCGAGCTCGGCGGCGAGATCTGCTTGGTCTCCCGCACCCCGCTCTCGCAGAGCGCCAGCTTCTGGGCCCAGGGGGGGCTGGCGGCTGCCCTGGAGGCGGGCGATTCGCCGGCCAGGCACGCGGCCGACACGATCGCGGCCGGGCGCGGGCTCTGCCGACCCGCGGCGGTTGAGGTCCTGACCGAGGAGGCCCCGGCGGCGGTGCGGGAGCTGCGCGAGCGCGGCGTCGCCTTCGACCTCACCCCGGACGGCAAGCTGGCGCTGGGCCTGGAGGGCGGCCACACCCGGCGCCGCATCGTCCATTCCGGTGGCAGCCAGACGGGCCACGAGATCACCTCCAAGCTGGCCACGATGGTCGCCGCCGAGCGGCGGATCGCCGTCTGCGAGCAGACCTCGGCGGTGGCGTTGTGGAGCGACGGCGAGCGCTGCCACGGCGTCCTCACCGACGCCGAGCCGATCGCGGCGGCGGCGACGGTGATCGCGACCGGCGGCGCCGCGGCGCTGTGGCAGCGGACCACCAACCCCTGGGGCGCGATCGGCGCCGGGCCGACGATGGCGAGCGCCGCCGGCGCCGACCTGGCGGACCTCGAGCTCTGCCAGTTCCACCCCACGGCGCTGTCGCTGCCCGGCACGCGGTTCGACGGGATGCTGATCACCGAGGCGGTGCGGGGAGAGGGGGCGACCCTGCTCGACGCCTCGGGTCAGCGCTTCACCGACGAGCTGGCCCCGCGCGACGCGGTCACCGCCGCGATCCTCGACCGCATCGAGGCCGACGGCGGCGCCAGCGTCCAGCTCGACCTGCGCGGCATCGAGCCCGATCGCTTCCCAAATGTCTTCCAGGCGCTGGCGGAGGCCGGGCTCGACGGCCGCACCGAACCGGTCCCCGTCGCCCCGGCCGCCCACTACACGATGGGGGGCATCGCGGTCGACCTCGACGGGCGCTCCTCCCTGGCCGGCCTCTACGCGGTCGGCGAGTCCTCCTGCACCGGCCTGCACGGCGCCAACCGGCTCGCCTCGAACTCGCTCAGCGAGTGCTTCGTCTTCGGCAGCCGCGCCGCCCGCGCCGTCCTCGCCGAGAGCGCGACGGGAGAGCGGCCACCACAGCCGGATTGGCGCTTCGAGCCGCCGACGGAAGCGACCCGGGAGGCCGTCTGGCGGCTCGCCGGCCCGCTGCGCCGGCCGGAGCTGCTGCGCCAGCTGCGTGACGACCCATACCCGCTCGCGGCGAGGATCGCGGGCAGCGCCCTGGAGCGGGAGGAGTCGCGCGGCGGCCACCTCCGCGTCGACTTCCCCGGCATCGACCCCGACCTGGACGGCATCCACATAATCATCGACCCCAACGGCACCACCCGCCACGAACGCTGGCGCTGACAGGGCCGAGTTCGCACTTATGCTCGCTATCCGAGCATAAGTGCGAACTCGGCAGGGGCTCGCTAGCGTCACGCGGGTGCTGCTCGGGGTTGATGTAGGCGGAACCTTTACCGACGCTGTCCTCCTCGACGGCGACGCGGTCCACACGGCGAAGCTGCCGACGACGCCGGAGGATCAGTCGTTGGCGGTGATCGGCGCCGTTGAGGAGGTCCTGCGCCGGGCGGGCGCCGCGCCCGAGGCGATCGAGGCGTTCGCGCACGGGATGACCGTCGGCACCAACGCCCTGCTGGAGGAACGCGGCGCCCGCACGGCCTTGATCGCGACCAGCGGCTTCGGCGACCTGCTCGACATCGGCCGCCAGGATCGCCCCGACCTCTACCGCCTCTGCGCGCCGAAGCCGGTGCCGCTGGTCGAGCCGGCGCTGCGCTTCGAGGCGCGGGAGCGGGTCGGGCCGGACGGCGTCGTCGAGCCGCTCGAGCCGCACGAGCCGCAGCGACTGGCTGAGCTGGTGTGCGCCAGCGACGCCGAGTCGGTCGCCATCTGCCTGCTCTTCTCCTACCTCGACCCTTCGCACGAGCGAGCGATCGCCGAGCGGCTGCGGCGGGAGCTGCCGGACGTCCACGTCTCCGCCTCGCATGAGGTGCTGCCGCGCTTCCGCGAGTTCGAGCGCTGCTCGACGACGACGATCGACGCCTACCTCTCCCCCTTGCTCGGCCGTTATCTGCAGCGCCTCGGCGAGTCCGCGGCGGGGGCGGGTCTGCCGCAACCGCTCGTGATGCGGTCCTCCGGTGGCGTCGCCAGCGCCGAGGAGGCAGCCCGGTCCGGCGCTTGGAGCGTCCTCTCCGGTCCGGCCGGGGGCGCGGTCGGCGCCGGCCTCCTGGCCCGCTCCTGCGGCGACGGCAACGCGATCGGCCTCGACATGGGCGGCACCTCGTGCGACGTCTGCGTGGTCGAGGACGGAACGGTGCGCCGAACCGACTCGCGCCGCATCGGCGGCCGCGTCATCCAGCTGCCGATGGTCGACGTGCACACGGTTGGGGCCGGCGGTGGCTCGATCGGCTGGCGCGACGCCGGCGGGGCGCTGCGGGTCGGCCCCCGCTCGGCCGGCGCCGACCCCGGCCCCGCCTGCTACGGGCGCGGCGGCAGCGAGCCGACCGTGACCGACGCCAACCTGCTGCTGGGCCGGCTCGCCGCCGACTCGACCCTGGCCGGCGGCGTCAGCCTCGACGCCGCCGCCGCGCGGGCAGCGATCGGGTGCCTGGCCGGCTCGCTCGGCCTCGACGAGCTGGAGACCGCCGAAGGCATCGTCCGGGTCGCCAACCAGGAGATGGTGCGAGCCCTGCGCGTCGTCACCGTCGAGCGCGGCGTCGACCCGCGCCGCTTCGCCCTGCTGCCGTTCGGCGGCGCCGGCCCGATGCACGCCGCCGCGATCGCCGCCGAGCTCGACGTCGACCGGATTCTCTGCCCCCGCGCCGGCGGCGTCCTCTCGGCGCTGGGCCTCTGTGCCTCCGACCGCCGCCGCGACACCGCCCGCACGGTGATGCTGGGAGGCGCCGACCTCACCGCGGCGCGGATCGCGGCGGAGGTCGAGGAGCTGACCGCCCGGCTCGGCGATCCCGATGGCGCCGAGGTCGAGGTCGTCTACGAGTTGCGCTACGCGGGTCAGGCCTTCGAGCTGCCGGTGCCGGGGAGCCCGCGCCCCGACCCTGCCGATCTCGCCGCCCGTTTCGAGCAGGCGCACGAGGAGCGCTTCGGGCACCGCGACCCCGAGGGCGAGGTCGTGCTCGTCCACATCCGCCTGGCGCTCGTCACGCCGGGGCCGAAGCCGCGCCTCGGCGCGGCGCCCGGCGGCGCCGTCGAGGAGGGAACCCGGCGGGTTCGCTTCGACGGCGAGTGGCTCGAGACGCCGATCCTGCGCGGCGAGCCCGCCGCCGGCTTCGCCACCAAGGGTCCCGCCATCTTCGAGCTCCCCGAGGCGACCTTCGTCGTCCCCCCCAACTGGCGCACCCAGGTCGACCCCACCGGCACCATCGAGGCCCGACGTGCCGAGACTTAGACACCACTATGGGCACTCAAGTCTCGGCACGTCCCTGGGTGGTGAGCAGATGAGCCAGCTCGACCCGGTCACGCTGCAGGTGATGATCGGCGGTCTGCGCGCCGCCTGCGAGGAGATGGGGGCGGCGCTGATCCGCTCCGCCTACTCGGCCAACATCAAGGAGCGGCACGACTGCTCGACGGCGCTGTTCGACGCGCGCGGGGAGCTGGTGATGCAGGCGGAGCACATCCCCGTCCACCTCGGCTCGATGCCCGACGCCGTCGCCGCGATCATGGGCGAGGAGCAGCACCCCGGCGCCGCCTGGGTCCTCAACGACCCCTACCGGGGCGGCACCCACCTGCCCGACGTCACCCTGATTTCCCCCGTCTTTGCCGGCGGGGCGCCCCTAGGCTTTGCCGCCTGCCGCGCCCACCACGCCGACATCGGCGGCCCGACGCCGGGCGGTATGCCGGCGCGCTCGCGGACGCTGGACGAGGAGGGCGTGGTGATCCCGCCGACCCGCGTCGAGGAAGGAGTGCTGGAGGAGTTGGCCGCGCAGATGCGTGCCCCGCGCCAGCGCCTGGCCGACTTCCGCGCCCAGGCCGCCGCCAACCGAACTGGCGAGCAGCGCCTCAATGAGCTTGCCGAGCGGCACGGGCTCGACCGCCTGCGCGCCGGCATGGACGAGATCCTCGCCTACGCCGAGCGCCGCACCCGCGCCGCCCTGGCGGCCCTCCCCGACGGGACCTACACGGCCGAGGACGTGCTCGAGGACGACGCGGACGGGGAGCCACGGGACGTGTTCCTGCGGGTCGCGGCGACGATCGCCGGCGATCGTCTCCGTCTCGACTTCGACGGCACCGATCCCCAGCTCGACGGCAATCTCAACTGCCCGCTCTCGGTGACGAAATCGGCGGCGTTCTTTGCCGTGCGGGTGCTGACCGACCCCGACGCGCCGCCCTCGGCCGGCGCCTACCGACCGATCGAGACCGTCGCGCCGGAGGGCTGCCTCCTCAACGCGCGCCATCCGGCCGCCGTCGCCGCGGGCAACGTCGAGACCTCGAGCCGCGTCGCCGACCTGGTGATCTCCGCGCTCGCCGGAGCGCGCGCCGTTCCCGCGCAAGGGCAGGGAACGATGAACAACCTCACCCTCGCCAACGACGACTTCACCTACTACGAGACGATCGGCGGCGGCCAAGGGGCCTGCCCCGACGCCGACGGGCCGAGCGCGATCCACGTCGCGATGTCGAACACCCTCAACACGCCGGTCGAGGCGCTGGAGACGGAGTTTCCCCTGCGGGTTCGCGAGCTGGCCCTGCGACGAGGCAGCGGCGGAAAGGGCCTGCATCGCGGCGGCGAGGGCATCGTGCGGGAGGTGGAAGCGCTGGCACCGATGCGCTACACGCTGATCTCCGAGCGACGCCGGCACGCCCCGCGCGGCGGCGACGGCGGCGGCGACGGCGCCTCCGGTCGCAACCTGCTGAACGGAAAGAGCCTGCCGAGCAAGGCCGAAGGGGAGCTTCAAGAGGGGGACAGGCTGCGCCTGGAGACTCCCGGCGGCGGCGGCCGGTCAACACAACCTTAAATTCATCACAAAAGCCTTGGCGTTTCGGTTTGCCTCGTCTAGAATGCCCAGCTTGGGCGGGGCTTCCGCCTGGACGGGTCCGAGGCGCAATACCTCCCAGTCGCAGGTTCACCAGCCTTTCTCAAGGTACAGATCGATATGCCAATCGCGTTAAAGGAATGGGCAGTAACGGTGCGCGCTCTCGCCGAGGGCGAGCAGCTGCTCACCCTGCGCAAGGGCGGCATCCGCGAGGAGAACAAGCACTTCGAGCTCCAGCACGAGCGCTTCTTCCTCTACCCGACCTTCGACCACCAGCGGAACAACCTGGTGCGCGAGTCGCACCACCCGGAGCTGCGCCGCGCCCTCGAGGAGGGCGTCTGGCCCGACGAGGAGCCGCCCCCGCGGGCGCTGCTCCAGGACGGCGGCATCCCCCAGCCGGACCGCGTGCGGCTGCGCTGCTGGGCCGAGGTGACCGACCACCTGACGATCAACAACCCGCGGGTGGTCGACGAGCTCTCTCCCTTCTATGTCTGGACGCCCGACTACGCCGAGAAGCGGCTCAACTGGAAGCGGCGCCACCCGCTGCACATCCTGCTGCTGCGGGTCCATCGCATCCCCCGACCGGTGACCGTCAAGGTCCACGACGAGTACCACGGCTGCCGCTCCTGGGTGGAGATCGACCGCGAACTGCCCTTCGAGGGCACGCCGGTGATGGCCGACGAGGAGTTCGACCGCGCCCGCGCCGAGATCCACAATCTCTGTGTCGACTCCGAGCCGGTACTCGTCTAAGGCCACCTGGCCAAGCGCAGCGCCAGGTGGCCTTAGATGCCGTGGGTAGAGACCGAGTCGCTTAGCTTCACCGCGCGCCACGACAGCGGCGACACAGCCTTCGCCGAGCGCACCCTCGACCGGATGGAGGAGCTGCGCCTGCGGCTCGAGGACCGCTTCGAGACGGCGCCCGGCGGCGTCACCGTCGTCATCCACACCAACCCCGCCCTGCTGACGCTGGCGCATCCCTTCCTGCCCGCGGCGCGCTGGTCGGCGGCGCCGGCCGGACGGCGCTATCTGGCCGGCTGGGCGATGGCGAGCGAGCTGCACGTCCTCAACGATCCGCACATGGAGCGGCGCGCCGCCGGCGAGGACTCGCGGGAGGCGCTGCGCGGGACCGCCGAGCGCCTCTACGCGCAGCTGGTGGTCGCCGCCAACAACCCGGACCTGCCGCCCTCCTGGACGCCGCGACGCTTCGCCCGCTACCTCGGCTGGGCCTGGCTGGTCGAGGGCGCGGCCCAGTACTTCGCCCGCCAGGTCGGGCTCTACCGCGCCGCCGTGATCCGTCGCCTGCGCGAGAGCGCCAGCCCTTCCTTCCCGCCCTCCCGCCGCGACGCCGTGATCCTCGGCGGCACGATCTTCGACCTGCTCGAGGCCGAACGCGGATCCGAGGCCTGCGTCGAATTGGCCCTGCGGCTGCACCCCGAGGGCGCCCGCGCCACCCTCGAATCGGCCTTCGGAGCCGACGCCGGCGAGATTGAAGCCGCCTGGCGCGGCTACCTGCGCGAAACAGCCCGGCCGGTCGTCGCCTAACCGAGCCGCTCCGCGGCCGAGGAGCGCCAAACTTCGCCCCCGTGCGCCCGCTCGAAGCCGATCCAGAGCGAGCTCATCGCCATCGCGACGACTCTCTCCCGGGGGACATCCGGATGCTCGGACCACCAGACGGCGAGGCCCTGGAGGACGCCACGCAGGACGACCCAGGCCATTTCCAAACCCACCGCATCGTTGGCGGCCGCGATGTTCTCCGCCCCCGGCTCGGCGACGAACATCCGCATCACCGCGGCCTGACTGCGTTCTGCGACCTGTCGGTGTATCGGTTCGATCTCGGGATCCCCGGCGCCGTCGCGAAACAGCACCCGACCGGCGAAGGGATGCGCTTCGACGTAGGCGAACCAGGCATCGCAGGAGCGGGCTATGCGATCGGCAAGAGGGTCGTCGCCGGCGAGCTGCTCCCGCCACACCTTGCGCAGTCCCGCGAAATGACCCTCCAGCAGGTGGCGGTACAGGTCGCGCTTGGAGTCGAAGTGTTCGTAGACGACAGGCGGGGTGACGCCCGATCGAGCCGCGATCGCCTCGATCGAGGTGCCTCGGTATCCGCGCTCGGCGAAGAGCTCGGTGGCGGCGACTGAGATGACCTGGCGGCGGGCCTCCGCCGTCATTCGCCGCCGCGGCTTTTTGTTCTGAGCCGGGCTTGACAACCTAGTTCTCCCTAAGTAGCGTGGGTCCTAACCTAGTAAATCCTAGGTTAACGTCCGCTGGCAGGAGGTAAGGCCCTTGATCGTCTCCGTGCATATCGCCGACATAGGCTGGCTCCGTGCGCCCCGGGTCCTTCTCAAACGACCCCGCACGGCGAGCGTGCCCGGCTTGACCTACGCGGAGCCGGTGACGACGGCGCCGATCACCTCGCGGATGCTGCCGCGGCCGAGTCCCGGCCGCGTCGGGCTGATCGCCGCCTGGGAGGACGACTCGGCGATCGACGGCTTCCTGGCCGAGCATCCCCTGGCCCAGCGGCTCGCCCCGGGCTGGCGCGTCCGCCTGCAGCCGCTGCGCGTCTTCGGCTCCTGGGCGGGGATGCCGGACCTCCCTTCGCGGGAGCTGGCGGTGGAGGACGACGAGCCGGTCGTCGTCCTCACCCTGGGCCGGCTGCGACTGAGCCGGGCCCTGCCGTTTCTGCGCAGTGCCGCGGCGGCCGAAAGAGCCGCGATCAACGATAGGGCGATGGTCGCCTCCACCGGCCTCGCCCGGCCTCCTCATCTGGTTTCCACCTTCTCGGTCTGGCGCGATGCCGCGGCCATGCGACGCTATGCCTTCAGCCAGTCCGGTGCGCACCAGGCCGCCGTCAAGGCCGATCGCCGGCGCCCTTACCACCACGAATCGGCGTTCATCCGCTTCCGCCCCTACGCCTCGGAGGGCACCTGGGACGGCTGCGACCCGCTGGCGGCGCTTGCGCCGGCATCCGCGGCACCGACGTGAGCCGCGCTCAATTGGCGCCCGGCGTTCCCTCCAGCACTTCGCGCGCCTGCTCGGCCAGCTCCTCGGCGACCAGGATCTGACGCGGGCCGGCGGCGAGGAAGTCGGGAACGTCGAAGCCCGCCTCCCGCTTCACCATGCTGGGGATCCCGTGCTCCGACAGCAGGCCCTGGATCATCTCCGCCTCCGCCTGCTGCTGGGCGAAGGCGATCTTGACCAGCTTGCCGCTACCCGACGACAAGCTCGGCCTCCGAGATCTGGCCGTCGCGGATCCAGAAGCCCTTCACGTCCGGCGCCTCGGCGTCCGCCAGCGAGGCGATCAGGTAGATGGCATCGGGCCATCCGGCCAGGTTGACGTCGGTCTGCGAGGGATAGGCGGGGCTCTTGGTGTGCGAGTGGTAGATGCCGACCAGCTCCTCCCCCGCCCCTTCGATCTCCTGCATCAGCCGGAACTGCTCCTTGGCGTCGATCGAGTAGCGAAAGGGGCTGGCCTCGGCGTTCTCGGCCCGGTACACCGTCCGCGCCTCCCCATCGGCCCCCCCGACCATCCCGCAGCACTCGTTCGGCAGGCCCTCGCGCGCGTGCGCGACCATTTCGTCGATCAGGGCTTGGGGGATCTTCATCGGCCCGCTGGCGCGGCTACCACCAAACCGTCGAGTCCAGGTTCTCTATCTCGTCGATCGGTTTGGTGTAGACGCCGGAGGAGAGGTACTTCCATCCGTCGTCGGGGATCAGGAAGACGACGTTGCCGCCGTCCAGCTCCTCGCCAATGCGGACCGCGATGCGGGCGATCGCGCCCGAGGAGACACCGGCGAAGACGCCCTCCTCGTCGAGCAGCTTGCGGGTCCAGACGATCGCGTCGCGGTTGGAGACCATGATCTTGCGGTCGAACATGGAGATGTCGATGATCGGCGGGATGAAGCCGTCGTCGAGGGAGCGCAGGCCGTGCACCATCTCGCCCTGCATCGGCTCGGCGGCGACGATCAGCGTCTCCGGGTTGTGCTCCTTGAGGCGGCGGCCGTTGCCCATCAGGGTGCCGCCGGTGCCGAGGCCGCCGACGAAGGCGGTCACCTCGTCCAGCTCCTCGAGAATCTCGACCGCGGTGCCGTCGTAGTGAGCGCGCGGGTTGGCCTCGTTGCCGTACTGGTAGGGCATGTGGTAGCGCGAGTCCTCGGCCATCGCCAGCGCCACCTCGACCGCGCCGTTGGAGCCCTTGGCGCCCTCCGAGTAGACGATCTCGGCCCCGTACATCTCCAGCAGCTGGGTGCGCTCGGCGGTGACGTTGTCGGGCATCACGACCTTCAAGGGGTAGCCCTTGCGGCGACAGATCATCGCCAGCGAGATGCCGGTGTTGCCGGAGGTCGGCTCGAGGATCGTCTGCCCCGGCTCGATCGCCCCCTCGGCCTCGGCCGCCTCGATCATCGACCTGGCGACCCTGTCCTTGACCGAGCCGGTCGGGTTCCGTCCCTCCAGCTTGGCGTAGATGCGCACGTCCGGCTTGGGAGAGAGCCGCGGCAGCTCGACCAGCGGCGTGTTGCCGATCGACTCGACGACGTTGCCGAAGCGGCCCCCGCAGGGTCGGTTGAGTAGCTCGTCGCGAGGCATGGGTCTCCCTTTACTTCAAAAAGTATAGGGACGATGAGCTGGGGCGCGTTAGTTGTCTATAGGGCGACTACCGCGCCCCGCCGGCCATGGCGGGGAGGATCACGACCGTGTCGCCATCCGACACCGCGGTCCCGAGCCCGTCCAGCACCCGCACGTCCTCGTCGTTGAGGTAGACGTTGACGTAGCGGTTGAGGTCGCCGTCGGGACCGAAGAGCTGCTCCTCGGTGCCGGGGTGCTCGGCGGTGAGCGCCCGCAGCACCTCGCCGACGTTGCCACCGCCGGCCTCGACCTCGGGCTGGCCGCCCGTGTGTGGGCGCAGCACCGGGGGTATGCGAACGGTGGCCATCAGAACGCGATCCTATTCAAGGCGGGCCGCGACGGGCTCAGCCCGCACAGAACAACTCGTAGTCGGGGAACTTGCCCAAGTCCTCGTCGGCGATCTCCGGCGTGTTCTCGCCGCAGATCGGGCAGTTGGGGTCGCGGCGCACCTTCAGCTCGGTGAAGCGGGTGCCGAGGGCGTCGAAGAGGAGGAGGCGGCCGATCAGCGGCTCGCCGATCTCGAGCACCAGCTTCAGCACCTCGTTGGCCTGCAGCAGGCCCATCGTCCCCGCCATCGCCCCCAGCACGCCGTTGGCGGAGCAGCTGGGCGCCAGCTCGGCCGGCGGCGGCGTCGGGTAGAGGCAGCGGTAGCACGGCCCCTCGTAGGGGACGAAGGTCGAGATCTGGCCGTCGAAGCTGAGGATCGAGGCCGAGACGACCGGCTTGCGCAGCCGCACCGAGGCGTCGTTGAGGAGGTAGCGGGTGGGGAAGTTGTCGGCGCCGTCGACGATCACGTCGTACTGGCCGATGATCTCGACGATGTTGGAAGCGTCGAGACGGCCCTGGTGCTCGACCACGTTCACGTCCGGGTTGAGCGCCTCGATCGTCCGCCGCGCCGACTCCGTCTTCGGCATCCCGATCCGCTCGGTGTTGTGGATCACCTGGCGCTGCAGGTTGGAGGCGTCGACGACGTCGTCGTCGACCAGGCCCATCGTGCCGATCCCGGCCGCGGCGAGGTAGAGCGCGGTGGGCGCGCCGAGCCCACCGGCGCCGACCAGCAGCACCTTGGCGTTCAGCATCTTCAGCTGGCCATCGACCCCGACCTCGGGAAGCAGGGTGTGGCGCGAGTAGCGGTCGCGCTGCTCGGGGGTCATCCCCGCGGCCGCGACGACCGGCAGCCCCTGCTCCTGCCAGGCGAGGATGCCGCCCGCCATCGAGGCGACGTCCTCGTAGCCGAGCGCCTGCATCTGCTCGGCCGCCTTGTAGGAGCGGTTGCCGCTGCGGCAGTAGAGGATCGTGCGGGCCGACTTGTCAGGGGCGGCGGCGGCGATCTCGTCGCCGAGCAGACCCGGCGGGACCAGCTTGCCCCCCTCGAGGTGAGACTCCTGGTACTCGTGCGGCTCGCGAGTGTCGACCAGGACGACCTCGCCGCCCTCGATCTCCTGCGCGGCCTCGAACGGCTCGATCTCCTCGACCTGCTGCTTGGTCTGCGCTCCAGTCGCCATGCCTCTTCAAATCCCCCGAATCCGGATCGGCTTTTACTTCAAAAAGTATAGCGAGGCAGCGGCATTGGAAGACCGCTCGGGAGGTCTCCGACGGTCCCCAAGTAACGCCTCTTTGGCCCAAATCGTCCATACGTCTGGCCAGGCCGGCAATCCGGACACTCTGAGTGGCTAGCTTGTGCTAACCAAGAGGGCAATGGCAACAAGGGGGGCGCACCGAAGCCTTGAGGAGATCGAGTGGCAGGCGAAAACCCGCTGCCCCGCCTCCGACGGATAAGAGACGAAATCCGCCGCACAGACGCCCTTTTTCCCGAACGGGACCGCCTGATTCGTCGGGCGATTGAAGCGGGATATTCGGAGCGGCAAATCGCAAAAGCGGCGGGTGTCCACCACACTCGCGTCAACCAGATTAAGCATAGTCGCTAAGCGCTTTTTTCCGCCGCCCCAACCGTCCGCGAATAGGCTCGCGGCAATCGTGAGCAGCGGCATCCAAACACCGGGCAATGGCGTCGGCGACCGGATCCTCAGGATCATCTCGCACCCGATCCGGATCGAAGCCCTGCGGGTGCTCCAGAACCGGGTCGCGAGCCCGAAGGAACTCGCCGAGGAGCTCGGCGAGAGCGTCAGCAACGTCAGCTATCACTTCAAGTACCTGTGCCTCGAAGACTGCATCGAGATCGTCGCCACGGAGCCGCGGCGGGGCGCTATTGAGCATTACTACCGTGCGAAGGCGATCCCCACCCACGACAAGGGCTGGTCCGCGCTGCCCCAGGCCCTGCGGGCAAAGATCTCAGGCGTGGAGATAAGAAACCTCTTCGGCGAAGCCGTGAGGGCGCTCAACGCGGGCACGTTCGACCTACGGGAGGACCGCCGCCTCAGCTGGATGCCGATGGACCTCGACGAGGAGGGCTGGCGCGCGCTGAGCGAGCGTCAGGCAGCCTGGGCCGAAGAGCTGCAGCAGATCAAAGCGAAGGCCGCCGAGCGCCTTGCAAGAGGCGACTCGGCAGCCACACGCGTCGTCGCCGGGGTGATCGGCTTCGAGACCTCGCCCGGTCCCGGCTTCAGCGAAGTGACCTAGACCCCCGCTTTCCCCTTCGCCGTTCTGAAGGCCCGCTTTCGCGGGCCTTCCGGGTCCTCGGATGTGAGCGCTGGTCAGCCGAGGCTGGGGCGCATCTGGCGCAGGCGCCGGACCCGCTCTTCGATCGGCGGATGGGTCGAGAAGAGACCAGCGATGCCGCCGGCCTTGAAGGGCTTGACGATGTAGAGGGGCTCGGCCGCCTGGTTGACCTGCATCGGTATCGCCTGCGCCCCCTGCTCGAGGCGCAGCAGGGCGCTTGCCAGGGACTCCGGGTTGCCGCAGATCTGAGCGCCGCCGGCATCGGCCGCGTACTCGCGCTGGCGCGAGATCGAGAGCTGGATGATCGTCGCCGCGATCGGCGCCAGCAGGACCAGGGCCAGCGAGGCGACGAGGCTGAGCGGCGACTCGTCGTCGCCGCCGAACCACATCATCATGTAGGCGAGGTAGGTGATCGCGGCGCCGATCGCCGAGGCGACCGACTGGATCAGGATGTCGCGGTGCTGGATGTGGGCGAGCTCGTGGGCGAGGACGCCGCGCAGCTCGTCCTCGGAGAGCAGCTTGGTGATCCCCTGCGTCACCGCGACCGCGGCGTGCTTCGGGTTGCGGCCGGTCGCGAAGGCGTTCGGCTGCTCCTGGGGGATCATGTAGAGGCGCGGCATCGGCAGGCCGGCGCGCGTCGTCAGCTCCCGCACGATCTGGTAGAGCCGCGGCGCCTCGGACTCGTCGATCGGCTTGGCGCCGCTCATTTTCAGCGCCAATTTGTCGCTGAAGAAGTAGGAGCCGAGGTTGATCAGCAGGGCGATGAAGAGGAAGACGCCGGCGGTGCTGGGCCCGCCGATCAGGGCGCCGATGACGACCAGCAACCCCGAGAGGGAGGCCAGGAGGATGGTGGTGCGCAGGGTGGCGCCCCAGGTGGACTGCTTGGTGGTGGTCATCGCGGCATGCTCCTTGGTCGTTTTGGGCAGCCTCCGAAGTATGGCCCCGCAGCGCGGATCCGGCCATAGGGACCAACCCCCTTTTCGCCTCCATCGACTGACTACCCGACGTGTCCGAGTTTCTGGGTGCCGTAGGACCCATAAGCTCAGACACGTGCGAGCTGGAGACTGCCGGTGACGACCGTGGCGATCGCGATCCTTGCCGTTCTCGCGGCGGCGCTCGCCATCAGCCTGCTGCGGCTGCGCCGGCGCTTTGCTCCGCTCGAGACCCTGATCGAGGAGATGGAGAAGGTCGACCTGAGCCGGCCGGGGCCGGTCCTCCCCGCCTCGATCGACGGGGTGGCCGAGACCGAGGAGGTTGAGCGGCTCGAGCTGGCCTTCCTGCGAATGATGCGCCGCCTGGAGGCGGAGCGGCTGCGCGCCGGCAGCGCCGCCCTGCGCGCCCAGGAGCAGGAGCGGGCGCGGGTGGCCCGCGATCTGCACGACGAGGTGAACCAGTCGCTGACCGGGCTGCTGCTGCGGCTGGAGGCGGCGCGTGAAGAGGCGCCGCCGGAGCTGAAGGCGGAGCTCGATGCGACCAAGGCGGTGGCCAACCAGGCGATGCTGGAGCTGCTCTCGCTGGCGCGCCAGCTGCGGCCAACGGCGCTCGACGACCTCGGCCTGGCGGCGGCGATCGCGGGGCAGGTCGAGCAGATCGCCGCGGCGGGAGTCGAGGCGAAGCTGAACGCCGACGGCGACTTCTCCGACCTCGACAAAGACGTGCAGCTGGTCGTCTACCGGGTCGCCCAGGAGGCCCTCTCCAACGCCACCCGCCACAGCGACGCTCAGGGCATCGCCGTGACCCTGAGACGCACCGACAACGGCGTCGAGCTGGAGGTCCTCGACGATGGAGGCGGCTTCGCCTTCGAGCGATCCGAGCACGGGCTGGGGATCGCCGGGATGCGCGAGCGGGCGCTGCTCGTGGGCGGCGAGCTGACGATCGAGTCGCGACCGGGCCAGGGCACGACGGTGAGGCTCTCGGTGCGCAGCTAGCCGACCGTCGTGCGGCTCACGGTGCCCTCCGCCTGGAGGATCGCCGTCAGCGTCTCTGCGACTCGATCCGGCTCTTCGTCGATCTGCCGTTCCGAGAGTCGCAACACCTCGTAGCCGCGACGCCTCAGGTCGAGATCGCGGCCGCGATCTTCCTGGAAGGCCGCCTTGCCGCGGTGGTGCAGGTAGCTGTCGGTTTCCACCACGAGCCGTTGCTGTCGCCAGAGGAAATCGACGAGATGTGGCCCGATTCGGACGTTGACCTCTGGTGACGGAAGCCCGTTGCGCCGGCATACCCGTAAGAAGTCGCGCTCCAAGTCGCCGCGCGTGCGGTCCTTTGCGCTCTCTTCGTCGATCGGCAGGCCCAGTACGTTCGCTTGGCGGATCGCCCTCCGCAGCTCGCGCCGGGAGACGCTGCCCGAGCGGCCCAGCGCGGTCGCGGTGCGCAAGTCAGAGATCGTCCGCGCGGGCGTCGTGAGGGGGATTCCCTGGCGAAGCCTCACGTCGGCAGCCGTGAGGGAGCGCGAGCGGTGGATGCAGAGCCCGAAACGCTTCGCCTTGCCGCCCCGACCATCGGCCGCCACATCGATGGGCCCATCCCGGGCGGGTAGGAGACCCCAAAGGCTCGCGGCGCTGCGATGGCTCACCGTCGCCTGCCAATAGGCGAGAACGGACTGGCCTTCACCGCCTGGGCAGCCCCCCACGGCCAGCACGGCGGCCACGCAACGGCCCTCCAAGGAGAGCGCCGAATGACCCACTGCGTAGACGCCGCGATGCACACGGTGCAAGCGGCCCCCGATGAGCCTTGCCTGAATCGCTCCTTCGCCGATGCCGAGCTGTTTCAGCTGCCCCGCTGAGACCACACCATGCTGCCTCGCCGCTAATCCAGCGATCGTCGCGTCGAGTGGGGCGACTTTCCACTCAATTTCATTGGTAAGTCGCCCCACCCCCAGACTCTCCCCCCGCGGGCGGAATCTCTTACCTAGCTGGGAGACTTGGCCGATGCGGGTGCTGATCGCGGATGACCACGGAATCGTGCGGTCGGGGTTGCGGCTGCTGCTGGAGCGCCAGCCGGACATCGAGGTGGTCGGTGAGGCCGCTGACGGGGCCGAGGCGCGCGAGCTGGCGATCCGGGAGCGACCCGACCTGGCGATCCTCGACGTGAAGATGCCGAAGCTGACCGGCCTGCAGGCGACGCGGGAGATCCGCCGGCAGGCGCCGGAGGTGGCGGTGCTGATCCTCTCCATGCACGACGACGAGCGCTATCTGTTCGAGGCGCTGAAAGCCGGCGCCTCGGGCTACGTGCTGAAGGCGCAGGCCGACACCGAGCTGCTGGAGGCGATCCGCGCGGTCGAGCGCGGGGAGCCGTTCCTGACGCCGGAGGCGCAGCGGGCGCTGATCAAGGACGTCCTCGAGCGCGGCTCGACCGGCGAGGAGGAGCTGACGCCGCGCGAGGAGGAGATCGTCAAGCTGGTCGCCGAGGCGCACACGACGAAGCAGATCGCCGCGATCCTCCATCTCTCCGAGAAGACGGTCGAGAACCACCGCGCCAACGCGATGCGGAAGCTCGGGATGCGCGACCGGGTCGAGCTGGTGCGCTACGCGATCCGGCGCGGATTGATCGAGCCGTGAGGCGCCAGCGGAGCCGACGCCGTGCATTTGCTTGACTGAGGCCCGATGGCCCCCAGCGGAGACTTCCAGGCGAAGCGCTGGCAGGCTCTGATCCTGCTCTGCTCGGCGCAGTTCGTTGTCGTCCTCGATGCCTCGATCGTCAACGTCGCCCTGCCCTCGATCGGCAGGGCGCTCGACTTCTCGCAGGGGAACCTGCCGTGGGTGGTCAATGCCTACGTCCTCACCTTCGGCGGCTTCCTGCTGCTGGGCGGGCGCACCGCCGATTTGCTCGGGCGCCGCCGCGTCTTCATGGCCGGGCTGCTGCTGGTCGCGGTCGCCTCGCTGCTGGCCGGCTTCGCCGCCACCGAGGGGCAGCTGATCGCCGCCCGGGCGGCGCAGGGGCTGGGCGCCGCGATCATCTCGCCGGCGGCGCTCTCGATCGTCACCACCACCTTCAAGGACGGCGCCGAGCGCAACAGGGCTCTCGGCGTCTGGGGCGCGGTCGCCGGCTCCGGCGGCGCCGCCGGGGTGCTGCTCGGCGGCATCCTCACCGACGGCCTCGGCTGGGAGTGGGTGCTGTGGGTGAACGTGCCGGTCAGCCTGATCGCGCTCGCCCTCTCCCCCAGGCTGATAGCCGAAAGCCGCGCCGAGTCCGAGCAGCGGGTCTTCGACGTCGCCGGAGCGGTCACGGTGACCGCCGCGCTCTCGATCCTCGTCTACGCCCTGGTCGACGCCAACGACGCCGGCTGGGGCTCGACCCAGACGATCGGCCTGATCGCGCTCTCGGCAATCCTCCTCGCCACCTTCGTCGCGATCGAGCTGCGCACGCCCAAACCGCTGATGCCGTTCTCGATCTTCCGTATCCGCACCCTGACCGGGGCCAACGTGGTCGGCCTGCTGGTCGGCGCCTCGCTGTTCTCGATGTTCTTCTTCATCTCCCTCTACATGCAGCAGGTGCTGGGGTACAGCGCGATACACGCCGGCCTCTCCTACCTGCCGCTGGCTCTGCTGATCATGGCCTCGGCGGGGATCGCGTCGCAGCTCGTGACCAAGATCGGCTACAAGCCGGTGCTGGCGATCGGCCTGCTCTTCATCGTCGCCGGCCTGACCTGGTTCAGCCGGGTCTCGGTCGGGGGCGGCTTCACCACCGACATCCTCGGCCCCTCGCTGTTCGCCGCCGCCGGCCTCGGTTTCGCCTTCGTGACGACGACGATCGCCGCCGTCTCCGGCGTCGAGGAGAGCGAGGCAGGGCTGGCCAGCGGCCTGATCAACACCTCGCAGCAGATCGGTGGCGCACTCGGCCTGGCGGTGCTCTCGACCGTGGCGATCTCGCGCACCGAGGACGTCCTTGCCTCCGGGGACCCTGACCGCATCAACGCCCTCACCGAGGGCTTCCAGTCCGCCTTCCTCGGCGGCGCCGGGATCGCCCTGCTCGGGTTCGTGCTGACGCTGATCCTGATTCGCGGCAGCGACAGCCGCGCCCACGTCGAGCTCGGCCAGGCCGAGGCGACGGAGACCGTCTCCGCATAACCGACCGCTTCAGTAGGATTTAGCCATATGTTGTTTTCGACGAAGGCGGAGTACGGCGTGCGGCTGATGGTCGAGCTGGGTCGCCAGCCCGACACGGCGCCGATCTCGCTCAGCGCCGTGGCCGAGGCGGAGCGGTTGCCCCTCTCCTACCTCGAGCACCTGGTCGCCAGGCTGCGCAAGGCCGGCCTCGTCACCTCGACCCGGGGCGCCCACGGCGGCTACAGCCTCGCCAAACCCGCCGCGGAGATCACTCTCGACACGGTGGTCGAGGCGCTGGAAGGCCAGATCGCGCCGATGGAGTGCTTCCACGAGACCCCGGAGGGCAAGGTCCTCTGCTCGCACGAAAGCGACGGCGACGGCGCCTGTGCGACGAAGCTGCTCTGGACCCGGGTCCAGGGTGGCGTCACCAAGGCGCTGGCCGGCACGACGCTGGCCGAGCTGGTCGAGTTCGCCGGCGGCGTGGAGGGCTCGCCCGCCAAGGCGGAGCCGGTCGGCAGCGCCGCCTAACCCTGATCATCAACAGAACCAAACCCAGGAACGGAGCGAAATTGGCTGAGCTGGAGATACGCAACCTGCGCGTCAGTGCCGAGGGCAAGGAGATCCTCCGCGGCCTCGACCTCGACGTCGAGAAGGGCAAGGTGCACGCCCTGATGGGGCCGAACGGGTCGGGCAAGTCGACCCTGGCCAACGCGATCATGGGCCACCCCTCGCTGGAGGTAACCGAGGGCACGATCGTCTTCAAGGGCGAGGACGTGACCGAGGCCGACCCCGACGAGCGCTCCCGCGCCGGCCTCTTCATGGCCTTCCAGTACCCGGTCGCGATCCCCGGCGTCTCGGTCAGCAAGTACCTGCGGATGATCCTCAATGCCCGCCGCGAGGCGCAGGGCGAAGCCGAGATCAAGATCAAGGAGTTCGCCAAGGTCGCCCAGGAGGCGATGCAGCTGGCGAACATCCCCAAAGACTTCTCCAGCCGCTACCTCAACGACGGCTTCTCGGGCGGCGAGAAGAAGCGGATGGAGCTGTTGCAGCTGGCGCTCTTGAAGCCCGAGATCGCGGTGCTCGACGAGACCGACTCCGGCCTCGACATCGACGCGCTGCGGACCGTCGCCGACGGCGTCAACAGGTTCGCCGGCCCCGAGATGGGGGTCCTGATCATCACCCACTACCAGCGCATCCTGCACATGGTCAAGCCCGACTCCGTCCACGTCATGTTCGAGGGACGGATCGTCAAAGAGGGCGGCCCGGAGCTGGTCGCCCAGCTCGAGGAGAAGGGCTACGGCTGGATCCGCGAGGAGGTCGAGGCGGGCGCTTCCGCCTAGCCCCGAGACCATGGAGCCGACGACGACCAAGCCCCCCGTGACGGCGTCGGCCTTCCCGATCGAGAAGGTCCGGGCCTCCTTCCCGGCACTGGAGCGCGAGGTGCACGGGCAGCCGGTCGCCTACCTCGACAGCGGCGCCAGCTCGCAGCGGGTGCTGGCCTCGATCCAGGCCGTCGACCGCTACGAGCGCACCCACCACTCCAACGTCCACCGCGGCGCCCACACGATGTCGGCCGAGGCGACGGCGGCCTTCGAGGGCGCGCGGGCGACCGTTGCCGACCACATCGGCGCCGCCGACCAGCGCGAGGTCGTCTTCGTCCGCAACGCGACCGAGGCGATCAACCTGGTGGCGCGCGCCTGGGGCGAAGCCAACGTCGGCGAGGGCGACCGCATCGTCCTCACCGAGATGGAGCACCACTCCAACATCGTCCCCTGGCAGCAGCTGGCCGAGCGGGTCGGGGCGGAGATCGACTGGGTCCCGGTCACCGGCGAGGGCCTGCTCGACCTGGAGGCGTTGGCGGCGCTGCTGGAGCGCGAACCGAAGCTGGTCGCGGTGACGCACGTCTCCAATGTGCTCGGGACCGAGAACCCGCTGGCCGAGATCTCGCGGCTGGCGCACGCGGCCGGCGCGCTGGTGCTCGCGGACGGCGCCCAGGCGGCGCCGAAGCTGCCGCTCGACGTCGGCGCGCTCGGGGTCGATTTCTACGCTGCGACCGGGCACAAGCTCTACGCGCCGACCGGGATCGGCGCCCTCTGGGGACGGCTCGACGTCCTGCGCCAGACTCCCCCCTTCCTCGGCGGCGGCTCGATGATCCGCAAGGTGACGAAGGAGGGGACGACCTACGCCGATCCCCCCACCCGCTTCGAGGCGGGCACGCCGGCGATCGCGCAGGCGATCGGGATGGCCTCGGCCCTGCGCTGGCTCGACAGCATCGGCATGGAGGCCGTCCTCACGCACGAGCGCGAGACCGCCGACTACGCGCTGGAGCGGCTGGCCGAGGTGCCCGGTCTGCGCGTCTTCGGCCCGCCCCGCGGGCCCGACCGGATCGGCCCGGTCTCCTTCGAGCTGGAGGGCGTCCACGCCCACGACGTCTCCGAGATCCTCGATCGCCACGGCGTCGCCGTTCGCGCCGGCCACCACTGCGCCCAGCCGCTGATGGAGCGCCTCGGCATCGCCGCCACCGCCCGCGCCAGCTTCGCCGTCCACACCGTCCCGGAGGAGATCGACCGCCTCGTCGACGGCCTCCACGACGCCCGCAAGGTCTTCGGGCTCTAGATGATCTAGGCCTTCACCAGACCCCGACGGAGGCGCCAGTAGCCACGCGGGTCCTTGAGCGAGGTGCCAACGTGGTCGACGAGGCCGTGCTCGCGAAGATCGTGCAGGTATTTGAGAGCAGTCGGCCGCGAGACCCCGAGCAGATCGACGGCCTGGGTCGTGGTCACCCGATCGCCCCTGCTCATGAACTCGACGAAGCGCTCCGATCCCGCGGGCAGGCGATCGAGGATGCGGGCGGCGAGGGTGTCGGCCAATAGGGTGACCTGCACGGAAGCCGGTTGCTCCCGGTAAACGGGGTCGGGAAGACCGGCTCGATTCATCTCCTCGAACATGCGGTCGACGCCCTCTCCCAGCTCTCGACCGAAGCCGAGGTCGCTCATCGCGCGGGCGATGCGGGGGTTGCGAGCGAAGCGGGTGAAGCGGATGTTCTCGAGTCGTACGAGCCCGGGGAGGCGGCCCGGGCTCTGGAACTCGAGACGGTCGTCGAAGAGCTCGATGCGAATGTGGTCCCCACCGATGCTGTACGAGCGGTGGGTGACCGCGTTGACCAGCGCCTCCAGCCAAACGAATTCCGGAATGACGGTGCTGTCCCCGAAACGACCGCTTTCGCCCAGCCGGATAGCCCTGGGAAGCTCTTCCCCGAGCGCGCTGGTGGCAGCCTCGACCTGGACAGGGATGGGCCCCTCGAGCCTGCGATCGTCGGCCACGTTGGCGCGCGCACCCGTCTCGCGCGAGGACCCGTGGTACCGCAGCACCCTCGTGTAGGCCTCGGGGAAGAGCTCCTGCGGACTGCGGCCGAAGACCAGCAGGCCGGCGATGGTCAGGCACAGCTCTCCGTCTCTCTCGGCCGCGAGGCCGCGAGCACGCAAAGCGGTCTCGCGGTCAACGCTCGTCTGCAGATTCCGCAGGTAGCGCTCCACGAGATCCTCGTTCAGGTCCGCCAGGCCGGTGCCCTCGACAGCGGTTCCGTCGTAGGTGGATTCCCCCTTGTCGTAACGAAGCTCCTGCGATTCGAGCAGCCCCAACCGGCGGTTCTCGTCTCCGACCCGCAGGTAGGTCTGCCCCTTGGCGTTCTCGTGAACGCGCTCGCTCGCCTCCACCTCGATCACGACGATCTCGTCCTCCTCACCTTGGGAGTTGACGCAGGGCAGCGTTTGGAAGCCGTGCCTGACAGGGGGCTGGGTGAAGTCCATCGCCGCCTGTCGCCAGTCGTTCATCCGGCTCTTGTCCGGCCTTCCTTCGACGGCGCCATCGTGGACTCCGGCCACGATCACTCCCCCCTCGGCGTTGGCGAAGCCGACCATGAGGTCGCCGAGAGTTCGTGCCTGCGTGCGAGCGCTGACGCGCTCCAGCCATTGGTCCTCTTTCTGGTTTACGAGGAAGTCAAGGGCGCGGTCGGCAGGCCACAGGCGCAGTCTCTCGAGGTCGAGTTCACGCGTGTCCACGGCCGCATCATATCAGCTGCATTAAAATTTTTAATGTAGATAGATAGCGGGGTTTCCCGATTGGTCTTTCCCCTGCAAAACACGGATTCTGACCCCCTATCGTCAATTAATCAATTGATTTTGCTCATAAGACATAGGAGCTTGCTCAGCCTTTGCTGAACGATGTGGCGCGCCCCCCGATCGGGATCAGCGGACCGCCGACGGCGAGCGTATCGGCTGCTATGCCGGCCGGGGCGCCTTCTCCGGGGTATGCCCGGAGAACGCGCCCCGGCCTGCGCTAGCCTCGAAGCGATGGACGAGCTGTACCGAGAGCAGATCCTCGAGCACTACAAGCGGCCGCACAACTTCGGGCGGCTGGAAAAGCCCGACCTCGAGTTCGACGACTCGAACCCATTCTGCGGCGACGAGCAGCACGTGATGCTGCGACTCGACGAGGGGGGCCGGGTGGCGGCGGTGGCCTTCGAGGGGCAGGGCTGCGCTATCTCGACCGCGGCGACCTCGCTGCTGACCGACGAGCTGGTCGGCAAGACGCGCGAGGAGCTGCTGCGGCTGCCGAAGGAGTTCGTCCTCGACCTGCTCGGGATCGAGATCTCGGCGACGCGGATGAAGTGCGCGATGCTCGGCCTCAAGGTGGTCAAGAGCGCCAGCCTCGGCGAGGCGGCCGAATGGGAGGACGAGGGCGAGCGCGGCGACCCGGCCGAAGCGACGGCGCTTTAAGCCGCCGACGGGCCCCGAAGCGTCCTATCGTCCACTTTGAGGCCCGTCGGTGGGTGGCTCAGGAGCCCGCGCTCATCGCCGGGTCCGGTTGGATCACGGCGAAGAATGCTCCCCACGGGTCTTTGACGACGGCGATGCGACCGACTTCGGCGATGTCGAACGGGCCGGCGGCCAGATCCCCACCCCGCTCCTTCGCCGTGGCGATCGTCGCGTCGGCGTCCTCGACGGCGAAGTAGACGAGCCAGTGGGCGGGTATCTCGGCGGGAACCCGGTCGGTGATGTCGATCAGGCCGCCGACGGTCTCCTCGCCCAGGGCGATCGCCGTGTAGGCGCCGGTTCCCTCGTACTCTTTCTCCTCGAACGACCAGCCGAAGACGTCGCCGTAGAAGGACCTGGCCGCCTCGGGGTCGCGGGTGTTGAGCTCGTTCCACGCCATCGCGCCGGGCTCGCCGACGACGTCGGCGCCGATGTGGACGCCCGGCTGCCAGATGCCGAAGGCGGCGCCGGTGGGGTCGGCGAGGACGGCCATGCGGCCGTAGTCGAGGACGCTCATCGGCTCGGCGTGGACGACGGCGCCGGCCTGGCGCGCCCTGGCCACCGTCGCGTCGGCGTCCTCGACGCAGATGTAGTTGAGCCAGGCCGGCGGCTGGCCCTCCATCATCAGCTTCATCACGCCGCCGATCGCCCTGCCGTCGACCTGCGCGGTGCGGTAGCCGCCGGTCTGCTCGGCGTTCTCGTCCTCTTTCAGCCCCCAGCCGAAGAGGCCGCCGTAGAACTCGCCGGCGGCATCCTGGTCGGGCGTGCCAAGGTCGATCCAGCAGAAGGTCCCCGGCTTGTAACTGGTCTTCGTGCTCATGGTCTGCTCCTAACGTAGAAGGGGGTCTCACCAACCAAGACCGCTCCTCGGGTCGAATCTAATCGGTCCGCCGCGCCGGCCCGTTAAAATCCGACTGGAGCAGTAGGATTAAGTCTCAACCCGCACTAACGTCGCGGGGGGCAACGACCCTCATGCCAGACACCGCAGGAACCACCGTCCCCGTATGCCCGCTCGCCGAGCTTCCGCCCGGAGAGATGCGGCTGGTCGAGCACGACGGCGTCAAGATCGGCGTCTTCAACTGCGACGGCACGCTCTACGCGATCGAGGACCGCTGCTCGCACGACGACGGGCCGCTCGCCGAGGGCGAGTTCGACGGCTCGACCTGCACGGTCGAGTGCCCCCGGCACGGCTCGCTCTTCGACCTGACCACCGGCAGGCCGAAGACGCTCCCCGCCTATGCTCCGGTGCGGACGTTCACGACGGCCGTCGTGGACGACACCATCGTCTTGGAGGTCTGAACGCCATGGCAACGCCAGAGGCAGTCGCAGAGAAAAGAGAGCTCGCCGGCATCAACGCCGACTACAAGGAGAAGTTCGGCTTCCACGACCCGGAGACCGGCTACGCCTACAAAGCTCCGAAGGGCCTCTCGCGCGAGGTGGTCGAATCGATCTCCGAGTACAAGGACGAGCCGCGGTGGATGCGGGACTTCCGGCTGAAGGCGCTGGAGCACTTCGAAAGCCGACCGACCCCGACCTGGGGCGGCAACCTCGGCCAGATCGACTTCGAAGACATCCACTACTTCGTCCGCGCCTCCGAAAAGAACAGCCGCGACTGGGACGAGGTCCCCGAGGACATCAAGAACACCTTCGACCGGCTCGGCATCCCCGAGGCGGAGCGCAAATTCCTCTCCGGGGTCGGCGCCCAGTACGAGTCGGAGGTCGTCTACCACCAGGTCAACGAGAAGCTCGAGGCCCAGGGCGTGATCTTCACCGACATGGACACGGCGCTGCGCGAGCACGAGGACCTGGTCCGCGAGTACTGGGCGACGATCATCCCGCCCAACGACAACAAACTGGCGGCGCTCAACTCGGCCGTCTGGTCGGGCGGCTCCTTCGTCTACGTGCCGGCCGGGGTCAAGGTGGAGATGCCGCTGCAGGCCTACTTCCGGATCAACACCGAGAACATGGGCCAGTTCGAGCGGACGCTGATCATCGCCGAGGAGGGCTCCGACGTCCACTACATCGAGGGCTGCACGGCGCCGGTCTACTCGACCGACTCGCTGCACTCCGCCGTGGTCGAGATCATGGCCAAGCCGAGCGCGCGGGTCCGCTACACGACCGTCCAGAACTGGTCGCAGAACGTCTACAACCTGGTCACCAAGCGCGCCGTCGCCCAGGAGAAGGCGACGATGGAGTGGGTCGACTGCAACCTCGGCTCGAAGCTGACGATGAAGTACCCGTCGATCTACCTGCTGGGACAGGAAGCCCACGGCGAGATCCTCTCGATCGCCTTCGCCGGCGAGGGGCAGCACCAGGATGCCGGCGGCAAGATCATCCACGCGGCGCCGCGCACCTCGTCCTCGATCTTCTCCAAGTCGATCTCCAAGGACGGCGGCCGCGCGACCTACCGCGGCCTGCTCGAGGTCGCCGACGGGGCGACCGAGTCCCGCTCCAAGGTCGTCTGCGACGCGCTGCTGCTCGACGAGGACTCGCGCTCGGACACCTACCCGACGATCCGGATCGGCGAGAACGACGCCGACGTCGGCCACGAGGCGACCGTCTCCAAGATCGGCGACGAGCAGGTCTTCTACCTGCAGAGCCACGGGCTCGACGAGGAGGAGGCCTCGAAGATGATCGTCAACGGCTTCATCGAGCCGGTCACCAAGGAGCTGCCGATGGAGTACGCGGTCGAGCTCAACCGCCTGATCGAGCTGCAGATGGAGGGGAGCATTGGCTGAGGTCGCGACCGAGCCGGCCTGGTTGGACGAGAGGCGCCGGCAGGGCGCCTCTCTCGCGCAGAGCCTCGCCCTCCCCGACCAGAAGGCGAAGGGCTGGGAATTCACCGACCTCTCCGCGCTGGACCTCGACTCCTACGAGCCGGGACCGGCGAACGCGACGATCGAGGGCGGCGAGGGCGCCACGGTGCTGCCGCTCGCCGCGGCGCTGGAGTCCCACGAGGCGCTGCTGCGGGAGCGGCTCGGTTCGCTGGTCCCGGTCGAGGACCCCTTCGTCGCCCGCAACGAGGCGACCTGGCGCGATGGCGTCCTGATCCACGTGCCGCGCGGCGTCAGGGTCGTAGAGCCGATCCGGGTCGAGCTGCCGCTCGACGAGGACGGAGCCGCGGTCGCCTGGCGCACCGTCGTCGTGCTCGAGGAGGGCGCCGAGGCGGAGGTCTGGGAGCACGGCGCCTCCGCCGGCGACGAGACCGATGCCCTGCTCAACTCGGTGGTCGAGCTGCACGTCGGCCAGGCCGCGACGCTGCGCTATGTCAGCACCCAGGACATCTCCGAGCGGGCCTGGATCTTCGCCACCCAGCGGGCGCAGGTCGAGCGCGACGGGCGCCTCGACTGGACCGCGCTCGGCTTCGGCTCGGGGCGCGGCAAGGTGCGGATGGAGACGAACCTCGCCGGCCAGGGCTCCGAGGCGCGGGTGACCGGCGGCTACGCCGGCGCCGCCGGACAGCACCTCGACTACGACACGACCCAGGAGCACGCCGCTCCCAACACCTTCTCCGACCTCGCCTTCCGCGGCGTCCTCGCCGCCGGCGCAACCGCCGTCTGGCGGGGGATGATCCGCGTCGACCCCGGCGCCCAGGGAACCGACGCCTTCCAGGTCAGCCGCAACCTGCTGCTCTCCCCCGACGCCCACGCCGACTCGATCCCCGGCCTCGAGATCGAGGCCGACGACGTCCGCTGCACCCACGCCGCGGCGATCGCCCAGATCGATCGCGACCAGCTCTTCTACCTGACCTCGCGCGGGCTCACGCCCGCCGAGGCGAAGCAGCTGATCGTCGAGGGCTTCCTCGAGTCGCTGGTCGAGCGCTTGGCCGAGGGCCCGGTGCGCGACGAGATCTCGGCGGCGCTGGCCGCCAGGCTCGCCGAGATCCTCTGATCCAGCCCTAACACGCCCCGCCGAAGGGCGCACGATCTTTGCGCCGGGGGCGCTGTGAACCGGTTTGCGGACCCGCTTGCCGGGTAGCCACCTGCCGGGTAGCCAGACCGCTCCCGGACCAGGCGACGATCCGGTGCGGCGAGAGGAGAAGAGACCATGGTGAGATATCTGATCGCTCTGGCGGCGTGTTTGGCGACCTTCGGGCTTGCCGCATGCGGAGACGACGACAACGGCGGCGCGGGGGCCGAGGCGAAAACCCTGACGCCCGCACAGGCCCAGAACGCCTCGGGCGATGTCACCTGGTGCATCGGGAAAGACACCAGCGGCGCCTTCACGGCCGCGGTCGAGCTCTTCAACAAAGAAAACCCGAACCTGAACGCCGACCTCCTCGAGCTGCCCGAATCGGCCGACCTTCAGCGCGAACAGCAGGTGCAGCGCCTGCGGGCGGAATCGAGCGAGTGCGACGTGCTCGGCATGGACGTGATCTGGACGGCCGAGTACGCCGCGGCCGGATGGCTCTACGACCTCACCCCGGCCGTCGATCAGCACGAAGACGAGTTCATCCCCTCGACCGTGGAAACCGTCGAGTACGAAGGCAAGAAATGGGCGCTTCCCTACAACACCAACGCGGGATTCGTCTATTACCGGACCGACCAGGTGCCCCAGGCTCCGTCGACCTGGGAGCAGATCTACAAAGACGCGCAGAAACAGGATGGCCTCGTCTACCAGGGCGAACGGTATGAGGGACTGACCGTCGTCTTCCTCGAGCTGCTCTTCAGCGCCGGCGGATCGGTGCTCTCCGACGACGGAGAAACGGTCGAAGCCGACTCGCCCGAGACGCGCGAAGTGCTGGAGTTCATGGGCAACGGGGTCGAAGACGGTGCGGTGCCGAGAGCCGTCACGACCTACGAAGAGGAGAGCTCGAGGCGCGCCTTCGAGGCCGGCAAAGCGACGTTCATGCGCAACTGGCCGTACGCCTACGCGCTCGGCAAAGAATCGTCGATTGCCGACGAGTTCGACATCGCCACCTTCCCGGGCTTCGCGGGGAACGAAGGCGCGGGTGTCGTCGGTGGCTACAACCTCGGGATCTCGGCCTACAGCGACAACCCGGAGGGCTCGCTTGCCTTCGCCGAATTCCTGGTGACGCCGGCGGTGCAGAAGCAGGCGATGGAAGCCACCCTGCCCGCGACGGTGACCGAGGTCTACAAAGACCCCAAAGTGCGCGAGGCGCTCCCATTCGCGCCGGAACTGCTGAAAGCGGTGGAACAGGCGGAGGCGCGCCCAGTCTCGCCGGTCTACACGCAGATCTCCCAGGCGATCTACGACAACGTCTTCGAAGTCCTCAACGGGAGGACGTCACCCGATGAGGCCGCGTCGACGATGAACTCGCAGATCGAGGAGGCCCTGGCGAGGTTCTAGTGGCCGACGAGGCCGCAAGCCGCCCGCGCCGCGGACGGCGCTCCGTCTTCCGGGAGGAGCGTCGCCTCGGGGCGGCGATGCTCACCCCGTCGCTGGCGGTGATCGCGCTCGTCGCCGCTTACCCGATCGGCTACGCGGTCTGGCTCTCGCTCAACGAGTACAGCGTCATCACTCCCGGTCTCTCGCGGTTCGTCGGGCTCGACAACTACAGCGAAGCGCTCAGCTCCTCGGAGTTCTGGGACGCGATGATCACGACGCTGGTGTTCACCGCGGCCTCGGTGGGCCTGGAGCTGGCGATCGGGCTCGGCATGGCCCTGGTCATGCACCAGGCGTTCCGCGGTCGGGCGCTGTTGCGGGCCGTCGTCCTCGTCCCGTGGGCGATCCTCACCGTGGTCACCGCGATCACCTGGCGGACGATCTTCGAGCCCGAACTCGGCTTCGTCAACACGATGCTGGAAACCCTCTCGCTGCCGGGCTCCGACATCGTCTGGCTGGGCGAGCGGGGCTACGCGCTGGGCGTGATGATCCTCGCCGACGTCTGGAAGACGGCGCCCTTCATGGCGCTGCTGATACTCGCCGGGCTGCAGGGCATTCCCGACGAGCTCCACGATGCGGCGAAGGTGGACGGGGCGAACACCTGGCAGCGCTTCCGCCGGATCACCCTGCCCCTGCTCGTGCCGGCGATCACGGTGGCGCTGATCTTCCGCACCCTCGACGCGATGCGGGTCTTCGACCTCCCCTACGTCCTCACCAAGGGCGCCAACGGGACCGAAACGCTGTCGCTGATCGCCCAGGAGGAGCTGGTCACCAACCGCAACACCGGCTTGGGGTCGGCGCTCTCGGTGCTCACCTTCCTCACCGTGATGGGGGTCTCGTTCCTCTACATCCGCTTCATCGGCGGCAACATCCGCACCCTGACCGAGGAGCAGCGATGAGCGAACGCTTCGAGGGAGCAACGATGAGCCGCGTCCTGCTCTGGTTGGCGGTCGCGGCGATCGTCGTCTTCTGCCTCTTCCCGTTCTACTGGTTGATCAACACCTCGCTGAAGAGCGGGGCCGACCTCTCGGGCGCAGCCCTCCTGCCCCCCAGCCCGAGCCTCGACAACTACACCTCGATCTTCGAAGACACCGCCTTCACCAACGCGCTGCGCAACAGCGCCATCATCGCCGGCAGCGTCACCGTGCTCTCGCTGCTGATCGGCTCCTTCGCCGGCTACGCCCTCGCCCGCCTGCACCTGCCGTTCAAGTTCCTCATCCTCGCGATCGTCCTCTCGATCTCGACCTTCCCCCCGATCGCGATCGCCGCGCCGGTCTTCGAGCTGTGGACCGACATCGGCCTCTACAACACCTACCTCGGCCTGATCCTGCCCTCGCTCGCGTTCGGGCTGCCGCTGACCGTCTTCATCATGGCCTCGTTCTTCCACGACATCCCGCGCGAGCTGGAGGATGCCGCGCTGGTCGACGGGGCGACGCGCCTGCAGGCGTTCCGCAAGGTGGTGGTCCCGCTGGCCGCGCCGGGCGTCGTCACCGCGGGCCTGCTGGTCTTCATCTTCGCCTGGAACGAGTTCCTGTTCGCGATCACCCTGACCAGCACGCCGGAGCGCCGGCCGGTGCCGGCGGCGATCGCCTTCTTCACCGGCAGCCAGCAGTTCGAGATCCCGCTGGGGACGATCAGCGCCGCATCGGTGGTGGTGACGATTCCCCTGATCGTCCTCGTGCTGATCTTCCAGCGCCGCATCGTCGCCGGCCTCACGGCGGGCGCGGTAAAGGGTTAGTCCGGGGCCATGGCGGAGGAGGCGCCGGGCCTCGACGGGCTGCTCTCGCCGGCGGGCTGGCCGTTCGCGAGCGGCGCGCCGGGGCGCTTTCATGCCCTGTTCGGCCGCGACTCGGCGATCGTCGCGCTGCAGGTGCTGCCGGCGCGCCCCGACGTGGCGCGCGCGACCCTGCGGGCGCTTGCCGCCCTGCAGGGCTCCCGCGAGGTTCCCGAGACCGACGAGGAGCCGGGCAAGATCGTCCACGAGTGGTGGCCGCGGGCCCCCGAGCGCCTGCGCCGTGCCGGCTGGCCGGTGCGCGACGGTGAGCTCCGCTACTACGGCTCGGCGGACTCGACCTCATGGTTCTTGGTCCTGCTCGCGTCGCTCGGCGACCACTCGTTGGCGACCGAGCTGGAGGCAACCTGGCGGGCGGCGGGCGAGTGGCTCGAGCGGGCGCTCGAGGGCGGCGGCGGGCTGGTCCGTCACGGCCCGCGCGTGGCCCCGGGCGGCCTTGCCCAGCAGGGCTGGCGCGACGCGGAGGACCCCGCCGATCCAGCCCACCACGGCGCCGGCATCCTCGAGCCCGGCGGCGAGGTGCCCGAACCGCCGCTCGCCGACGTCGATACGCAGGCTGCATCGGTCGTCGCACTCCGCGCCCTGGCTGCGCTCTCGGGGGAGAAACACTGGGAGCGGGCGGCGTCGAGACTCGCGGCCACGGTGGAGGCTTCATTCGATCCCGAGACGCTCGCCCTCGCGGGGGATGGCGAGAGGGTGTCCGGGGCCGGTTCGCACCTGGGCTGGCTGCTGTGGGCGGACGCCTTGTCACCAACCGCCCGCGATGAGACGGCGGAGCGTCTCTGCGAACCTGACGTCCTCACTCCGTGGGGGCTGCGCACCCTCTCCTCGCGGCATCCCCTCTTCGCCCCCAGCGCCTACCATCGCGGCGCCGTCTGGCCGTTCGACTCCTGGCTCGGCTGGGGTGGGTTGCGTGCTGCGGGCCGCTCGACTACCGCGGAGCTGCTTCGCCGAGGAACCCTGGCCGCGATCGAGTCGATCGGGCAGGCGCCGGAGCTGTTCGCCGTCGGACCCGATGGCCCACAGCCGATCCCCATCGCCAACCGCGTGCAGGCCTGGACCGTGGGCGCTCGCTGGGCGCTCGAGCGCGAGTGGGACGGGCGAGCGGCGGCGATCTTCGGCTAGTCGCGCTTCCTCCGCTCCAACAGCATCGTCCGAACGATCGAGGCGAGCACGACCAGGACCGGCGGAACGTAAAGCAGCCAGAGCCAGTGGCTGACGTGGGCGAGCGGAAGCAGGATCGCCATTGCGCCCAAGTATGGCGACCCGGGTCAGCCCGCAAACCCGGCGAGCGCATCGGCCAAAACGAGGCCGCCGACGTGGGAGGGCGCCGGCGACCTGGGGATACAGCTATGAAAGGAACAAAATGAGTCGCAACCTCACGACCAATCAATATCGTGGGGACTGGCATCGGCACTCGACCGTCCAGTCGATTACGAATTACCCGTGACTGCGCCGCGGGAAACTACGAATTGGCCACCGAGAGCAGGTAGAGGCCGAAGCAGGTGAAGGCGACCATCACCGCCAGCATCCAGTACTGCGAACGCGACGCCTCCCGGTAGTCGCCCCAGTAGGCGGTTGCGCGGTCGTGGGCGAGGGTGAGGCCGATCACGTGGCCGACCACGAGCGTGCCTACCTGCACATACCAGATCGCGTTGGCTCTGAGGACCGTGTAGTCGATGCCGCCCGAGGCGGTGCCGAAGAGGTCGGTGCTCGAGGTTCCCAGCGGGTCTGAAAGCAGGTAGGTGAACTGGGCCTGCTCCTGGAAGACGAAGAGGCTGAAGTAGTGGGCGACGAGATAGGCGAGGGCGATCGGGATCAGGGTGTGAGCGAAACCCGACCGCAGCCGCTTCAGGGAAGGGGCTTCGCCAACGCTCGCCATCCCGCGCACGCCAATCAGGTAGACCAGCCAGACGCCGGCGAAGCAGAGCAGCATGAAGATGGTGTCGCTGAGGCGCAGCGCCGCCAACCGTCCCAGACCGGCGTCGAGCAGCCACTCGAAGACGCTTTCCACCGCGCCCTGGAAGGCGCCCTCCTGCCCGCCGTCGAAGCTGGTCGAGGCGATCGAGGCAATCACGACCGCCGCCGAGCCCGGCACCGTCGCCCATCGCGTCGCCGCCGAGAAGGGCCTGCGCCGACCGAGGCGCCCGTCCCTCGCGCCGAAAACGCCGAGCTGGGCGAACATCCCGAAGTAGACCGAGAAGATCTCCCCCCGCTCACACCACTCCTCGACGCCGAACAGCGCCATCATCGCCAGCGTGTAGCCGCTGTAGATGAGGGCGGCGACTGCCGTGGTCTCGGGCGAGAGCCCGACCGCGACACCGCTGCCGGGCCCGTAGACGACCTCGAGCCAGACGACGGCGAGCAGGCCGACCGCCGCCGGCCAGCGGCCGAGCGCCCGCGGATAGGCGAGGTGAGCCGGCCGCTGGCCGGCGAGCGCCGTGAACAGCCCGCCGACCGCGCGCCCGACCGCCCGCCAGGGATTGAAGGGTTTGAAGACGTTGCCGAGCAGCGCGCTCAACACCGGGAAGCCGAGCCAGACGGTGACGAAGACGAAGGTGATGGCGAAGTTGCGATCGGCCGCTTCGGTGCCGCGCAATCCGGCGTAGACAGTGAGGCCGAGCAGAAAGACGCCAAGCAGGCCGCAGACGATCTGGCCCGGCAACCCGAGCAGCACCCGCGAAAGCCCCACCCCAAAGGGCCGCCAGCGTTCCTCCTCGAAGCGGGGCTCGCGCCAGGCCACCGCGAGCGCGAAGAAGGAAACGATCAGAACGACCGACGCCCCCCAGGCAAACAGCCATTCCGGGATCGGCAGATCCTGGGGGGTGGGCAGGGCGTGCGCGTACGGCAGCCAGGTCACGGTTCTATCCGCAGCTCCGCGATCTGTTCGCCGCTCTCGTGCAGCTCGGCCTCGAACACGCCTTCGATCGAAGCCGGGAAGTCGAATCTGGCCGTACGGCCGGGCCCGATCTCCTTCTCGATGTCGTAGCCGTGGACATGAACCTCGTCCTCGGTATCGGAGCGCACCTCGAAACGGATCTGTTCGCCCGCCTCGAAGGTGAGCTCCTCGACGCCGCCCACGGGCTGGCCATCTTTGACCACGACGGTCGGGATCGACGGCTCGCTCGGCTGGGTCGTCTTGTCGTTCGGCCCAGAGCCGGCCTGTTCGGCGGTGGTCGTCGCACCGCCGCTGGCCTTGTCCCCACCGTCGTCGTCCTTCAACACGATCAGCAGCACCACCGCAGCGACCACGACCGCGATGCCAAGCGCAACACGCCCAACGGGACTCGATTGCATCGTTCGCTCCTTTGCTCACGGGCGCAGGCCGTGCCTGCGCCGAGTCGTCGCGACCGCACCGGTCGCGGCTTCCGATGGATGGCTAGGGAGCGAGGGGCGGCGGGCGCTGCGCGAGGCGGAAGGCGATCAGGAGACCGCCGCGGATAGCCGTGAAATCCGTCGCCCGGGGTTTCGGCTCACGCGATGCGGACTCTGCCCCCTTGCAAGACCGGCGGGCAATGCGCTCGACGAGCCGCATCGCGGTGCGGTGCCCGGGATAGCGTCCGCACAACAGCAATCCCAAGAGCAAGAGCAACGGAACGACCGCGATCAGGAACTCGATCATCGCTCGAACAAGCTAGCGCAAGAGCTGAACGACAACTGGGGACGTGCCGAGACTTAGATGCCCATAGTGGTGCTTAAGTCACGGCACGTCCCTGCAGCGACTCGCGAGACGTGCGTCGACTCGGCGGACGGCGTGTCTACGCGGCGGCGGTGACGCCGTCGAGCAGGCGCCAGTTCGCTTTGAACGCCGACTCCGCGGCGGCGACCAGGGTGTCGGGGTCGGCGTCGGCCAGGTGGGCCTCGATCAGCGCCCGTCCCCGATCGGCGTGCTCGACGTCGGCCTTCTCGTGGACGCGGAAGTACTCGTTGCCGGGGCCGTCACCGATGCCGTAATGCTCAGCGAGCCCCTCGCGCTTGGTCTGCGAGATCGCCGGCTGGCCGCTCTCGATCGCGTAGAGACGGGCCAGCTGGGCGAGGCGGTCGTCCTCGGCGGTCCAGCAGTCGACGCACTCCTTGGTCTCAGGCGTGGGCACCGCCGCGACCTCGCCGCCGACGGCCTCGACGAAGCCGTCCCAGAGGGCGATGTGGGCCTCCTCCTCCTCGGCGTGGCGGCGCAGCTCGGCGCGCTCGGCCTCGGGGGCGGACTCGGCAACGGAGGCGCTCAGCCTGGCGATGGCGGCGGTGGCGTGACGGTACTGGCCGGAGTAGGCGGCGAGCTCCTCGCGGCTCAGCTCGCCCATCAACCAGCGCTGGTAGAAGGGATGCTCGAGCACGTTCCAGCGCTCGCGGGCCTGCTCGATCCTCTGCCAGACGTCGTTGCTCACCTGAGTCGCCTCCTTGGGTCGCGAGTGCTGAGGCGGCCAGGATAACGTCCCGGCGACGACGGATCGAATCCGTCCCCCAGATGCGGCCAGACCGAGACGACATCGCGGCACCGGACCTGCCCGACGACCTGGCCTGGGTCGGCGAGGCGCCGCAATCGATGCCGGCGCTGACGGCGGCGGGGCCGGCGCTCGTCCACTTCCTCGACTTCTCCCAGCTCAACAGCGTCCGCACCCTGCCGTACCTGTCGGAGTGGGCGCGCCGCTACGCCGAGCACGGTCTGCGAACGATCGGTGTGCAGTCGCCGCGCTTCCCCTTCGGGGCCGACCCCGAGGCGGTGGCGAGCGGGCTGGAGCGCCTCCGGGTCGACTTCCCGGTCGCGATCGACGCGGAGCACGACCTCTGGCGGGCCTACGGCTGCAGCGGCTGGCCCAGCCTCTTCCTCTGGCGCCAGGGCGGAGCGCTCGCCTGGTTCCACTTCGGCGAGGGGGAATACGAGGCGACCGAGGAAGCGATCCAGGCAGAGCTGCGCGAGCAGGACGCCCTGCTCCAGCTGCCGGCGCCGATGGTCCCCTTGCGTCCCACCGACGCCCCCGGCGCACGGGTGATGCCCCCAACCGAGGAGCACTTCCCCGGCGGCTCCTGGGAGCGCCCCTGGACCGCCGGCGAGGACGGCGACCAGCTCGAGGTCCCCTACGAAGCCGCCGGCGCCTTCGCGACGATCGAGGGCAGCGGCCAGGTGGCCGTGGAGCTGGACGGCGCGCCGGCCCCGCCGGTCGCGGTCGATGGCGCCGCGCTCTACCCTCTCGCCGAGCACGACCGCCACGAGTCGCACCAGCTCACGTTGCATCCTTCATTGGGCCTGAAAATCTGGTCGGTGAGTTTTGCCGCAGGCGTTCCGTAGGGACCGGGGCACTCCCGCTACGCCCGTGCCGCGAGCTCCGTGCGAATCTCTTTAGGCAGCATGAAGCGCACGTCCTCGTGCACGGTGCGCAGCTCGGAGACGTCGTCGGCGCCGCGCTCGCGGAAGAGCTCGATCAGGCGCTCGACCAGCTCCTCGGGGGCGCTGGCGCCGGAGGTGATGCCGACCGTCTCCACTCCCCGCAGCCACTCCTCCTCCACCTGGGTGTGGTTGTCGATCAGGTGCGAGGCGGCGCCGTGCTCGCGCGCCACCTCGACCAGGCGGTTCGAGTTGGAGGAGTTGGTCGAGCCGATCACCAGCACCAGCTCGCACTCGCGGGCCAGCTGCTTGACGGCGATCTGGCGGTTGGTCGTCGCGTAGCAGATGTCGTCGGACTTGGGGCTGACGATCGCCGGGAACTTGGCCCGCAGGGCGGCGATGATCTCGGTCGTCTCGTCGACCGAAAGCGTCGTCTGGGTTATCAGGGCCACGCGCTCGGGATCGGGCAGCTCCAGCTCGGCGACCTCCTCGGCGGTCTGGACGAGGACGATGCTGCCGGGGGCCTCCCCCATCGTCCCTTCGACCTCCTCGTGGCCAGCGTGGCCGACCATCACGATCGTGTACCCGTCGGCGGCGAAGCGGCGGGCCTCGACGTGGACCTTGGTCACCAGCGGGCAGGTGGCGTCGATCGTGCGCAGACGGCGGGCGGCGGCGTTCTCGTGCACGGCCGGGGCGACGCCGTGGGCGGAGAAGACGACCAGCTCGCCCTCCGGCACCTCGGTCTCCTCCTCGACGAAGATCGCGCCCCGCTCGGCGAGCTCCTCGACCACGTGCTTGTTGTGGACGATCTCCTTGCGCACGTAAACGGGTGCGCCGTGCAGATCGAGCGCTTTTTCCACGGTCTCAACGGCGCGGTCGACGCCGGCGCAATAGCCGCGCGGCGCGGCGAGCAGAACCCGCTTCGGGGCGGCGACGGTCGTACTCATCCCCAGCAGGGTACCGGTGGGTGGATTGCGGCCGAGACGGCGAGCCGGACAGGATGGCGCGACCGGGCTAGCCTGTCGGCATGAGCACCGCAGGTGACCATCTCGAACGGCTGACCGCGGTCGACGCCTCGTTCCTGACCAACGAGAGCTCGTCCAGCCACATGCACATCGGCGGCATCCTCATCTTCGAGGGACCGCCGCCCCTGTATGTCGACCTGGTCGAGCACGTGCGCGGACGCCTGGACCAGGTCCCGCGCTTCCGGCAACGGCTTGTCGTGCCGCCGCTGGAGGCCGGCCGACCGCTCTGGGCCGACGACGTCAACTTCAACCTCAGGTACCACATCCGGCACACGGCGCTGCCGGAGCCCGGCGGCGAGGCGCAGCTGAAGCGGCTCGCGGGCCGGGTCTTCTCGCAGCAGCTCGACCGTTCCAAGCCACTCTGGGAGATGTGGCTTGTCCAGGGCCTGGAGCGCGACCGCTTCGCCATCCTGACCAAGACCCACCACGCGATGGTCGACGGCATCTCCGGGGTCGACATCGGCACGGTCCTCTTCGACCTCGAGCCGGTGCCGGCGCCGCCGCCGGTGGAAGACGGCTGGCAGCCACAGCCGGCGCCCACCACCAGGCACCTGCTGGCGCGCGGCGCCAGCGACGCCGCCGCGGCGCCGGTGAAGCTGGCGGAGCGCGCCGCCGCCGCGATGCGCCGCCCGGAGAGCGCGGCCCGGCGCCTGGTCGAGGCGCTGGAGGGGGTCAGCGAGGTGGTCGGGGCGTTCGCCGATCCCGCACCCGACGTGCCGCTCAACCAGCCGATCGGTCCGCACCGCCGCTTCACCTGGGCACGCTCGGAGCTGGCGACCTTCAAACGGATCAAGGACACGCTGGGCGGCACCGTCAACGACGTCGTCCTCGCGGTCGTCACCGGCGCCCTGCGCACCTGGCTGCACAAGCGGGGCGTCCGCACCGAGGGCCTCGAGCTGCGGGCGCTGGTGCCGGTCTCGATCCGCACCGCGGACGAGCGCGGAGAGCTGGGCAACCGCCTGGCCGCGATGCGCGGACCGTTGCCCGTCTACGTCGAGGACCCGGTGCGGCGACTGCGGGTGGTCAGCGAGCAGATGGAGGGGCTGAAGCGCTCCAAGCAGGCGCTCGGCGCCGAAGTGATCGCCCGCTTCAACGACTTCGCCCCGCCGACCCTGCTGGCCCAGGCGGCGAGGATCAACTTCTCTACCCGGCTCTTCAACATGATCGTCACCAACGTGCCGGGGCCGCAGATCCCGCTCTACGTGCTCGGCCGCGAGCTGCAGGAGATCTTCCCGGTCGCCTTCCTCCCCCCGAACCACGCCCTCGCGGTGGCGATCATGAGCTACAACGGCCGCATCTGCTTCGGCCTGCTGGCCGACTACGACTCGATGGAGGACGTCGAAACCGTCGCCCGCGGCATCGAGGAGTCGCTGGCGGAGCTGGAGGAGGCCGCCTCGGCGGCCGCCGCTCCCGCCTGAGGCGGCGCCAGCCGACCCGACGGCCCCACTAGGGTTGAGCCGTGGCCCTGCTAGTCGCCCTCTTCATCGTCGTCCCGATCGTCGAGCTGTACGTGATCATCCAGGTCGGGCAGGCGATCGGCGTCGTGCCGACGCTGCTGCTGCTCTTCGCCGACGCCGTCCTCGGCTCGCTGCTGCTGCGCCACCAGGGCCGCGGCGCCTGGCGCCGCTTCAACGAGGCCCTCGCCCAGCGACGCTTCCCGGGCCGCGAGGTGGCGGACGGAGCGATGATCGTCGTCGGCGGCACCCTGCTGTTGACGCCCGGCTTCATCACCGACATCTTCGGCCTCATGCTGCTGATCCCGCCGACGCGAGCGATCCTGCGCCGCCTCCTGCGCTCCTTCTTCGCCCGCCGCTTCCTAATCGTCGGCCTCGGCGACCGGGCGATGCGCACCGGCCAACCGACCCGCAGCTACGACTACGACGGCACCGCCGAGGAGGTCGACGCCGAGGACCCACGCCTGGGGCGTTGACCGCTCAGAAGCCGAGCGCGAACTTGGCGTCCTCGGACATCATCTCCGGGGACCAGGGGGGGTCGAAGATCATCTTCGGGTGGACGGCGCTGACGCCGGGGAGGTCGCCGACGAACTCCTTCATCTGCTCGGAGACCTGGGGGCCGATCGGGCAGGCCGGCGTGGTCAGGGTGAAGGTGACGTAGACGTCCTCCTTCTCGATCTCGACGTCGTAGACGAGGCCGAGGGAGACGAAGTCGAGCCCCAGCTCGGGGTCGATCACCTCCTCGAGCGCCTCGAGTACGTCGTCCTCGGTCAGCACCTCGGTCTGGTTCTCCGCCATCGGCCAATGGTAGCCGGGCTCACGCCTCGGGCGGCAGCGGCTCGGCGGGAGGTCCCCCGCTCCTCGATTTCAGCTCCAGTTGCCACCAGCCGACGTCGCGCCAGGCGCCCGCCTTCCAACCGATCCGCCGATAGACGCCAACGGCGACGAACCCGAGGCTCTCGTGGAGGGCGACGCTGGCCTCGTTCGGCAAGGTGATCCCGGCACAGGCCACCTGGAGGCGCTGTCTGCGCAACCGCTCCAACAGCTCCACGTAGAGCGCCCGGCCGCAGCCCTCGCCGCGCCGGCCCTCATCCACGTAGACCGACACGTCGGCCGCCCAGCGATAGGCGGCTCGCGAGCGGTGCGCGCAGCCGTACGCATAGCCGACGACCTCGCCGTCGCACTCGGCGACGAGCCAGGGATGGGTCCTGGTCGTGCGAGCGATGCGCTCGGCGAGCTGGACGGCGTCCGGCGGCTCCTCCTCGAAGGAGACCGCGCTTGCCTCGACGTGGGGCGCGTAGATGGCGGCGCAGGCGGCTGCGTCGCGATGGGGGTCGACGCTGCGGATGGTCGCTGACTTCATGGCCCTGATCGCCGGTTAATAGGCTGCCGGTTCGATGAGCGAGAACCCTAGCCAGATCCAGCGGCGGTCGATCGGCGTCGTCTTCTCCGACGGCGGCCTGCTGGCGCTGAGCGCCTCGCGGCCCAGCGGGGCGGGCGGGCACGGCGAGGAGCGGGTGAGCGCGGTTCTCTGCGGTCCGGACGGGGCGCCGGTCGAGGTCTCCGAGGCGCTGCTGTCGACCGAATATGGCGAGGACGGCGTGCCGCGCCGGGCGACGCTGGAGCTCTGGGTGGACGGTGAGGAGGGTCAGCCCCTGCGCGGCGCCGGCACCCTGATCAGCGCCGCCAAGGTGCGGCAGGAGGGCCTGAGCGCCGACATCGCCTTCTTCCGCTGGTCGGTCGAGGGGCGCGAGGGCCTCGGCCACTACGAGGTTGTCCGGGCCGATGGCTGAGGAGAACGGCATCGAGGCGGTGATCTCCGACTTCGGCGGCGTCCTCACCACGCCGCTGATCCAGTCCTTCATGGCCTTCCAGGACCAGACCGGGATCACGACCGAGGTGCTGGGCAAGGCGATGCAGGCGGCCACCGAGGCGAACGGCGACAACCCGCTCTTCGAGATGGAGCGGGGCGAGATAAGCGAGGTCGCCTTTCTGGACCAACTGACCGAGAGCCTCGAGCCGCTGCTTGGCCACCGCCCCGAGATGCACCGGTTCAAAGAGATCTACTTCGAGGCGCTGGAGCCGAACCCACCGATGATCGACCTGATGCGAGAGCTGAAGGAGGGCGGCTACCGGATGGCGATGCTGACCAACAACGTGAGGGAGTGGGAGCCGCTCTGGCGCTCGATGCTGCCGGTCGACGAGATCTTCGAGACCGTCGTCGACTCGGGCTTCGTCGGCTGCCGCAAGCCGGAATCCCGTATCTACGCGCTGACGCTGGAGCGCATCGGCCTGCCGGCGGAGGCTTGCCTCTTCGTCGACGACGTCCTCGTCAACTGCGAAGGCGCCCGCAAGGCCGGCATCGAGGCGGTTCACTTCGAGGACAACGAGCAGGCAATCGGCGAGATCAGGGCCGCGCTCGCCGCGTCGGCAGCTGCCTAGTTCTCGGAGCCGGCGCGGTCCCAGACGTACAGCTCGACCGCCTCTACGGCGAGCTCCATCAGGCGCGGCGAGGAGAGCATGTCGAGGACCAGCTCGAGGGCGTCCTCCTCGGTGAGGCCGGCATCGACCGCCTCCTCGCCGCGGAAGCCGGCGGCCAGCTTCAGGGCCTCGCGGCGGTTGTCGCCGAGTGAGCCGAAGGCGCCCATCAGGAAGTCGCGGTTGGGCAGCGGCTGCCCCAGCTCGAGCGAGCCGTGCCAGGCGGCGAGCATCGAGATGTCGTGCTCGTCGAGCTCGGCCAGGGCTTTCGCGTAGTGCACTTCGAGCTCGTGGTCGGGGATCTCGTCGACCCAGGCGCGGACCGCCTCGCCGAGCAGCTGGCGACGGGCCTCACGGCCGATCGAGTCGGCGATCGCGCGGATCGCGTCAGCTGGATCTACGAAGCAGAGGGACATTGGCTGGGCTCAATCTAGAGAGGGCGGAAGACGGTAAAGCTGGGTTTGGATTCGCCGCAATTGCGGCCTTCCGGACGGGCCCCGAGCCCATCCGGGCGCGCCGGAGGCCGACCTATGCTGGAACGTCTCCGATGCCTCTGAAGCTGATCCATGGACCGCCCAACTCGGGCCGCGCCGGCCTGATCCGGCAACGGTTCGAGGCGGCGCTGGACGACGATCCGGTCCTGGTCGTCCCGACCCTGGACGACGTCTACTGGTTCGAGCGCGAGCTGTGCGAGGGCGGCGCGATCCTGGGCGGCACGACGACGACCTTCGGCGGCCTGTTCCGCGCGGTGGCGACAGCCGCCGGGTCGCCGCCCGCCGACGAGCTGACGCCGGCCCAACGGCTGCGGGCAATCTCGGTTGCGATCGAGGAGCGACAGGGCAAGCTCGGTCCGCTGCGGCGCTCCGCCGCCCGCCCCGGCTTCGCCCTTGCCCTCGAGCGGCTGCTCGACGAGCTGCAGGCCGCCGGGTTGGAGCCGGCCGCGATCGAGGGTGGCGCCGGAACCCTCGAGGGGTCGGCCTACCTCGGCGACCTCGTCTCCCTGTTCGCCGGCTACGTCGAGATCCGCAACCGCCTCGGCCGCACCGATGCGCACGGCGTCGCCCGGGACGCGATCGCGATGCTGCGCGCCGGCGCCGCGGACTGGCAGCGGCCCGTCTTCCTCTATGGGCTCGACGATCTGACGGCGAACCAGCTCGAGCTGATCGAGGCGCTCGCCGCGACGGCCGAGGTGACCGTCGCCCTGCCGTACGAGGAAGGCAACGCGGCCCTCGCCGCCCGCTCGCGCCTGCTGGAGCGGCTGCGCGCGATCGAGCCCGTGGAGGAGGCGCGGACCGAGCCCGACTCCGCCAACACGCCCAACCGGCTGCTCTTTCACCTGGAGCGGAGCTTCGGCGCGGCCGAGCCTCAGCGCCGGCCCACCGGCGCAGGGCTGACGATCCTGCGCTCGGCGGGCGAGCGCGGCGAGGCCGAGTCGATCGCGACCGAGGTCGCGAAGCTGATCGCCGGCGGAGCTGATTCCGGCGGGATCGCGATCGCCCTGCGCGACCCCGAGCGGCGTGGGCCGCTCCTCGCCTCGGTGCTCGAGGCCTGCGGTGTACCGGTGGCTCTGGAGGCGGAGCTGCCCGTCGCCGCGACCTCGGTCGGGGGAGCCCTGTTGGCGCTGCTGGCGGCGACGCGGCCCGACGGCACGGTCGTCGACCTGCTGCGCTTCATGCGCGGGCCGTCCGGCCTGCCCCGGGGACAGGTCGACTGGTTCGAGCGTGCGCTGCGCCGAGGTCGGCTGCGAACCGCGGCCGCGGGCCTGGAGCTGTGGCGCGACCGCCAGGAGAGACTTCCAGACGACGTGCGGCGGATCGTGGAGGCGACCGCGGGCGCGCCGCAGGAGCTGGCGCTGACGCTAGCCCGGCTGGCGGTGACGATGGCGGCGCGCCCGCTGCGAGCCGACGGCGACGGGCCGCCGCCCGGCCACCGCGACGGGCTCGAGCTGCGCGCGGCGGCGGCGATCTCGAAGGCGCTGAGCGACCTGGCGGATCCGGTCGAGCTGGCCGCCGGCGCCGAGGAGCTGGCCGCGACGATCGAAGCGACCCGCTTCCGCGCCTGGAGCGGCCCGGTCGAGGGACGGGTGCGGGTCGCCAGCCCCTACGCGCTGCGGGCCGCCCGCTTCGAGCATGTCTTCGTCGCCTCCCTGCAGGAGGGCGAGTTCCCGCGCGCCGACCGCGGCGGCGATCCCTTCCTCTCAGACTCGCAGCGAGGGACGCTCGGTCTCGACCCACGCCGCGAGGGCGATCTCGAGGAGCGCTACCTCTTCCACGCCTGCCTGGCGCTCCCGCGCCAGAGCCTCTTCCTCTCCTACCGCGACAGCGACGAGAACGGGGTCGCGGAGCATCGCTCGCCGCTGCTCGACGAGGTTCGTCGCCTGCTCGACCCGCCCCCGGGAGGCGACGGGCCCGACCCGATCGAAGCGGCGATCGTTCGCGGTCGCGAGCTGGCGCAGGTCGTACACCCCGTCGCCGAGGCCCCATCCGAGAACGAGCTGGCCCGGGCGATCGCCGCCCACGGCGACGCCGCGGACCTTGGCGCCCTGCTCACCGCCGCGGCGGTCGCCGAACCGGCGGCGGGCCGGATCGTGGCGAGGGTCGAAGCGGCCCGCGCGGCCGAGGCCGCCGCCCGCGCGCCGGGCCCGCTGACGAATCCGGCCGCGATCGAGGCGCTTGCCGCGGTGCCGGCCTACGGCGGCACCACCCTGGAGGGCTTCGACCTCTGCTCCTACCGCTGGTTCGTCTCGCACGAGCTGCGGCCGCAGCCGCTCGACCCGCCCCCCGACCCGCTCCTGCAGGGCGGCCTCATGCACGCCGTCCTCGACCGCCTCTACACGGAGCGCCCCGGCGGCGACGCCCTCCCCCGCCCCAGCTCGCTGCCCGCCTGGATCGAGCGGGGCCGCGCCCTCGTCGCCGAGGCCGCGGCGGACTTCGAGCTGGGCGACAGCCCCGCCGAGCGGGCGATCGTGCGCCGAGTCGAGGGTCTGCTGGCGCGCTTTCTCAGCGAGGAGTCCAGGCGCGATGGCCGCTTCGAGCCATGGCTGCTGGAGGCCGGCTTCGGCGAGGACGAGGGTCGCGACCGGCCGGCGCTGGAGATCGACGGCTGGCGCCTCCATGGCGCGATCGACCGGGTCGACCGCGACGAGCGGGGCCGGGCGCTGGTCATCGACTACAAGCTGGCGGGAGCGGTCACCGCGCGCAGCAAGCTGGAGGAGCAGGCGAAGCTGCAGCTGCAGCTCTACCTGATCGCGGTCGCGGAGCTGTGGGGCGCGGAGCCGATCGGCGGTCTCTACCACCCGCTGCGGGGCACCTCGGCGCGGCGGCCGCGCGGCCTCGTGCTCGACGAGGCGGCCGAGGGTCTCGCGAGCTTCGGACTCGCCCGCACCGACCTGGTCGATCGCGAGGGGCTGGCCGAGCTGCTCGACGACGCTCGCCGGCGCGCGGGCGAGATCGTCGCCCGCATGCGGCGCGGCGATATCCGCCGCGATCCCGGCCCGCGGCGGGGCCTGCGCGGGCACGGCGTCTGCCCCCCCTTCTGCGACTTCGCGCCGATCTGCCGCCGCGACCGCGCCCCGATCGAGATGCGGGAGGAGGAGGCGGAGGAGCGGTGAGCCGGCGGCGCGTCCCGACCCCCGAACAGGAGGCTGCGATAGCTGCCCGCGGCCGCGACCTGTTGGTCGAGGCGGGCGCCGGCAGCGGCAAGACCGGGGTGATGGTCGAGCGCTACTGCCGCCTGGTCTGCGAGGAGGACGTCTCGCCCGACGCCGTCCTCGCCTTCACCTTCACCGACAAGGCCGCCGCCGAGCTGCGGCAGCGGATCCGGACCGAGATCGAGCTGCGGGCCGAGGCCGGCTCCGAGCGCGCGCGTGAGCTGTTGCCCACCATCGGCGGCGCCTGGGTGACGACCATCCACGGCTTCTGCAGCCGCCTGCTGGGCGGCCACCCGGTGGCCGCCGGCATCGACCCGCGCTTTCGCGTGCTCGACGCGGCCGAGGCGGAGCGGCTGGGGCGGGACGCCTTCGAGGAGGCGGTGGAGGCCTTCCTGGCCGGCGACGAGGACGGGGACCGCGAGCGGACCCTCGCCGCCTTCGACCTCGCCGGCCTGCGGGCGATGGTGATCGGGGCCCACGCCGAGCTGCGCAGTCGCGGCATCGCCGAGCCTCGCCTCCCCGAGCCGCCGTCGCCGGACCTTGGCGCAGCCCTGCGGCGGACGGCCGACGTCGCCGCGACGACGCTGGCCGAGCTGAAGCCGACGAACTCGAACCGGGAGCTGGTCGAACGCGCCCTTGCCCTGCTCGGCGACGGCGCCGGCACGCCACCGAGCCTCGACGAGCTGGCGGCGCTGCGCAGCGACAGCTCGGCGCAGTCGATGAGCGCCTACCGCGAGGCGACCGAGGCACTCGTCTCCGTCGCCGCCGAGGCCGGCGACGGAGGCGAGGCCTACCGCCACGCGGCCGCGCTGCTGGAGCTGTTCGGGTCGCGCTTCGACGCGGCCAAGCGACGCCGGGCGGCGATCGACTTCGAGGACCTGCAGATCCTCGCGGCGCGCCTGCTCGAGCGCGGCGAGCTCGGCGCCGGCTACCGCAGCCGGTTCAGCCACCTGCTGGTCGACGAGTTCCAGGACACCAACCGCCTGCAGCTGCGGCTGATCGAGGCGCTGCGCGGCCCCGCCAGCGAGCTGGTCATGGTCGGCGACGAGCTGCAATCGATCTACGGGTTCCGCCACGCCGACCTCGACGTCTTCCGCCAGCAGCGGGCCGCGATCGAGGCCAGCTCCGACGCCGAGGCGATGGCGCTGAGCGGCAACTTCCGCTCGCGTCCGGAGCTGACCGGTGCCGTCAACCTGCTCGGCGGGGTGCTGCTGGGCGACGCCTTCAGGCCGCTGCGGGTCGGCGCCTTGCCGCAGCGGCAGGTGCCGTCGGGAGACGGGCCGGCGGTGGAGCTGCTGCTGACCGGGCGCGACGGCTGGGAGGCGGAGGAGATCGAGCTGCAGCCGGCGACCGACGCGACGACGCCGCCCAGCCAGCTCGCCGAGGCGCGCTTCCTCGCCGCCCGCCTGCGCGCCCTCGCCGACGCCGGCGTCGAGCGCGGTGAGATGGTCGTGCTGCTGCGCGCCTTCACCCACCTGGACGCCTACGAGGACTCGCTCGAACGGGCGGGGCTGCGTCCCTACGTGGTCGGCGGGCGCGGCTACTGGTCCCAGCAGCAGGTGGCCGACGTCTGCGCGCTGCTGGCGACGATCGCCAACCCACTCGACGACCAGGCCCTGTTCGGGGCGCTCGCCTCCCCCGCCTGCGCCGTCGCGCCCGACACCCTCTGGCTGCTGCGCGCGGCCTGCGGTCGCGGGCGCCACGTCTGGCCGGCGCTGGAACGGCTCAACGGGCGAGAGGCGGCGGAGCTGAGCGACGCCGACTGGCTGGATCGGATCCCGATGGCCGAGCAGGGACTGCTGCGCGGCTTCGCGATGACGATCGAGGGCCTGCGCGAGCGAGCATCCCGCCTGCCCCTCGCCGAGCTGATCGACGCCGCCGTCGGCGAGACCCGCTACGACCTGGCGGTCCTGACCCGCCCCGCCGGCGAGGCGCGCTTCGCCAACGTGCGCAAGCTGATGCGGCTCGCGGCGGAGTTCGAGGCGACCGAGGGGCGCGACCTGCGCGGCCTGCTCGACTTCCTCGCCGCCCGCGCCGACGGCGACGTCGACGCGCAGGCCGCGACCGCGGTCGAGGGCCACGACGGGGTGCGGATCATGACCGTGCACAGCGCCAAGGGCCTCGAGTTCGACGTCGTCGCAGTGCCCCAGCTCTCGCGGCGCCTGCTGGCGGGCTCGCGGGCGCCGCTGCTCAACATCGGCAACGAGGCTGAGGCGCCGCGGGTCGGGATGCAACTGCGCCGTCTCGGCGCCGCCTCGATCAACCTCTACCGCTACAGGGAGCTGCGTGAGGAGGCGCAGCGACGCGAAGCCGAGGAGGAGCTGCGCCTCTTCCACGTCGCCGCGACGCGGGCGCGCGAGCGCCTGATCCTGAGCGGCGTCGTCAAGCCGGAGGCGGGCTCGACCAACGGCCCGGGCACGCCGATCGTCGAGCGGATCGTCGAGGGGCTGGGGATCGACCGCGAGCGCGACTCGACGGTCTCGGTCCCGGCGCCGGAGCCGCGCGAGGGGCTGGCGGCGAGCTTCGAGCCCTCGGAGATCGCGGTCCGCGTCAGCCTCGCCTCGCCCGAGCGGGCCGCCGAGCTGACCGCGCGCCGGCCAACGGAGACCGGCGCGCCCGAGGTCGGTGAGGGACCGGCGCCGTTGCTTCAGCGACGCCGGGCGGGTGCGCCAAACCGGCCGCTCTCCTACACCGCCCTGGTCGAGTACGAGGCCTGCGCCTACCGCTTCCAGATGGAGCACCTGCTCGGCCTCGGCGGCCGAGTTCGCGTTTTGTCTCGCATATCGCGACAAAGCGCGAACTCAATCGAGGTGGACGAGCGCGGAACGGACGCTGCCAGCCGCGAGGAGCGTGCTGCGCGCGGAGCCGCTGTTCACTCGCTGCTCGAGTGGAGCCAGGCGCACCAGTGGCGTGAGCCTCCTGCCGAGGCGATGGCCGCGCACGCGGCCGCCGCTGGGCTGGACGCCGACGACGATGCTGTTGGCGCCGACCTGCTTGGGCCGCTGCGCGCATTGCTCGGCTCCGACTTCTTCGCCAGCCGCATCGCGGTCGGCAGCCCGACCGTGCACGCCGAGGTCCCCTTCCTGCTGCGGATCGGAGCGGATGACAGCGGGGTATCCGCCACCGGCAGCGGCCGCTCCACGGTCCTGCGCGGCTCAGTCGACCTGCTTGTCGAGCGCGAGGGCGAACCGCCGCTGGTGGTCGACTACAAGACCGACCGCCTCAACGGCGGCGCCCCCGGCGACCGCGCTGCCCGGTACGGGGTGCAGCGCGACATCTACGCCCTCGCCGTCGCCGAAGCGCGCCAGGCGAGCGAGGTCGAGGTCGCCTACGTCTTCCTCGAGCGGCCCGAGGAACCCGTGCTGGTAACGCTGGAGGCGGCCGAGATCGAGGCGGGGCGGGAGCGCCTGGCGGCGACGATCGAGCGAATCGGCCATGGCGACTTCCCGCCGGCGCCGCCCGAGCGCCGCGATTGGGCCCTCTGCGAGGGCTGCCCCGCGCTCGGCCGGCTCTGCTCAGGCCCGCCCGCGGAGAGATCCGCGACGAGGGCTGCATCGAGCCTCTCATAGGGGCCGAACGCAGCCCTCGTGAAGTCCTCAGCCGTCACATGTCAATCGGAGGACTGGCCCAGATACTTGGCCACGAGTTGCTCGATCGTGCCCATGGTTCGCATCGTGGTCGGTCCGAGCAGCTCTTCGATCGCTTTCGTGTCGAGCTTGGAGTCCCGCGTGCCGCCGCTCGGGAGCCAGTAGAGCTCGCGAGCGCCTGCGGCAGCAAGTCATCCTCGGTGGCCCAACGCCAGCGCCTGCGCCCACTTCCCCGCCGAGGGCTTGGCGTCGAGCAGCGAGACCTGCGGCTTTCCCTTCGAGGCGGCGACCAGCTCGCCGTCGAAGGGCTCGCGCGCGGCGATCGCCCGCAGCTCACCGGCGCTGCGGAGGAACACCTTCGACTCCCAGCCCAGCGACTCCGCGAAGGCGCCTTCGATGCGCCTCGCCAGCGCCGCCCGCGGCTCGCGGCCGGCCTCGAAGACGACGTTGCCGCTGGTGCGGAAGGTGGCGACGTCCTCGAAACCAACTGCTTCGAACAGGGAGCGCAGCTCCGCCGCGCTGACGCGGCGGCGCGGCCCGAGGTTGACTCCGCGCAGGAAGGCGACGTGCTTGGCCACGCCGGCAACGGTAACCACCGATTAATTTCGGCGGCTTCGCCCGTCTATAGCTTTTGAGAGCCCCCAGCCGAGAAAGGATTTGCCGAATGACCCGTCATCTCGCCCGCCTCGCCGACATCGCCTACCGCCGCCGCGGCCGCATGGTCCTCGTCTGGATCGTCTCGGCAATCGTGATAATCGGCCTCGGCTCATCGCTCGCCGGCGAGTACGAAGCGGACTACAACACGCCAGGGTCCGAGTCGAAGGCGGCAAGCGACCTGACCGAGCGCGAGTTCGGCGGCTATTCCGGGCAGGAAGTCTTCGTCGTCTGGAAAGACCAGGACGGGGCCACCAGCCCCGCCGCGCGCAAGAGCGTCGACGCCTTCTTCGACGAGGTGAAGGGGATCGAGCACATCGAGCCGCGGACCGCGATCCGCGTCTCCGACGACGGCACCATCGCCTCGACGAGCCTGCCGCTGACCGTCCCCGGCTGGGAGGTGCCGAAGGAGGACGGCGAAAAGCTGGTCGAGGCGGCCGAAGACAACAGCGGCGGCGGCCTCGAGATCAAGCTGGCCGGCGACCCGATCTACCGCGCCCAGGAAGGGGCGAGCCCCGAGGGGCTCGGCTTCCTCGGAGCCGCGATCGTGCTTCTGATCGCCTTCGGCTCACTGGTCGCCGCCGGCCTGCCGCTGGCAATTGCCCTGATTGGCCTCGGCATCTCCTCGTTCGGCCTGATCGTCCTGCTCGCCAACGTCATCGACGTCCCCGACTGGACGACGGCGGTCTCGGGCCTGATCGGGATCGGAGTCGGGATCGACTACGCGCTGCTCGTGCTGACCCGCTTCCGCTCGGCGATGAACGACGGCAAGGACCGCCACGACGCAGTGGTCGAGGCGGTGACGACGGCGGGGCGCAGCGTGATCATCGCCGGTTGCACCGTGGTGATCGCCGTCCTCGGCCTCTTCCTCACCGGCCTCCCCTACATGTACGGGGTGGCGATCTCGGCCTCGCTGGCGGTGCTCGTAATGATGCTCGCCGCGGTGACGCTGCTGCCGGCGCTGCTCTCCTACCTTGGTCCAAAGGTCGACCGCCTGCGGATCCCGCTCCTCGGCCGCTCGCTGAAGACGGAAGGGGACGGCGAATCGCCGGCCGCGCGCTGGAGCCACGCCGTGCAGCGGCGGCCCTGGACGGCCGCGATCGCCGCCACGGCGGTGCTTGTGGCGCTCGCCGCGCCCGCCCTCGGCATGCGGCTTGGCTTCCCCGACGCCGGCAACGATCCGCCTGACACGATGACGCGCCAGTCCTACGACCTGCTCAGCGAGGGGTTCGGGCCCGGCGCCAACGGGCCGCTGGTGATCGCCGCCGAACTGCCCGACCCGGCGGCCGAGAAAGAGGTCGACTCGCTGGCGAGGACGCTTCGCGCCGAGGAAGGGGTCGCCTTCGTCGCCCAGCCGCAGGTCAACCAGGCGGGCAACGCCGCGATCCTCACCGTGACCCCGACCACCTCGCCCCAGGACGAGGCCACCGAGGACCTGGTCAAGCGGCTGCGCGAGACGGTCGTCCCCGAAGCGCTGGCCGGCACCGGCGTGAACGCGGAGATCGGCGGCGTCACCGCGGCGCTCGAGGACCAGAGCGAGTACATCGTCGACCGCATGCCGTTGTTCATCACCGGCGTGGTCGGCCTCTCCTTCCTGCTGCTGCTGGTCGCCTTCCACTCGCCGCTGATCTCGCTCAAGGCGGCGATCATGAACCTGCTCTCGGTCAGCGCCGCCTACGGCGTGATGACCCTGGTCGCCCAGGGCGGAGCGGTCGGCGAACTGATCGGGATCGACCACGAGGTGCCGGTGGCCCCGTTCATGCCGGTGATGATGTTCGCGATCCTCTTCGGCCTCTCGATGGACTACGAGGTCTTCCTGATCTCACGGATCCGCGAGGAGTACCTGAAGGACGGCGACACCCGGCGGGCTGTGGCCGACGGGCTGGCGAAGACCGCGCGGGTGATCACGGCGGCGGCGGCGATCATGGTCGTCGTCTTCCTCGCCTTCGTCGCCTCGCCGGAAGTCTTCCTGAAGCTGTTCGGGATCGGGCTCGCCGCGGCGATCTTCCTCGACGCCACCGTGGTGCGAATGGTGCTGGTGCCGGCGGTGATGCAGCTGCTCGACCACCGCAACTGGTGGATCCCAGACTGGCTGGAGCGGCGACTGCCGCGGCTCGACGTCGAGCGGGTCGCGGTCGGCACCGCCGAGGGACGACCCTAGGCGGTCGCCTCGGAAGAAGGCGCAACCCCCGGCGGCGCGTAGCGGTGGTGGATCGCCAGCGCGTTGCCGTCGGGGTCGGCGAAGAAGGCCTGGAAGCAGACGCCTGAGTCGAGCGTGTCGCCCTCGAACTCGACGCCACGCGATTCGAGCTCTGCCCGGGCAGCGTCGAAGTCGTCGACGTGCAGCTCGATCGGGTGGTTGTTGGCCTGGAACTCGAGCCCGAAGGCATCTGACTGCATGACGGCGATCGTCAGGTTGCCGGTCTCGATGAGCTGGGTCTGCGCGGTCATGGCTGGCTCCCTTCGCCGTCGTACTCGTCGTGGCGGCGCCACCAACCATACGGCGGCGACTGGGGCCGGCCCGGTGGCGACTCCTCCCACTCCTCCTGGCGCCCCAGCGGCGTCAGGTCGAGCAGGGCCCAGTTGCTGGAGAGCGGCTCGACGCCGCGCCGATCGGTGAAGTAGGTGCGGTAGACGCGGTCGCCGTCGCGAACGAAGACGCTGAGGCCGAAGGTCTCGCCATCCTGGTGGCGGTCGGGTTGCGGCTCCTCGGGCCCGACACCGAAGTCGACGTTGAAGTCGCTCTGCGACGACGAGTACCAGGGGACGTCCCAGCCCATCCGCCGCCTGAACGCCTCCAGCTTCGGCAGCGGCGCCCGCGAGACCAGCGCGAACGACGTGTCCCGCGCCCGCAGGTGCGCCAGGTGGCCGAGGTTGTCGACGAACATCGAGCAGCCGTCGCAGCCCACCTCCTGGTTGGGGCCGAACATGAAGTGGTAGACGATCAGCTGCGGCCGGCCCTCGAAGAGGTCGAGCAGGCTGGCTCTCCCCGCCGGCCCCTCGAACGCGTACTCCCTCTCGATCTCGACCATCGGCAGCTGTCGCCGCTCGGCGGCAAGCGCGTCGGCGGCCTGCATCTGTTCCTTCTCCTTCGCTCGCAGCGCCCTCAGCGCTGCCTGCCACTCGTCGGCGGAGGCGACTTGGGGTGGGTTCGGAATGCTGTCCATCGCTCATCCCTCCTCTCGGCTGGTGCGGCTCATTCTCCCGGGGGCGCGCCCGAGCCCGCCGGCTGCTCGAGCTTGGCCGCCAGCTCGTCGAGGCGCAGCTCCTGCAGGCCCTCGCCGACCGCGTCCAGCTCGGCCGCGCAATAGGTGACCAGCTCGCGGCCCTCGCGGCAGAGCTCGAGCGTCTCGCGCAGGCCGGCCTGGCCGGAATCGAGCCGGTCGATGATCTGCTCCAGACGTTCGACCGCGCTCTCGTAGGACTCAGGCCGCTCGCTCATCGCCTCCCCCATCCGGTTCGATCCTGGCGCCGACGCCGCCGTCGGCGAAGCGCAGTCTGACGCGCTCGGCGGCGATGGCGGCGGCGGCGCTGGTGACCGGCTCGCCGCTCGCGTCCTCGGCGAGGGCGTAGCCGCGCTCGAGGGTCCGTTCCGGATCATGAGCGCGCAGCGCCATCGCGGCGCGGTGGAGGGATTCCCGGCGGCGGCGCAGGGCCGTGCCGGCGCTGCGCTCGACGGCGAGCGAGCGGCGCCGGTTGGCCGATTCCGCCGTCGCTACCCCTTGCGCCACCCGCCGCGCGATTCGGTCGAGGACGACAAGGGCGATGCGGCGCTGGAAGGAGGTGCGCTCGGCGACCCCGCGCTCGGCGGCGGCGCGAATCTCGCGCGTCTTCTGGTTGAGCGCGATCCGCTCTCGCCGCAGCGCCCGGGCCGGGCCGCGCGCCAGCGCGGCGAGGTGGCGGGTGCGGATCCCGACAGCGCCTTCGCCGGCCCGTTGCACGGATGCGGCGCAGCGCTCCAGCCCGCGCCGCGCCTCGGCGCAGTCGAGCGGCACCGCCGCCTCGGCGGCATGGGTCGGGGTCGAGCAGGCGACCGCGGCGACGTCGTCGATCAGGGTCGAGTCCCGCTCGTGCCCGATCGCGCTGATCACCGGCACCCGCAGCAGGGCGACCGTGCGGCAGAGCGTCTCGTCGCAGAAGGCCCAGAGGTCGGCCAGGCTGCCGCCGCCGCGGGTGACGACGATCGCCTCGACTTCGGGCTGCGCCGCCAGCCCCTGGATCGAGGCCGTGATCGCCGGCGCGGCGCGCCGGTCCTGGACCGGAGCGAAGGCCCAGACGACGGTGCCCGCCCAGCCACGGCGCCGCAGGCCGGCGAGGAGATCGCGCCGGGCGGCGCCGCTCTCGGCGGTGACGACGCCGATCGTCTTCGGCAGCCGCGGCCTGCCCAGCTGCTTCTGCAACGCGAACAGCCCCTCGGCACGGAGCTGCTTGCGCAGGGCATCGAGCCGGGCCAGCAGATCGCCCTCGCCCGCAAGGCGCAGATGGGTGACGCGGAAGGAGAAGCCCGGAGAGGACGTGGCGCTGCCGATGAAGTAGTCCGGGCCGCCTGCGGCGACGAACTCGGCCCCGTCCCGCAACGCCCCCTCGGGGAGCTCCAGCCGCGCCAGCTCGTCGGCCCAGATCGTGCAGGGCACGGCGCCCTCGGCGTCGCGCAGCTCGAAGTAGGTCTGCCTGGGCGTCTGGCGCAGGCCGGTGACCTCGCCGATCAGGCATACCCGCGCCCGCTTGCGCAGCTCGTCGCGCAGGGTCTTCGCATAGCGACCGACGCCGAAAGGTCCCGGCAGGTCGGGTCCAGCGTCGCCGCTGACGCCGGCGATCGGTATCTGCTGCCGCTCCACGCCTCGCGAGGCTATCCGGCCCCGTTCCAGCGTTGTGCCCACGCCTGCAGCTCGGCAATCGCGGGGCGCAGACCCGCCCCCCTCTCGGTCAGCGAGTAGGTGACTCGCACCGGCGAGGCCGCTTCGACCTCCCGCTCGACCAGCCCCTCGCTCTCCAGCTCCCGCAGGCGCTGGGAGAGGAGACGGTCCGAGAGCCCGGGCACCGCCTTGACGAGCTCCCCGAAGCGCATCGGCCGCTCTGTCAGCGCGCAGACGATCGCCCCGGTCCAACGCTTGCCGATCAACTCGATCGCCGCGTGGAAATGAGGGCAGACGGCGGCCGACCCCTCTTTGCTCGACGTCGCTTCCACGCTGAAGGAGCTTACTGAACGTAAGTGACGGGCCTGCTTGGATTCCCTCGTGACCGTTCTCGACTGGGCGATCGTCGCCTTCACGCTGGCGCTGGCCCTGTGGGGATACAGGCAGGGGCTGATCGTCGGCGCGCTGACGCTGGTCGGGTTCGCAGTCGGGGCGTTCGCTGGCAGCCGGATCGGGCCGCTGCTGCTAACTGAAGGCTCGGAGTCCCCCTACGCGCCGCTGTTCGCGGCACTCGGGGCGCTGCTGGTCGGCGCCCTGGTCGCGGTCACCCTGGAGGGGCTGGCGCTGGGGATGCGGGCGCGGCTGATCCGGGGCAGGGCGCTGAGCCTGGCGGACGGCGCGGCCGGCGCGGCGCTGATCGCCGCCGTCGCCCTCGGGCTTGCCTGGGTCTTCGGCGCCGTCGCCCTGCACGTGCCGGGGACCGGCCAGCTGCGCGCCGACGTGCAGCGCTCGGCGATCCTGCGCAGCCTCAACGATCTCCTCCCTCCTTCGGGGCCGGTGCTGAAGGCGCTCAACCGCGTCGACCCCGCCCCCTCGATCGCCGGGCCGGCGGCGCCGGTGGCGCCGCCCGATGCGGCGATCGCCGACGACCCCGACGTGCTGGATGCCGGCCCCTCGGTCGTGCGGGTGCTCGGCACCGCTTGCGGGCTCGGCGTCGAGGGCTCCGGCTGGGTGGCGGCGCCCAACCTGGTCGTCACCAACGCCCACGTCGTCGCCGGGCAGGACGACACCACGGTGACCACCGGCGAAGGGGCCGAGCTCGATGCATCGGCGGTCCACTACGACCCCGGCAACGACCTCGCCGTGCTCCGGATCGACGCCCCGCTCCCGGCTCTGGCGATCGCCCCAGAGCCCCGCTCCGGCCGCTCGGGTGCCGTGCTCGGCTATCCCGAAAACGGCCCCTATGCGCTGACGCCGGCCCGCCTCGGCGACACCCGCACCGTCCTCAGCGAGGACTCCTACGGGCGCGGCCCGTTCGAACGCAGCATCGCCTTCCTGCGCGGCAGCGTCCGCAGCGGCAACTCCGGCGGCCCGCTGGTCGACCCGCGCGGCCAGGTCCTGGCAACCGTCTTCGCCGCGACCACGTCAGGGCCAAGCGGTGGCTTCGCGATTCCCAACGACGTGGTCGAGGAAGCTCTCGGCCAAAGCTCCACCCCGGTCGACACCGGTCCTTGCACTGGGTGAGAGTCGAGATGGAGTGGCGGGGAGCAGTGCCGACCCACGCCGCCACTAAATTCACGCCCCGTGAAACCCCTGTCGTCCGAGGTTGAGCGACGTCGCCGGCTGGTGACCCGCACCTTGCCGCTGAGCGTGATCGCCCTCGTCGCTTTCATTTGGGGCGCGGCCACCGGCAACCCGGGCTCGCCCGAGAAGGAGGTGGCCGAGCGCTTCGCCCAGGCCTGGGAGCGGAAGGACCTCGACGCGATGTACCGCGAGCTGAACCCGGCGTCGCGGCGCTCGATCGCCGCGCCTGACTTCGCCGCCGCCTACCGCGAGGCGGCCGAGGTCGCGACGCTGCGGGCGCTGGCGGCCGCCGACCCCGGCGACTCGGTCGAGCGCGCCGGCACGACGATCGTCCCGGTCGAGGTGGAGGCGGCCACGGTCGCCTTCGGCCAGGTGGAGGCCGTGCTCGAGTTGCCGGTCGCCGACGGCGGCATCGCCTGGCACCAAAGCCTCGTCTTCCCTGGCCTGCGCCGGGGCGAGCACCTGGAGAGCCGCGTCGAGCTGGCGCCGCGAGCGCCGATCCTGGCAATCGACGGAACGCCGCTCGCCGAGGGCCCGGCCGAAGCCCGCGAACACCCGATCGGCAGCGCCGCGATCGACGTCGCCGGCGAAGTCGGGATGGCCGGGGAGGAAGAGCTGCCGGCGCTGGCCCGCCACGGCTTCCCGCCGGGCACGCCGGTTGGAGTCAGCGGGATCGAGCAGGCGTTCAACACCAGATTGGCTGGCAAGCCGGGCGGCACCCTCCTCGCCGTGTCGAGCTCGGGCGGCTCCGCCCGGATCTTCGCCGAGGCGGAACCCCGCCCCGGAGCGCCGGTGAAGACGACGGTCGACCCCGACCTGCAGGAGGCTGCCGTCTCGGCGCTGGCCGGGCGCGCCGGCGGCATCGCTGTCCTCGACACCCGCAGCGGCGACGTCCGCGCCCTCGCCGGTCAGGCCTTCTCGGCGCCCCAGCCCCCCGGCTCGACCTTCAAGATGATCACCACCGTCGCCGCCCTGCAGAAGGGCGTCGTCTCGCTCGACGACTACTTCGAGATCGTCGACGGGGTCAACGTCGGCGGCCGCTTCATCAGCAACGCCAACGGCGAGTTCTGCGGCGGCACCTTCCGCGAAGCCTTCGCCGAGTCGTGCAACGCCGACTTCGCCCCGCTGGGGCCGAAGATCGGCAACGACGAGCTGGTCGCGGCGGCGGAGCGCTTCGGCTTCAACTCGCCGCCGACGCTCTACGCCGAGCGGATCGTCGCCGAAATCGACCCGCCCGAATCGACGATCCCGTCCGAGATCGGCGATGAGCTCGACCTCGGCGTGACCGCGATCGGCCAGGGCGAGGTGCTGGCGACGCCGCTGCAGATGGCGAGCGTCGCCCAGACGATCGCCAACGACGGGGTCCGCGAGCCGACCTCGGTCGTCGCCAACGCCAAGCTGCGCCCCGAGGCCGAGCCGGTGGAGGCGATGAAGAAGGAGATCGCCGATCAGCTGACCGAGCTGATGGTCGGCGTCGTCGCCGGCGGCACCGGCTTCGCCGGCGCGATCGCCGAGGCCCAGGTCGCCGGCAAGACCGGCACCGCCGAGCTCGGGCCCGTCCCCGGGCAGGAGAACGAGCCCGAACCGGAGCAGATCAAGGACGCCTGGTTCGCCGCCTTCGCCCCCGCCGAAAAGCCCCGCCTCGCGGTCGGGGTCCTGCTGATCGAAGCCGAAGCGGCCGGCGGCGAAGTCGCGGCTCCCGCCGCCGCCGCAGTCCTCTCCGCCGGACTCTGATCAGAGGTCGAGCGTGACCTCGGCGGGACCTTCGGGACCCGGGATCTCGAGCGTCAGCGGCCGGTTCTCGGAGGCCGAGGCCGGCAGCTCGAAGATCACCACCGAGCCCTCGATCGGGCCCTGCTGCGCGGTCGAGTCGAGCACGGGCACCTGTTCCTCGGCTTCGACTTCGCCGCCAGCCGGGAATGCGTAGAGGCTTTCGCTGGCCAGCGCCTCGAATTTCTGGTGGTCGGCGTCGACGATGGTGAAGGAGTCGGCGAGCGTCTGCGTCTCCTCGCTCTCGTTCTGCACTTCGAAGAAGACGCCGAAGTAGGTCGAGCCCGGCGCCGGCTTCGGCTGTCCCACCAGATAGGCGGAGTCCTCGTTGTCGTCGGGGTTGAGGAAGCGGGAGAAGATCACGTTGTACTTCAGCTCCCCCAACTCGACCGGCTCCCCCTCGACGACCGCTTTCTCGTCGCTGGAGTAGCCGCAGGCGGAGACCCCGAGCAGGAGCGCAAGCAGGGCGCAGACGGCAAGAAGTGGCGCGGCGAATCGGGAGCGGCTCATCGGCGGCGGCAGTCTATAAGGGCCAGCACCCGGACGTGCCGGTAGTTAGCCGCCCATATGGGCGGCTAACTACCGGCACGTCCTTCAGGGGATGCCCGTGGGGTGGGGATTGCCACCGGCGACCGCCACAGGGAGCTCAGGCCGGGCCTCGGACTCGAGCTGGTCGCGCAGCCGGCGCAATGCCTCGCGCCAGGCCCGCTCCTGCCTCGGGGCGGCGCCGCTCAGCTTCTCGAGCACCCGGTCGACCGGGTTCGACGGCTCGGTCCAGAAGGAGACGCGAACGCGGATCAGCGAGCCGGGACCCTCGAGCAGCTCCCACACGGTCCTCGTCGGGATCCGGTTGTTGCGCCCGCCGCGGCCGTGCTCGGCGATCCGATGCGGGGGCTCGAGCTCGGCGATCGTCGTGTCCGCCCAGAAGGAACGGGGCCAAAGCCGGAAACGGAAGCGGGCGCCGGCGCCGGCGCCGCGTGGCTCGATCCGGGTCAGATGGAAGTCGGTGAGGAAGTGATCGGTGAGGGAAGGACGCCGGGACAGGTCGCCGATCGTCTCGAAGGCGCGCTGACGCGGCACGTCGACCTCGATTTCGGCGCTGACCGGGCCCATTGCCGGCGCGATTCTAGCCCTCGGCGTCCTGGCCCCCCGGTCGCCGGGCCCTGGCCCCTCGGCCGGTGTTTGAAGCCCAGCGCCACGGGTATCGATCGTGCACCGTGCGGGGACCTGGGATTTCCGGTTGCCGCAGGATGGGTTACGCGATAGGCTCGCTCTGCGGAGGGCGCCGGGAAAGGAGCAGTTATCTCCACCAGTCTCACCCCCACCCCAACTGCCGACAGCTACGCGACCGGAGGGTCGCCCGGCGTCGGAACCTTCTTCTGTCTCGAGTGCGGCTCACAGCTCTCGCTTCGCGAGAATGAGTCGCTGCCCGACTGTCCCCGCTGTGGCGCTTCGAGCTTCCAGCGCGACTCGATCTTCGAGCCGATGCAGGAGCATGGCGAGACGACGGTCGAGTTCCCGGCCACGGCCGAGCCGATCCCCCCCAGTTGGCTGGACGAGGCGCGGGCCGCGCTGCCGGTCGGCAGCCGCTGCCTGGTCTGCAACGACGGCGAGGTCATGGTCTTCCCGATCGATCGCGGCTGGACGCGAATCGGCCGCAGCGTCGCCGCCGACGTCCGCCTCGACGACCCGAGCGTCTCGCGTCGCCACGCGCTGATCGTCTCCGAAGCCGACAAGACGCTGCGGGTGCTGGACGACCGCAGCCTCAACGGCGTCTTCGTCAACGGCGACCTGGTCGAGTGGGGAAGGCTCGAGGACGGCGACGAGCTGACGATCGGCCGCTACCACCTCTTCGTGCTCGAAGGCTGAAGAAAGCGCAAATTCCGGCCTGCGGCGGCCGTAGCATGCCGTCTGTGAGTGCCGGTCCCGATCCGTCGGTCGCAGCCGAGCAGGCCCGCGCCCGCCTGCACGAAGAGATCGAGCGGGTCCGCGTCGGCGTCGAGGAGATGCTGGCCGAGCAGGAGGGCGGCGGCGACGCCGAGCTGCGCCGCGAGCTGGACCGGATCCGCGAGGAGACGCGCCGCTACGTCAAGAAGCGGGTGCGGAAGACCGAGCAGCGCTTGGACAAGCGCATCGACAAGCTCTCAAGGCGGATAGACCAGATCGAGCAGGATCGCCAATACGCCGAGTGGCGTATCCATACCAACACGGAGCAAATGCTGGACGGGCTCCTCCGCGAGATCAAGGCAATCGCCGACCTTCTGGCACGTAGCCGGTAGCGACGGAGCAAGAGAGGGACCGGGCGCCCGTCCTGCAGCGCGGCGGTCTCTTTTTCGCACAGACCCCTCAGCGAGAGACGTTCGGCTCCCGGCGAAAAAGGCAGCGCAAAGGAGGGGCGCCCGGTCCCTCTCCTACTCCGTAGAGATGCTGGGGTCCGCCTGAACCTTGTGGGGAACGACCATGAGAAAATTGGAGGCGGCGTCAGCGGCTAACGCCGTGACCCGCTCAGCCTCCTCATCTTGACTCGTGGCGCGTAGCTCGTCGGCGTAATGCCCCAGCAGCTCTTCGATGTCGAGCCCACCCTCTGCGTCTAGCTCCTTCAGCTCCACTTTTGCCCCCTCGCCGAGGCGAGCTTCGATTGCCTCCCTATCGATGCCGAAGGCGTTGTGACGAACGTAGACGCGGCCGCCGGTCATGCCGGCGCAGGCCCAGGGGCCGAGGTCGCCGAGGACGACGGCGCGGCCGGAGGTCATGTACTCGAAGGCGAACCCCTTCGCGTTGGCGCGGTCGACGACGCAGCCGCGGCTGTCGTCGATGTCCGCCTCCGGCTCGCCGCCCAGCACCACGTCGGCGCCGGAGAGGCGGATGCAGAAGCGCGAGTCGGCCGAGCCCTGGACGAAGAGGCGGCCGCGCTGGGCGCCGTAGGCGAAGGACTTGCCGACCGAGCCGTTGAGGCGGCGGCCCTTGGCGCCCTTCCCCTTCAGCACCGCGACGGTGCCGCCCAGCATCGTCTTGCCGACCCCGTCCTGGGCGCCGCCCTCGACCCGGATCGAGACCCCGTAGGCGTTGAAGGCGCCGAAGCCCTGGCCGGCGACCGAGCCGCCGTTGAACTCGAGCCGGGCGAGCACGTCCTCCCCGGGCTCAGGGCCGTCCTCGAAGATGCGGGAGCGGGCGATCGCCCCGGACAGCTCGGTTCCGAGCACGCGGTCGTTGGCGTCGGTCGGGCGCGGGAACTCGTTGCGGATCGTGCGCCCGGCGCAGACGTCGCCAGCGAGGGCGGCGATCTGGCTCGACGCCTCCTTCGCCTCCATCCGGATCGGCCGGGCGGCGACGAGGCCGGCCTCCGCCCGCTCCTCGACCTCCGCGGCAACCGGCAGGTCGAGCGGCTCGAGGTCGAGGAACTCCTCCAGCGGCGTGATCAACGGCGCCAGGTCAATCTGATCGTGGTGGGAGACCTGCTCGAGCAGGTCGTAGCGACCGACCAGATCCTGGGCGCGCTCGTAGCCGAGCGAGGCGACGACCTCCTTGACCTCCTCGCCCATCGCGGCGAAGAAGCGGGCGCAGCTCTCGGCGGCCGTGTCGATCTCCTGCGGGGTGAACTTCTTCAGCCCGTGCTCCTGAGCCTGCTCAACGGTCTCGATCTGGGTCGCGATGCCGACGTGGCAGGTGTCGAGCTGGCAGCCGCGGCAGATCGTGCAGCCGAGGCTGACCATCGCCAGGGTGCCGAAGCCGACCCGGTTGGCGCCCAGGCAGTGCAGCTTGACGACGTCATGGCCGGTGCGGTAGCCGCCATCGGCCCAGATCTCGACCCGGTTGCGGATGCCGGCCTCCATCAATGCGCGGTGCACGGCGCGGGTGCCGATGTCGGAGGGCAGGCCAACGTGCCGCAGCGCGTGCTGGCGGGCGGCGCCGGTGCCCCCCTCGAAGCCGGAGAGGGTGATGATGTCGGCGCCGGCCTTGGCGATGCCGAGCCCGATCGTGCCGATGTTCGGCACCACCGGCACCTTGACCGAGACCCGCACGTCGGGGTTGACGGTCTTCAGCTCGTCGATCAGCTCGGCCAGGTCCTCGATCGAGTAGAGGTCGTGGTTGTTGGAGGGCGAGATCAGGTCGGTGCCGGCGGACGCGTTACGCGCCGCGGCGACCTTCTCGGAGACCTTCTTGCCGGGCAGGTGGCCGCCCTCGCCGGGCTTCGCTCCCTGGCCGATCTTGATCTCGGCCAGGTAGGAGGAGTTGAGCATCTCGGCCGAGACGCCGAAGCGGCCCGAGGCGACCTGCTGGCCGCGCCACTTGCGGTAGTGGCCGTACATGTCGCGGATCTCGCCGCCCTCGCCGTTGACGCAGAGGATGTTGATCGCCTTCGCCGCCTCGGCGTAGGCGCGGAAGGCGGGCTCGGACTGGGAGCCGAAGCTCATCGAGGAGATCACCACCGGGTAGTCGTGGTGGCCGATGCCGGCGTCGACAACCGAGGCGTCGGCGATTGGCTCCCTGTCGCCCACCAGTCCCATGATGTGGCGCATCGAGATCGGGTTCTGCTGCTCCAGGTCGCGCACTTTCTCGCTGTATTCCGCGTAGGAGCCGGTGCCGTTCGCGGTGGCGATCGCGGCCTTGTAGACCTTGGGGTAGAAGCGGAACGTCTTCGCCGGTTTGGCGCCCTCGTCGCCGCCGAGGTCGCGGGCGCGCTCGTTGGCGTCCTCGTCGAGGTCGGCGAAGCCGAGGCCGCCGGCCTTGGAGGCGGCGAAGGCCTCGGTCTGGAAGATCTCGGCCAGCTCCGGCTTGACCCCGATCGAGGAGAACTGGCGCGCGTAGCCGCGCACCTCGTGGATCCCGATCGTCGAGATCACTTTCTCGATCCCCTTTTTCAGCGCCGCGCAGAGGTTGCCGATGTCGGTCTCGTAGTCCTCGACGCAGATCACCTCGACCATCGTGTAGGGGCAGACGCCGTCGGCGCCGAGGCCGAGGGCCAGCATCGTGTCGTGGACGTTGCGGATCGCCGCCGAGCGCAGGACGATGCCGCAGCGGCGGCGCAGGTTCTCCTCGCCGGGCTCGACCCGGTACTGCTTCAGCGCCTGGTCGACCGCCGAGGTCGCCAGGTGCGGGTCCAGGTAGCGCCGCTCGGCGTCATAGACGGTGCGGTCGGTGAGGACCAGCAGCTCGCAACCGTTGCGGACCTTCTTCACCGCTTCCTGCTTGATCCGCTCGATCGCGCCCTGGGTCGTCTCCGACTCGAGCAGCGAGATGTCGACCGCGGCGGCGCGGTCGCGGAACTCCTCCCAGAGGTCCTCCAACAGGTAGGTGCCGTGCTGGCGGGCTATCTGGCGATAAGCCTTATCGGAGAGCGGCGCCAGCCCGTCGTGGCCGCCGAGGATCACCGGGAAGGAGGTCTCGACGCTGCCGCTGTCGGCGGCGGCGTCCTCGATCGAGGGACGCCGACCGAACACGGCACGGGTCGAGAAGTGCTCCATCTCCCGTTCGCGGTCGATCGCCGGGTTGGTGACGACAGCGACCGTCTCCTTGAAGTAGTCGGCCAGGTTCTGCCGCTCGGGCGAGAGCGCCGCCAATGGCCCGTCGTAGCCGAGCGAGCCGACCGGCTCGGACCCGTTCGAGGCCATCTGCTGGACGAGTTTGACGTCGTCGCGCTGCCAGCCGAAGCCGGCGAGGACGCGGTCGGCGACCTTGACCGGCTCCTCCGGCCCGGCGTCGGAGTAGCCCGGCACCTCGCCGCCCTCGAGCGGCCCGCCGGTGTCGAGGGCGCGGTCGTAGGGCGCGGCCTCGGCGGCGCCGTTGCGCGCCAGCCAGCGGTCGCGGACGATCCGCAGCATCTCGTCGTGGGGGTGAAGGGTGGAGCGCTTCTGGGCGCGGTCGATCTCGACCAGCGCCTTCTCGCCCGGCGCCAGCGGCTTCGGCTCGGAGACCATCTTCGCGACGGGGACGACCCCCGGCTCGCTGCTGAAGACGAAATCGTCGCCAGTCTCGACCTGCCAGAGGGGCCGCAGGCCCATCGCGTCGGCGGAGAAGACGCACTCGTCGGCGTGGCGGGCGATCAGCGCCACCGGGCCCTGCGCGAACGGCCCCATCGCCTGGCGCATGTACATGTAGAAGGGATGCAGGTCGTCCGGCAACGAGCGGATCTCGTTGACGATCGGCGGCACGACCATCTCCATCGCCTCGGCGAGGCTGAGCTTGTCGCGGCTGACCAGGGTCTCGATCGTGCGGTTGAGGTCCTGCGAGTCCGATGAGCCGGGTTGGATCGGGACGCCGAGCATGCGCGCCTCCTGGCGCAGCTGCTCGATCGTGTTGATCTCGCCGTTGTGGCCGAGCACCGAGAAAGGCTGGACCCGCTTGAAGGACGGCCAGGTATTGGTCGAGTAGCGGTTGTGGCCGAAGCAGCCGATCGTCTCGAAGCGCTCGTCGCTGAGGTCGGGGTAGTACGCGCCCAGAACCTTCGGCGCCCCCATCACCTTGTAGACGCAGGTCGTCGCCGAGAAGGAGGGAATGTGGACGCCGAGCCGCTGCTCCAGCTCGATCAGGAGGTCGAAGAGGACGCGGTCGCGGCGGCCGGCGTCGGCGACGAGGCCCGCGAGCTGCCAGAAGTGGGGCTCCTCCTCGCGCGCGGTCGGCCCCAGCGCCGGCGAGTCGACGACGCCGATCCGCTCGGCGAGGACGCGGAAGCCGTTCTGGCCGAGCAGCTCGCGGGCGTCGTGGCGGACCCGCTCGCGATCCTGGGAGCGCTCGATGAAGACGTGGGCGACCGCGAAGGCGTCGTCGAGGGTCAGCGAGGGGTCGTGGCCGCCGCTGCGGACCTCCTCGGCCCAGATCTTGCGCGGAAGGTCGAGCAGGAGGCCGCAGCCGTCGCCCTCGCCATCGACGTTGCCGGCCCGGTGCAGCATCTTCTGCAGGGCCGGGATCGCCAGCTCGATCGGTTCGTGGCTCGGCGTCGCGTCCTTGCGCACCGAGGCATAGATCGCACAGGCATCCTTGTCCTCGACGCTGGGCGGCGAGACGAGCGGCCGATAGGGGCGCTCAGGCGAGTAGCGGCTGGGGCCACCCTCGCCGTGAAGCTCACGGGACTGGGTATCTGACATCTGACCTCCCGGTAACCGCGCCTTCTCCGAGCGGGCGCGCGACGGGTTGACAAGTTGCCGGATTATAGGGCTAGAGGACCGCCCGGTCTAATCGAATCCGACGCCCCCCCCGCCGTCGAATTCGCATTTAGTCGCGTATAGCGAGCCTAAACGCGAGCTCGGCGCTCAGCCCCAGCTCATCGGTTCGTAGCCGCCATTGGGGTCGACGCCGATCAGGAGCGCCGTCACCGGGGCCTCGGAGCGGTTGAGGATGGTGCGGCTGACCGGCGGCTCGATCGAGGCGAAGGTGCCGGCCGGCGCCGGATGGTCCTCGCCCCCGATCCGCAGCACCGCCTCGCCCTCGAGGACGACGTAGAGCTCGTGCTGGCCGCTCTGCGCCTCGTCGTGCTCGGGAATCTGCCCCCCGGGCGCGATCTCAACCAGGTTGAGGCCGAAGGCCGACTCGCCAAGCGCCTTGCGGGCGAGCCGCCAGGTGGCGCCGCCTGACCCCTCCATCGCCTCGAACTCGTCGCGGTGCTTGATCGTGTAGCCGTCGGCCATGGTCAGGCGGCGAGGGTTTCGCCCAGTTCGAGCGTGACGACGCGATCGGGCGCGGCCAGCGCGGCTTGGGCAGCTGCTCGGAGCGCTGTGCCATCGAGGTCATAGCGCTCGGCCGCTACGTCGAGCAAGTCGAGGTGGCGGGCAGGGCCGAGCAGTGAGACTTGTACTGGTTTGCCGTTGGCAAAGCCGACCACGCAGTAATCGTCGTCGACCTCCTCCTGCCTTTCGTATCGGTCGAATTGCTGCAGTTCGATCGCTATGGCGTCAGCCTCGCTGTCGTAGTCTGCGCGCATCATCGTCTCCTTTCGTGAATTGTGACGATCAGGTCAGGCTCGTCAAGCGCAACGACGACGCGTACACGGACACCTCTGATCGCGCCCGTGTACCGCAACCTTCCGTCCGGATCCTGATCGACGCGAACAGGTTCCATGATGACCCGTTCGACCTCCTCAAGCGTGCCCCCCACCTGCCGAAGGAAATTCTTTGCGTGACGCGTCAGCCGCACCCCCTACAGAGGGCGCAGCGACCGAAACTCTCCCCCTCCTACAGCTCCGGGACGTCGGCACCGTGCGGGGTGAAGGGAAGGCGTCGGACGTCGGCCCAGCCCTCGCAGCGGGCCTCCAACGCCTCGGCGACCTTGCCGGCGTCCTGCCAGGTGATCCAGACGAGGACGGTGGGGCCGGCGCCGGAGATGGTGGCGCCGAGGGCGCCGAACTCGCGGGCCGAGTCGACCAGCTCCATCGAGCGCGGGTAGAGGTCGCGGCGGCGGGGCTGGTGGAGCCGGTCGGCGAGACCGGCGGCGACCAGATCGAGGTCGGCCTGCTGCAGCCCGAGCACCAGCCGGGCGACGGCGGCGACGTTGGCGACGGCGTCGGCGAGCGGGACCTCGGCCGGGATCGCTTCGCGCGCCCGCTCGGTAGAGACCTCCTCGGCCGGGATCACGACGATTCCCTCCAGCCCCCCGGGCGGGTCGAAGCGGGCAGCGGTCAGGGCGCTGTCAGAATCGCGGCCGCAGACGACGAAGCCGCCGTAGATCGCCGCGGCGACGTTGTCGGCGTGGCCCTCCAGCTCAGCCGCCCGCGCCAGCATCTCCTCGCGCGAGAGACCCAGCTCGTAAAGGTGGTCGGCGGCGAAGAGACCGGCGACGATCGCCGCCGCGCTGGAGCCGAGCCCCCGCGCGAGCGGGATGCCGGCCCGCAACCGGAAGGCGATGCCGTCGGCCGAATGCAGGCTCTCGAAGGCGCGCACGATCAGGTTCTCGCGCCCGGTGGGCACATCGAATCCGCCCGGGTCGAAGCTGAACTCGCCGCCCTCCTCGACCTCCAGCTCGAGGAACATCGAAACCGCCGCGGCCAAGGTGTCGTAGCCGGGACCGAGGTTGGCCGAGGAAGCGGGAACGCGGACGAGCCGACGCCGGGCGGTCATGGCGCTGGATCATGCCGTATCCAGTGGCGGTCGGATCGCCCTGCCGGAAGGACAGCGCCGGGGCCGCCCATGCGGCCCCGGCGCCATTACCCCTATTCGATCCAGATCCCCTTCGGGTTGCCGGATGTGTCCTCGCCGCTCAGTGTGATCGAGCCGCTCATCGTGCCGTTATTGCCTTTTCCACCGACTTCACAGCCGTCGCGTTCATACGCTAGGCCTTCCAGTGTCCAGCTCAACAGCAGGTCGCGGCCGCTGCCCGAGCCTTCCTCTTTGTAGTCGACCACGCCGCCCGCGGTCTGAGCGCCGATTGTCAGCGTGCAGCCTTCAGGGAATTTGTCGATTGTTGTTTCGATCGCTTTCCCTTCCGGGCACTCTATGTGCACCAGTCCACTGAGGCCATCTTCCGCTCCTGTCATCACGTATGCGCATCCGTGGGTGTGCGTTGTCACTTCTCGGCCACTCCCCGCGCACCCAGTATAAGTTGGTTTGACTGTGATTTCCGCGATTTTGGATGCTGACATTGTGCCATCCAGAATTAACCCAGAGCATTCGACACTACCGAGCAGGATGCCGAACGTTGTTTTGCTCGCCGTCGTCTGAACTCCTGTCACCGTGGTATGTGATGCTTCCGAACGAAATTCCTGCGGAATATCTTCAGATCCTGTGGCTGTGATGCCGATCGGCATACCTTCTGTATCTACCCCTTTCATCGTTATTGCGCCTTTGAGTGTTGCCGTATGGTTTGTGCCGGTAAATATGCAGATACCGCCGTGGTATTGGGTATTGAACGCCAGCGAAATTTCTATTGTGAGCGCATGCTTGCCGCTTTCAATGGTTGTTTTATAGACCACACCAGTCGTACTCTGCGGCAGCACTGTGATCGTGCAATTTGGATGGCTGATGATGATCGCTTTGCCGGGGGGACATGCTATTGAGACTGTATTGGCTTCTTTTCTCAGTTTGCCGATCTTGAATACGTAGTCACATTCATTCATGGCGACCGGCGACGTTCCATGCGTCGCGCCTTTTGTTTGGCATGTACCGTAGGTCGGCGTGATTGTCACTTCGGTCACTGTCGTGGCACTCGTTGTTCCACTGTATGACGTACTCAAGCATTCAATCGCGCCTTCAAGTCCGTGAAGGGTAAGCCCGGTGGTATGTCCACCGCCCTCGCTGCCGAACAAGTTCGTATGCGCTGATGCGGAGGTGAAATGCCCACCCGTGGTTGCGGAAGCCTTCGCCACAGCGAAGACGCCCAATGCGGACGCGACGACCGCGCAGAGGGCTACCGCCTTGATCTTCCGATTCATTCTCCCGTTCCCTTCGTCTGGCTTGCGGCGCGCTCGACTCAGCATCGAACCCGACGTGGACCGGTGCGTACGCGCTCTGGACGGGATCACGTTAGGCGGCAGGGCGCGAGTCGGCCACTGTCCGCTCGCGAGGATGAACGCGTTCTCTTAAACCCCCTGCACCTGTCGTGGGAGCGTTCGTCGCGCGTGCCGATTGGCGCACGCGAAGGATGCGCACACGACGTCCGATGCTGGTCAGGCGAACACGGCCCGCTCGACGGCGCTGAGCTCGTTCTCGCAGTTGATCACCGCGGGGGCTTTGGAGAGGGCCGTGTCGGGGTCCTTGAGGCCGTGGCCGGTGAGGACGCAGACGACCGACTCGGGCGGCGCCGTGCCCTCGGCGAGGGGGAAGCCGTGGGCGAGCAGGCCGGCGACCGAGGCGGCCGACGCCGGCTCGCAGAAGACGCCTTCGCCGGCGGCGAGCCAGCGGTAGGCGTCGAGGATCTGCTCGTCGGAGACGGCTGCGACCCGTCCCCGCGAGGCGGTGAAGGCGGCCATCGCCTCCTCCCAGCGGGCCGGGTTGCCGATCCGGATCGCCGAGGCGACCGTCTCGGGCTGCGCCACGGGGGCGCCCTGCACCAGGGGGGCCGCCCCGTCCGCCTGGAAGCCGTAGACGATCGGCGACGCTCCCATCTCCTGGAAGCCGCGCCAGTAGGCGGTCACGTTGCCGGCGTTGCCGACCGGGATCGCCAGCGCGCCCGGCGCCTCGCCCAGCTCGTCGATGACCTCGAAGGCGGCCGTCTTCTGGCCCTCGATCCGGTAGGGGTTGACCGAGTTGACCAGCTCGATCGGGTGCTTCTGGGCCAGCTCGCGGACGATCGTCAGCGCCTCGTCGAAGTTGCCCTGCAGGGCGACGACGCGGGCGCCGTGCATCAGCGCCTGCGCCAGCTTGCCGATCGCGATCTTTCCCTCGGGCACGATCACCGCCCCCCGCAGCCCGGCCCGCGCCGCATAGGCGGCGGCACTCGCCGCGGTGTTGCCGGTCGAGGCGCAGATCACCGCCTCCGCCCCGCGTCCCTTCGCCCGCGAGACCGCGACCGTCATCCCCCGGTCCTTGAAGGAGCCGGTCGGGTTGGCGCCCTCGAACTTCAGATAGGCCCGCACCCCGAGCCGCTCCGAGAGCCGCGGCGCCTCGATCAGCGGCGTCGAGCCCTCGTTTAGGGAGACGACCGGGTCCCCCTCCTCCAACGGCAACCGGTCCCTGTATCGGTCGATCAGGGGGACCGGCGTCAAACGAACTCCTCCTCGATCACGCGGATCGCGCGCGGCGGCGCGCGCAGCTCCTCCAGCTCGGCGATCTGCTCGAGCGCCGCCGCGAAGCGCGACTCGAGGCACTCGTGGACGACCATCACCAGCCGCGCGTCGTCGCCGATCCCGCGCTGGACGACGCTCTTGACCGAGATCTCGCTCTCCCCCAGCAAGTGCGCGATCTTGGCCAGGACCCCGGGCCGATCGGCGACCTCCAGGTGCAGGTAGAACGAGGAAGGCACGTCGGTGACGACCGGCAGCACTTCGCGAGTCTCGTGGACCGGCGCCTCGCCGGCGAGGATCGAGACGACGTCGCCGAGCACGGCGGAGGCCGTCTCGACGCCCCCCGCGCCCGGGCCGGACATCGTCACCTCGGTGATCGACGGCGCCTCGACCATCACGGCGTTGAACGGGCCTTCGACCGGGGCCAGCGGGTGGCCGCCGTAGAGGAAGCAGGGAAAGACGCGGACGCTGATGCCGCCGCCGCGCCGTTCGGCGACGCCGAGCAGCTTCAGCGAGAGGTCGAGCTCCTTGGCGTAGGCGAGGTCGTCCGGCTGGATCGCCTCGATCCCCTCGAAGACGACGTCGTCGAGCGCGACAGGGGTGTGAAAGGCGAGCCGGGCGAGGATCGCCATCTTCGCCGCGGCGTCGGCGCCGTTGACGTCGTCGCTCGGATCGGCCTCGGCGTAGCCGAGCTCCTGGGCGCGGGCGAGAACGTCCTCGTAGTCGGCGCCGGTCGAGGCCATCTCGCTGAGGATGAAGTTGGTGGTGCCGTTGACGATCCCGAAGACCTTCTCGATCTCGGTCACGCCGAAGCTCTCCTGGATCACCCGCACGATCGGGATCACGCCGGCCACCGCCGCCTCGAAGCGCAGCTGCACGCCCGCCTCCCGCGCCGCCGCGAAGAGCTCCTCGCCGTGCTGGGCGAGCAGCTGCTTGTTGGCGGTGACCACCGGCTTGCCCGCCCGCAGTGCCTCGAGCACGTGGTCACGCGCCGGGTCCGTACCGCCGATCAGCTCGACGACGAGGTCGGAGCGCTCGAGGATCTCGCCGAAGTCGCCGTCGCTCCGGGTCAGGGCACCGGCCAGCTCCGGTCGCCGCCCGGTCGCCGACTCGACCGCGCCCGCGCGCTCGGCGAGCAGCTCGGCGAAGGCGCCGCCGACCGTGCCGCGTCCCAGCAGCCCGATGCGGACCGGCTCAGGGGACATCGCGAGCGGTGAGGTCCTCGTAGGTCTCGCGGCGGACCACGACCCGGGCCTCGCCGTCGCGACAGAAGATCACCGGGGGACGGGTGACGCCGTTGTAGTTGCTTGCCATCGCGTAGCCGTAGGCGCCGGTGGCCGGCGTCGCCAGCACGTCGCCGGGCGCCGGCCCGGCCAGCATCGCGTCGCGGACCAGGACGTCGCCCGACTCGCAGTGCATGCCGGCGATCGTCGCCAGCGTGTCCGGGACGGCGCCGGCCCGGTCGGCGATCAGCGCCTCGTAGCGCGACCCGTAGAGCATCGGCCGCAGGTTGTCGGAGATGCCACCGTCGACGGCGACGTAGGTGCGGATGCCGGGGATCTCCTTCACGGTGCCGACGCGATAGAGCGTGAGGCCGGCGTTGCCGACCAGGGAGCGGCCCGGCTCGACCAGGATCCGCACGCCCTCGCCGAACACCTCGCGCACGCCGCGCACCTTGACCTCGACGTAGGAGTCGATCGAGGGAGGCTCGTCCTCAGCCGTGTAGGCGATCCCGAGCCCGCCGCCGACGTTGACGACGCGGCACCACTCGCCGGCGAGCTCGCCGATCGCCTCGATCGCCAGCCGGTAGGGCTCCAGCTCGAAGATCTGGGAGCCGATGTGAGCGTGCAGCCCGACCAGATCCAGCACGTCGGAGGCGAGCACCCGCTCGATCGCCCGCGCCGCCAGTCCGTCCTCCAGGCCGAAGCCGAACTTGGAGTCGAGCTGGCCCGTCTGCACGTAGTCGTGGGTCGACGGCTTGATCCCGGGAGTGACCCGGATCAGCACCTTCCGCGGGCTGTCGAGCAACCGCTCGCAACGCTCGATCTCGTCGAAGGAGTCGAGGATCAGGTGGGCGACGCCAGCCCGCGCCGCCAGCAGGATCTCCTCGTCGCTCTTGTTGTTGCCGTGCATGTGGATGCGAGCGGGGTCGAAGCCCGCCCGCAGCGCCATGTGCAGCTCGCCGCCGGAGGCGACGTCGACCGAGAGCCCCTCCTCGGCGAAGAGGCGGTAGGCGGCGGTGCAGGGAAAGGCCTTGCTGGCGAAGAGGACCTCGAAGTCGGCGGTGCGGCGCTCGAAGGCCTCGCGGTAGGCGCGGGCGCGGGCGCGCATGTCGTCTTCGGCGTAGACGTAGGCGGGGGTGCCGAGCTCGGCGGCCAGCTCGACCGCGTCGCAGCCGGCGATCTCGAGGTGGCCGCGCTCGTTGACCCGGCTGCCCGCCGGGTAGACGGGCGAGCCCGCAATCGGGTCAGCCACAGCCGCCTGTCCGCGCTCCGCCATCGGACGGCATTGTGACGGGAAAGCGTGTTGTTCCGGTTAGCCGCCGCCCGGGAGCACGCCGCCGACCGTTTCTTTCACTTTGCCGACGGTTTGGTCGACGGTTTCGCCGACAGCCGATTCCGGTCCCGCCACGCCGTCGACGACGCCTTCGGTGACGCCGGTGACGCCGGTCTCGCCGAGCGCCCCGCCGGTGGCCGCGTCGACGCCGGAGACCGTGTCGTCGACCGCCCCGGTGACCGTTCCGGAGGGAGAGGAGGTGGCGCTTCCGCCGCCGCCGCCGGGTTGCGAGCCACCGCCGCCGCTTCCGCTCGACGCCGAGTTGGCGCCGGCGCCGGGCTGGGAACCGCCGCCGCCCGAGCCGGAGCCCGGGCTCGAGGACGGATTCTCCGCCGTGGCCGACGGCGCTCGAGGCGCCGAGCCCGGTGCGCCGGCAAGCGCGCCCGTCGCCGTTCCAGCGCGCTGCCCGCGGTTACCGCCCGCGCCCGCGCCCGCTTTCGCCCCGGGCCCGCCCGCGGCAGCGCTCGCTGGCGTTGCCGCCCCGGCCGCGCCGCTCCCGGTTCCAGGCTGCGAGGAAGCGCCGGCGTCGCCGTTACCGCCCAGGCCGAGACCGCCGAGCGGCCAGTCTCTGAGCGCCTGCGCGGAGACGAGCAGGACGAAGGCGACGACGGCGGCTGCGATCAGCGCCGTGCCGGATACCGCGCCTGCAAGATAGGTCTGCGCTTGGCGAACCATTCAAACCGCCTCCTACCCGCAGGGTCCCACCTTGGGATCGTCAGTCCATACCCAATAATTGGACTTCCTAGCAATTGTTGGTAGTGGGCGTCGCGGCGAGGGACGTTCTGTGGCGACTTACCCCGTCAAATACACGGATAAGTCGCCACAGCGGCGCTCAGAGGTAGCCGAGCGGGTCGGTTGGGACGCCGTTGATCCGCACCTCGAAGTGGAGGTGGTCCCCGTAGCAGTGGCCGGTGCAGCCGACGTAGCCGATCGTGTCGCCCTGGGAGACGCTCTGCCCGGAGCCGACCGCAAACGACGACTGGTGCGCGTAGCAGGTCTGAAGGCCGCCGCCGTGGTCGAGGCAGGTGAAGTTGCCGTAGCCGCCGCTGCTCGATTCGGACTGCAGGAGGACGACCGTGCCGGCGTCGGCGGCGCGGATCGGCGTCCCGGCCGGAACGGCGATGTCGATCCCCTCGTGCATCGAGCCCCAGCGCGGGCCGAAGCCGGAGACGACCGGTCCGTCGACCGGCCAGATCAGCTGGCCCGATCCGTAGCGGATCGGCCCCGCCGGCAGCGGCGCCGAGGAGGTCGACTGCAGCTGGGCGGCGATTTCCGCCGAGATCTCGGCCAGGTCGGCCTCGATGTGGTCCTCGTGCGTGCTGATCTTGCTCAGCGCCGCCTCGCGTTGCCGTCGCGCCGCGACGAGCTCCGATTGACGGCTCTGGACCGCCGCGCGGGCGCTCGCCAGCGCCTGCTCTTCGGCGGCGATCGCGTCGCGGGCGGCTTCGATCGTGTTCTTCGCCGAGCGCAGCCTGGCGACGGTCCGCTTCACCTCATCGCGCAGATCCCGCACGCGGACGACGATCGCTTCGTCGAGGCCGTTGATCCTGCTCAGGTACTCGCTGCGGTCGATCAGCTCGTCGAACCCGTCGGAGCTGACGATCACGCTGAGCACGTCCGGGGTGCCGGTCTGGTAGATCGCGACAAGGCGCTCGCGCAGCGCCACCAGCGCCCGCTTCAGACGGGCTTTGACCACAGCCAGCCGCCGCTTCGCGGCCTCGAGGTCGGCAATCGCCCGGTTCAGCTCCGCCTGCTTGGCTTCGAGGCGGACCCGCACCGCTTCCTCGCGGGCGCGCAGGATCGCGACCTCCTTCGTCAGCTGCTCGATCTGCGTCCGGTAGCGCGAGATGGTCGTCGTCAGGACACCCTTGCGCTCCCGCACCTTGGAGAGCTTCGCTTCCTTCTCTTCCCGCTTCTCGTAGATGTCCTCGGCCGACGCAGCGCTGCTCGCACCGAGCAGCACGACAAGCGCCGTCACGGCGGCAGCCACAACCGCCGGGACCCGGCGAATCTCAAACATGGCAAATGAGGCTAAACGAGCCGACTAGCGGCCCCGCGGTCAAACGCGGAAGCTGCAACCCCGCTTGCGAAGGGAGTTAAGCGGCTACAGGCTCCGCCTTTTTCTCCATCGCCTCGCTGGCGACTTCAGCCGCATAGCCAAGACGCTCGGCGTAGTCCCGTGCCTGCATGCGGGAGATGACCATCCGCTGGATCTCGGCCGTGCCCTCGAACAGCTGGTAGATCTTGGCGTCGCGGAAGAACTTCTCCAGCGGGCACTCGGTGCTCCAGGAGTAGGGCCCGACGAGGTCCATCAGCGTGGTCGTCGCCCACATCGTCACGTCGCCGGCCTTCAGCTTCGACATCGAGCCCTGGCCGCCCCGCATCGGGATCCCGCTGCGCCCCATCCAGGCGGCGCGCTGGACCAGCAACCGAGCGGCCTCGATCTCGGTCGCGACGTCGGCGAGGGTCTGCTGGATCCGCTGCGTCTGCAGCAGCGGCGTCCCGTCCTCGGAACGCCCGTCGAGGTGCTCGAGGGTCCACTCGTAGGCCGCCTGGGCGATCCCGAGCGCCGAGGCGCCGACCAGCGGCCGGGTGATCTCGAAGGTCGCGAGCGCGTCGGCGCCGCGAGATTTCTTGCCTTCGCGGCCGCGCTGCAGCTTCTTCTCCAGCTTCTCCTCGCCGCCGAGCAGGTTCTCGACCGGGATCCGACAGTCCTCGAGGACGATCTCGGCGGTGTGCGAGGCGCGGATGCCGAGCTTCGACTCCTTCTTGCCCTGGCTCAGGCCGGGGGTGCCCTTGCCGACGACGAACGACGCCTGGCCGCGGGTGCCGAGCGTCGGGTCGACGGTGGCGACGACGACGTGAACGTCGGCGATGCCGCCGTTGGTGATGAAGACCTTGGTCCCGTTGAGGACCCACTCGTCGCCGTCGCGCTTGGCGGTCGTCTTCAGGCTCTTGACGTCGGAGCCGGCCTGCGGCTCGGTGACCGCGTAGGCGCCGAGCTTTATCTCGTCACCGCTGCCGAAGCACTCCGGCACCCACTGGGCGATCTGCTCCGGCGTCCCCGAGGAGGCGATGCCGGCGGCGGCCAGACCGGAGCCGGAGATCGCGAGGGCGATGCCGGCGCAGCCCCAGTGGAACTCCTCGGCGGAGATCACCTGCATCTGGCCCTGGGCGTCGCCGGCCGCACGCTGGATTCCCTCGAGCCCGCCGAAGCCCTGTGCCCGCGCCTCCTTGATCACCTCCCAAGGGGTGCTCTCCTCTTCGTCGTGTTTGCGCGCCGCGGGGCGAATCACGTCGCGAGCGAAGGCCCGGCAACGATCTTTGTACTCCTGCTGCTCCTCGGTCAGTGCGAAATCCATCGATCCCCCTCGTCGCCGGCGGCTCTTTTCGTCAGTTGATTGACTGGTCAGTCAATCCGTCCAAAGCTTAGCTGACCGACCAGCCAGCCCTGCCCGGGTCGGCCGGGTAGCGTGCCGGGTCGATGGCGCAGCCGATCAACGCCGACGTTCCGGTCGCGGAGTCGAGCGGCTCGCGCCCACAGCCCCCGCCGCGGCGCAAGCGCAGGGCGATTCCGGCGGCGCTGAAGGGGATCGCCGGGCTGATCGTTCTCGCGGTCGTCTTCCTCGCCGCCGCGATCCTCGGCGGCGGGTCCAACGAGAAGTCCACGCCGGGCTCGCCGGCGCCGGTCGACGGCCGGCCCGCACAAGGCTCGGCGGCGGCCAGCGAGGGGCCGACCAAGCTCGGCTATCCGGCCTTCGCCACCAGCAACACCACCCGGGTCGGAGGGCCCGACCCCGCCTCCAACGCGGCCGGCGTCGCCCTCGCGGTCTATCCGGCGATCGAGGAGGGTCAGCGACCGCCAGCCGTCGTTCTGGTCGATGGCGATGACTGGCAGGGCGGAATCGCGGCATCGGTGCTGATGGCGGCCCCGCTCGGGGCGCCGCTGCTGATCTCCGAAGACGGCGAGCTGCCCGAACCCAGCGGCGAAGCCCTCGACGCGCTCGATCCGCGGGGAAACGTCGCGACGCAGGGGACCGCGGCCTTCGCGATCGGGGCGGCGGTGGCGCCCGATGGGCTTGAGACGAAACGGATCAAAGGCGCCGGGGCAGCCGCGACGGCAGCGGCGATCGCCCGCCTGCGCGACCGCTTGTTCGACCGACCGCCACGGCACCTGGTGATCGCCCCGGCCACGGACGCCGCCTTTGCCCTGCCAGCGGCTGCCTGGGCGGCGCGGTCGGGCGATCCGGTCCTCTTCGCGAGCCGCGACGGGCTGCCGCCCGCGACGGCGGATGCTCTGCGCCAGCACCCCGACGTCCCCGTGTACGTCCTCGGCCCCTCCTCGACGATCTCCTCCTCGGTCGTGCGCCAAATCGCCGCGATCGACGATCAGGTCCGGCGCGTCTCCGGCGAGAACCCCGTCGAGAACGCGATCGCCTTCGCCCGCTACTCCGACGATGGCTTTGGCTGGAACGTCAACGATCCCGGCCACGGCTTCGTCGTCGCCCGCTCCGACTCCCCACTCGACGCCGCCGCCGCGGCGCCGCTCTCGGCGTCGGGCACCTGGGGGCCGTTGCTGCTCACCGACAGCGCCGATACGCTTCCGGCGGCGCTGCGCGGGTACCTGCTCGACGTCAAGCCGGGCTACACCACCGATCCGACGCGCGCCTTCTACAACCACGTGTGGGTGATCGGAGACGAGGGCGCAATCGACGTGAGCCAACAGGCTGAAATCGACGAGCTGGCCGAGCTGGCCCAGATCGGCGGCGAACCATGAGCGAGGCGGAGAATCCCGAGCTGCTGGGCGGGGCGCACGAGGTCAGCGCCGAGGACATCCGCGCCCTCGCCGGCGCGGTCACCCCCCACTTCGCCCTGCAGGTGCGCAACCGCATCCGCCGCCTGATCGAGCCGCTGCCCCCCGACCACCCCGCGCGAATCGAAGGCGAGCGCAAGGTCGCCGAGCTGGAGGAGCTCGCCGAGCACAGCGGCGAGCCGCGGAAGACGATCGGGATCGACCACCGATGAAGAGCCTCGCCCCAGGCGTCTGGCGCCTCAAGCAGTTCCCCGCCCCCAGCGTCAACGTCTACCTCGTCGAGGACGTCCTGATCGACGCCGGCACGCGCTGGGATCGGCGCCGCATCTTCAGCGAGATCGAGGGCATCGAGCTGTCGCTGCTGGCCCTGACCCACGTCCATCCCGACCACCAGGGGGTGGCCAAGGACGTCTGCGAAGCGCGTGGCATCCCGCTCGCCTGCCACGCCGATGACGTCGACGCGATGGAGGGACGGCGCCCGATCCAGGAGGCGGCTCCCAACAACCCGTTCAACCGGATCATCAAACGCATATGGCAGGGCCCGCCGCACAAGGTCGAACGGGTGCTGAGCGAGGGCGACGAGGTCGCCGGCTTCCGGGTCGTCCACGCGCCCGGCCACGCCCGCGGCGAGGTGATCTTCTTCCGCGAGTCCGATCGGGTGGCGATCTGCGGCGACGTGATCCGCAACATGAGCTACGCGACCGGGCGGCCGATGCTGGCCGAGCCGCCGGACATCTTCACCGCCGACCCGGCCGAGAACCGCCGCTCGATCCGCAAGCTGGCCGCTTTGGAGCCGTCGTCGATCCTGCCGGGCCACGGGCCGGAGTTGACGGACATGGCCAAGTTCGAGCGCTTCGTCGCGGCTCTTCCCCGCTGAGGCGCAGCTTCGGCCCATCTGGCGGGTTACCTAATTTCAGGGAGTCGCCAAGACGTGTCTGAGGTTAACCGCCAATAGCGGGGGTAAAGCTCACGCACGCCCCCCTAAACCGCTCCGAAAGGAACCCGATGAGCACGCTGAAGGATCGCCGACCCTCACCAGCCATGGTCATCTCCATGATCGCCCTGATCGTCGCCCTCGCCGGCACGGCTTACGCCGCGCAGACGATCAACGGCGGTGCGATCAAGAAACAGACCATCGGCGGCGGCAAGCTGAAGAAAAAGACGCTGACCGGGTTCCAGATCAACACCAACAAGCTCGGCGTGGTGCCGGCGGCCAAGCGCGCCACCCACACCTACTGGGCGGTCGTCAACAATCCGCCCGGCGCGGGCAACGCGGCCCTCGCAAGGGTGAGCGACAGCGGCATCACCGCAGTCGAGGGCGGCGGCGCCGTCTCCGTGATCTTCACGCAGAACATCAGCGCCTGCGCCAACGTGGCCAGCCGCAACAACGCCGGCACGACCCCGCCGGGAGCGGGCTTCGCCCAGACCAATACCTCGCCCGCGAATCCCAACGCGGTCGAAGTCAGGACGCGTGATGCTCAGGGCAACCCGGAGGACGCGGATTTCCACCTGGTCGTCGTCTGCCCCTAGCGACGCCGCGAGTACTCAATGAATCAGATGTAATGCGCGGATGAGCGCGGAGGAGAAGGCCGAGCTGCTGCGGCGCTTCCAGCCCTGCCTGCGCTACGACTCGCTCGAGGCCTACTTCGCCGACTCGGCCGAACTGTGGACGCTGAACCCCGGCAACCGGCTGCGCGGGAAGGACGGGACGACGATCGCTTCGGTGGGCGACCGGCTCACGCTCGACTTCCTCCGGCCCGGCGAGTATCCCGACGGTACCGAGGTCGCCCCCAGCGACGTCGTCGAAGCCGGCAACGAGGACTACAGCAGGCAGTACCTCGAGCTGCGAAGGGATAATCCGCATCTCCGCAACGTCATCTACGGCCACGTCGCCGAGACGCCCAAGGGCGCCTGGCTGCAGTACTGGCTCTTCTACTTCCTCAACGACTACCAGCTGGCCTGGGGCGCCGGCGTGCACGAAGGCGACTGGGAGATGGTCCAGTACAAGCTGCGCCCTGACAGGAGCGAGCCCGAGACGGCGGTCTACGCCCAGCACGACTTCTGCCAGGTGAAGCCCTGGAGCGAGGTGAGGCGCCTCGCCGAGGAGAAGGAAGAGGAGGGGATCGCAGCGGAGCCCGGCGACGGCGACCGGCCGCTGGTCTACGTCGGACGCGGGTCCCACGCTTCCTACTTCACGGCCGGTTACCACCCGACCGACTTCTACGACTACTGCGACGGCAAGCGACGGCCCAGGTCGGCCCGCCTGGAGATCGTCGAGCAGCCCCCCGGCTGGTTCGAGTGGCCCGGGCACTGGGGTGGCTCACGCGCCGGCGGCAAGGGGCCGACCGGGCCCTGCGCCCACGCCCAGTGGAAAGCCCCCGAAAGGCTGATCGCGACGGCCTACCAGGGCGAGGAGGAAGGCGCGGAGCCCGACGCACCCCGCATCTGGGTGCGGCGGCGGCGCAACCGCCTGTTGCTCGAGTTCGACTTCTCGCCGATGCCAGAGCCGCCCAAGCGGCTGATCGCCACGATCAACTCCAGCGACGAGCCCGAGATCGCGCCGCGCGCCTTCCGCTTCGCGCTGAGGTCGGTCGTCCTCGGCACCCTGCAGACGCGGATCGAGCTCGAGCCGGCCAAGAACTACGACGTCTCGGTCGCCGTGATCGACGAGCAGGATCGCCCGACCGCGGCCGAGGTCTTCATCCTCGCGCCGAGCACCGGCCTGCTCGGTCTCCGGCGGCGCATCACCTCGGGCTTCGGCCGCCTCGTCCACCTGATCCGACTCGCCTTCGGCGGCTCCTGACGTCGAGGGACTTTATGCTTCGGCCGATGAGTGACGCGCCGCACGGGTTCAAGGAGGGCGACAAGGTCTGGGTCGAGGACGGCGACGGGAAACATCATCCCGGCGTCTTCGTCGGCGACAACGAAGCCGCCGGGTGGTTCGGCGGTGGCCCCAGCGCCTACGTCGTCCACCCCGAGGCGCACCAGGCCGAGGTCGTCTCGATCTTCCGCATCACGCCGCGCGAGGAGTAGCGACGGGCAGCACGCAAGACGCGCCGTCGCCTGGTCAATCATCTACGGCGTGAGGACGATCTTCAGCGCTTCGCGGTTGTCGTAGATCCGGTACGCCTCTTCCGCCTCGTCGAGCTTCATCCGGTGGGTGACCAGCGGCGAGGGATCGAGCTTGCCCGCCTCGATCAGCGCCAGCACCCGGTCGACGTGGGCGATCACGTTGGCGAGGCCGAGCCGCAGGGTCAGGCCCTTGAGCCAGGCGAGTCCGAGCGGCGCCTCGCCCTTGCCGGCGTAGGCGCCGATCCCGGAAACCGTGCCGGCGTCCCGCGCCAGGCTCACGGCCATCGCCAAGGGCCCCGGGTCGCCGACCGCGTCGACGACGACGTCGACGCCGCGACCCTCGGTGGCGGCGCGCACCGCTCGCTTCGGATCGGCGTCCTCGAGGTGGAGCGGCACCGCGCCGAACTGGGCGGCCATCCGCAGCCGCTGCTCGACCGAGTCGACCGCGAAGACCTGGGTCGCACCCGACGCGATCGCCGCCTGCACCGCGCAGAGCCCCACCGGCCCCAGCCCGAGCACGGCGACGGTGTCGCCGGCCCGCATCCCGGCGTGGGCGACGGCGTGATAGCCGGTGCCCATCACGTCGCCGGCGAACAGCGCCACCTCGTCGGTCATGCCCTCGGGGACGCGGCGCAGGGTCAGGTTGGCGCGCGGAACGAGCAACTGCTCCGCCTGGGCCCCCTGCAGGTCGCCGAGGTGGGACCCGTGACCGAAGGTGCGTCCGCGCTCGCAGCGGTGGTAGTCGCCGCGCAGGCAGGCGCCGCAGGTCGCGCAGGCGGTGTGAAAGCAGCCCAGCACCCGGTCGCCGACGACGACCCGCTCGACGTCGTCGCCGACGGCCAGCACGGTGCCGACGAACTCGTGCCCGATCGTGAAGCCCGGCTCGACCGGGACGCGCCCGTGGTAGATGTGAAGGTCGGAGCCGCAGATCCCGCTCGCCTCGACCCGCACCAGCGCCTCGTCGGCGGCGCCGATCTCGGGATCGACCTTCTCCTCGATCCGCACCTCCCCGGGCGCCTGAAAGGTAACCGCGCGCATGGAGCGGAACCGTACCGGCCCCACCGCCGACGGGCCGAATCCGGACGCTATGCGTCCGGATTCGGCCCGTCGGCGGGTGGTTCAGCTGACGCCGGCGCCGGAGACCTGGAAGCGGCCGGCGCCGATGCCCGGGTTGGCGGTCTCGGCGATCCGCGCTTCCAGCGCCAGCTCGCGCTCGAAGTCGGCCTCCTCGCCGTGGCGGAAGGAGACGTCCTTGCCCTCGAGCAGCTCGATGAAGATCTCGACGAAGCGGGCGTCGAGCTGCTTGCCGGCGACCCGCCGCAGCTCCTGGATCGCCTCGTAGCTTGAGGTCGGCGTGCGGTAGGAGTCGCGGGCGGTCATCACGTCGTAGGTGTCGGCGACCGAGATGATCCGCGCCAGCTCCGGGATCTGGTCCCCTTCGAGGCCGCGCGGATAGCCTTTGCCGTCGATCCGCTCGTGGTGGGCGAGGATGATCTCGGCCACCGGCCCGTAGCCGTCGAGCGAGGAGACGACGCGCGCGCCCTGCTGCGGGTGGCGGCGGATCAGCATCCAGTCTTCGTCGGTCAGCGGCACGTTGGCCTTCAGGATCCGGTCGGGGAGGATGAACTTGCCGATGTCGTGCAACAGCGCCGCGATGTGAACAAGCTCCTCCTCGCGGCGGGAGAAACCCGCCTTCTGGGCGATCGCCCGCGAGTAGCGCGCCACCGCGGCGCTGTGGCGGGCGGTCATCTGGTCCCGCAGGTCGAGCGTGCGCAGCAGCGCGCTCAACATCCCGACCTGGAAGCTGGCCAGCTGCTTGGTCCGCACCTCCAGCTCCTCGGCCCGCTCCTGGGACTTGAGCAGGGCGCCGAGCAGGTACTGGAAGGTGATCAGGACGATGCCGAACATGGCGACCCCGGCGAGCCCGATCTCGACGTAGAGGAAGGCGACGCCAACCGCCATCAGCGCCGCCGCCATCTCCGACGGCAGCAGCGGGATCAGCGCCGTGCGCACCTTCTCGAGGAAGGAGCTGCGTTCCAGGTAGCAGGTGTAGGCGGCGATGCAGGAGAAGTTGATCGCCAGCGCCACCAGGAAGACGCAGAAGACGAGCACGTAGAAGGCCGGGTCAGAGGAGGAGATCTGGGCCGACTCGAGGATTTCGTGAAAGGCCGCGCCGCAGACCAAGGGGAAGGCGGCGTAGGTGAGCGCGTTGACCTGCAGGTCGTGCAGGGGCTCGCGCCAGTGCAGCCAGCCGGCGAGGATCGAGAGGACGCCGATCGCGGCGGCGGCCGAGCCGCCGAGGAAGACCATCGCCAGGACCAGCGCCAGGAAGCTGCCGGAGATCTTCAAACGCGAGTCGGTCTCGATCGCGGTCAGGTCGCTGAAGACGGCGAAGCCGAGCAGGATCGCGAACAGGGCCAGGTCCCAGTCGGATTTCGGCGCCCGCCAGAGGATCGCGGCGGTCACCAGGACCAAGCCGACCCAGGTGAGGCCATGGCTGAGGCGGGTGGGGCGATCGTTTGGCATCGGCTGCGTCAGGGGTCCGTCGGTCCGCGAACCTCTTTCCCTTGCAAGGAATTCAGCACAACGAGCTGGTTCCCTGCGGGGAGATCGGGCCCGCAACAACGCTACTGGTGGCCTCACGGTAGACGCTTGCCGTAGGCGCGGCAAGGGGCTTGGCCGACTGGCCAATCCCTTGCAAATTGCGGAGGAAACCGGAGAAGGGGCCCAGAACGACGAAAGGCGCCCTCAAGGCGCCCCTCGGCGAAGAACAAACGCAGTAGCGTTGTCGTTCCTAGAAGATTTAGCGCTTGTAGCCCATGTCTTTTTCCCCTTCCGTCGAAGCCCGCTCTTACATCTCGCACAAGATTCGGCGAGAAACGTCTTGTTTCGCTGACAACTTTGTAGCACAACCCGGCGGAAACCTGTGCAACTGAAACAAAACTTGTGCACATTTGAAGTAGGGCGGGGTCCCCAAGAATGAGTAGTCCACGCCTGCGCGACCCCCTGCGACGGCCCGATTTCCGCCGTCTGGCGCTCTCCTACGCCGTCAACGAGCTGGGCGACTGGCTCGGGATCGTCGCCCTCTCGGTCCTCGTCTTCGAGCAGACCGACAGCGCCATGGCCACGGCCCTGCTCTTCCTCGGGACCGGCTTCCTGCCCGCCCTGCTGACCCCGGTCGTCGTCGCTCGGCTCGAGCGGCCGCCGCCGCGCTTCGTGCTGCCGGCGATCTACGCCGGCGAGGCCGCGGCCTTCGGCGCCCTGGCCCTGCTCGCCGGCCACTTCTCACTGGCCGCCGTCGTCGTCGTCGCCACCATCGACGGAGCGCTGGCGCTGACCGCGCGCTCGCTGACCCGGGCCGTCAGCGCCGCGATGCTGGAGCCGGCCGGCGAGCTGCGCGCCGGCAACGCGATCCTCAACGTCGCCTTCACCGGCGGCGCCGCGGTGGGTCCCGCCGTCGGCGGCCTCGTCGTCGCCGGCTTCGGCGCCCAGACGGCGCTGCTGCTCGACGCGGTCTCCTTCTACGCGATCGCCTGGATCCTGCTTGGCGCCAGGCGGCTGCCCCACGCCGAGCCCGAGCCCGGCCAGCTGCGCGAGCAGGTGCGCGCCGGCCTCGGCTACATCCGCGGCAACGTGACCCTGCGGCGCCTGCTCGCCGCGCAGACGACGGCGCTCGTCTTCTTCTCCGCGGTGATCCCGATCGAGGTGATCTACGCCAAGGAGACGCTCGGCGCCGGCGACACCGGCTACGGCCTGATGCTGGGCAGCTGGGGCGGCGGCATGGTCCTCGGCAGCATCGTCTTCGCGACGCTGCGGCGGGCGCCGCTGCCGCTGCTGCTCTTCTTCAGCACGCTGGCGATCGGTGCCGGCTACCTCGGCATGGCGGCGGCGGCCACCCTGGCGGTGGCCTGCGCGGCGGCGGCGCTGGGCGGAGCCGGCAACGGCGTCCAGTGGGTCGCGGTGATCAGCTCTGTGCAGGAGCTGACGACTCAGACGATGCAGGCTCGGGTGATCGGCGTGCTCGAATCGCTGGGCGCGGCGACGCCGGGCATCGGCTACGTACTCGGCGGATTGATCGCATCCGGCTTCGACCCGCGCGCCACCTTCCTGGTGGCCGGCCTCGGCGTCGTCGCGATTGCCCTCGTCGCCGCGCCGTTGCTGGGGCGAAGATGGCCGCAAGGCAGGGAAGAGCCGAAGCCGGACGAGCGTCCGCGTGGGCTTGACGCCGGCCTCGAGATTATGGTGGAGTTGATTCCACAGGGCAGGTCTACCCGGCAAGGGAGCGAAGGTCCCACCCAGTCGTCCACCGGCCAGGGGGGTGCGAGCCCCATCCAGCCCGAAGCGGAGGTCAGGCGTTGAGAAAGCTAGGCGCAGTGCTGGCAGCAGTGGGATTGGTCGCGACCCTCGGGCTCGCCTCGTGCGGCGAGTCGGACTCGGGGGCCAAAGAGGGCGGCACCCTGAAAGTCAACTTCGCCTATTTCCCCGACTACCTGGATCCGCAGCTCTCGCAGACGGTGGAAGCCTGGTCCTCGATGTACAACACCTACATCCCGCTGCTCACCTACGCACACGCCGAAGGGGAGGCGGGCAGCGAGGTGGTCCCCGGCCTGGCCGAGGACCTGCCGACGATCAGCGAGGACGGCAAGACCTATGAGCTGACCCTGCGCAAGGGCCTCAAGTACTCCGACGGGACGCCGGTCAGGGCCTCCGACTTCAAGGCCACCGTGGAACGGATGTTCGAGCTCGACTCCGGCGGCTCCACCTTCTTCACCGAGATCGTCGGCGCCGAACGGTTCGCCGAAACGAAGAAGGGCGGCATCCCCGGCATCGAGACGAACGACCGCACCGGCGAGATCACGATCGAGCTGACCAGACCCAGCGGCACCTTCGTCAACGAGCTGGCGATGCTCTACACCGCTCCGCTGCCGGCCGATACGCCGGCGAAGAACCTCAGCGCCGACCCGCCGCCGGCGACCGGGCCCTACGAGATCGTCGAGTCGAATCCCGAAAGGAACTGGGCATACGATCGCAACCCGCAGTGGGAGCGCAACAACGCCGAGCTGCTGCCGGACCTGCCCGACGGTCACGTCGACCGGATCGAGGCCGAAGTCGTCAGCAACCCGTCGATCCAGGTCGACGACGTCGAATCGGGCAAGACGGACTGGATGTTCGATCCGGTGCCGCCGGATCGCGTGGCCCCCGTCAGCCAGCAATACGAAGGGACGCAGTACAAGTTGGAGCCCTCGATCAACACCTACTTCTTCTGGATGAATACGGCCAAGCCGCCCTTCGACGACCTCGCGGTCCGACAGGCGGTCAACCATGCGATCGAGCCGGCAGCGGTGGAACGGATCTATGCCGGCACGATGAATCCCGGCCAGCAGATCCTCCCCGAAGGAATGCCCGGCTACGAGGAGTACGCGCTCTATCCCTATGACCTGGAGAAGGCGAAAGCCCTGGTCGAGCAGGCCGACCCGAGCGACCGCTCGGTGACGGTCTGGAGCGACAATTTCAGTCCGAACGACGAAATCGGCGCCTACGTGCAGGATCAGCTCGAGAAAATCGGCTTCGACGCCAAGCTGAAGCTGCTCGGCGCTCCCTACTTCTCGGTGATCGGCAACACCTCGACCCCCGACCTCGACATCGGCTGGGCGAACTGGCTCCAGGACTACCCGCACCCGAACGATTTCTTCGAGCCGATGCTGCACGGTGACAGCATCGCCCCGACCAGCAACGGCAACTTCGCCCAGATCGACGATTCGAAGCTGAACGCCAAGATCGACCGGCTCGGTGCCCAGCAGCTCAGCCCCGAGATCGAAGGCGAATACGCCCAGCTCGACCGCGAATTCATGGAACAGGCACCCTGGGCGCCGCTTGGGTCGCGCGAGATGTCGCTGTTCGTCTCCAGCGACGTCGACATGGACGAGGTGATCTGGAACCCGACCTTCTGGGGCGACTTCACCAGCTTCCAGTTCAAGTAGTGGAGGGCCGCGGCCCCTGGTATCGCGCGTACCGGCGGCTGCGGTCCAACCGCCTCGCGATCGCGGCGCTCGGACTCTTCGCGGCGATCCTCCTCTTCGTGCTGGCGGCGCCGTTGTGGGCCGACCTGGTCGCCGAGAGCGGGCCGAACGAGACCCACACCACTGCCAAAATCGAGGTCGACGGCGAAAGTCGCGAAGTGGTCAGCCCCGACGGAACCCCGATCGGGCCGGTCTGGCTCGGAGCGGGCGGCCGCTTCCTCCTCGGCGCCGACGGACGGCTCGGCCGCGACGAGATGGTGCGGCTGATGCACGGAGGACGGACGTCGCTGACGATCGGCCTCGGCGCGACGCTGGTCACGACCCTGCTGGCGCTGGCGCTCGCACTGCTGGCCGGCTACTTCCGGGGCTGGACCGACGGGCTGATCTCGCGCGCCCTCGACGTCGTCTGGGCCTTCCCGGTGATGCTGCTCGGCATCGCGCTGGGGACGGCGCTGGCGATCTCCGGGATCCAGATCGGCCCGCTGACCATCTCCAGCGGCTCAACCTGGTTGCCGCTGCTGGTCATCGGCTTCGTCCTCGTCCCCTACATGGCGCGGCCGCTGCGCGGCGAGGTGCTGGCGCTGCGCGAGCGGGAGTTCGTCGAGGCCGCGGTAGCGCAGGGATCGGGTCCGCTGCGGGTGATGCTGGGCGAGCTGCTTCCCAACCTGCTGCCGACGGCGATCGTCCTCGCGACCCTCAACGTGGTCAACGCGATGATGCTCGAGGCCGGGCTCTCCTTCCTCGGCGCCGGCGTGCAGGAACCGGACAGCTCCTGGGGGTCGATGATCGCCGACGGGGTCGAAGTGCTCGCCACGGCACCGCTGCTGACGATCCTCCCCGGCACGATGATCCTGCTCACGGTGCTCTCGGTGAACGTCTTCGGCGACGGGCTGCGGGACGCGATCAATCCCCGTTCCAAGGTGCGCCTCGAGGCCCACACCGGCAGCTACGAGCCGGAGCGCGGGGCTGCCTGATGGCCCGTTTCGCGCTGAGGCGGCTGGGCGGAATGGTGCTGGTGCTCTTCGCGATCTCGGTGATCGTCTTTGCGATCTTCGCGGTGATCCCCAGCTACGACCCGGCGGCGGCGATCGCCGGCAAAAACCGCACTCCCGAGCTGGTCGCAAACGTCGAAGAGACCTGGGGCTTCGACGACCCACTGCCCGTCCAGTACCTGACGATGATGAAGCTGGTGTTCACCGGCGAGCTCATCTCCTACTCGAGCGAGCTCGACGTCAGCGAACAGATCTGGGAAGGCCTGCCGGCCACGCTCTCCCTCTGCATCGGCGCCGCCGTGATCTGGATGTTCTTCGGGCTGCTGCTCGGTTACCTCTCGGCGGTCCACGCCGGCCGCCTCGCCGACCGGCTGCTGACGATCCTCTCCGTGGGCGGGATCTCGATGCCCGTTGTCCTTCTGGCCCCGGCCTGCCTCTACTTCCTGGCGATCGAGACCGATCTCTTCCCGACGGGCGGCTACGTGCCGCTGAGCGAAGACCCGCTGGACTGGGCGTATCACCTGGTTCTTCCCTGGGCGAGCCTGGCGGTTCTCTTCGTCGGCTTCTACAGCCGCGTCCTGCGCTCGAACATGGTCGAGGCGATGGAGGAGGACTACGTGAGGACCGCCCGCGCCAAGGGGCTGAGCGAGGGCCAGGTGCGGGTTCGACACGTGCTGCGCAACTCGCTGATCCCGATCGTCACCCTCTTCGGGCTCGACTTCGCCTCGGTCCTGGGCGGCGCCGCGATCATCACCGAAGCGGTCTTCAACCTGCAGGGGGTCGGCCAGTACGCCGCCGACTCGATCGCCAACCTGGACCTGCCCCCGATCATGGGTGTGACCCTGTTCGGCGCCTTCTTCGTCGTCCTCTTCAACACGCTCGTCGACATCGCCTACGCCTATCTCGACCCCCGGATCCGGTTGGGGGAGTCGGCACGGTGAAGGGTTCGCCGTGAGCGCGCCGCTGCTCTCGGTCCGCGACCTTCGCGTCGACTTCGCGACCGAAGGCGGCCTCGTGCAGGCCGTGCGCGGCGTCTCCTTCGACCTCGCCGCCACCGAGGTGCTGGCGATCGTCGGCGAGTCCGCCTCCGGCAAGAGCGTCACCGCGCAGACGATCGTCGGGCTGACGCGCTCGCCCAACGCCCGGATCGAGGGCTCGGCAAGGCTGGAGGGCACGGAGCTGCTGACGGCCGGCGAAGCGGAGCTGCTGAGGGTGCGCGGGGCACGGATCGCGATGGTCTTCCAGGACCCGATGACCTCCTTCAACCCGGTCTACCGGGTCGGCCGGCAGATCGTCGAGGCGGTGCGGGCACACCGAGGCGAGGTCGACGACCGGGCCGCGCGGGAGCTTGCGATCGAGATGCTGGAGGCGGTCGAGATCCCCGAAGCCCGGCGGCGGGTCGACTCCTACCCGCACGAGCTCTCGGGCGGGATGCGGCAGCGGGCGATGATCGCGATGGCGCTGGCGCTGGAGCCGGAGGTCCTGATCGCCGACGAGCCGACGACCGCCCTCGACGTGACGATCCAGGCGCAGATCCTGGAGCTGCTGCGCCGGCTCAACCGCGAGCGCGATCTGGCGACGGTGCTGATCACCCACGACCTCGGCGTCGTGGCCGAGGTCGCGGACAGGGTCTTGGTGATGCACGAGGGGCGGGTCGTCGAGAGCGGGGACCTCGACGATGTCTTCTACTCCCCCAAGGCCCCCTACACCCGCAGCCTGCTCGGAGCGGTGCTCCGACTCGACCAGCCACCACCGCAGCGTCCGGCGCGCCAGCGCGCGCCGCTGCTGGAGGTCACCGACCTGGTCAAGGACTTCCCGCTTCGGCGGGGAGCGCTGCGCGACCGCGATGCCGACCGCGTGCGCGCCGTCGACAGGGTCAGCCTGCGGGTCGAAAGCGGCGAAACGCTGGGGCTGGTCGGCGAGTCCGGCAGCGGCAAGTCGACTCTCTGCCGGACGATCCTGCAGCTGCTGCAGCCGAGCTCCGGGTCGGTGCGCTTCGAGGGCAGCGAGATCGCCGGCCTCTCCCGCCGGCAGATGCAACCGCTGCGTCGCGAGATGCAGATCGTCTTTCAGGACCCCTACGCGTCGCTCAACCCGCGCAAGCGGATCGGGCAGATCGTCGGCGAGCCGCTGCGGCTGCAGGGGGTGGCGGCCGGCGAGGAGCGACGGCGGCAGGCGCAGGAGCTGCTGGCCAGGGTCGGCCTCAGCCCCGAGCACTACGACCGCTACCCGCACGAATTCTCCGGCGGCCAGCGACAGCGGGTGGGGATCGCCCGCGCCCTCGCCCTGCGGCCGAAGCTGATCGTCGCCGACGAGCCGGTCTCCGCCCTCGACGTCTCGATCCGCGCCCAGGTCCTCGACCTGCTCGCCGAGCTGCAGGAGGAGATGGGGCTCAGCTACCTCTTCGTCGCCCACGACATCGGCGTCGTCCGCCACGTCTCGGACCGGATCGCGGTGATGCACAAGGGCAAGATCGTCGAGGAGGGCTCCGCCGAGCAGGTCTGCGAGCGGCCGCTGCACCCCTACACCCGCAGCCTGCTGGCGGCGGTGCCGGTGCCGGACCCGAGAGAGGCGCGGGCGCGCCGCGCCGGCGCCAGCCCGGTGTAGCCGCTCGCGGCCTCGGCGCGCCAGACTGTCGGGACCGTGGCCCTGCCGCTGAAGCCACCGATCAAGCCACAGCTGGCGCTGACCCGCAAAGCCCTGCCCGAAGGCGAGGAGTGGGCCTACGAGCAGAAGCTCGACGGCTTCCGCGCGATCGTCTTCGTCGACGGCGACGACGTCTACATCCAGTCGCGGGGCGGCAAACCGCTGGCCCGCTACTTCCCCGAGCTGACCTTTGCGCCGGGGCGCTACGTGCTCGACGGCGAGCTGGTGATCCGCGATAGCGACGGCAACGTCGAATTCGACGCCCTGCAGAGCCGCCTCCACCCGGCCGAGTCGCGGATCGAATTGCTCTCGAAGGAGATCCCCGCCGGCTACGTCGCCTTCGACCTGCTCGCCGAGGACGACGAGGCGCTGCTCGAGACCCCCTTCGGCGAGCGGCGGGCGCGGCTCGACGCCGTGGCGGGGCCGCGCGGGATCGAGACCAGCACGCTGACGCCCGACCCCGAGCGGGCCGAGCACTGGCTGCGGACGACCGAGGGCACGATGGCGAAGCAGCTCGACGCCCCCTACGAAGCGGGCAAACGCCGCGGCATGGCGAAGGTGAAGCGTGAGCGGACGATCGACTGCGTCGTGCTCGGCTGGCGCCCGGGCAAAGAGGAGGGCACGGTCGGCTCGCTGATCCTCGGCCTCTACGACGGCGGCGCGCTGCGCCCGGTCGGTCACATCTCAGGCTTCAGCGCCGCGATGAAACGGAGCCTGCGGGAGCTGCTGGCGCCGCTGGAGACGGGCGAGCGCGGCAGCGCCGAGCCGAGCAGGTGGGCGGGCGAGCGTGACCTGGAGTGGGTGGCGTTGCGGCCGGAGCTGGTGATCGAGGTCGGCTATGACCACGCGGTGGCGGGACGGATCAGGCACGGGACGCGGTTCCACCGGTTCCGGGACGACAAGGTGCCCGAGGAGTGTTTGTTCAGCGACTTGGACGAAGGGTGAGGAGGGGTGGGGGTGCCTGAGCGGGCGCTGCCTTTTTCGCCGGGCGCGTCGCGGCTCTCGCTGAGGATTCGGTGCGAAAAAGAGACCGCCGCGCCCGCTCAGGCACCCCCACCCCTCCCCCAGCATCCGCAGCAAGGTCTTAGAAAAAGAGAGTCCTGTTGCTCAGATGGTGCGGAAGTCTCGATCGGCGTCCTTGATTTCGCGACCGGCTTCTTCCGAGCCCTTCCGCGGCCCCAGCCGCGGACTGCCTTCGTCACCTCGCCTCTCTGTTTAGCGGGGAGGTACGCGCGGCCGTTAGCGTAGAGCTGTTCGTATTTCGGGATCAGGTCGGGGCGTTTGGCTTCCAGCCAGGCGAAGAAGACGTCGCGGACCTCGTCGCGGAGGTGGAGGGCGACGCCGCCCAGGAAGGTGGCGCCGGCTTCTTTGGCCCGGTCGACTATCGGCTGCACCTGCTCGGGGGCGTCGTTGATGCCGGGCATCAGGGGCGCGATCAGGACACCGGAGTCGATCCCGCGGCGGCGCAGCTCGGCGACCGCGTCGAGGCGAGCGACGGGGCTGGGCGTGTGCGGCTCGGTCGCCCGCCAGGCCTCCTCGTCGAGGGTCGGCACCGAGAGGTTGACCGAGACCGGCAGGCGCTTCGCCATCCGCTCGTAGATCTCGATGTCGCGGAGCAGCAGCGGCGACTTGGTCAGCACCGAGACGGGCGTCTCGGCCACCTCCAGCGCCGCGAGGATCTCCGGCATCATCCGGTAGCGGCTCTCGACCCACTGGTAGGGGTCGGTGTTGGTCCCCAGGGCCACCAGCTCCCGCCCCCAGCTCGGCCGCGCCAGCTCCGCGCGCAGCAACTCCGGCACGTTGACCTTGACCACGATCTCGCGCTCGAAGTCCCGCCCGGCGCCCATGTCCAGGTAGGTATGCGTGCGCCGCGCGAAGCAGTTGTGGCTGACCACACCGTTGGCGATGAAGTCGCCCGTTCCGGTCGTGATGTCAAACATCTGGATTCGGCGACCCAGTGGCTCGATTGAGACGACGCTCAGCTTCGCCGGTGACTTCAGAGCGATTCCAGCAATGGTGCGCTTGCGGGTAATAGCGGGGTCAACTCTCTGGAAGAAGCGAAGCTGCTCACGCAAGCCGCCCAAGAGGCGGACGCTGCACGCTCCGACCTCGTTCGGTCGGTCGATTGTGTAAGAGAAACCGAGCCGACCCAGGCCAGCCGCGGTGCGGGCAATGATCTGCCGATCCTTGTTCGAGATCCGCAACGAGTCGTTGCGACATCCCTCGGCGTCGAAGATGCCCGCCAGGAAGCCGCGCGTCCAGTCCTCGTTCGCCGAATCCGGCCAGCGAATCAAGTCACGAATGCGATCTACGCCGTCTTGCGCCGACGTCCGTATCGCCCTCATCGCTCGGCGGCGCTCGGCGGCCTCGAGAAACTGAAATTCCTTGGTCTGAATGCCCGCATCCGCGAGATAGTGGCTTGCTCGTTCGAGCGCCTCGCTATCTGCCTGCGCGAGCCGGAAGCGGTGAACTTCGTAGTTCGTGCGCCCTGGTCGGTCGTACGCATAGGAGCCGAGATGGCCGTCTCCACGAACCAAGCCAGATAGATATCCACGTCGATAGTCGGCCGACTCAGCAACTGAAGCTCCAAGGGCTCCTATTCCCATCAGCTTGTTGTTCGGTGTGAGGTGAGGTCGACGAGCTTGGCCCTGCTCTGTTCCGATCACGTACTTCCAGCCGCGCTGGGCGGTCAGAAAGCGGTGATCACCACTCGCGATCAGTTCGGTGCCGTCTTCAAGCACGATCCGATAGGCCTCCTTGCGCGTCATCCAATGCGCAAGCACCCGAGTGGTCTCAAAACGGCGGTATGAACCGCGGCGAACCGTCCCATAGATCGCATCGCCTACTCGCACTTGCGCCAACGGCCTGGTTTTCCCGTCGGCCATGAGGATGGGCGTATCGCCGTGCAGGCAGTAGGCGCACGCGTGCGTGCATCCTCGATATGGATTGATCGTCCAGTCGAAGCCGTAGCGACCGCCCGGCACCCGGTTCAGCGCCGACTTCGCCCGCACCTCGTGGAACCGGATGCCGAGCGCCTCCGGCGCATCGAACGTCCGCACCACCGTCCCGTCGCCGACCCCGGGCAACCGCAGATCGTTCTCGACCCTCTGCTCATCCCAACGCATGCGAACACATGTTCGCAAATCGTCCCGACGGCTTCAGGCGAGCTTGCCCTCGATCGCGTAGCGGAGCACCGCGGCGACCTGCCCAGGCGTCCGTGCCGTGGCCTGGGAGGCGCGGTCGACCTCCTTCAGGGCGTGATCGAGGTTGCCGTCATGGAGGGTGACGATCGGCTTGCCGAGGGCGGCGGCGAAGCCGGCGTCGAAGGCGGCGTTCCACTGGCGATATTTGTCGCCGAAGCGGACCACGACGACGTCGGCGTCGCGGATCAGCGTCTGGGTGCGGATCGCGTTGACGCCCGCGCCCATGTGATCGCGCCAGAAGGGCTCGCTCTCTTCGCCCAGGGTGCCGACGCCGGCGTCGTCGGAGGCGGCGTGATCGGTGACCGGCGCGGAGAAGACGACGGGCAGGCCCGCCTCCCGGACGGCGCTCTCGATCCCCTCGCGCCAGTCGGAGTGGATCTCACCCGCCAGATAGACGCGCCAGGTCCGCGCGCTCACGGTCCCGTCTCCTCGAAGTGCTTGCTCAGCATCGTCACCTGGCCCTGGTAGTTGGAGCCGAGCTCCTCGCCGTAGAGGCGCTCGGCCGGGGCGCTCGTCGACTCCAGCGCCAGCTTGCAGACCGGCTGGCGGTGCTCGACCATGAAGGAGACGTCGCGCGCCCGCACCTCGAGCGCGGCGCGGCTGCCGTGGCGGCCGCCGGAGGGGTCGTAGCCGAAGCCGGGGTCGAAGAAGCCGGCGTAGTGGGTGCGCAGCTCGCCCGCGGTCGGGTCGTAGGCCATCATCTCGGCCGCCACCTGCGGCGGGATGCAGACCCCCTCGGCCGAGAGCAGCAGGTAGAAGATCTCCGGCTCGAGCACGATCCGGCCCCCGCCCTCGGGGAAGACCGGGTCCCAGTAGTCGGTCCAGCGGTAGGCGCGGATCTTCGAGAGGTCGATCGGCAGGCTGTTCTTCTTCGCCCGGTAGCCGACGATCCTGTCGCTGGGGCCGGAGAGGTCGACGCTGAGGAAGAGCCCGTCGGCCAGCGCCAGCTCCGAGTCGCGCAGGGCGTGGGAATCGAGGTAGAGCAGCGGGAACTCGGCCTGCAGCTGGCGGATCTCCTCGTCGCCGAGGCGCACGTCGCCGCGCGCCAGCCGCAGCTGGTTGAGCGAGAGGCCGGTCTGGACCTGGATCGCGAAGGAGCGCGGCACCACCTCCAGGTACAGCCTCCCCCTGTACCCCGGCCGGATCTCGTCGAAGCGGTGGTGGCGATCGGTCAGCACCCGGGTGAAGACGTCGAGGCGGCCGGTCGAGCTCTTCGGGTTGGCCTTTGCCCGCACGTCCTCCGGCAGGGCCAGCTCCTCGATCAGCGGCACCAGGTAGGGCCGGTCGCGCTCGAGGACCGCACCGTCGCGCAGGTCTACTTTCTGGAAGGCGAGCCCATCGATCTTCTCCTCGACGGTCGAGTCGACGTCGGGCAGGAAGCTGCAGCGCAGCGCCCAGGCGAAGTCGCCGAGGCGCAGGTCGATGCTGGCCGGCTGGATCGCCTCGGGCCGAATCCGGTAGTCGCCCGAGCTGACCCATTCGGCATCGATTGCCTTGCTCAGCGCCTGCGAGGGGAGGACGCCCTCGCTGGCCGCGGTCGCCACGTCGCTCATCGAGTGGAGACTATGCGGCGCGCCTCCTCGGTGCCAACGTAGGGCGTGAGCACGAACTCGACAATGTCCGGGAAGAAACGCTCCAGCTGCTCGGTCTCGCCGGCCAGCACCCGGCGGCCCAGCAGCGAGGCCACACCCCCGACGACGGCCTCGTCGATCGCCTCCGGCGAGCGGCCGCTGCTGGCCGGCGCCGGAGCGCCGTCGGCGAGCTCGGGCACGAAGCTCTGCACGGTGGCCTGAAAGCGGTCGTAGATGTCAGGGCCGGCGCGCAGCCCCTCGACCAGGAGGAGGTTGGCACGGGCCGGCTCCCTGGCCAGGAAGGCCAGGATCGCCGCCAGCGCGGCGCAGACCCCGCCCGACCAGTCGCGGCGATCGGCGCAGGCTGCCAGGGCCTCCGTGCGCAGGCGCTCGGCGGAGTCGTCGTAGGCGGCGGCGAAGCAAACGTCCTTGCTCTCGAAGTGCCGGTAGAAGTCGCTCTTGGAGACGCGGGCGTGGCGGCTGATCGCCGAGACGGTCGACCTCTCGTAGCCCCGTTCGTGCAGGCACTCGGCGATCGAGCTGAGCAGGCGCTCCCGCTGGTTCTGAGCGACGAACTCGCGGGAGAGGCCGTGGCGGCCACGCGGCAGCGACTTCATTGGCGCTGAATACTGCCAGCGCTCAGCTTTAGTTGTTCGCACCCCCGTGGGCGCCGCTGTGAAGATAGGGGCCGCGCATGAACTCCGAGAGCTCCGGCAGCAGGTCCTCGGCCTGCCCAGCCTTGTCTTCGCAGATCTCCCGGTAGACGATTCGTTCGACACCGCCGACCACGGCCTCGGCCGTCGTGGGCGGCACCCGGGGCGCCTTCGGAAAGACCCGTTCGGCCAGCTCCACGAAGAGCTGATGGGCATCCTCATGGCGTCTCGTCGTCTCCGGTGTCGCCGAGAGGGCCTCGATCAGGCACATGCGCGCGAGCGCGGGGTCTTCCGCGACGTAGCCGAGGAACGCGGCGAGGCCTGCGTCCACCTGCTCCTCCCAGCCGCCCTCGGCGGCGGCGCAGGCCCTCTCGACGCGGCGGACCGCCTCCTCGACGGCGGCGTCAAAGGCGCCCAGGAAGACCTCCTCCTTGCCGCTGAAGTTGTCGTAGAGCGTTTTCCGCGCTACCGCGGCGCGCCGGACGATGTCGGAGATCTTGGTCGCCTCGTAGCCCTGCTCGGAGGACAGTTCCGCCAGCGCGTCCATGATCCGACGGCGCTTGTGGAAGGCGATGAAGTCGCGCGACAACGATGGCCTGACGCCGGCTGCAGGCGCGTCTGCCTCGGCCCCCCCTTTTCCCCGTGGTGGCATGACGGCAAGGATACCTGCGGAAAGCCGATTTTCCATGCATGCCGAAGACTTTTGTGGTACCTTGCCGGCGACTGGTTGGTTTTCAGTAGAAACGTAGAGGTTCTTCTATGTCACCAGACCGGATCGTCCTCAGCCAAGAGATGCTCGCCACCGCGGTCGGCGACCGCTGGACGGAAGCCGAACTCAGCGAAGCGGTTGCGCTCCTGACGCGGGCAGACGGTCGTTTTCCAGCCGGGGTGAGGACGCTGCCCCCGGACCTGATCAAGGCGATCCAGCGGGAGCGCATACTGGCGGCGATGCAGCAGACGGTAAACGAGCTCGGCTACCGAGCGCTGACGGTGCAGGACGTCCTCGGCCGCGCCGGAGTATCGCGGCCGACCTTCTACGAGCAGTTCGAGGACAAAGAGGATTGCTTTCTCGCCGCCTTCGACACCTCGGCGGAGCGCCTGTGCGAGCGCCTGGAGACGGCGATCGGCGAGGAGGACGAGGGGTGGCGCCTGTGGCTGCGACGGGGCCTGGAGGCGCTGCTGCGGTTCATCGCCGAGGAACCGCACGCCGCCCGCACCGTGATCGTCGAGGCGCGCGCCTCCAGCCCGGCGGGCCTGCGGCAGCGCGACGATCTGCTCGATCGCTTTGCCGCCCGCATCGATGCCGAGGCGAGGAAGGAGCTGACCGACCCCCCCTCGGCGATCGCGGCCGCGGGAGTCGTCGGCGGGATCGAATCTGTCCTCTACGCTCGCCTGCAACGGGAAGAAGCGGATGAGCTCGAGTCGTTGCTGCCGTCGCTGATGTACTTCGCGGTCCTGCCCTACGAGGGCCATGAGGTGGCCGCGGAGGAGCTGGACGGGGCGGCCCTGGCGAGCCGCGGCTCGCAGTCCTAGCGGCGGCGCCGGCGTTTCCTGCTCTCTTTGTGGTTGCCGGCGGTCAGCCTCAGCATCCGTTCGCTCTCCTTCTCCACCGCTTCCCCCATCGCGATCTGGAAGGTCGCCAGCAGGGCGCCGGCGGCGAGGGGGCGCATCCGTTCCAGCGCTTCGCTGATCCGTGGCCAATCCTGCTCGGGCCGCCCCGCCTCTTCGAACGGCCTCCAGATCTCCTTCACGAACAGCTCGACAAAGGCACGAGAGGCGCCATCGGCGTGGCGCCGCAGCTTCTCGGCGGTGGCGACCGCCCCCTCGATGCTCACTCCCTGGGCGGCCAGCTCGGCCGCCGCCGCCACGATGCGGGGGCTGATCACCTCGACCCGGCCGTCGGGCAGGGCGCGGAAGATGTCGAGCTTTTCGATCCGCCGCGTCAGCTTCGGGTCCGCCACTTCGCCCCAGATCGCCGCCAGCTCCTCCGCCTCGACGATCTCCGGCGATTCGTCTTCGAACGGCGTCCGCAGGGCGCGGGTGAAGTCGAAGATCGCCGAGGCCGAGCCGTCGCCGCTGTCCAGCACCCGCCGGATCGCCTCCAGGTTGAGCCCATCGGCCTGCATCTCGCGGGTCAGCTCGATCCGCGCCACGTGCTCGTCGTTGTAGTAGCCGGTTCGGCCGCGGACCACCGGCGGCGGCAGCAGGCCGCGGGTCTGGTGGGCGCGGATGTTGCGGACGGTCATCCCGGTCCGCTCGGCGAGCTGCCTGATCGTCATCTCACCCTCGGCGGGCTTGGAGCTGGCCTTGCTCATCTCAGCCCATGGTAAGCGGCAGGCGTTGACCGTTCATCTTTTCCGCGGCGTCGGAGCAGAGGAAGGCGATCGCCTCGGCGATGTGCTCGGCTGGGGTGAACGAAGCGAAGTCGCCGCCGGGCTCCTGCTCGCGCATCGCCGCGGTGAGGATCGCCTCGACCACGATGATGTTGGCGGTCGCGCCGCTTCCTTTGAAGCCGTCCGCCAGGGCCAGGGTCCACGCCTCGGCCGCCGCCTTGGCGGCGGCGTAGGCGGCATTGGAGTTGGAAGGAGCCTGGGCCTGCCTGGCCGAGACGAGCACGAAGCGCCCATGGTCGCTGGCCAGGAGGGCATCGTGAAATGCCCTGGTCGTGTGCTGAACCGTGCGGATCAAGAGATCGTGCAGGAGAGCCCAATCCTCGAGTGGCGCCTCGTGGAGCGGCTGCCCCCCGCGCCAGCCACCGACCAGGTGCAGGAGCGCGTCGACACGGCCGAACCGCTCGGTCAGCGCCTCGCACCAGGCGCGCGCCCCCGCCTCGTCGAGCAGGTCGACCGCGCGACCGTCCCACCGCTCTTCCGGGAGACCGAGCACCGCACCCAACTCGTCCACCTGCGCCTGCTTCCTATCGCAGCCGCAGATGCTGGCTCCAGCGGCCGCCAGCCGCTCCGCGACCACGGGCCCGAGGCCGCCACCGACCCCAGCGATTGCGATGACGCGGCCGTCGAGGCTGCTCACCATATGGGGGAGGCAGGATTCGAACCTGCGTAGGCATAGCCAACTGGTTTACAGCCAGTCCCCTTTAACCACTCGGGCACTCCCCCGGGGAACAGGCGAGTCTACCGAGGACGTGCATGAGCTTGAGCACCCTATGGGTGTAAAACCTCAGGCACGTTGGTTGCGTGGGGCGGTGGGATACTTCCGGCCGTGCTGGGGGACAAGTTCTACTCGCGCGCCTCGCAGGCGATGGGAGCGACCGGGCTGCGCTGGACCGGCAAGCTGAACGTGCCGCTCTACCGGCTCAGCGGCGGTCGCGTCGGCGGGAGGGTCGCCAAGGCGCCGGTGCTGCTGCTGACCACGACAGGCCGCAGGTCGGGGCAGCAGCGCACCGCCCCTGTCGTCTACCTGGCGGACGGCGAGCGCTTCGTCGTGATCGGCTCCAACGCCGGGCACAGCCGCACGCCGGCCTGGTCGCTGAACCTGAAGGCTAACCCCGACGCAGAGGTGGAGGTCGGCCGCAGGCGCCTTCCCGTCCGTGCCCGCATCGCCGAGGGCGAGGAGCGGGCCGAGCTCTGGCGCCGCCACAACGAGCAGTACTCCGGCTTCGACGAATACGAGGCCCGAACCGACCGCGAGATCGCGGTCTTCGTCCTAGAGGCCCGCTAGCTCGCTTCGCGGAGCATTTGCGCCTCCGGCAGGCGCTGCAGTTTCTTCAGCGTGTTGTTCTCGATCTGGCGGATCCGCTCGCGGGTGACGCCGAAGGTCTCGCCGACCTCCTCCAGGGTCAGCGGTTCCAACCCCGAGAGCCCGTAGCGCAGCTGGATCACCTGCCGCTCGCGCTCGGGCAGGGCGTCGAGCGCCCGGCGAACGCCCTCGCGCTGCAGGTGTTCGCTCGCCTCCTCGAAGGGCTCCGCGACCCCGTCGTCGGCGACGAAATCGCCGAGCTCCGATTCGTCCTCGTCCCCCACCGGTTTCTCCAGCGAGACCGGCAGCTGCGCTACCCGCAGGATCTCCCGCACTTCGCCCAGCGGCCAGCGCAGCTCGGCGGCGATCTCAGCCGGCTCCGGCTCGCGGCCGAGCCGCTGCACCAGCTGGCGCTCGACGTTGGCGACCCGGTTCAGCTTCTCGACCATGTGGACCGGAATGCGGATCGTCCGTGCCTTGTCGGCGATCGCCCGCGTCACCGCCTGGCGTATCCACCAGGTCGCGTAGGTGGAGAACTTGTAGCCGCGCCGGTAGTCGAACTTCTCGACCGCGCGAATCAGCCCCAGCGAGCCCTCCTGGATCAGGTCGAGGAAGCTCAGCCCGCGCCCCAAATAGCCTTTGGCGATCGAGACGACGAGGCGCAGGTTCGCCTCGACCATCTGCCGCTTGGCGCTCATGTCGCCGCGCTCGATCCGCTTTGCCAGCGAGATCTCCTGCTCAGCGGTCAGCAGGTCGACTTTGCCGATCGAGCGCAGGTAGAGCCGCAGCGAGTCGAGGCTGGGTTCGACGGTCAGGTCCAGCTCCGCTTTCTTCGACTGCCCGTTGGCCGCCTCCGCGCGCTGCTCCTTGTAGGCGCTGACCCCGTCCTCGGCGATCACTTCGACGCCGTGCTCGACCAGGTGGGCGTGCAGGCGGCCGACCTGCTCCTTGGTGACGTCGACCTCCTCCAGTGTGGTGGCGATCTGCTCGAAGGTCAGATAGCCGCGCTCACGGCCCAACGCGATCAGCCGCTGCAGCTCCTCCAACTCCGCGAACGGCTGGCTGTTCGAATCCTGATCCAGTCCCTGCGGGACCGTTTCCAACGGCTCGATTTCGCTGCCTCCGGTGCAACCCAATTCCCCTCCGGGGGCCGGCCCCAATGCTCCGGCCACGCGCAAGTATAGGGAGATTCGAGCAATGCCCTGACCTGCCCCGCCGGCCCGCCGCGACCCCCGGTCGCTTACCCTAGGGACCTGATGGCGAGCCACTCCACCACCCTCTCCGCCGCCACGCAGGACGTGCAGTCCTCGACGCCTGCGACGCGCGTCAGCCTCTCGCGGGTAGGCGTCACCGGGGTCGAGAAGGTGATCCGGGTCAAGGCGAACGGCAGCGAGGACCTCTACCACGCCGACTTCGAGTGCCTGGTCGATCTCAACCCGCGCCAGGCCGGCGTCCACATGTCCCGCTTCGAGGAAATCGTCGGCGAGGCGATCGACGAGGTGGTGCTGGGCGAGGCGTTCCGGGCCGAGGTGCTCGCCGCCCACATAGCCGAACGGGTGCGGGAGCGCCAGGGCGGGCTGCGGGCCGAGGTCTCGGTCACCGCCCGTTACCCGGAGACCGTCACCACCCCGGCAAGCGGGCAGCAGACTCAGGAGATCTACGTTCTCTTCGGCACCGCGGTGGCCTCCGTGCGGGGAACGCGGACCCTGACCGGCGTTCAGGCCCAGGGGATGACCGCCTGCCCCTGCGCCCAGGAGATGGTCGGCGGGCTCGCCCGCGAACGGCTCGCCGAGCAGGGCTTCGATGCCGAGCAGATCGAGCAGGCGCTGGAGGCGGTGCCACTCGCGACCCACAACCAGCGCGGGATCGGCACCCTCCACGTCGGCTGCCCGGAGGGCGGCCCGGCCTGGATCGACGCGCGGGAGCTGCTGCGGATCGTCGAGCAGTCGATGAGCTCGGAGATCTACGAGCTGATGAAGCGCCCGGACGAGCTGGCGGTGGTCGCCAAGGCCCACTCGCAGCCGCGTTTCGTCGAGGATTGCGTGCGCGAGATGCTGCGCCGCGTGGTCGAGGACTACCCCGACCTGCCCGGGGAGGCGTTCGTGATGGCGCGTCAGGAGAACCTGGAGACGATCCACCGCCACAACGTGATCGCCGAGCGCTACGGCAAGCTCGACGACCTGCGCACCGAGTTGGAGAGCGGCGAGCATCAGCGCCGCCACACCACGATCAGGGAGTGGCTGGAGGCGCCGGCGACCTAGGAGGGGCTGGCGTTGTTGGGCTTCGCCCCCGCCCGGGCTTCGCGCTCGGCCTCGAGGCGGCGCCGCAATCCGAAGAAGTAGTCGGCGCCGCTGACAACGGTCACGGCAAGCGCCAGGTAGACGAGGGCGTCGACCCAACCCGGCGCCGGGTTGGTGGCGATCAGGGCGAAGACCGCGGCGATCTGCAGCACGGTCTTCAGCTTGCCGAGCCAGCTGGCGGCGATGACGACGCCGCGCTCGGCGGCGATCGCGCGCAGGCCGGTGACCGCGACCTCGCGGGCGATGATCACCATCGCCACCCAGGCCTCGAGCCGGTCCAGGGAGACGAGCGAGAGCAGCGCCGCGGTGATCAGCAGCTTGTCGGCCAGCGGATCCATCAGCTTGCCGAAGGTGGTGACCGCGTCGCGCGAGCGGGCGAAGTAGCCGTCGAGGCCGTCGGTCAGCGCCGCCAGGGCGAAGACGGCGGCGGCAAGCGCATCGCCGTTCGGAGTCTCGCCGAGCAGGGCGACGACGACGACCGGCACGGCGATGATACGCAGCAGGGTCAGGAGGTTGGCGAGATTGAGCGGGAACATCATCCCGAAGGCCGACGGGCCGAATCCGGCCGTATATCGGCCGGATTCGGCCCGTCGGCGGCGGCGGCGGCAAGGGCCGCGTCGCGCTTGGCGAAGAAGTCCTCGCCCTCGATGCTGACGTGCGGGACGATGCGGTCGAGCCAGCCGGGCAGCCACCAGGCGCGGCGGCCCAGCAGCACCATCACCGCCGGCACCAGCAGGCAGCGGACCAGGGTCGAGTCGATCGCGATCGCGACGGCGAGCCCCACCCCGAACTCCTTCACCACCGGGTTGCCGTTGAGCACGAAGCTGGTGAACACGCAGACCATGATCGCCGCCGCCGAGGTGATCACCCTGCCGGTGTTGGCCAGCCCTTCGACCACGGCGCGGTCGGGCTTCCCGTGCGTCCTGTAGTGCTCGCGCATCTGGGTCAGCAGGAAGACCTCGTAGTCCATCGAGAGGCCGAAGAGGATCGCGAACATCAGCAGCGGCACGAAGCTGACGATCGGGATCGAGTGATCGAGCCCGATCAGCGACGAGGCCCAGCCCCACTGGAAGACCGCGGTCACGACCCCGTATGCGGCGGCGACCGAGAGCAGGTTCATCGCGGCCGCCTTGACCGGCACCAGCAGCGAGCGGAAAGCGAGCAGGAGGACGACGAAGCTGAGGCCGACGACGATCGCGATCATCAGCGGCAGCTTGTCGGAGATCTGGGTCGCCAGATCGATGTAGCCGGCGGTCTGGCCGCCGACGTGGGCGGTGCCGCCACTGCCCGCCATCGCGTTGGGGATCACCGGATCGCGCAGCGTTTCGACCAGGCTCACGGTCTCGTCCTCCCAGGGTGCCGATTTGGCGACCACCGAGAAGACCGCGACGGTGCCCGCTTCGTCGAAGTTCGGTTCCGAGACCGCGGCGACGTCGCCGCGGGCGCCGACCGCGCGCTGCAGCTTCGGCATCGTCGCCCGCGCGTCCGCCGCGGTTTCGAATTCCGCCGCGACGAGGAGCGGCCCGTTGAACCCGGGGCCGAAGCCCTCGGTGAGGCCTTCGTAGGCCTGGCGGGCGGTCGTGTCCTTGGGCAAGGCGCTGATGTCGTTCTGGCCCAGCTCGAGGTCGAGGAGGGGAATCGCGAGGACGATCAGCACCGCCAGGGCGGCGAGCGTCGAGCGCCAGGGGCGGTCGGCGACCCCGCGCGCCCAGCGGGCCCAGCCGTGCGGCTCGCGGTCGTCCGGATGGGTCTTGCCGAGGTGGACCCGCAGCGAATCGATCCGCGGCCCGAGGGCGCCGAGCAGCGCCGGCAGCAACGTGCTCGCGGCGCAGACCGCGATCACGACCGCGATCGCGGCCGTGAAGCCGAGCGTGCTGACCAGGGGAATGCCGGCGAAGGCGAGCGAGCAGAGGGCGATCACCACCGTGAAGCCGGCGAAGACGACGGCGCCGCCCGCCGTCGCGGTGGCGCGGGCGATCGACTCGCGCAGCTCCATCCCTTCGCGCAGCTGCAGTTTGTGGCGGGTGACGATGAAGAGCGCGTAGTCGATGCCGACCCCGAGCCCGATCATCGTCGCCAGGGTCGTGGCGACGCTCGGCACCTGGACGACGCCCTCGAGCAGGCGGATGATCGAGAGCGCACAGGCGAGCCCGACGACCGCGGAGACGATCGGCAGGGCCATCGCCGTGGCCGTGCCGAAGGCGAAGAGGAGGATGATCACGGCGGCGGTGAGGCCGATCGCCTCGCTGACCTCGGTCGAGGGCTTGGACAGCTGCTGGCCGACGTAGCCACCCACCGATGCCTCGATGCCGGCCGCTTCGGCCGGCGCGGCGGCGTCGAGGACCGCCTCGGCCTGGTCCTCGGTCAGTTCCCCTGGGCCGACGCCGAGGTAGACCGGGACGTAGGCGATCCGGCGGTCCTTGCTGAGGAAGGCAGCGCCTTCGCGACTGAGCGGGTCCACCGCCGAGTTGACGTCGGGCAGCGCGCGCAGGCGCTTGACGGTCTTCGCAACCGCCTCGCTGTACTTTTGCTCGCTCAGCTTGGCGCCGGTCGATTTCAGCACCAGAGGGTTGTTGCCGTAAGCCTGCGCCGGCAGGTTGTCTTCCAGCAGCTCGGTGGCGGCGGTCGAGTCGGTCCCCGGCAGGGTCAGGTTGTCGTTCGTCCGGCTGGCCTGGGACTGGCCGGCCAGCACGACGGCGACGGTGACGATCAGCCAGATGGCGATCGTCGGGTAATGGTGCCGAGAGCAGAAGCGCCCGATGGCGTAAAGGGGTGCGGTCACGCGAGCTTCATCTTCCAGCCCGGGGCGGGGGCTCCTCCCCGGACTCGAACGCCTCGGGGATGGCTTTCACCGACGTGGCGCCGAGGCCGCGCCGCAGCGCGACCAGGTGTTGAGCGTGCGCGGCGGCGAGGGCGGCCGCGAGCGTGCGCGGCGCATCGGTGAAGAGACGCGGCGCCGCGTCGAGATAAGCGACGAAGGCGGCGTTCTCCAGCTCATAGGCCAGGGTGAGGAATTCGTCCTCGCTCGCGAGCTTGGTGAGATCCACCTCGTTCGCTTCGGCTTCGGTCTCGCCGCCGAGCCCGCGCAGCGCCTTGGTGATGGCGTTCGCATACTCCTGCTCGTGGGCGCGGAGCTGACGACCGACGGGTCGGAAGCTGGCCTCGAGCAGCGGCGATGCCTCGGTGTAGGCGTGAAGCAGGGTCAGCTCCTGGGCGAGGGCGGCATTGAGCAGCTCGGCGTCGGAGCCCTTTTCGGGGTTCGTCTCGGCGCCCTGCCCGCTCTTGCCGCAGCCGGGGGCGAGAAGCGCCAACAGGGCCAGGAACAGCAGAGCGGCGCGGCATCTGCCGCGCCGCTCGCCCTGACCGCGCGCAAATCGGTTTCGGCCCACGGCGGAAAAGCCTATGGGCTGACCGCCGCCGGAGTTGCCGCCGCCGTACTACCTGCGCGCTTTGGCTTTGCCTTTCGCTTTGCCTTTGGCCTTGCCCTTGCCTTTCGCGCCCGGGCGCTTGCTCGGGAGCTCCGGCATCTCGAACCCCATCATCGCGACGGTGGCGCTGAATCCCTCCTCGCGGCTGCGGGCGAGGCGAGTGGCTGCTTTCTTCTGCGCCCGCGCGACGTCGGACAGGGCCTGCTCGAGGCTGTCCAGTATTTCGTCCCAGCCCTCCTCGTCGAGGATCAGCGGGGTTCGGCTCATGTGCCGGTCGTCGCGGGCGTCGAAGCTGCCCTCTTCGAGCGCCACGATCGCGTCGCGCTGGATCAGCTCCAGGAGGTCGGCGCTCAGCCCGGGCTTGACCGACTCCGGCAGCTGGCGCCAGTCGCGATCGGTGAGAAAGGCCCTGGACGTGGCCCGGTAATAGTGCTCGACGGCACCGCGCCGGGGCTCGGTTTTCACCAGCTCGATGCATTCGTAGTCCTTGAGCACTTTGACGTGATAGCTGACCTGGCTCAGGCCTTCGTCGAGCTCCTTGGCCAGTTCGTTCGGGCTGGCCATCCGTTCGTTGAGGATCGTGAGGATTTCGATCCGCAGCTCATGGGCAAGCGCTTTGACTAGCTGCATGTTGACGCCGGCGCTTTTCGCCTTGCGCTTCCCTTTCGTCCTCTTAGGTCTGGTCTTGCCCTTTGCCGCCAAAGTGACTCCTCCGATCGTTACGCAGTGAATTAACCACTCCATCGTATTGCTCTCAAAGGGGACCTTCAAGCAAAATGCCGACAACATGCTTCGTGGTCGTCCACTGGTGGAACCTTCTCCACCATTCAGCCGGTCCTTCTAGTACGAGCCGCACTTGGGAGATTGCGGCCATTTTGAGGCTAGGAGGGGGTGAACCAGGTGAAGATCGCTGCGTCCAAGCAAGTCGCACCGCTGCTGATGATCCACAAGACCGCTTAGGTCGAATCGGGGCGGAGCCCGAGCCCCTCGACGAGCTCGGGCTCCGCCGCCTGCGGCATCGACGCCTGCCCGTGCCGCATGATTAGGCCCCATGAGCAAGCGTTCAGCCGCCGCTCCGCCAGCAGGGGCCACCGGGCTCGATCGGCTCTGCGCCGAGGTGCACGCCTGCCGGCGCTGTCAGCGATTGGTCGAGTGGCGCGAGTCCTGCGCCGCCGAGCCGCCACGGCGCTTTCGTGGCGAGGATTACTGGGCGCGACCGGTCGCCGGCTTCGGCGACCGATCGGCGCGCCTGGCGATCGTCGGCCTGGCGCCGGCCGCGCACGGGGCCAACCGAACCGGGCGGATGTTCACCGGCGACCGCTCGGGCGACTGGCTCTACGCCGCCCTCCACCGGGCCGGCTACGCCAACCAGCCGGAGTCACGCGACCGTGGTGACGGGCTGCGGCTCGTAGATGCCTACATCACCGCCGTCGTCCGCTGCGCCCCTCCCGCCAACCGGCCGAGCCCGGCCGAGCGCGACAACTGCCTGCCCTATCTGGCAAGGGAGCTGACCCTGCTCGGGCGCTGCCGGACCATCGTCGCCCTCGGCGCCTTCGCCTGGGACGGAGTCCTGCGGGCGACGCGCGAGCTCGGTTCCCCGCCGCCATCGCCAAAGCCCCGCTTCGGCCACGGCGCCGAGGTCGTGCTGGAGCGTTGGACCCTGCTCGGCTGCTTTCACCCGAGCCAGCAGAACACCTTCACCGGCCGGCTCACCGAGCCGATGCTCGATCGGGTCTTCACACGGGCGCGCGAACTCAGCACCGAGGCGGGCTAGCCGGCCTCGGTAGCTCCTCGGTCGGCCTGCCGGGCAGCGGCCGCAGCCGTTTCGAAGCCCATCATGAACACCTCCACCGGCGTGCCCTCGTCGGGCTTCTTCTTCAGGCTCTTGGAGCACTGCCGGCCAACCTCCAGCACGCGCTCGAGGGTCGTCTGCATCAGCTCGAAGACGTCGTTGCAGCCCTGCTCGTCGAGAATCATCGTCGTCCGGCTCTGGTGGCTGTTGCGAGAATTGAAGGTGCCCGCGCGCAGCGCATCGACGGCGTCGTCGATCGCGACCTGCAGGAGGCTGGTGCTGATGCTGGCGCGGACCGGCTCCGGCAGCTCGCTCCAGCCCGGGTCCTCGACCAGGACAGCGGGGGGATCGAGCTCGTAAAAATGCTCCAGGACCCCCCGTCGCTTCCTGGTGTGAACGAGGGTGATCATTCCGATTTCAACCAGCACGCCGAAGTGGTAGTTGAGGTCACGGGCGTCGATCCCGAGTTCACGAGCGATTTCACTGGGGCTGGCGATCCGGTCACCGAGCGTCGCCAGGATATGGCCACGCAGCGGATGGGCCAGCGCCTTGGCGAGGATCGGATCGATCAACCGTCTGAGGTTTCCCCTTGGCTTGCAGCCCTTCTGGCCCTGTTCGCTTTTGGCGGCCATCGTGGAACCTCCTCCTTCTCCGCGTGCCTGAGACTGCTGCGCGCGGACATTAGTTTCAAGGTAGGACCTAAACATGGTCTAATTTGAACGCTTAACTAATGCTTAGCAACTCCACCGCGCGTCCATCTTCGGGCACCGAGGCAAAGGCGAAACGATTCGGCCGATAGGTCGGTCTCAAGCCTGCCCAGCCCGGGCCTGCCGATGATGCGACCGAGGATCAAGCGAACCACCGAGCGGATGGAATCGCCGGACGGCGACCTCTATCTGCTTCGGCCAAGCGCTGGCGCCGATGTCCACATCGAGAACCCCGATGCGGAGGGGCGGCAGCTGCTCAACGCCCTCGACGGAAGCCAAGAGCGGCGCGCTCTGGAAGAGCGCTTTGGGGAGGGCCCTGTTCGCGACCTGCTCGCGCAGCTGGAGGAGTTGGGCCTGGTCGAGGACGCGGCTGACGACGATTTGATCCCGGACGGGGTCCTCGGCCGCTTCGACCGCCAGCTCCGTTACTTCAGCGACATCACCACCGGCCCGACCCCGTCGCAATGCCAGGCCCGGCTCGAAAGCTCGCGCGTCGTCGTCCTCGGCGTCGGCGGGCTCGGCGGCTGGTCGGCATGGTCGCTCGCCTGCTGCGGCATCGGGGAGATGGTGCTGATCGACGGCGACCGGGTCGAGCGGAGCAACCTCAACCGGCAGACGCTCTACAGGGAGGCCGACATCGGCCGGCTCAAGGCGGAGGCAGCGGCCGAGCGCCTGGGCGCGTTCAACTCGGGGATGCGGATCGAGGCGATCGCGGAGCGACTGGACGGCGAGGAGGCGATCGCCAAGGCGATCGAGGGGTGCGACGTCGTCGTCGACGCCGCCGATTGGCCCGCGCACGACATCGAGGAGTGGGTCAACTCCGCCTGCTTCGCCGCCGGGATTCCGTACGTCACGATGAGCCACTTCCCGCCGATCGCCAGGGTCGGCCCGCTCTACGTGCCCGGCGAGACCGGCTGCTTCTCCTGCCAGGTCGCCGCCTACAGGCGCGCGTACCCGATGTTCGACATCGCGATCGAGCAGCGCCGGGCGAAACCGTCGCCCGCCGCCACGCTCGGCCCCGCCTGCGCGCTGATCGGCGGCCAGATCGGGCTCGACATCCTCCACCTTCTGACCGGCCTCGCCGAACCGTCGACCCAGGGCGTCGGCCACATCTACGACCTGCGCACGATGAAAGTCGAACGCGAGCCGGTCGTCCCCGAGCCGGACTGTCCGGTCTGCGGCCACCTGCCACCCCGCGAGCGGGCCAGGCAAGCCGAGGCAAATGCCACCTAGAATGGGCTCGGTTCGCCGGCGTAGCTCAGTTGGTAGAGCACATCATTCGTAATGATGGGGTCCCCGGTTCAAGTCCGGGCGTCGGCTCTAGAAAGCCCAGGGATAGCCATTTTGGGCTACTCACTCGACGGTGACGGATGCTCGACGGACCGACCATATCCCTCTGCGCGAAGGGCCGTGGCCGCTGCGCTTCAGACGACTTCCTACTCGCCGGAAGGGTCAGTCACCCAGCCAAACGATCAAGGACGCGCTTGTTGTCCTCCATCAGCTTGGTGAGGCGTGCTTGGAAATCCTTGTCGTTGCGCCGAGCATCGATGTGATGATCGATGGCGTCGCGCACAACCTCCGAGACGGGCACGCCATCTGCGCGAGCGACCGCCTCAAGCTCAGCTGCCTTCTCCTCTGGAAGGCGCATGGTGAAAGCCTTTGACATCTTCCTCCTCCAACTGCGGAGAGATCGGGTGACCTTGCAAGGATAGATGCCCGGTTGCTTGATGTCAAGGTATCTTGATACCAGACAACCGTGAACGAGCAGATCGACCTCGCCGAATTCCTCGTCATCGCTGAGCGCGTCCTCGGTGTCGACGCGAAGGCACTGAAATCCGCCATCAACTCGATGCGGCAGAGTCGGCCACTGGCCGCCCCATTCATGGGCTTCGGCGAGACGCCGTTCTATCCCGACCCAGCGCAGCGCGCTGCGATCGTCTGCTCGCGAATCATTCGCAACCACCCGCTCCCCGATGGCAACAAGCGCACCGGCTACCTGTGCATGCTCGTCCAGCTCGAACACGCTGGCCTGACCTTCACCCATCCCGAGGGGGGACAGGACGAAACCGCTGAGGTAATCGAGGCACTCGCGGCAAGTGCGCTTGCCGAGGAGGCTTTCGTGGAGTGGGTCAAGACACGTACCGCATAGGCGCCGGCCGTCACCTACCAAGCCCCAGCCCACGGCTGAGCCGGCGCGCTCTCGCCGTGTGCTGGCCGAGACCAAGGGCTCGCTGAACTTCCTGCAAACGCCGTCGGCTCTCTCGTTGCCCTAGTTGAGCGGGGTGCCGGCGAGGCTGGCTACCTTCCAGCCGTCCTCGTTGACGACCGGGATGGCCATGATGGTGCCGCCGAGGCCGGTGTAGATGACGAAGGCGCGATCGCCGCCGATCCGCAATGAGCCGACGTCGGCCAGGGCGGCTTCCTTGCGCAGTTCGGGCAAGGCGGCGCGGTTGGTCAGCCTGCGAAGGATGCTGGCGCAGCTGGTGGCGTCGAACCGTTCGGCGCTGTCCTGTTTGGCCGCAGCTTCTCGAGCTTTGACGGCGAAGCTTTCAAGTGACTCGCGCACATCGCTGGAGAGATAGGAGCAGGCGGCCTCCCAGGTTTCCTGCGCGCGAGCGTCGAGGAAATTGTGCAGGGCCGTGGCGGCGTCGTCGCGTTCGGCCTCGTCCGCCTCGGCTCCGAATTCCTGGACGCTGTTGTCGCCCCCCTTGACGCGGTACTGCGCTGAGCCTCCCCCGGAGTCGTCGTGCTCCTCGGGAACGAAATCGTCTGAGCTGCCCCTGCCGTCATCCTCCACTCCGCCGCCGGCGTCGGAGCCGGGCTCGCGCCCCCCCTCGTCACCCGCCGGCGCCTGGCCACGATCCTCGCCGTTCTGCGCCTGACCTTGCGACGCGGCATCGGTGGCGGTCGAACCGGAATCGTCGTCACCGCCGCAGGCCACCAGCCCGAAGGCGAGGAGGGCAGCGACGAGGGCGACCGACAGCTTGCTCCCCGCGCTCATCGGCGGACATTCTAGGCCCGGCCGCGTTTAAGCATCTGGCCGGCCATCTGTTTAGTCTGTCCGACCCTCAGCCGATCTTTGTCCGGATGAGAGCGCGCGGACGGGCCAAAAGCGGGAGGCTGCGGCTTCGAAAGGGGGCGCTCGCGCTTGCTCTCATACCGGCCCTGATTCTTGCTCTCGGCGGTGGGGCGGCCTCCACCCAGGAGCGGATCGTCGTCTACGGCGCCAACTCCGGTTCCCATCTGAAGCTCTCCCTGCGCGGCTCGAAGATCGTCGTCAAAGGCTGGATGGCGCGGGCTCGTCCGGCTGGCTGCCATTTCAAGCGCTACCGGTTGACCGCGGTCTGCCCTCTGCGAGACGCCGCGGCGATCGAGCTGAACATGGGCCCGCACGGCGACATGGTCGAGGTGCGGGAGAAGCTGCCGATCCCCCTGACCATCTATCTCGGCCATGGGTCGGACAAATTCATCGGCAGCGGCGAGCGCGACACCTGCTACTCGCAGGGGAGCAAACGCAACCGCTGCATCGGTCGCGGCGGCAACGACATCTGCATCACCGGGCAGCGCAACAGCGACTGCGTCGGCGGCCGCGGCAACGACTTCTGCCAGCACGGAGCCGGCAGCGACGGCTGCTGGGGCGGGCCGGGACGGGACGTGTGCCGAATGGGGCCTGGGCATGACGGTTGCCACGGAGGCGGCGGCAACGACCTGCTGTTCGGAGGCTCCAGCAGCGACCGGCTCTACGGCGGCCGCGGGCACGACCGCTGCGACGGCGGCGGTGGCTGGGGCCGCTCGCAGACCTGCGAGGCCGGACCGCGACGCTGACGAGCGCCGCGCTCAGCTGGGCTCGGTCCGCGGCTCCAGCTGGATCTCCTCCTCGGCCCCGGGCCGACCCTCCTCCATCTGGGCGCCGCGCTCGAGCTCGGCGTTCAGCTCGTGGCCGAAGAGGATCGCCAGGTTGGTGATCCAGAGCCAGACCAGCAGCACGACCAGGCCGGCGAGCGTGCCATAGGTCTTGTCGTAGGAGCCGAAGTTGGCTACGTAGAGGGCGAAGGCCGCCGAGGCGAGCACCCAGACGACTATCGCCACCAGGCTGCCGGGGGTGACCCACCTGAAGCCGCGGAGCTTCGCATTGGGCGACGCGTAGTAGAGGACGCTGATCATGAGGATGAAGATCGCCGCCATCACCGGCCACTTGGCGACGTTCCAGAGGCTGATCGCGGTCGAGCTGAGCCCGATCGGGTCGGCGATGGCGTCGACCACCGGCCCGGTCAGCACGAGGCCGACCGCGAGCATCACGCCGAACAGGACCAGCACGAGGGTGACCGCGATCTGCAGTGGCCGCAGCTTCCAGAAGGGGCGGCCCTCGGGGGTCTCGTAGATCACGTTGGAGGCGCGGATGAAGGCGCCGACGTAGTTCGATGCCGACCAGAGCGCCACCGCCAGGCCGCCGACGAAGGCGATACCGGCGGCGCCGCGATCGGAGGCAACCGATTCGATCGGGCCGGAGAAGGTCTCTGCGGCCGACTCGGGGCCGAGCGCGGTGATGACTTCGGTGATCGTCTCGGTCGCCGAGTCCGGGTCGCCGACCAGGCCGACGATCGAGATCAGGGCGATCAGGCCGGGGAAGAGCGAGAGCAGGCCGTAGTAGGTGAGTGCCGCGGCCCAATCGGTGAGGCCGTCGTCCATGAACTCGGTCACGGTCCGCTTGAGGACGGGGAACATCCCCCGGGGGCTGGAGCTCACTCCTCGCATGGGTCCGGGTTACCCCGCCCGACGGGCCAAAAACCGTCCGGCCCAGGCATCTCCTCGTCCGGGCCGGGTATTTCGGGGCAAGCGACCAGAAAGGAGCAGCCATGCCACCGCGTGGAGTCAAGAAAGGCACGAAGCGAGCCCGCCAGTACGAGCACGTCAGGCAGAGCGAGAGGGAACAGGGCCGCTCCGAGAAACGGGCCGAGGAAATCGCCGCCCGCACTGTCAACAAGGAACGGGCGCGCTCCGGCGAGTCCCGCCGCCGCTCGCGGACCTCGACCGAAGACATCTCCCCGGGGCGCCGGGGCGGCCTGCGTTCCGGCACCAACCGCCCCAAGGGCAGGACCCGCGACCAGCTCTACAACGACGCCCGCAAGCTCAACATCGAGGGCCGTTCGAAGATGAGCAAGGCCCAGCTGCAGCGCGCCGTCGCCGGCGCCAGCAGCTGAGCGAGCCCTCGACGCCCGGGCCGGTCAGGGTTTGAGCAAGACCTTGACCGCCCCGTCGCGCTTGCGCTGGAACATCTCGTAGCTCTGCGGGGCCTGGGTCAGCGGCACCTGGTGAGTCGCGAAGGTGTCGACGCCGAGCGGGTCCTCGTCGCTCAGCAGGGGCATGATGTCGTCGACCCAGCGCTTCACGTTGGCCTGGCCCATCCGCAACTGCACCTGCTTGTCGAACAGCGTCAGCATCGGCAGCGGGTCGGTCATCCCGCCGTAGACGCCGATCAAGGAGATCGTGCCGCCGCGGCGCACCAGCTCGATCGCCAGGTGGAAGGCGCTGAGGCGGTCCACCCCGGCTTTCTTCATCAGCTTCTCGGCGATCCGGTCGGGCAGCAGCCCGGCGATGTTCTGGGCGAGCTTGCCGATCGGTGCCCCGTGGGCCTCCATCCCGACCGCGTCGATCACCGAGTCCGGACCGCGCCCCTCGGTCAGGCCGCGGACCCTCTCGACGATGTCCTCCTCTGCCTCGAGGTCGAGCGCTTCGACGCCGCGCGTTCGCGCTCGCTGCAGGCGCTCCGGCACGAGGTCGATCCCGATCACCTTCTCGACCCCCCGTTGGAGGGCGATGCGGCAGGCCATGTCGCCGATCGGCCCGAGGCCGAGCACGACCAGGCTGCCGCCCTCCGGCACGTCCGCGTACTCCACCGCCTGCCAGGCCGTCGGCAGCACGTCCGAGAGGAAGACGAAGCGCTCGTCGGGCGGGCCATCGGGGACCTTGATCGGCCCGTACTGCGCCTGCGGTACCCGCAGGTACTCGGCCTGGCCGCCGGGAACCTCGCCGTAGAGCTTGGTGTAGCCGAAGAGCGCGGCGCCCATGCCCTGGTCACGCACCTGGGTCGTCTCGCACTGCGTCTGCAGGCCCTGATTGCACATGAAGCAGCGGCCGCAGGCGATCTGGAACGGCATCACGACCCTGTCGCCGGCTTCGATGCCGGTCACCTCGGGCCCGACCTCCTCGACCACGCCCATCGGCTCGTGGCCGAGCACGTCGCCCTCCTCCATGAAGGGCCCCATCACCTCGTAGAGGTGGAGGTCGGAGCCGCAGATCGCGGTGGTGGTGATCCTGACGATCGCGTCCGTGGGCTCCTGGATCGCGGGGTCGGGCACCTCGTCGACCCGCACGTCGCGTTTGCCATGCCAGGTAACAGCCTTCATCGGTCTTCCCCTTCCCTTCGGGTTTGGGCTATGCGGCGGAGCCTGCTTCGCGGGACTCGCCCGGCCAGCTGCCGGTCAGCCGCATGAAGGCACCGCGGACGCCGTGGTCGACGATGCCTTTGGTGAGGCGAAAGATCGCCCCCTCGACCAGCAGGGCCGGGATCAGCTTCCGGTAGGGAACGTCGCGCTGATCGGGCTCGGGCGGCTCCTCATCGTCGACGAGCGCCCAGATCCGGTCGAACCCTTTCTGCGCCAGCAACCCCGCCAGCAAGCCGGCGACGATCCCTATCGGCGCGAAGATCAGCTTCACAACCGGCGTCTACCCTCTTCGCGGTGGCGAAAACGGATGCCCAGGCGGGGCGGCTCATCGCCCGCCGATGAAGGAATCGCCTTCCTCGAGGTCGGGCCAGCGGTAGTAGAGGACACGGGCCTGGTCGAGGATCAGCTGCGTCGCCCTCTCGAGCGTCATCCGCCCTCCGCCCGGCGCTCCCCCCACCGGCCTTGGTTCCGACGGCCTGTAGTCGTGCTTGCGCAAAAGCCGCTTGATCTTGCGGCGGATAAGCGCCTCGCGGCTCTCGTGGCTCGTCCAGTCCACCGATAGATCGGCGCGGATGCCCTCGACCAGATCGCGGGCGATCTCGGCGATCCTCGGATCCGCCGTCACGTCCCCGGCGCTGCCGACGAGCGCGTCGTAGAACGCCGCCTCCTCCTCGCTGAGGCCCAGCTCCCGATGGCGGAGGCGGGCGTCACGCATTCTCTTGGCCAGGTCGACGAGGGCCTTGACGACCTCGGCGCCGCCGATCTGGCGGTTCCGGTAGCGGGCGAGGACGGCGTTCAGCTCCTCGCCGAAGAGCCTCGCCTGCATCCGGTTCCGCTGCCCCCGGGCGCGGATCTGGTCATCGAGCAGCTTCTTCAAGAAGGCAACCGCGAGCGGCGGCTCGACCATTTTCTCCTGCAGGTCGTCGAGGAACTCGTCCGAGAGGATTGAGACCTCCGGCCGTTGCTCACCGGAGAGGCCGAGGACGTCGACGACCTCGCCGGCGGCGAGCCCGTCGGAGAACACCTGCTTGACGGCCTGGCGCGCCGCCTCGCTCGGCTCGCCGGCGGGCGGCGTGTACTTGCGAACGGAGGCCGCCACCTCGGCGAAGAACTCGGCGTCGGCAAGGAACTCCTCGACGATCGGATCGGGATTGACAAGGGCGACGAGGCGCGCAAACGCCGCCTGCTCGACGAGGAAGCGCTTCGTCTGCTCTTCGTCCTCGACCACCTTCGCGTGCGCTCTCGCGAGCAGGGTGGCGCGGGCGGTCACGCTCAGGCGGTCGCGGTCGCGCCACTCGAGACCGTGGAAGAACTCGCAAAGTACCTCGTGCTTCTCGCGCAGCTTCGCGGTCACCTGCCGGACCGGGACCATCGCGTCCTCGACGTCCCTGGCCGCGTAGCGCGGCAACGCCTTGCGTAGGTCCTCGCCGATCCCGATGTAGTCGACGACGAGCCCGCCGGGCTTGTCGCGGAAGACGCGGTTCACTCGCGCTATCGCCTGCAGCAGCCCGTGATCGCGCATCGGTTTGTCGATGTACATGGTGTGCAGCGCCGGCACGTCGAAGCCCGTCAGCCACATGTTGCGAACGACGACGACCTTCAGCGGATGATCGGGGTCCTTGAAGTCGCTCGCCACTTGCTTCATCTCGCCCTTGGAGCGGCGATACCGATTCAGCTTCGGCTCGGTGGCCTGAGCGGTGATCACACAGGTCACAGCCTCCTCGCCGAGCTTCCTCTTGAGGCGCTCGGTCAGCTCGACGCAGATCTCTCGGTTCATGCCGACGACCATCGCCTTGCCCGAGAGCAGCTTCTGGCGCTCGGCGAAGTGGTGGGCGATGTCGTCGCTCACCCTGTCGAGGCGAGCCTCGGAGCCGACGATCCGGTCGAGCTTCGTCTCGGCCGCTACCAGCTTGCCGGCGGCTTCTTCATCCTCCTGCTGCAGCAGCTTCTCGGTCTCGGCGACGAGCTCCTCATCGGCGATGTCGAGGGGAGCGATGCGGCCCTCGTAGAAGATCCGGACGGTCGCCCGATCGTCGACAGCGCGGGTGATGTCATAGACGGAGATGTAGTCGCCGAAAGTGAGGCTGGTCGATTTGCGGTCGGTCTCGATCGGCGTCCCGGTGAAGCCGATCCGCGTCGCATTCGGCAGCGCCTTGCGCAGATTGCGGGCGAAATCGGCGTACTGAGAGCGATGGGCCTCGTCGGAGATGACGATGATGTTGCTGCGCTCCGACAGCACCGGCATCCGCTCCGAGCCGCTCGGCGGGACGAACTTCTGAATCGTGGTGAAGACGATCCCGCCAGCCGGCCCTTTGAGCAGCTCGTGCAGGCTTCCGCCGCCGCCCGAGACCTCCTCGGCCTGCTTGACGGCCTGCGACAGCTCCGCCTGCCTGGCGAAGGTCTCCATCAGCTGGTCGTCGAGGTCGATCCGGTCGGTCACGCAGACGACCGTCGGGTTCTCGAAACGCAGGTCGCGGCGGAGCTTTTGCGTGTAGAAGACCATCGAGTAACTCTTGCCGGCGCCCTGGGTGTGCCAGACGACACCGGCTCGGCCGTCGCCCTCCAGCGCTTCGGCGGTTGCCTCGACGGCCCCGTTCACGGCGTCCACCTGGTGGTACTTGGCGAGGACCTTCGTCGTCTTGCCGGCGTCGACCTCGAACAGGACGAAGTTCTGGACCAGGTCGAGCAGGCGCTCGGGGCTGAACGCGCCACGCAGCATCACCTCGAGCTCTGACCTGCCCTCGCTCTCGGTCGGGTCCATCGTCTTCCACTCGGAGAAGTGCTCCGGTGGGGTGGCGATCGTGCCGACCCGGGCCTGAATCAGGTCCGACACACCGACGATCTCGACGAAGCGATAGAGCGGCGGGATCGTTTCCACGTAGTGGGCGACCTGCGTCGCCGCGAACTCGGCCTTGGCCTTCTCGTCGGCTGGGTTCTTGAGCTCGACCTGGCCAAGCGGAAGACCGTTGACGAAGAGCAGCACATCGGGGCGACGGTTTTTCGATCCAACCACGATCGTGAACTGATTGACGGCGAGGAAGTCGTTCCGCTGCGGTTGCTCGAAGTCGACGAGCTTGGCCCGCGCGGTGCGCTCGATTCCGTCCTCGTCCTCGTAGGTGACCGCAACCCTCTCCAGGAGCTGGCGATGGAAGTCGGCGTGATCGTCGATCACCGTCGGGGACGCGGTGATCAGCACCTGCCGCACGACGCTCTCGACGGCGTTGCCCGGGAGCTCGGGGTTCAGATCGGCCACCGCCGAGCGAAGGCGCCCAACCAGGACGACGTCGCGCCAGGTGAGGCGCTCGGACGCAACCCCGCCTGGACCCAAATCCGGTCCGTGCTCTACCTGCCAGCCCAGCTCCTCCAGCCACCGCAGCGCCGGCTGCTCGGCATAGAAATCCTCCTTCGACTCGCCCGGTCGGGACGGAGGGGTCATGGCGCGACCTCCGCGGCCTCCGCGACCTCTGGCCGATCCATCCTGAGCTCGCCGGCGACGAGCCTCGGCAGGAGCGCGTCCCGCAGCGCGATGAGCCGGAGGTTCTCCCGCACGCATGCGGCAATGCGATCGATCAGCGGCGCAGCGGTTCGTCCGAAGTCGTTGAGCGCCTGCTCGGGGGGTACGAGCATCGGCAATGGGCGGAAGGCTCGCTTGCTGATCTCCGCGAAGGTCGTCCCGCCGGCGTTTGCCTTGATCCGCTCCATGTTCTCCCGCATCCAGAACAGGACGTACTCGCTGGGCACGTCGTCCGAAGGTGGAATCGCGATGAAGCCCTGGTTGACGGCGACCGGCACCAGGCTGATCACGGTGTAGCCGATCGGCGCCCGGGAGGACATCAGGACGGTGCGCGGTGGCAGCAGCCCAGAGCTGACGCGTTCCAAGCCGGCGTCGGTGATGTGGCGGGCGGTATCGAGGAGGATTGGCTCCCCGAGCCCCGACAGATCCTTCGGCGTGGCCCAGCAGTGGGTGCCGCCGTCCCAGTACGCGGGGTCCTTCGTGCTCGGCGTGCCACCGCCGACCACGCGCAGCACCTCGCCCACCGGCCTGGTTTCCCACCGCCGCGGAATCGGCCCGACCTCGCTCTCGACGAGGTCATCGCGATCCACGAAGTGGACGAAGAGGGCTTTGAACAGCGTCGCCACGATCTGCTCGAGCACGGCTGCGATCCGGCTGTTGCCTGCGATCTTCTCGTCGAGGGCGCCGAGGACCCAACCGATGCGGCCCTGCTCGACCATCGGCGGCACGGCGATCGTCTCAGCGTGAGCGCGGTCCCGGTTGAGCCCCGGCACCGCGCTGTCAGTGTTCATCCCCGCCAAGCTCGGCTCCAGCGCCTTGAACAGGTAATAGGTGAAGCGGGTATCGCGTTCAGAGCTCTCAGCGACGAAGAAGGTGGTGTCGATGGGCCAGAAGGGGCCGTCCGCTCGATGAACGCGACCGATCGAGCCCTTGCGCCCGATAACCAAGCCCGCTCCTTCGACGAGCGCCTCCGAATGCTGTCCCACTTTCCCGTTCGAGCCGAAGACGGGAACCGCGCCAGTGGGGTCACGCACCTTCTCCGGCAGCCCCTTGCCGTATGAGAGCGGTGCAAACGACCCGACCGTCGAACGGGTCCAACCGTCCGGCGGATCAAACGTCATAGCCAACCGCACCCAGCACCTTTTTCACCTCGGCCGTGAGGCGCTCGGACTCTGACAGCTCGTCGGCAAGCTGATCGACCAGCTCGGCCATCCGCTCCTCGAACTCGATCTCGTCCTCCTCGGACTCGGGCGCACCGACGTAGCGGCCCGGCGTCAGCGCAAAACCGTGCCTCTCGATCTCCTCCAGGGTCGCCGAGGCGCTGAACCCCTTCGCGTCTTCGTACTTCGCCGCGGTCGTGCCGCGCCAGGCGTGGTAGGTATCGGCGATCCGGGCAACCTCCTCGTCGCTGAACTCGATCTGCGTCCGGCTGATCTTCTCCCCCATCTGCCGCGCGTCGATGAACAGCACCTCGCCGCGGCGGTCACGCTCGCCGCTGGATTGCTTGTTGCGGTCGAGGAACCAGAGGCAGACGGGGATCTGCGTGGTGTAGAAGAGCTGGGCGGGGCAGGCGACGACGCAGTCGACGAGATCGTCGCGAACGATCGCTTCGCGGATCTGGCCCTCGCCCGAGTTGTTGGCCGTCAGGGAGCCGTTCGCCATCACGAATCCGGCCCGGCCCTCGGGTGCGAGGTGATGGATGAAGTGCTGTATCCAGGCGTAGTTGGCGTTGGCCTCGGGAGGCGTCCCAAACTTCCAGCGAGCATTGTCCGCCACCTGCGCCGCGCCCCACCTCTTGTCGTTGAACGGCGGATTGGTGAGGAGGAAGTCGGCCTTGAGGCCGGGATGCTGATCGTCGAGCAGGCTGTTGCCGAGCCGGATGTCGCCGGCGAGCGCGTGGATGGCGAGGTTCATGCGGCCGATGCGCCAGGTGGCCTGGTTGTTCTCCTGGCCGTAGATCGAGATCTTCCGGGCTCGTCCGCCATGGCTCTTGATGAACTCGGCCGACTGGATGAACAGTCCGCACGAGCCGCAGGCCGGATCGAGCACGCGACCCTCGTAGGGCTCGAGCATCTCGACCAGCAGCCGGGTCACCGAACGCGGCGTGTAGAACTCGCCGCCCCGGTGCCCCTCCGCCGCGGCGAATCGCTTGATGAAGTACTCGTAGGTGCGGCCGAGGATGTCGCGCGCCCTGTCCTCGTCGTCGCCGAAGCCGACCTTGGCGATCGTCGTGACCAGCTCGCCGAGCTTCTGAGCGGCAAGGGGCGCCCGGGCGTAGATGCGGGCGAGCACGCCGCGCAACTGCTCCTCGTTGGCCTTCTCGATCGCCTCCAGGGCCTGGTCGATCCGTTGTCCGATGTCGGGCTGATTGGCCGCTGCCAGCAGCGCCTCCCAGCGAGCCTCCCGCGGGACCCAGAAGATGTTCTCGGCGATGTACTCGTCGCGGTCCTCGAGGATCGCGCTCCGCTCCCCCTCGTCTTCCGTATAGAGGTCGCCGCCCTCCTCGCGCGTCGCGGCTTCGAGGGTGGCGCGACGGCGCTCGAACGAGTCGGAGATGTACTTGAGGAAAACGAGCCCGAGGACGAGGTGCTTGTACTCGGCGGACTCGACGCTGCCGCGAAGCCCGTCGCACGCCTCCCAAAGCTCCTTCGCGAACGGGAGGTCGTGATTTCCAGGCAACTTCTCCTCGCTGCTCATGCCGTCAGCCCTCCCTCTCGATTTCGCATCAATCGAGCTCATTCTGACCAGCAGCAAGGCGGCACGTAGAACCGGCTGCTCTGAAGCGGAGGGGGTGGGATTCGAACCCACGAGCCGCCTTACGACGGCCAACGGTTTTCGAGACCGCCCCGTTCAACCACTCCGGCACCCCTCCGGGATCTCGGTCCGGCGGCTGATTCTACGGAGCGTCGATCCGCTGGCTCCGCGGAGCGTTGCTCACAGGGCTCAAGGGCAGATCGCGGGACGCCGATCAAGGCGGGGTGCAGGCACGTGAGCAGACCCGGATCGGGCGGTTCTTCGACCGCCACCCGCGGCCCCTGCGGGCCTTCGCGGTCCTCGCCCTGCTCTGGGGGGTCGGCTATCTGACCTGGCGGATCGGCTGGAGCGCCGAGGGGACCAACCCGGCCCTCTACCTGATGCTGCTCGTCACCGAGGTCTACGGGCTGTGGGCCCTGGGCACGCTGGCCTGGTACTCGTGGTCGCGACCGCCGGCGGTGCGGCCATCCGCGATGCCGGGACGGAAGGTCGACGTCTACGTCTGCACCTATGACGAGCCCGCCGAGGTGGTGGCTGCGACGCTTGCCGGCTGCCGCGCCCTCACCTATCCCCACACGACCTATCTGCTCGACGATGGGCGGCGACCGGAGATGGAGGAGCTGGCGAAGATCGCCGGCGCCCGCTACCTGACCCGTCCCGACAACTCAGACGCCAAGGCCGGCAACATCAATGCGGCGCTGCCACGGACCGGTGGCGAGCTGGTCCTGATGCTGGACGCCGACCACGTCCCGATGCCGGATGCGCTCGATGCGATGGTCGGCTACTTCGACGACGAGCGGGTCGCCCTCGTCCAGAGCCCGCACGACTTCTTCAACCACGACTCGGTCCAGCACTACGTGGTCGGCCGCCATGAGCAATCGCTCTTCTACCGGGTCGTCTGCCCGGGCAAGAACCGCCACGGCGCCGCCTACTGGTGCGGTTCGGCGGCGCTGCTGCATCGCGAGGCGCTGCTGGAGATCGGCGGTGTCGCAACCGAGACGATCGCCGAGGACTTCCACACGACGATCCGCCTGCAGCGCCACGGCTGGACCAGTCGCTACCACGACGAGGTCTTGGTCCAGGGGCTGGCCCCCCACGACCTCGACGGCTACCTGCTGCAGCGCGACCGCTGGGCCCGCGGCAACCTCGCCGTCTTCACCCTGCCGGAGTCGCCCCTGCGCGCTCGCGAGCTGCGCCCGCTGCAGCGCCTCTCCTACTTCGCCAGCCTCGCCGCCTACCTGGCGCCGCCGATGCGGCTGCTGCTGCTGGCCACGCTCGGGCTCGTGCTGTGGACCGGCGCCCTGCCGATGAAGGTGAGCGCGCCCGCCCTGGCGGCGCTCTGGCTTCCCACCGTCTCGCTCAATCTGCTCGCCGGCTCGGCGCTGGCGCGCGGCTACATGCGAATCGGCGAGACCGCCCACTACGAGCTGCTGACGATGGAGATCTACACGCGCGCCCTGCGCTGCATCTTCAGGCCCGGCCGGACGGCGTTCAAGGTGACCCCGAAGCAGGGCGCCGACGCCGGCGGCCTGCGGGCGGTCCGCAAGCTGCACCTGGTGATTCTCGCCGCGGTCGTGCTGGCGGGCGGCACGGCGCTGCGCCTGCTCGACCTGGCGGGGATTGGGCCGTTGCCGGACATGCCCGGCATCGCCGCGGTCATCGTCCCGTTGCTGGGCCTGATCGAGCTGCGCCGGGTGCTGCGCACGCTGCTCGCGGTCGGTCGCCGCCAGCAACGGCGTCAGGTCTACCGCTTCCAGGGCGACGCCCCGGTCCAGTGCTTCAGCGAGGAGGGCCATGTCGGCGGGCGCCTGGTCGACGCCAGCGCCGCGGGCGTGGGCCTGGTGCTCGACGCGCCCCTGCCGATCGGCACCCGGCCGGCGCTCTTGCTCGAGCTGGAGGACGCCAGGGGCGAGGAGCACGAAGTGGCGGCCCAGGTGGAAGTCCGCTCTTGTCGCGAGGCGGAGGGCCGTTACCTCGTCGGCGCCACGATCGAGGAAATCGACCCCGCCTCACGGATGTGGCTGATGGAATGGTGCTACGTCGTCTGCAGCCACGAGCGGTTGCGCGGGCACCGGCCCGCCGCACCGGTGGAAGCCGAGCGGATCGTGCTGCCCCTCCCCGCTCCCGCGCCGCAGGCGGTGGCGGCGTAGGCAAAGCGGTCGGGGTGAGTCAAGACGCTGGAGAGCTGGAGCGCGCAGACGAGAGCAGAACTCGCTTCTGTTCGAGCAGCGTGACCGCGTCGATTCCCCGCTTACGTTCGATGCTGTCCGCAAGAAGCCGAAGGTCGGCGTAAAACGTGGACAGCTTGTTCACGAGCTCCCGATCTTCGGTCCAGAGCGCCTCAGTGAAGTTGCAGACGGATCGTCCGGGGGGCTTCGTGTAGGCGATGGCCATCGAGCTGTCGAAGATCAGAATGGCGCAACGCACGTCCTGCTCGGGAATCAGCCAGTATCGAACCGAGGGGCTCTGTGCCCAGGCAACTCGATCTTCTACCGTCGAAATATCGTAGAAGCGATCCGGTTCGGCGTTGATGCATTCGATCGACACCCCCGAGCGGAGCGCGCTGTCGACCGCAACGGCGAAGGGCTCAAATCTGTGATCGGCGATGATCCGCAGTCGTTCGGTCACGCTCAGGAAGCCGTCGCTGATGAGATTGAGGAAGTTCTGCCCTCGCACATACTCGAATTGCTGGGCAAGCCTTACGAACTCATCGTGCGACGAGCGGGTTCGAAGTAGGCCGTAGTCCATGAGCCCCTGCGTGAGCTCATCGACGAGCAGCTCCTCAGTCGACGTTGGATGTTTGTCGTTCAGCCGTAGATTGAGCCATTCATTGAGTTCGTGAGAGCGTCTGAGGTATGCCGCGAAAAGAAGCGTCGTAATGCCGAAGGCCCCCAGCGCAAGACTGGGATCAGTGAATGCATTGAACGCAAGGGAGGCCGCGATGCTCACGGCGAAGCCAACGGCAATGCCGACCCCACCCGCGGAGCTGGCTGAAGGCTGCCTCCTCAGTTGATCGCTGGCGAGGGATCGCCGTCGTGCTCGAAGCCTCAAGTGTCGAAGACGGCGCTCTAACTCGCTGCTTGTCGTGCCAGCTCAAGCGTTATCCCGGACATCTCCCTATTGCGACGAGCAGGCGGGAGCTCTGCATTCCGCTTGATCGCGTTTCGGTAGGTGGTGGGTGAGAAGCCGTAATAGTCGCAGGGGTCCTCCCCGTGCTCTGCCGCGATTCGGGCGGCTTCAGCGCCCCAGCAGCCGCTGCTGAAGTCGGCTCCGAGCGGAGCGGAGCGAGAGTCGATGATGCGGGCCAGGTCTTTGAGTCGGTCTGAATAGTTCATAGCGAAATAATACTTTGTGTACAGTCGGCTTGCCGTGCGGGCCTCCGATAGGCGTCGCTGACTCCCGGAGCGACCCTCGCGGCTCATCGCATCCGGCGCTGCTGGGCCAGATCGGCTCTAAGCGGAGGGGTGGGATTCGATGGTGGAGGACGTGGATCACCGGCTGAGCCTGGCTCAAGCCGCGGCCGGCGTCAGACGCTCAAGCGCGTGCCGGCCAATGTCTGCACGGACGGGAGGGATGTCCGGAGCGGGCGGTGCTTCCTTGCGGCGGTAGGAGACCTCGACGGTGATCCGCTGGAGAACCTCATTGCGGAGACGGGCGAAGCGGCCAAGTTGGACCGGCTCGATCAGCATGTCGAAGTCGCTGGTTCCGACGATGACGGCCGGCCTGCCTTCGTGCAGGTAGCGCCAGAGGATGCGGTCGGTCTGCGGATTCTCCTGCCAGGGGATGAAGGCGGCGCCATGGGGGTAGCCGGGATCGTCGTCGCTGGTGGCGGCGTCGATGAAAGCTGAAAGGGCTGCGTCCTCCGCGGGCGTGCGCTTGGTCTTCATGAGATTAGCTCTGTCCAGTTCTCGGCGAACCAGTCGATGATCTTCGCCATCGCATCGTTCGTGTCGGCCACCTCGAAGGGAAGCGGCGCGGCCGGTTGCTTCTCACCGCCAAGGTAGCGGTGGCAATGATGCTCGTCAACGTGTCGATCCGCATGGGAGTTGTCGGCCACGACGCGAGTTTCCCAGCCTCTCGAGCGGCGAACCTGGAGCAGAATCGCGTACTCGACCGGGCGTGCGCTGGAGCGTCGATAAGCGATTTGCACGTCGTCGGTGCCTGCAACCGGGTGGACGCTTTCGCGATCCTTGTCCATCGCGCCAAGCTATCGGCCGGTTCGGCGACGGCAGATCCCTTGGATTGGTGCGGACTCTCGTCCCACCTTTGTGCCACCGTAAGCCACCCAGATAACGGGATCCAGCGATGCGGGTGAGATGTGCCGCAAACGGCTGCTGGCCAGATCGGCTCTAAGCGGAGGGGGTGGGATTCGAACCCACGAGCCCCCTTGCGAGGGCCAACGGCTTTCAAGGCCGCCGCATTCGACCACTCTGCCACCCCTCCGGGGGCATTGACCTGCTCGGCGATGCTAGCTGCCCAGGTATAGACAAAAAGGCACCGAGTGGTGGAGCTCATTAGTGATTGGATGCTGCGCGTGCGCCGGCTCCTCTTCCTCGCTTCGGCGATGGTCTTCTTCGACGTCGCCTTCTACGCGGCGATCGCGCCTTTGCTGCCCGACTACGTGGACCAGTTCGGGCTCAGCAACGCCCAGGCCGGCATCCTCGCCGCGGCCTACGCGGCCGGCACCCTGCTCGCCTCGCTGCCGGGTGGGCTGATCGCGACCAGGGCGGGGCCGCGGCGGACCGTGATCGGCGGGCTGCTGCTGCTCGGCGCCTCCAGCGTCGTCTTCGGCTTTGGCGGGACGATTGCGGTGCTCGATCTGGCCCGCTTCGCGCAGGGGGTCGCCGGTGCTCTGATCTGGTCGGGAGCGCTGACCTGGTTGATCACGACCGCGCCGCCGGAGCGGCGCGGCTCGGTGATCGGCACCGCGCTCGGGACCGCGATCGCCGGCGCCCTGCTCGGTCCCGTGATCGGCTCCCTGGCCGCGGAGATCGGCACCGAGGCGGTGTTCGGCGCCGTGCTGGCGATCTCGGTTCTGCTCGCCGCCTTCGCGGCCCGCCTGCCCGAGGCCGGCCCCCCGGAGCGACAGCCGCTGCGAGAGGTCGCCGCGATCATGCTCAGCAGGCCGATCCTGGTGGCGACCGCCTTCGTCGCCGTGCCCTCGCTGATGTTCGGCGCCGTCGAGGTGCTGGTGCCGCTGCGGATCGACGAATTCGGCGGCGGCCATGCCGCGATCGCCGGCGGCTTCATCGCCGGCGCCGGGCTGGAGGCTGCCCTGGCCCCGATCGCGGGCCGCTACTCGGACCGGATCGGGCGCCGGTTCCCGTTCGTGGTCGGGATCGGGATCTGCGCCTGCGCGATGATCGGCATCGCCGCCGCGCAGGCGCTCGGCCCGGTCCTGGCGGCGCTGATCGTCGCCGCGTTGGGCTCCGGCATCTGCTTCTCGCCCGCGCTGACCACCCTCTCGGAGACCGCCGACTCCAGTCGCCTGCACCAGGGCTATGCGGCCGGGCTATCGAACATGGCCTGGGCCGCGGGGCAGACGCTGGGCGCCCTAGCCGGCGGGGCGGCCTCCAGCGCCGCCGGGTACACGCTTCCCAGCGTCGCTATCGCCGTCCTCCTCTTCGCCACCGCCGCCTATGCCCGTCACGCCCTCGATCCGCCGCTGGCGCGGCCGGTGCCCGGGTAGCGCCTGAGCACGCCACGGATACCCTGCCCTGCGTGAGCAGAGAGAGCGGCCGATGAGCGACAACGGCGTCTGGCGCAACTGGGCCGGCGATCAGGAATGCCGCCCGGCCGAGATCGTGCGGCCGCGCAATCGCGACGAGCTGGTGGCCGCGGTCGTGGCGGCGGCGGAGGCCGGCCGCACGGTTAGCGTCGCCGGCGCTCGCCACTCCTTCACGGAGACGGCGCTGACCGACGGCACGGCTATCGAGGTCGGGGCGCTGCGGGGCGTGGTCGACGCGGACCCCGCAGGCGGTCGCGTCACCGTCGGCGCCGGGACCGTCCTCGCCGACCTCAACGAGGAGCTCCATCGCCTCGGTCTGGCGATGGAGAACCTCGGCGACATCGACCGCCAGACGATCGCCGGCGCGATCTCCACCGGCACCCACGGCACCGGCGCCACGCTGCGCAACCTCTCCGCCCAGGTCGAGGCGATCGAGCTGGTCACCGCCGCCGGCGAGGTCCGCCTGCTCGGTGCGGACCAGCCCGACCTGCTGCGCGCCGCCCGGGTGAGCATCGGCGCGCTCGGGGCGCTCTCGGCCGTGACCCTGCGCTGCGTCCCCGCCTTCGTCCTGCACCGGGTCGATTCCCCGCAGCCGCGCGACGAGGTCTTCGAGACGTTCGCGGAGCGGGCCGAGGCCAACGACCACTTCGAGCTCTTCACCTTCCCCTACGCCGACTCCGCCCTTGTCATAGAGCGCAACCGGGTCGACGGGCCGCCGCGGCCGCGGGGGCGGCTCGCCGCCCACCTCAACGACGTCGTGCTGGAGAACTGGGCGCTGGAGGCGCTCTCGGCGGCGGGCAAGCTCCTCCCAGCCGCGATCCCGCGCCTCTCTCGCCTTGCCGCCAGGCTCGCCTCCGGTGGCCGCACCACCGACCGCAGCGACCGCGTCTTCGCCAGCGAACGCCGGGTCCGCTTCACCGAGATGGAGTACGGCGTGCCGCTCGAGCACGGCCCCGAGGCGGCGCGGCGGGCAATCGAGTGGGTGCGGTCCAACCGCTACCCCGTCTTCTTCCCGATCGAGATGCGGGTCGCCGCCGGCGATGACGCCCTGCTCAGCCCCTCGCACGAGCGCGACACCGCCTACATCGCCGTCCACCAGTACCGGGGGATGGAGTGGCGCCCCTACTTCGAGGCGGTCGAGGAGATCATGCGCGAGTACGGGGGCCGCCCTCACTGGGGGAAGCGCCACTTCCAGACCGCCGCGACGCTGGCTCCGCTCTACCCGCGCTGGGCCGATTTCCGGGCGGCACGCGACGAGCTCGACCCGGCTCGCGTCTTCACCAACGAGTACGCCGCCCGCGTCCTCGGCCCCTGACGAATTTCAAAGAAAGGCGTGGCCCTCGCCGCGGTAGGTGGGGACGACGTCGACGATCTCGCCACCCTCGACCAGGTGCAGGACCTCGAAGCGCTCGCACAGCTCGCCCGCCTTGGCGTGGCGGAAGTAGACGCGGTCGCCGATCGAGAGCTGCGCCGCCGGGTCGCCGAGGACCGGCGTCTGCACCTCGCCGGCCCCCTCCTCGGGGTCGAGACGGAGGCCGGCCGGCAGCCAGGGGCTCGGCAACCGCGCCACGTCGCCGCTGCCGGAGGCGAGGTAGCCGCCGCCGAGCGCGGTCGCGACCCGCGGCGTCGGCTTGCGGACCACCGGCAGCGCGAAGCCGGCCGCCGGCGTCAGCGTGAAGCGGCTGTAGGCGTCGAAGAGGGTGGGTGCGTAGAAGCCGGACCCCGCGGTCACCTCGGTGACCGCCTCCTCCGCCCCGGTCAGCTCGAGGCTGCCGGTGCCGCCGCCGTTCACTATCGGCAGGGGAGTCAGCTCGCGGATCGCGGCGACTATCGCACCGCGCCGCTTGGCCAGCTCGGCGGCAGAGCGGCGCTGCATCCAGCGGATCGTCGCGCCGCGCAGGCGCCGTCCCGGGGGACGGTCGCCAACGCCGGCGATCTGGCCCTCGTAGACCATCAGCGCCGCCAGCTCCAGCTGCGGGCGCCGCTCGATCTCCTGCGCCAGGGCGACGGCCTGCTCGACGGTGCGGACCGGCGAGCGCTTGGGACCGATCTTCGCCCGACCGCCGAACGCCCACCAGCCGGCGTCGACGTCGATGCAGACCCGGACCGGCGCCGCCCCCGCGCCCAGCACCGACTCGATTGCGTCCAGGTGCTCGACGCAGTCGACCATCACGATCGGCGCGCCGCCGGGGTTGGCCACGGAGCGCAATGCCAGCTCGCGGAGCGCCTCCACGTCGGTCGTCGGATAGGCGAGCAGCAGGTTCTCGTAACCCCGCTCGGCCAGCCACAGGGTCTCCGGCAGGGTGAAGGTCATCAGGCCGGCGAAGCGCTTGTCGCTGGCCAGAATCCGCTCCAGCAGCGGCCGGCAACGCAGCGACTTGCTCGCGACCCGGATCGGCTTTCCCCCCGCCCGATCCAGCATCGCCGCCGCGTTGGACCACATCGCGTCGAGGTCGACGAAGGCGAACGGCGCCTCGACCTCCGCGAAGGTGGCTTCGTAGCGGCCGTGCGACTGCTCGGGGGCCGGATGCACGACGATGAGCCTAGCTCCGCCGCATCCCGGAGCCGGCGCTATCGTTTTCTGACCCGGAGAGGTGGCCGAGTGGCTGAAGGCACTCGCCTGCTAAGCGAGTAGGGGGCGCAAGCTCTCTCGAGGGTTCGAATCCCTCCCTCTCCGCTCTGTGATGTGTCGCGACATCGGAGACAGATGTCGCGGGACATCGTAGACACCTCAGCTCCCCCCGATCGGCTGGTAGTCGCGAGTCGGATCGAGGATCAGCCGGCGGATCAGCTCGCCCGTGCGGGCG
>Ga0207676_10000043_pt1 | contig 161948 bp, 147 predicted proteins | sample KBSSwiS72_FD_184307 | JGI IMG/M metagenome (GOLD analysis project Ga0207676, IMG submission 184307) | Switchgrass rhizosphere microbial communities from Kellogg Biological Station, Michigan, USA - KBS Switchgrass S7-2 (SPAdes) (version 2) | ecosystem: Host-associated > Plants > Roots >...
GCGGAGAGCGGGGCGCCGTCGGGGCCGATCAGCTCGCTGTCGAAAGCAGAGAGGCCGGGGGGAGCGGCGCAATCGCAGGCCTCGCCCTGCGATTGCGCGGCGGCGGCGGGGGCGCCGCCACCTTCGACCGTGGCCTGGTTGACCAGCGTGCCCGAGGCGCTCAGGGGGGTGGAGACATTGACGATCATCGTCACCCGTTCGCCCGGCCACAGCTGGGCCGGTTCGAAGGCCCCGGCGATCGATTCGTCGATCGTGCAGGTGACGGTGAGGGCGCCGGCGGCTTCAGTTTTGCCGCAGACGCCGGAGGCTTCGCCGAAGTCGCCGAAGCCACCGCCGGGAGCGGTGCGCAAGCGCAGCTCGACGCTCTTGACCGTGAGCCCGGCGGGCAGGGTGTCGCTGAGCACGATCGGGCTGCCGTCGGTCGGCTCGGCGCCGATGTTGGTCGCCTCCAGTTGGTAGTAGTCGTTACTGTCGTCGCCCGGTTTGAAGTTGGTCGGCGCCGCCAGCGAGGTCAGGCCCCAGGCGGGGGCGGGGGTTGCCGCCGCGGCGGTGGCGGGGAAGCCGAGCAGGGCGAGGGTGGCGCCGAGGGCGAAGGCTGGGCCTCTCATCGGCGGGCTCCCCGATCTGGCCTTCTCTCCCGCTGGCGGCGCTCTTGCTTGGGATGCTTGGCACAGCGGGCTTTGCCGCGGCGATTCGATCGCGCTCGGCCCCTGGGGCAGCGGCGTCGCGGCTTGGTGGCCGGATCTTGCCCAACGAAGCCTTCGCTGCCGGGCGAGCTCCAGGCCGGCGCCCCCTGCGGCGGCGGCTTGCAGGCTTCGCCTTCGCACTCGGGCGGCGGCGGTGACGGGGGCGGCAAGCCGCCGACCCGGTAGTCGTAGAGGTCATAGCGTTCGTCTTGGTCGGTGCCGAGCAGCGCCCCGCGGGTGGAGAAGAAGACGTCGCGCCCGTCGGCGGAGGCGTCGACCAGGTAGGAGTCCTCCTCGCTCTTGCCGCCGGAGATCTGAAAGAGACAGCCCTGCGCGTCCTCGACGAAGGCGTTGCTTGCGATCGTGCAGGTGCCGGTGCCGGCCTGCTCGAACTCATAGACGTCCTGGACCCCGTTTCGGTCTTCTGGCAGGAGGCCGTCATAGGTGGTGAAGAAGAGCCGCTGGCCATCATCTGTGAGGTAGCGCGGCCCTTCGAAGCGGTGCCGCCAGCCCGGCAGGTCCGAGGGGCCGGCGGGCCGCTGGCCGGTCGGGTGGCAAGAGGCGCAGGAGAGGGCATCGGCTTGGGCCTCATAGAGGTAGACCTGCGCGCAGCGGGGGTCGATCCCCACCAGCTCGCCCGCTTCGTCGACCTGGCAGCCGGCGGCGCCCTCGACCGTGTTGTCGTAATCGCTCAGCTTCGCGATCGAGACGAAGGCGAGGTGAAGGCCGTCTGGCGTTACCCGGGCGCTGTGAGAGCGCGGCGTGGTGTTCCAGTTGGAGCCGTCCTCGCTCGCGAGCCTGGCGAGGAAGCGAATCCCCTCTCCCTCGTGCCAGAGGTAGAGGTTGGGCTGACCCGCCTGGGCTTTTTCGCCGTTTGCGTTTTGCGCTTCGCCGCTCAGCACACCGCTGGCGGCGAAGTAGAGGTAGGCGCCGTTCTCGCTCGCGCCCAGCACGCCGAGGACCGAGGCGAGGGCAGAATCGGTGAGGTCCTCGAGCTCTTGGCCCGGGGCGGCGTCGAAGTCATAGCGGTAGAGGTCGGCGCCGCTGGCGTTGGCCCCCGGGGTGAGCGGGTTGGCGGTGGTGAAGAAGACCTTTGAGCCATCATCGCTCGCCGCCCAGAACCTGCCTCCTCCGGCTGGGCCCACGCCACCCTGTTTGGCGTCGAGCTGGATCGTTTCGGCGCCTTCGATGCGCGCCAGCAGCTGTTTTGCCCCGCTCAAGGCGACAAAGGTCCAAAAGACCCGTTTGCCGTCGGCGGAGACGGCGTTGCGGAGGTTGCCGGTCAGCTGGCATTCCTCAGTGAGTTCGAGCCCTGGCCCGAAGCCGGTCCTCGCCTGGGGTGGCGCGGCCGTCCCGTTCGGCAGCCTGCTGACCAGCTGGATCCCGCCTTCCTCAGACCATTCGTAGAGGCTGAACTCTTTGCCTTTGGGGGCGCCGGCGTAGGCGCCGTTGGCGGCGAAGAAGACCCGGCTGCCGTCCGTCGAGGCGCCGGCGTAGGGAGCGCAGAGGGTCTCCCCCGCCGCCACGCTCGGCACTTCGTCGGTGACGCAGCGCAGCTCGCCGCTGGCGTTGTCGCGCCAGTAGAGGTTGGCGAAGCCCGCCGGGCAGTCTTCGCTCAGCGGCGGCTCCAGGGTGGAGGCGGCGGCGAAGCGCAGGTCGGGGGTGAAGCCGAAGTAGGTGGCACCGGTGAAGGCGACGCGGCCGAAGAGGTTGATGTTCTGCGTCGACCAACCGCTGGGTGCGCGCCTGGCCAGGTACTGGCTGGCGAAGCCGGGGGCGCTTTTGGGATCCGCGAAGGCGGTGAAGGAGGCGAAGGTGACCGTTTCCCCGTCGGGGGAGGCGGCCTGGATCGAGTTGCCGCCGCCGGCGTTGGTGGGGGTGGCGATTTCGGCGCTGTTCTTCTGCGGCGGGGAGACCATCTCATAGGCGCGTTCGTCTGGCGTCTGCTCACAACCGCTTGCTTCGCAGCGCAGGGTGCGGAAGCCGCGCTCCTCGCCGTGGCGGATCGGCACCAGGTGGTTGTCGACGGCGAGGCGGTAGCGGTAACGCGTGGCTGGTTCAAGGCCGGTGACCGTGGCGCTGCCGAGCGTCGGCGCTTCGCCGGCGCCGAATTCGAATTCTTCGCTCAGCTCGGTGTTGGGGCTGGCAAAGCCACCTTCGGTTTCGAAGCTCTGCCGATCGACGTATTCGAACCAGCCATCGGCAGTCGTGCCGAGCGGGTTGACCGATGCGTTCAGGGTCGCCGCTTCGGTGCCGATGGCGCTGGTCCAGGGCGGGTCGAGGATTTCGAAGGGCTCCAGCGTGGTGAAGGTCCCTTCTTTGCCTTTCACCCCCGCTTCGTTGTCTTCGTTTTTCACCACCACCCGGCAGCGGTAGGTGGTTTCGGGGATTACGGCGACCGTCTGGGAGGCGATGTGCAGGACGTGATCGGAGCCGATAGATGCGCTCTCGGGGCTTACTTTGGTTTTCGGGCTGGCGAAGCCGCCTTCGGTTTCGAAGTTGTCCTGGTCGACGTATTCGTAGTGGAAGCTGGTTGGCTTCCCCGCGGGGTTGACGTAAGCGTTGAGGGTGGCTTTGCTGTTGCCGACCGGTTTGGCCGTGCAGGGCTCGGGGGCGAGGATCGGCCCCGGCGGTGGGAAGGAGAAATGGCGCACCGTGTCGCCGACGGTCGAGTAGACCTCGCCGCCGGCGCTTTGGAAGGGGGCGACGGCTTCGGTGCCGGACGAGACATCGCCGTAGCCGAAGCGCCGCAGCGTGTTGCCGGCGGCGTCGCGCTGGGCGATGGTCCAGTAGGTGGCTCCGCCACTATCGCTCTCGACGCTGAAGAGCTGGCCCGCCGGGTCGGTGGCAAGAGCGCTGGTCTGGCGCGGAAACGTTTTCAGCAGGCTGCCGCTGGCGTCGTACTCGCGTATCGCGTCATTCACGGTCGCGACGTAGAAGTCGCCGCTGAGGGGATCCGCGGCCAGTGCCGTCAGAACCCCTTCGCTCGCGGGCAGCGCCAGCTCTTCGACGAATTCTCCGCTGGGTTCGAACTTCTGCAGGCGGTTTTCGAAGGCTCCGCCCATGCCGAGCCGCACTGAATCAGCGACGTAAACCGTCCCGCCCGGGCCGATCGCGAGCTGCGCCGCCTGGGCGAGCTGGCCTTGACCGGTGCCCTCGACGCCGCCGGTGCAGCTGACGGCGTTCGCCGCGGTGCAGATCTCGGCCCCAGCGCCGCCGTTTTGGATCATGGTGATATGGGATCCGCCAAAATTGGCGCCGCCGAGCTCAGCGAGATCGGTGTCGCCATAGCGCGGGCCTTTGAATTCGACGGTAAAGGGACCGCCCGCCGGACCGCTCACCGCCACCTCGCCCGGATCGAGGTTGGGAAGCGCCTCCAGGGCCGATTGCAGGAGTGCGGCGGAATAGTCGCCACTGAGACTGAATTCCACCAGCGCTTTTCCGTCGACTTTGGGGTGGGTTGGTTGGGAGAGGGTGATCGTGCCGGCGCCCGGGTCGTAGGCGACGACCTTGGTTTCTGGGCGGAGGTTTTTGGTGGCGCCGCCGATGCCACTGCAGCAGGTGACCGTCTCGCCGACGAGGATCGTGCCCGAGACGTTCGAGACCCCGGTGAGGATGTTCGATTCGGGCTGAAGGACGGCTTCGGCGGTGGCGCCGGTGGTCGCGCTGGTGGTGCCGGGGGAGGGGCTGGTGAAGGTCTTGTCGACGATGCCGACGGCGCTCTGGATCTCGTTGAGCGGCACGTTGCCGGCGCCTTCGGCGACGCTGAGGGTGACGCCCACACCCGAGGCTTCGGCTGGCTTGGAGAGGGTGATCGTTTTGGCGTCGAGGGAGACGATCTTCGTTTCCGTCGGGATCCCGGCGCCGGTGATCGTCTGGCTCACCTTGAAAGCCTTCTTCGTCGTTTTGACGTTGGTGATCGTTTTCGAGCCGGCGCTGAGGTTGCCGATTCCTTCGGCGCCGCCCGTGACAACGCCGCCGCCGAAGGTGAGCAGGAAGTTGCCTTCGGGGTCGAACTTCTGGATGCGGGTGTTGTTCGGACGTCCGTTGTGTTGGACCGAGCCGTTGCTGTCCACCACGTAGACGTCGTGGTGGGAGGGACTCGCCGGATCGTTGTCGACCGCGACGTCATAGAGGTCGGTGAACTGCCCGGCGCCGCCACCGTCTATTCCCTTCAGGCAGACGGCCGTCGGCGGGCTCGCCGTCGGGCCGCAGGTCTGCGCTTCGAAGCTGCCGTCGGCGACCCCCCAGCCCCAGGCCATTTCGAAGTTGCCGGCCGAGTCGAAGACGTCGATGCGGCGGTTGCCGGCGTCGGCGACGTAGAGGCGACCGGTTTCGGCGTCGACCGCGAGGCCTCTTGGATCGAGGGTCTGACCGGCGCCTTCGCCCGCGGTCGTGATCGTCGTGTCTCCGAGCGCTGCCGGGGCGAGGACGGCACAGAGCAGCGCAACCCCAGATAGGACGAGGGCGGCGCCGCGGCTTCCACGGTTACTGTGTGGTGAATGATCTCGCACTGTGCATTTCCCCTCGCGATGGTGTGAGGTGTGTTCCGCCGAGTCGGGGGATCCACCCGGGCGGCGGGGCCACCCGGGTGGATCGGTTGCGCATGACCGGCAGCAAGGCAGCGCCCTATTCGGACGCCGTAACAGCCCAGCTGCCGAGGCCTTCTACGAGTCCTTCCGAGGCAGCGAATCCGACTATGGCTGCACCGCTACTACCGACGCCCTGTGCCGCAAAGACCCCCGCCGCTTCTTTTAAATCAAAGCTGCCAACGGGAGGCCCGGCAAACGTGGAGTAGTTAGTGGCTTTCGTGATGTATATACAGAGGTTCCCAGGCGCCGCTTCCGGCCTGAGCGCAACTCCAGGGCAATCCGCCGTTTCGCCTTCTCCCACCGCCAAGGTATGAATATTCGGATGCACGAACGGCGATTCCGTTCCTTCTTTTTTACTGATCGTCGCCACGTCCGCTTCTGAGAGGGGGATCGTGAAGGAAATCGGTGCGACCACGGGTCCAAACGCGGGATATTCACCGTGGATAGCCCAGGTACCGGTCTCCATCGCTTTTGGAGGCAACGTTCCGCCGAGGGTCCACGGCGAGCCTTCCGGGCCGGCATTGCCCGCTTTGCCGTTGCAGACGTAGGTGGTGACGGTGCCGACGAGTTTGGTGCCGCCATCGGCGCAATTGGCACCTTTGGGCTCGACGGTGTTGGCGACGCTGGTCCCGTCTTTGCCGTTCGCGCCGTTGGCTCCGGGGGCGCCGGTGTCACCTTTGGCACCCGCTGGACCGGCCGGACCCTGCGGACCCGCTGGACCCGCCGGGCCTTTCGGGCCCCGAGGGCCGCGGGGGCCTTTTTTGGCTTTCGCCGAGGCGCTTGCCTTGGAGTCGCCCGAGCTCGAGTCGTTGGCGGCGTAGGCGCCGCCGAGCATCGCGAAGACGAGGGCGATCACCGAGATCACGCCCGGGATGCCGAAGCGGTTGCGTAGCGAGAGCATCGAATCTCTTCTCCTTGTCCCGTGAGCCCCTCTGCCGGCCGCTTCCCTTGCGGCCCCCTTGCGAAGCTCGGTTATGTCCCTGTTGGTGGTGCCCGCCGTCTTCCAAGACAGCGTGACGAGACTGTAAACAAAGACCTTTTTAATGTCAAGGAAGAGGTTTTTGTGAAAAAGGCTGCTGTCGCGCGCACATCGTAAATCCCTGCAAGCACGCACTCCCGTAGGGGTACACGACCGGTACCCACGTGCCTCAGCTCCTAGGGCTGGTCAGTCCCGGTCGGGGCGCTCGGGGTACAGCTCGTCGATCGTGACCAGAGCCCTGTAGGGGACGGTCGCGGCCGCCTCGATCGCTGCGCCGCCGCCGGCAAGGCGGTCGACGACGGCGGCGACGGCGGCGATCTCGAGGCCCTGCTCGCGGATCCGCTCGATCGCCTTCACGGTCGAGCCGCCGCTGGTGACCGTGTCCTCGACGACGAGCACTCGGTCGCCGGGCTCGACCGGGCCCTCGACCCAGCGCTGCAGGCCGTGCTGCTTGCGCTCGCCACGGACGAAGAAGCCGACCAGGTCCTCGCCAGCGGGGACGGCGAGCGCGGCGCAGGCGGGCGGGATGGCGGCGGTGGCCGGCCCCCCCACCGCGGTCGCCCCCGCCTCGACCGCGGCGGCTGCGATCAGCTCGCCAGCGGCTCGGAACCCCGCCGGGCGCAGCAGAGCGCGGCGGGCGTCGACGTAGTACTGCGCCTTCACCCCGCTGGCCAGCGTCACTTCGCCGATCACCAGCGAGTGCTGACGCAGCTCGGCGAGCAGGGTGCGCTTGGCGGCGTCGAGGTCGGCCATCGCGCCGCGCATCCTATGGCGCGGTCGCTACCGCAGCCCTTCGCCGAAGCCCTGGCGCCAGCTCGGGTAGCGGGGTTGCCAGCCCAGCTCGCGCTTGGCCTTGGCGTTGGCGGCGCCGCGGAGCGTCGTGCCGAACATCACCCCGGCCTTGCCGGCGGCGATGCGCGCCAGCCAGGTGGGGACACGGCGAGGTGGCTTGGCCCCGAGCGCTTCGGCGTAGACCGGCAGCCACTCCTTCATCGGGGCCGGCTCGTCGTCGGTGACGTTGTAAATACCAGGAGCGCCGCGATCGAGGGCGGCGACGGTGGCTCCCGCCGCGTCCTCGACGTGGACGAAGGAGGTGACGCCGGTGCCCGGACCCACCACCGGCAGCATCCGTCTCGAGACCCGCTTCGCCAGCGCCCCGGTGTTGGGCTCGTAGTAGGTGCCGGGGCCGTAGAACTGCCCGTAGCGCAGGACCAATCCCTCGATCCCGTCGGTGCCGAGCACCTGACGCTCATGACTGAGCATTGCCCGCACCCCCTTGTCGAAGGGGGCCGGCGCGTCTTCGTAAGGTCGCGCCTCCTCGTCCTTGACCCAATCGCCCTCGGGGGCATAGATGAAAGCGATGCTCTGGGTGACGTAGCGACGGGCGCCGACCGCGAGCGCCGCCGCCATCAGGTTGCCGCCGCCCTCCTCCCGCACCCGGTTGGTTGGCTCGTACTCGATGCTGCGGGGGTTGTAGTCCTGCGGCAGGCTGGTCAGCTGGTTGACGACGACCTCGGGCGCGGCCTCTTTGACCGCTGCCTCCAGCGCCTCGCGGTCGAAGACGTCGCAGACGACCGCTTTGGCGCCGGCGCCGCGGATTTCCTCCGCCCGCTCCTCGTGTCGCGTCGTCCCGGTCACGTTGTGGCCGGCGGCAGCCAGCTGCCGCATCAGCGGCTTGCCGATCGCCCCGCTCGCACCCGCCACGAAGACTCTCATCGTGCGCCTCCCGCCATTAACCGTTCCGAGACCCGGGCGAGCCAAGCCGCCGCCGCCGCGCCGAAGGCGATCAGCAGCGTGTCGGCCCAGCCGCGGCCCTCGCTGCGCGCCTCGCCGGTGTCGAAGGCATGGTTGATCGCATGGAAGCCGTACCAGAGCGCTCCCAACCAGAGCAGCGGCGCCCGCCAGGCGGGTCGCACGACGGCGATTCCCAGCGCGACGCCGAAGGCGAGGACGAAGGCGCCAACGTCGCCGACGTAGTGCGAGTTCTCGACCCCGTAGTTGCCGATCTCATCGAAGAAGGTGTCCGGCGCCACCAAGGCCAAGAAGCCGGTCACCACGTGGTAGGCGGCGACCAGGGCCAGCACCACTCTCAGCGCCCGCTCGGTCATCGGTTGCACAGCTTATGTCCAAAGGGGGAAGAGAACGTCACGCTGAGGCCTTATTGGGGTATGTCCGCTTCGACGCCGCCGACTGCTGCTGGCGATTTGGTGTACCGCGAGAGCGGTACACTTGATTCTATGGCAGCGAAGAATCCGCGCGTGCAGGTCACCGTCGATGCGGCATTGGCGGCAGCGATGGCCGAAGTCGATCCCCACCCCAAGAGCAAGTCGCGCTTGATTCGGGAACTGGCGCTGCGAGGAGCCGAAGTCGCGGCGGAGGATCGGCGACGCCATGACGAGGCGACGGAGACGTTGTTGAAGATCGCGCGAGGCGAGATTCTGCTGGATTTCACGGGCGCCCAGGAAGCATGGGAAGAACGTGAGGCGGAAGTCGAATGAGCCCGCTTGGCTCGGAGGTGCCACTTGTCATCGACACCTCGGCTTGGGTGCGCCATCGTCAGCCCAGGTCTATGCCGCACTGGGAAGCTGCAGCCAGGCGCAGGCTGCTCGTCTCCTGCCCCGTCGCTGCGCTGGAGATCTTCCGGCTAGCGAGAAACCAAGATGAATTCGAGGTCTTGGACGCGACCCTCAGCGCATTGCCGCAGGCGCCCGTGACCGAGTCTGTCTGCAACGCAGCGCTATCCGCGTCGCGCGAACTGGGCGGTAGCCGACGCATCCCCGCCTCCGACTACCTGATCGCCGCCGCCGCGGCCGAGCGAGGCTTCGGCGTCCTCCATGCCGATCGGCACTTCGATCTGCTGGCTACCGTGCTCGAGTTCGAGAGCGTGCGGCTGCCGGAATAACTCGGGCGCGGCGGCCGGCCTCAGAAGACGAAGATGTCTTCGCCGAACTCGATCCGGTTGTAGATCTCCGGCTGGTCGGCGATGAAGGTGCGGATGCAGCCGTGGCTGGCGGGATAGTCCGGGACCGATTCGTAGCCGTGCACGGCGTAGCCGCCGTAGAAGTAGAACGAGTAGTACATGCCGTGAGAGTTGTAGCCGGGTTCGGTCCTGATGAAGGTGAAGTGGCCGGTGACGGTCGGAGTCGAGGACTTGCCGGAGGAGACCGGGTAGATCGCGTAGGGCTTGTCGCCTTTGGCAAAGACGAGCACCTGCTTGCCGAGCGGCGCCTCGACGTGGCGGCCGGCGCCCGGGTGGCGGACCTCGTAACCGCCGCGGCCGGCGAAGACCCGCTCGACCAAGCCCTTGCCGGCATGGAAGTTCTGTGCCATCCGGTTCACCCTGCGGTAGGCGAGAACGCCGCGGGCGGTCTTGCCGCCGAAGCAGCGGCCGTCGTTGGCTATGTAGCCCAGCTTCCGCATCGCCTTCTTGAAGCCGACGACCGCCGGGCCGCACTTGCCCTGGTGCAGGGACGGGAAGCTGACCTTCCAGCTCTTGCGCACGGTGCTGTCGCCGCCGAGCAGCGCCGTCGCCGCGTGGCGGGCGCTGACCGCATACTTGCCGGCCTCCTCGATCCGGATCCGCGCGTCGAAGGTGCCGGCCCCGCCCCTGCCCTTGCGGACCCGGACGCTGGCGCGCTTGATCTGCTTGCCGTTGAGGAAGAAGCTGACGGCGACCTTCTGCCTGGGCACGAACGGGCTCAGCGTGCCGCTCACCCGAACCGTGCTCATGATCCGCGCCTTGCCACCGTCGAGGTTGACGGGTCGGACCTTCACGGTCGCCTCGGGCGGCCCCGACTGAGCCGTGGCGGTGCCGCTGCCGGGCTTGGCCGGCTTCTTGGTGGTCGCTGCGGATGCGAAAGCGGGAAGCGCCAGCAGGGTGACGAGGATCAGCGCGGGAAGGAGGCGGCGACTCACGACCTGGATTCTTACCGATGGCCCGGCGGGGGCCTTTTGAAACGCATCTGTGCCGAAGGAGTCAAATGTCTGCAAAAAGAGTGAAACATGGCTTGAAATGGTCGATTCCTCGGCTACGGTCGCCGGCAGCGGAGGGTGAAGCCGATGGGTATCGGCGATCAGCTGACACCTGAGAGTCCGGCAGCTTGTCCGGATGGGGTTCGATTCCCCCGCCCTCCGCCATATTGAGTGCGAAGGCCGATCGAGGTGCAATTGTCATGCGGCCTGCGGGTAGCTCCGCTATGCGATCGGCCTTCGCGCGCTGGCATTCCGCGTTCGGCCTGGTAGCGTTCAAACCACAGGTGTCAGCTGATCGGGGGAACTTCCCCTTTCACCCGGATCCGGCCCGCATTTGCGGGCCGTTTCTTTGCTCCGACACAGCCCTCGAACGCGCCGCGCTACTGCGCCAGAAGGGCCACCGAGTTGTTCAGCATGTGCAGCAGTATCCCGGGCACGATCGAGCCGGTTTTCTCGTAGAGGACAGCGAGGATGAAGCCGAAGGCGATCAGCGGCGGCACCGCGCTGAGGCCGGTGAGGGCATGGAGGAGGCCGAAGACGGCGGCGCTGAGGAAGGCCGCGACGAGCATCGGCATCCGTCGGCGCATGCCGCCGAACATCATCCCGCGGAAGAAGATCTCCTCGCTGATCGGGGCGGCGATGGCTACGAGGAGGATCTGGAACGGCAGGCTGCCGAAGGCTTCGGCGATGTCTTCCTGGTCGGGTTCGCCGATCAGGGCCACGTAGGCGGTGACGAAGGCCAGGTAGACGCCGATCGAGGCCGCCATGTAGGTCCAGGCGGAGCGCTCGAAACGGCGCAGCCCCAGCCGCTGCAACGCCAAGCGCCACGGCACCCGCTCCCTCATCGCGATCACGAGCGGCACGGCGGTAAGCGTGGCGGCGAACATCGCCTGCACGACGACGCTCGCGGCGTCGCTCAGCTCCTCGTCGCCCACCGGGCTGTCGATCGCAACCGCTATCCCGGCGAAGACCGACTGAGCGCTCAGAGCTACGAAGAGACCGATGACGGCGGCCCCCGGTCCCCAGCTGGCGAAAGGAAAGGATGGGCGGGGCGGAGGGCTGGCCCCGGACGTGGCTACAGGTAGGTTTGCCTCCATGACGCCGGCAGTCTCCCAAGTCTCCCGGTCCACCCGTACCCGGTTGCGCTTCCTGCGGCGACTGGTCGTCCTGATCGTCGTCGTCGTCCTCGCGGCGATCGCCCTCGCCCAGTTCACCGAGCTGCATCGCCTCGCCACCGGCATCCTCGCCTCGACCGCGGTGCTGGCGGCGATCGTCGGCTTCGCGGCTCAACACACGATCGGCAACATGATCGCCGGCATCCAGCTGGCGATCTCGCAGCCGATCCGGATCGGCGACCGGATCTCCTTCGATGAGGTTGAGGGCCGGGTCATCGATATCACCCTCTCCTACACCTACGTCGACCCGGGCGACGCCAGCACGGTGGTCATCCCGAACCAGCTGCTCGTGGACGGGATCATGCACAACCACTCGACGGGCGACACGCAGGGCTGACCGGCGCGGCTGTCGAAGTACGCTTTCCCCCATGACGCAGCGCAATCGACGCCGTCACCGGCGCCGCGGCGGCGCCCGCAGCAAGCTCGCCTTCGTCGCCGCCGGCGCCCTCGCCGCGGTCGCCGCCGGCGCGGTTGTCGCCGCCTCCTGGGTGATCGACGTCGCGGCCGAGGCGCCGCCGCTCTCCGACTGCAGGCCAATCGACAAGGGCGGCAACTCGATCCTGATCGCCGGCGACGGCGAACGCCTCGGCTACATCGCCTCCGAAGAGGCGCGGACGCCGGTCGCGATCGACCGCATCCCGACCGACCTCGAGTACGCCACCGTCGCGATCGAGGACGAGCGCTTCTTCGAGCACGACGGGATCGACTACGAGGGCGGCCTGCGCGCGCTGATCGAGAACATCGAGGCGGGCGAGGTCGTGCAGGGCGGCTCGACGATCACGATGCAGCTGATGCGGAACCTCTGCATCACCGACCCCAAGCGCAACCTCGAACGCAAGATCCAGGAGGCGGAGCTGGCGCTGGAGTACGAGCGCAAGTTCTCCAAGCGCGAAATCCTCGGCAAATACCTCAACGGCGCCTCCTACGGGACGATCAACGGGACCACCGCGGTCGGCGTCCAGGCCGCCTCGCGGATCTATTTCTCGAAGCCGGTCTGGAAGCTGACCCTGGAGCAGTCGGCGCTGCTGGCCGGGCTGCCACAGGCGCCCTCGGACTACAACCCGATCCTCAACCCCGAAGGCGCGCGCGAGCGCCGCAACGACGTCCTCTCCACCATGGCCAAGCTCGGCTACATCTCGCGCGAGCGAGCGCTCGAGGGGCAGCAGCGTGGCCTCGGCATCGACCTCTCCGACACCTATTTCGTCCAGCGCCAGCCCTATTTCTTCGACTACGTCGAGGACAAGCTGATCGAGGAGTACGGCGTCAACACGGTGCGCAAGGGCGGCCTCCGCGTCTACACCACCGTCGATCCCCGCCTGCAGACGATCGGCCTGGAAGCGATGCACTCGGCCCTCCCCTATTCGGAAGACCCCGCGGCGGCGCTGGTCGCGATCGATCCCCAGACGGGCTACATCGAGGCGATGGTCTCCAGCTCCAACTACGACGACAGTCAGTTCAACCTCGCCGCCCAGGGGCACCGTCAGCCCGGCTCGACCTTCAAGACCTTCGTTCTCACCACGGCGCTGAAGCAGGGGATCGACCCCTACTCGACCTACTACACCTCGAAACCGCTCAACCTCGACCTGCCGGAATGGGGCCACTGGGAGGTGGCGACGGCCGACGAGGGCTACCAGGGAACGATCAACCTGCAGCAGGCGACGGTCGCCTCCGACAACACCGTCTTCGCCCAGCTCGACCTCGACGTCGGGCCGGAGAACGTCGCCGCGACGGCGAAGTCGATGGGGATCGAAACCGAACTCGACGGCATCCCGGCCGAGGGGATCGGCGGCCTGCGGATCGGCGTCTCGCCGCTCGAGATGTCCTCCGCCTACGCGACCCTCGCCGCCGGCGGCATCCGCCGCAACCCGATCGCGATCCGCCGGGTCGAGTTCCCCAGCGGCCGCGTCGATCATCCGGAGCAGGCCGATCCGCAGCGGGTGGTGCCGGAAGGGGTCGCCTACGAGGTGACGCAGCTGCTGCGCGACAACATCACCGGCGGCACCGGCACCGCCGCCTACACCGGCTGCGGCGGCCAGGCGGGCAAGACGGGGACGACCGACAACTACACCGATGCCTGGTTCGCCGGCTACCAGCCCAACCTGGCGACCGTGGTCTGGGTCGGCTACCCGCAATCGAACGAGATCGAAATGACCAGCGTCCACGGCACCACCGTCTTCGGCGGCACCTTCCCGGCCGAAATCTGGCACTCGCTCTACACCAACGGCGAAATCCCCTGCGAGGAATTCGAAGAACCCGAGACGCCGGTCAGCTGGGCGCCGTTCTACGGCAAGTACACGCAGGCGGGAGGAAGCAGCGACGACTACTACTCCGAAGACCCCGAAGAAGAGCTGACCGACGAGGAGAAGCGCAAAGGGCAGGAAGCGACCGGGGGCTACGACCCCGACGCCTACGCGCCCGGCGCCGGCCAGGAACCGGCTCCCGCGCCCGATCCAGGTCCGGCGCCAAGCCCCGCGCCCGCGGGCGGCGGCAGCGTCGGCGGCGGCACCGCGACCGGCGGGGTCGGGGCTGGATAACCGCCCACCGACGGGCCGAAAGCGGACGCATAGCGACCGGAATCGGCCCATCGGCGGTAGGGGCCGGGCTTGGCTGGGCGTCGCCGGGCTGGCGGGCCTGGCGCTCGCCGCCGTGCCGCTGGCGGCGCCCGGGCCGGAGCTGGTCCCTGCCGCGCAGGGCGACGGCCCACGTTGGCTGCTCGGTCTCTACGGCGACGGGCTGGGAATCGGGCCGGGCGCCTACTACGCCTTCCTCTGGTGCGCCTTCGCCGCCCACCTCTGCGTCCTCCTCGCCGCGCCGGCGCTCGACCGGCGCCTCCTCCGCGGCGCCGCGGTGCTGCTGATCGTCGCCTTTGCGCTCGCCCCTCCGCTGCTCTCCCAGGACGTCTTCAGCTACGTCGACTACGCGCGACTCGGCGTCCTGGGGGACCTCAACCCATACAGCCACGACCCGACCGCCCTCCCCAGCGACGCGGCCTTTCCCTTCGTCGGCTGGGCCGACTCCCCGAGCGCCTACGGCCCCCTCTTCACCCTCCTCACCTATCCGCTCGCCTCGCTCTCGGTACCGGCGGCGTTGTGGACGCTCAAGGGCCTGGCGGCGGCATCGCTGCTGGCCCTGGCCCTGCTCGTCGCCCGCGTCGCCCCCTCCCGCGGCGTCGACCCTGGCCGCGCCTTCGCGATGGTCGCCCTCAACCCGCTCGTCCTCGTCCACGTGGTCGGCGGCGCCCACAACGACGCGACCGCGATGCTGGTCGCCTTCGCGGGCTGCGCCGCCATCCTCGCCGCCCGTGAGCTGAGTGCCGGCTTCGCCCTGGCGAGCGCCGCCACCCTGAAGGCAAGCACCGCCTTCGCAGCCCCGTTCGCCCTCCTCGCCTCACCGCAGCCGCCGACGGGCCTGAAACGGGAGCCGGAGTCGCGTTTTCGGCCCGTCGGCCGGTTTCTGGTCGGCGGTGCGATGGGGCTGGCGGCGATCGGGCTCCTCGCTCATGCGGCCTTCGGCTGGGCCTGGCTCGACGGCTTCGACGTCGTCGGCGAGAACCAAGGGCGGGTCAGCAACTACAGCCTCCCCAACCTGCTGTCCGAGCTGCTCAACCTCGACGTCGACGCGGTCCGGGCACTCGCCGCACTCGTCTACCTCACCCTGTTCGCGGCCCTGCTGCGCTGGGTCTGCGGCGGCGGCGACTGGATCCGCGCCATCGGCTGGGCCGCCATCGGCCTTCTCCTCGCCACCGCCTGGCTCCTCCCCTGGTACATCGTCTGGGCCCTCCCCTTCGCCGCAATCTCAAGAGATGACCGACTGGTCGCCGCAGTCCTCACGCTGACGGCGCTGCAGCTGGCGGCCCGAGTGCCCCTGTAGGCCAACAGCTGCTCCAGGGCGTGTGACAACAGACGCATCGGGGCACAGATACTCAAGGCGATCCGACTGGCAGCGTGCTCCTCCTGGGGCACAAGAGACCTACGAGGGAGGAAGGGGATGTCTCCCGAACCGGCGGATACTCAGAGCGGCCGGCTCTCTGACAATCCGAGCCCTAGCTGCGATTCGTGGCCGGACGCGAGTCGGAGCGGGAGACATCCCCTTCCTCCCCCACCGCCTCTTCCTCCTCAGGTGACGCATGCAGCACCCCAGTCGGAATCGCCCAACCCTCGCGCCGGCCGAGCGCGGTGACGATGGCGACGAAGATCACCTCGACCACGGTCAGCACGCCGCGCACCGCGATCGCGATCAGCGAGCCGATCGCAAAGCTCTGTCCCGGCACCGCCACCTTCACCGCCCAGGCGAAGGCGGCGTCGCGAATCCCGAGCCCGGCCGGCGCGATCAGGGTGACCAGCGCCGCCACGTAGCCCACCGCCTGGGCCGAGCCGACGACTGGGATGTCGCCGACCGCGATCGTGCTGACGGAGCGGGCGACGCAGTAGATGCCAACCGCGACCACCCCCCAGTTGAGGGAGTAGAAGGCGAGCAGGGCGATCACGCCGCGCAGCGAGATCACCTCCGGCAGCGGGTCGCGGCCGAACGCCCGCAGGACGCGATCGGCGAGAGGGCGGAAGACCGCCGGGCTGAGCAGCACTATCAGCGCCGGGATCAGCAGCAGCACCGCCCAGCGCAGCGGCTCGCCCTGGAGGTCGGGGTGGCTGATGAAGAAGTAAGCGGCGACGACGATCGCCGAGGTGGCCGAGATCGCCTGCTCGTAGACGATGCTGGCGATGGTGATGCGGCGCGGCACCCCGGCCCGCTCGGAGAGCAGCACCCGCCCCAGCACGTAGAGGACGCTGCCGGGCACGTAGCGCGCCAGCAGCGGCTGGCCCCAGGCGACCTGCGCCTGACGAACTCCGATCTGATAGCCGAGGAAGCGCAGGATCAGGTCCCAGCCAAGCGCGCTGAGCGCGTAGAAGCAGGGCAGGATCAGGAAGGCCGGGATCAGCCAGGCGACGTGGAAGTGGACGCCCTCGTCCTTGATCTCCGCCCACTGGTTGACGACGGTGAGGACGAGAAAGCCGAAGACGAGGACAGCGATCCCGAGCTGGATCGCGAGGCGGACGCGTTTGCTGCGAGGCGGCCGCGAGCCGATCCGCGCGGCGCCCTCGCCGATCCGGTGCAGGAGTGGTTGGCGCTCGTCCACGTCCAGCGCACCTTAGTGAGCGAGGTGGCTACCCCGTGGGAGCCCCGGGTCGGGAGAATGGGCCGCATGGGCGAGTTCGAGCTGTTGGCGCGCATCAGGGAGCGCCTCCCGCGCACCAGCGCGAGGCTGCAACTGGGCAGCGGCGACGACGCCGCGATCTCGGTGCCCGGCGGCGCCACCGCGACCTCGGTCGACGCCCTCGTGGACGGCGTTCATTTTCGCCGCGAGCAGGCCAGCCTGGAGCAGATCGGCCGCAAGGCGCTTGCCACCGCCCTCTCCGACCTGGCCGCGATGGGCGCCGAGCCGGGCGAGGCCTATGTGGTCCTCGGGGTCCCCGCCGACCTCGACGAGGATGGCTGCCTGCAGCTTCTCGACGGCCTCGCCGAGCTGGCGGCGGCAACCGGCACCAGCCTCGCGGGAGGCGATCTGACGCGAGCGCCGGCGTTGGTCCTGACCATCACCGTCGTCGGCCACGCGTCCGATCCGGAGCACCTGGTCACCCGCTCCGGCGCCCGCCCCGGCGACGCGCTGATAGTGACCGGCGAGCTAGGCGCGGCCGCGGCCGGTCTGCTGCTGCTCGACAGTGCCTCCGAGGACGTGCCGAGACTTATGCACCCATATGGGCACATAAGTCTCGGCACGTCTGAGCCGCTCGTACGGCGGCAGCTGGAGCCGCAGCCACGGCTCGAGGCCGGCCGGGCGCTCGCCGCGGCTGGGGCGACGGCCATGATCGACCTCAGCGACGGGCTGGGCGGCGATGCCGGCCATCTCGCCGAGGCAAGCGGCGTCGGCCTGCGAATCGATGCATCGGCGCTGCCGCTTGCGGCCGGCGTTGCCGAGGTGGCGGCGGCCGCCGGCATCGATCCGCTGCAGCTCGCCGTCTCGGGCGGCGAGGACTACGAGCTGCTGGCAGCTCTGCCCACCGAGAAGCTGGAGCAAGCGAACGCCGCGGTCAGCGAGGCGGGCGGCCTCAGTCTCACTCGCATCGGCGAGGTGACCGAGGGCGAAGGCGTCGAGATCAGGCTGCCTGGCGGCGAGCTGCTGAAGGCGACTGGCTTCGACCAGTTGCGCTGACCGCGATCCCCCCGGTCAGCAGCTCGCGAACGCTGCGGCGCTGCAGCATCGCCTCGGCCACCAGGCCCGGCTCGGGGCGGTAATGCCCCGTCTCGATCAGTCTCTTCAGCTGTCGCGGCTGCATCCTGCGGCTCATATCGGCTTCCTACCCAAGACCCTTAGTAGTTGGTACTCGCACATACGTCCACGGCCATGACCGGGATACCCTTTGTTCATGCCGAACGGGTCTACACGGATACTGCTGGTCGACGACGAACAATCGATCCAGACCCTGCTCAGCTATCCGCTTCGCAAAGACGGCTACCAGGTGACCTCGGCTTTGGACGGGCGCGAAGCGCTCGATCGCTTCGACGAGGGCCGCTTCGACCTGGTCATCCTCGACCTGATGCTGCCCAAGCTCGACGGCGTCGAGGTCTGCCGGCAGCTGCGGCGCCACAGCCAGGTGCCGATCATCATGCTGACCGCGAAGGGCAGCGAGACCGACAAGGTCGCCGGCCTCGAGGTCGGCGCCGACGACTACATCACCAAGCCCTTCTCGATGCGCGAGTTCCGCAGCCGCGTCAAGGCGGCGCTGCGCCGCTCGCGGATGGTCGGGGGCACCCCCGACGAGAGCCCGATCGAGCACGGTGAGCTGCTGATCGACCCGGGCCGTCGCATGGTCACCCTGCACGAGGAGGAGATCGCCCTGACCTACGTCGAGTTCGAGATCCTCAGCGCCCTCGCCCGCTCCCCCGGGCGCGTGCTGAGTCGCGAGAAGCTGCTCGAGCACGTCTGGGGCGACTCCGATTACCGCGACCCCCGCACGGTCGATGTCCACATCCGGCACCTGCGCGAGAAGCTGGAGCGCAACCCCAAGCGGCCCGAGTACCTGTTCACGGTGCGCGGCGTCGGCTATCGCTTCAGGGAATGAGGAAGCTCAGCCTCACCCCGATCGGCAACATGATCACGACGGTCTCGCTAGCAATCGGGGCCGGCACGTCGATCGTCGTCTACATCTGGGTCGTTCTCGTCGGGGGCCACTCGCAGGCGCGCGGGCCAATCCTGGTCGGTGCCTCGGTCGCCCTGCTGCTGGCGCTTGGCATCGGCCTCTACTTCGCGAAGCTGGTGGCACAGCGGGTGGCGCGGATCGACGAGGCCGCGCGCGCGATCGCCGACGGCGATTTCGCCGCCCGCATCCCGGTCGACTACTCCGGTCAGCTCGGGCAGCTGGCCCGCACCTTCAACGAGATGCAACGCCGCCTGGCCGAGCTCGACAGCGCCCGCAAACAGTTCATCGCCAACGCCTCGCACGAGCTGCGCACCCCGATCTTCAGCCTCGGCGGCTTCGTCGAGCTGCTCGAAGAGGAGGACCCCAGCCCCGAGGAGCGGGCCGAGTTCATGCGGACGATGCGGCAGCAGATCGAACGCCTGACCAAGCTCACGACCGACCTGCTCAACCTCTCGCAACTCGACGCCGGCGGGGTCGAGCTCGAATCCCGGACGGTCGACCTCAGCGAGCTGGCGCGCGACGTGGCGCGCGAGTTCGGGCCACGGGCCGACCGCCGCGGATCGCGCCTGGAGCTGCGCACACCGGAACGGCCGGTGATCGCCGTGGGCGATCCCGAACGGGTGCGTCAGATCATCCGTATCCTGCTCGATAACGCGCTCGTCCACACCCCTGAAGGCGCGAGCGTCACCGTGACCACCTACTCCGTCAATCGCCGCGCCCAGCTGACCGTCTCCGACGACGGCGCCGGTATCCCGCAGCGGGTCCAGAAACGGATCTTCGAGCGCTTCTACACCGCCGACTCCTCCGGCGGGTCGGGACTGGGGCTGGCGATCGCCCGCGAGCTGGCGCAACGGATGCACGGCAGCATGGCGATCTCCTCCAGCCGGCGCTTCACCGCTTTCACGCTCGATCTGCAGCTCGGGCACGACGGCACCGTGGCCCCCGCCCCGTCGGCGGTGGCCGAGCGAGCGGGGACGGCCGCATGAGGAGACGGGCGTTGCGGACGGCGACGCTGCCGCTGCTGTTGGCGCTGTCGACGCTGCTCGGCGCCTGCGGCGATTCGGGCGACGGCGAGACGGTCGGTGGTGGTGGCGAACAGGAAACCCGGACCACGACGGAGGTCGTGGTCCAGACCGCGGACGCCAGCGGCTTCGACGCCGCCGAGGTCTACCGCGAGGCGGCGCCAGGGGTGGTCACGATCCGCTCGATCTTCGAGGGTGGCGGCGGCGAAGGCTCGGGCTTCGTGCTGGACAGGGAGGGCAGGATCGTCACCAACGCCCACGTCGTCACCGACGGCCAGGGCGGCGACCGCGAGGAGGCCGACTCCGTCTTCGTCGAGTTCCCGGACCGCAACGTGCTGGCGGCGGAGATCGTCGGCTTCGACCCCTTCGCCGACGTCGCCCTGCTCGAGGTGAAGCCCAACGGATTCGACCTGCAGCCGCTCGAGCTGGGCGACGACGAGGCGCTGGTCGTCGGCCAACCGGTGGCGGCGATCGGCAGCCCGTTCGGGGAGCAGCAATCGCTCTCGGTCGGGATCGTCTCGGCCACCGACCGCTCGGTGCGCTCGCTGACCGAATTCCAGATCGAGGGAGCGATCCAGACCGATGCCTCGATCAACCCGGGCAACTCCGGCGGGCCTTTGCTCGACGCCGAGGCGCGCGTGATCGGGATCAACCAGCAGATCGAGACCAGCTCCGGCGCCAACGACGGGGTCGGCTTCGCGGTGCCGATCTCGGCCATCAAGCGCTCGGTCGCCCAGCTGAAGCGCGACGGGACCGTCGAGTACGCCTACATTGGCGTCTCCAGCCAGGCGCTGTACCCGCAGCTCGCGCGCCGACTCGACCTCGACTCCGACCACGGCGGCCTGATCGCGGACGTGGTCGAGGACGGCCCGGCGGATCGAGCCGGCCTGCGGGGCGCCGAGGACCAGCTGCGCTTTCAAGGCGTTCCCTACGAAGTCGGCGGCGACACGATCCTCGCCATCGAGGGCCGCGAGGTGGTCCGCCCCGAAGACCTCGCCCAGTACATCGCCTCCTACCAGCCGGGCGAGAAGGTCACGCTGAGGGTCCTGCACGACGATGGCGACCGGGAGAACGTCGAGGTAGTCCTCGGCGAGCGCCCCGCCACCGGTCAATAATTCCCTCGTCGTAGCGCGGCGCCATCGAGCCGCCGCTGCCTGTAGAAATCCGCGGGTGCTTCAAGAAGTCGCCCTCGGAAACAAGTCGCTCGCCGACTACACCCACATCGCCGGCAAAGAGCTGAGCGCCCGCATCAAGGAGCTGGCCGAGCCGCTGCAGGGCCAGCGCATCCTGCACGTCAGCGCCACCGCCTTCGGCGGTGGCGTCTCGGAGATCCTCTACACGATCGTGCCGCTGATGCGCGACGCCGGCCTCGACGCCCACTGGCACGTGATCTTCGGCAAAGAAGAGTTCTTCAACGCGACCAAGCTCCTGCACAACGCGCTGCAGGGGGCGGATGAGACGCTGAGCGACGAGCAGTGGGAGCTGTTCGACGAGATCAACGCGATGAACGCCGACGGGCTGCAGGGCGAGTGGGACACGGTGATCGTCCACGACCCGCAGCCGATCGGGCTGCGCCGCGGCGCCCTGGAGAAGAGCCGCAACTGGATCTGGCGCTGCCACATCGACCTCTCCGAGCCGAACCCGGCGCCGATCGCCCGCCTGCAGCCGCTAATCCAGGAGTACGACGCGACGGTCTGGCACATGCCGGCCTACGTGCCGGAGGGGATTAACGGCCACAACGGGATCCGCATCATCCCGCCGGCGATCGACCCGCTCTCGCCGAAGAACATGGCCTTCTCCCCCGACGACGCGGCCTTCGTCTGCAACCAGTTCGGGATCGACGTCGACCGGCCGCTGATCACCCAGGTCTCCCGCTTCGACCCCTGGAAGGACCCGATGGGTGTGATCGACGCCTACCGGGCGGTGACCGCGGAGCTGCCGGAGGTGCAGCTGGCCCTGGTCGGCTCGATGGCGACCGACGACCCGGAGGGGTGGGAGTTCTTCCAGCACACCTTCGAATACGCCGATGGCGACCCCGACATCAAGATCCTCAACAACCTCAACAACGTCGGGGCGATCGAGGTCAATGCCTTCCAGTCGCAGTCCGACGTCTGCCTGCAGAAGTCGATCCGCGAGGGGTTCGGGCTGACCGTTACCGAGGCGCTCTGGAAGGGCCGCCCGACGGTCGCCGGCAACGTCGGTGGCATCCCGCTGCAGATCGAGAACGGCAAGAGCGGCTTCCTGGTCGACTCCGCGCAGGAGTGCGCTCAGCGCTGCGTGGAGATCCTCGCCGACCCCGAGCTGGGGATGAAGCTGGGACGGGCTGGCAAGGAACACGCCCGGCGCGAGTTCCTCTCGCCGCGCCTGCTGCGGGACTGGCTGCAGCTGCTCTCAGAGCTGGACTGATCGCGCCCAGGCGCGAAAGCCGCCGGAGCGCTCCGGGTAGGGTGAGCGTGTGGCCGATGGCGATCCATTGATCATCGTCTCCAACCGCGGGCCGGCGCAGTTCGAGCGGGACGAGGCCGGCGAGCGCACGGTGCGCCGCGGCGGCGGCGGCCTGGTGACGGCTCTCTCGGGGCTCGTCTCCCACCGCGACGCGCTCTGGATCGCCTCGGCGATGACCGAGGAGGACGTCGCCGTCTCCGAAGAGCGGGGCGGGCCGGTCGAGCTCTCGCTCGAAGGCATCGAGTACCGCGTGCTGCTGGTCGGCAGCGACGCCGACGCCTACGACCGCTTCTACAACGTGATCGCCAACCCGATCATCTGGTTCATCCAGCACTACCTCTGGGACCTCTCCAACGCGCCCGACATCCGCCAGGAGGAGCTCGACGCCTGGGACCACGGCTACCAAACCGTCAACCGCGACATCGCCCGCGCCGTGCTGAGCCAGATCGAGAACCGCGAGCGGCCGCTGGTGATGCTGCACGACTACCACCTCTACACGGCCCCCGGGATGATCCGGGCGGAGCGCCCCGACGCCTTCCTCCACCACTTCGTCCACATCCCCTGGTCGCAGCCCGACAGCTGGCGAATCCTGCCGGGGCGGGTCCGCGAGGCGATCTACCGCGGCATGCTCGCCAACGACATCATCGGCTTCCACACCCACTCCTACTGCATCAACTTCCTGCGCTGCTGCGACGAACTGCTCGAGGTCGAGGTCGATTACGAGCGCTGCCTGGTCCGACACGCCGGCGGCCAGACGGTGGCGCGCGCCTACCCGCTCTCGATCGACGCCGAGCGCCTGCGGCGGGCGGCCGAGTCGGCCGAGGTGGCCGCGGCCGAGCGCGAGGTCGTCGAGCGCCGCCGCGAGCACCTGATCATCCGCGTCGACCGCGCCGACCTCTCCAAGAACGTGCTGCGCGGCTTCACCGCCTTCGACATCTTCCTCACCCAGCATCCGGAGTTTCGCGAGAAGGTCACCTTCATCGCCCACCTGCAGCCCTCGCGCCAGGACGTGCCCGAGTACGCCGAGTACCTGGAACGGATCGAGGCCCTGGTCGCGGTGGTCAACCACCGCCACGGCACCACCGACTGGATGCCGATCGACCTCAAGATCTACGAGAACTTCCCCGAGGCGGTCGCCCGCTACAAGCACTTCGACCTGCTGATGGTCAACTCGATCTTCGACGGGATGAACCTGGTCGCCAAGGAGGCGCCCGCGGTCAACACCCGCAACGGCGTCCTGATGCTCTCCGAGAACACCGGCTCGCACGAGGAGCTGGCCGACTGCGTGCTCTCGGTCAACCCCTTCGACATCCAGGAGCAGGCCGACGCGATCTACCGAGCGCTGACGATGGAGCCGGAGGAGCGGCGGCTGCGGGCGCAGCACCTGAAGGAGATCATCTACTCCCGTAATCCTGGGGACTGGGTCGATGATCAGCTCAGGGACATCGAGGAGTTGCGGGAGGCGGTTGCGTAGGAGGGGTCGGGTGTCCCTTGTCTGGAGTTGATGTTCGCTTCGCTGGCGCTCCGCTCACGAATTTGGTGCCGCTTCGCGGCCGGAGACACTCGGCGGTACCCCGCTTCGCGACACTCCAGACAAGGGACACCCGACCCCTCTTTCCCAGCCGCTACCCGGGGAGAGTTCCTCGGGCTGGGGCCTTAGATAGGGATGCGACTCCGAGTCCAGTGGGGTGCGGCCCTGAAGTGGGGAGCAATTGCTCTTGGGGCGCTGCTGGCGCTGCGGGTCGTGCCCACGTTGCTTGAGCCGCCGGCGCCTGGGCCGTTGCCCCCTGATGTGGGGTTGCCGCGTGTGGCTGTCCAGCCGCTCGAGCCGAAGCTGCGTCGGCCACGACGGCGTCTCGGGCGGGTGGTGTCGGGTGGGGGTGTCCTGCGCCGGGCGAAGTCTGCGGAGGGCAAGGTCTCGTCCCGCCGTCCGCTTGGTCCCGGTGCCCGGAGCAGAGCGAAGCCCAAGCAGGGCACCCCCACCCGGCGACAGGACCCGCCCGCGACCTCTGTCCCATCGCCTGAAGTGCAGCTGTCGCCCCATGCTTCCTTTCCTACGCCGGAAGTGGCTTCACCGCCCGCAGCTCCCGTAGAGGCATCGCCGCCACCTGACGATGGCTCTATTGAGTTCGCCCCTCACTGAGACGGGGGTCGGGCGCCCCTCTAAGCGGCTTGTACTTTTTCCGAGCCACCGCACGCGGACAGTCACAACCTGTCTTCGGAAAAAGTTGAGCGTGAGGGGCGCCCGACCCCCGCCCCGCTGCCGGGCCGTCGCTATAGTGCGACGCCGTTTGGCGGCGATGCGCGAATACGAGCTGGTTTTGATGTTGGACCCGGGGCTGGATGCCCCGGCACGCGATGCTGTCGCCAAAGAGGCCCGGGGGCAGATCGAGGCGGCCGGGACGTTGAAACACGAGAACGAGTGGGGCCTGCGCAAGCTGGCCTACGAGATCGACCAGCGCAACGAGGCCGACTACCGCTGGTTCCGCTTCGAGGGCCCTTCCGAGCTGCTGGAGCAGCTCGACCACAACCTCAAGATCGCCGACGGGGTCCTCCGCTTCCGCATGTTCAAAGTCGGCCCCGAGACGCCGGTGATCGTGCCGCCAGCCACCGCCGCACCGGGTCCAGCCGCATCGCGCGAGCGTCCGGCGGCGCCCGCCGCCGCCGAGGCAGAGACCGCTGAGCCCGCCGCCGCGGAAGCGGAGGCCTCCGAGCCCGCCACGGCCGAGAGTGTTGCGACCGAGGAATCTGCGGCGCCCGTTGCGGAGGCCGCAGAGCCACCTGCCGCGGAGACCGGCGAGCCGGCCGTCGCCGAGGTGACGGAGGAGGCTCCCCCGGAGCCAGCCGTTGCCGGCGAGGCCGACGAGCCCGCCGAATCGACCAAATAGCGCCGGACTTTTTGCGGAGATTCCGCCCTCAGGGGGGAGAGTCGCGCCGGTCGCGCTCTTAGACTGGTGTCTCGATAACGCGATCTGAGGAGTGAGAGCCGTGGCGGCTTCGAACATCAACGTGGTGGTCATTACCGGGAACCTGACCAAGGATCCGGATCTGCGGCACACCGGCGGCGGAACGGCTGTCTGCGAACTGCGAGTTGCCGTCAACAGCCGGCGCAAGGACGGCCAGACCGGCGAATGGGTCGACAAGCCCAACTACTTCGACGTCGTCGTCTGGGGCGCGCAGGGCGAGAACTGCGCTACCTACCTCGCCAAGGGTCGCCCGGTGGCGGTCGAAGGGCGACTCGACTGGCGCGAGTGGGAGGCCAAAGAGGGCGGCGGCAAACGCCAGGCCGTACAGATCATCGCCAACTCGGTTCAGTTCCTCGGCTCCCGCGACGGTGGAGGCGGTGGCGGCAACGGCAACGGCTTCACCCCGAGCAGCGATGTGCCGGCCGACACCTCCGACTACGCGGGGGCGCCTGCCGGCGGCGGGGACGAAGAGATCCCCTTCTGAGGGCTGCCGCCAGCGCCGGGCCTGTACCATCCCGGCTCGCATGGCACGAGCTAGAGAGAACGGAGCGGCAGCGCCGCGGCGGGGTCGTCGAGGCGCCGACCGGGTGCGCCCGCGCAAATACACGCGAATCAACTCCGAGGCGGTCGACTACAAGGACCTCAACCTGCTGCGCCGCTTCCTCTCGGACAAGGGAAAGACGCGCGGGCGTCGCGTCACCGGCCTCTCGCGCAAGCACCAGCGCCAGCTCTCGGTGGCGGTGAAGCGCGCCCGCGAGATCGCCCTGCTGCCCTACGTCGGAGAGCGCTGATGACGCAGGCGATCCTCCTCGAGGACGTCGACAGCCTCGGGCAGCGTGGCGAGCCGGTCGACGTCTCTCCCGGCTACCTGCGCAACTACCTGATCCCGCGCAAGCTGGCCGCACCGGCGACGCCGGGGGCGCTGGAGGAGGCGCAGCGGAGACAAGCTGCAGCCGAAAAGGCGGAAAAGGCCCGCTCCGAGCGCGAAGAGCAGGCCGCCTCGCTGCTCTCGAAGACGGTGCTGACGATCACCCAGCGGGCCGACGACGGGGGCAAGCTGTTCGGATCCGTTGGCGCCAAGGAGATCGTCGAGGCGATCCAAGACGCCCGCGACTTGAAGATCGACCGCCGCAAAGTGCGCCTCGATCAGCCGATCCGAGAGATCGGCACCCACATGGTCGAGATCGAGCTCGCCGACGACGCGGTCGCCACCGTGAAGACGATCGTCACAGAGGAGAGTTAGCCGCTGCGCCGTCTGCCGACTCGCCTGAAGCGGCGCGCCAAGGCGAGGACGCGATTCGGTTGGGCGCGATCGGAGCGGGCTACGGTCGGCCTCGCCGCCGTCGCTTTGGGGGGTGCCGGCACGGTGTTGGCGGGTCAGTTCGGACGGATGCTGCGGCGCCGCGCGCACGAGCGCGGCAGGGACGACGGGCTGGTCGAGGCAGCCCCCGCGGCGGCGCTGGACACCGTCGGCGTAGCGGTCAGCGGATACGCGGCGACGCCGCGTAGCGAGACCGTCCTCTTCAACCTGCTCGCCGGCTTTCTCGGAGCCTTTGCCCTGGTGCGGATCTCGACCTGGGGGATCCGCGATCGCTGGTGGCCGTTCCAGAACGTCAGGGTCGGTGGCCGCCACATCCACCACTTCGTGCCGGGCATCCTGCTCGCCTTCACCGCCGGCACCGTCGCCCTGCTGACCGAAAGCGACGAGCTGGAGGATCGGCTGGCGGTCCCGATGGGCGTCGGCATGGGCCTCACCTTCGACGAGGCCGCCCTGCTGCTCGACCTGCGCGACGTCTACTGGACCCGCGAGGGCCTGCTCAGCATCCAGCTCAGCCTCGGCGCCACGGCGATCCTCAGCATCGCGATCCTCACCCAGCGGATGCTGCGCCGCGGCGAGCAACGCAAGGAGCAGGCCGGAGAGATCCCGCCCGCGCCGGATCACCTGGCCGCCGGCGCCGGCGCCCTGGGCTAGCCGAGCTCAGATCTTGATGCCGATCACCGTCACGAGGACGCTGAGAATCCCAAGCCCGTAGACGCACGTTCGGGACACCAGTGCGTGCAAGGTCATCAGTTGGTCGCTGAGCAACACGAATCGCTCATCGATCTTTTCGAAGCGTTCGTCCACCTTCTCGAAGCGCTGGTCCACCTTCTCGAAGCGCTGGTCCACCTTTTCGAAGCCTTCGCGCATCTCCGTCCGCACCGCGGTGAACTCGTCTTTCATCTCGCCCCGGACGGCGGTGAATTCGGTCTTCATCTCCACGCGCAGAGCCCGCACGTCGGAATCGACCCGATCGACCTTGGCGCTCAGGTCATCCATGCGCCCGTCCGTCCATCTCTCCGTCATCGCCTCCATGATTGCAGCCTAAAAGTTGCGCCAGCACGCGTGGCGCGCTGAATGCAAGATTTCTGCAACGCCTTCGTACCAATTTCCGCGAGCGGGCCGCCCGATCTTTTTCGCCCTCGTTGCAGGGAGCCCGGCATGAGGGGTGGGTGAGCTCTGGTTTGCTGGGAGAGGAGGGTCCGGGCGGCGAATCCGCCGCTCCCCGTCCTTAACTAGAAGTCGATGCCGCAGCCCGCCGCCACCCACGTCCCACCCCAGAACATCGAGGCTGAGGAATCGGTGCTGGGCGCGATGCTGGTCGCCCAACCGGCGCTGACCCGCGTGATCGACGAGGTGAAGCTGAACGCCGAGGACTTTTACCTCGAGAAGCACGGGCTGATCTTCGGCTGCGTCCGCGACCTCTACGCCGCTTCGAAGCCGGTCGACGAGCTGAGCGTCACCGAGGCTCTGGTCCAGCGGGGCGAGATCGAGCCGGCGGGCGGCAAGCACTACGTCTCCGAGCTGGCCGCCAAGGTGCCGGCCGCCGGCAACGCCAAGCACTACGCCGAGATCGTCCAGCAGAACTCGTTGCTGCGGCGCCTGCTCGGCGCCGGCCAGGAGATCCAGGGCTGGGTGCACGAGCGCGACGGCGAACCGCGCGAGCTATCGGAGCGGGCCGAGAAGCTGCTCTTCGAAGTCGCCCACAAGGAGCAGGCAAGCGACTTCCGCCAGCTCTCGGAGATCCTCCACGACGAGGTCGACCGGCTGGAGAAGCTCTCGACCGGGGAGAGCGAGCTGACCGGCACCCCCTCCGGCTTCCGCGACATCGACGCGATCACCGGCGGCTTCCAGCCGGGGAACCTGATCATCGTGGCTGCACGCCCGGCCATGGGGAAGAGCGCCGTCGTCGCCAACATCGCCGAGAACGTGGCGGTGAAGCGGGGGATGCCGGTTGCCTTCTTCTCCCTGGAGATGTCGGAGGTCGAGCTTGCCCAGCGCTTCATCGCCTGCCGGGCGCGGATCTCCGGCGACAAGCTGCGCAAGGGCCAGGTCGCGCAGAAGGACTGGCCGAAGGTGGTGCGGGCCTGCAACGAGCTGGAGGAAGCGCCGCTGTGGTTCGACGACTCCTCCGATCTCGGTCTGCTCGACCTACGGGCCAAGGCACGACGGCTGCACGCCCAGGTGCAGGAGCAGGGCGGGCTCGGCCTGGTGATCGTCGACTACCTGCAGCTGATGCGGAGCGACGACCCGCGCGCCAACCGGGTCGAGCAGGTCGGCCAGATGAGTCGCGGACTGAAGATCCTCGCCCGCGAGCTGGAGGTGCCGGTGCTGGCGATCTCCCAGCTCTCCCGCGCCCCCGAGCAGCGCCACCCGCCGAAGCCGATGCTCTCCGACCTCCGCGAGTCGGGATCCATCGAGCAGGACGCGGACCTGGTCGCCTTCCTCTACCGCGAGGACTACTACCGCGATCCCGAAGACGAGCCGGACGGGCTGGCCGACGTGATCATCGCCAAGCATAGGAACGGGCCGATCGGGGCGCCGAAACTGGTCTTCCTCGACCGCTTCCCGAAATTCGCCGACTACTCCGGCCACGAGCGCCCGGTGGAACAGCCGGCGGGCGAAGGGCCGCCGCTGGAGGAGGCCGCGGCGGGGCCTGAGTTCTGATGCCGGGCGCGCGCAGCGAACCGTTCGCCGAGCGAGCCTGCCCGCTTGGCGCCTGCGACGGCTCCGGCTGGATCCTCGGCCCCGAGGACGTGGCCCGCCCCTGCGAGTGCCGCGAGTCCCGGCTCAAGCGCGGCCGCAGCAAGGGGGTCGCCTCGGTGATCCCCCCGCGCTACCGCGGCGTCTCCTTCGAGCGGCCGCCGGTCAGCGAGATGGCGCGGGACCTCGCCACCAAGGCGGCGCTGAGCGAAGTGCGGGCCTTCGTCGACGAGCTCGACGAGCGGCTCGACGCCGGTCGCGGCCTGTGGATCTTCGGCGACACCGGGACCGGCAAGACCACCCTGGCGATGCTGATCTCCAAGGCGGCGCTCGAGAGCGGCCGCTCGGTGGCGATCTACTCGCTGCCGAAGCTGCTGGCGCGCATCCGCCGCACCTACGACTCCGAGCCCGGCGGCGACTCCTACCTCTCCTTCTTCGAGCGCCTGACCGCCGTCGACCTCCTCCATATCGACGACCTCGGCGCCGAGAAGCGCTCCGACTGGGTCCTCGAGCAGCTGTACGCGTTGATCAACGAGCGCTACGAGGCACAGCGGTCGGTGCTGATCACCACCAACCTGCCGCATGACGAGCTGGAGGAGCAAATAGGCAGTCGCACCGTCTCCCGCCTGAGCCAGATGTGCGATGAAGTGCCGCTGTTCGGAGCGGACCGGCGCTACGGCAAAGCCGCCTAGCCGCCGGCGCGTCAGAATTCCACTGTTATGCCGGGCATCGTCATAGTTGGCACTCAGTGGGGCGACGAGGGGAAGGGCAAGGTCGTCGACCTGCTCGCCGAGCGCGCGGAGCTGGTCGTGCGCTTCCAGGGCGGCAACAACGCCGGCCACACCATCGTCCGTGGCGATGAGGAGTTCAAGTTCCACCTGATCCCGTCCGGGATCCTCTATCCCGACACGCTCAGCGTGATCGGCAACGGCGTCGTCCTCGACCCCAGCGTCCTGCTCGGCGAGATCGACGGCCTGCGGCGGCGGGGGGTCGACGTCGGCAACCTGCGCATCTCCGCCAACGCCCACCTGATCATGCCCTACCACGTGCTGCTCGACACCGCCGGCGAGGTGATGCTGGGCAAGCTCTCGATCGGGACCACGCGGCGCGGCATCGGCCCCTGCTACGCCGACAAGGCACTGCGCCTCGGCATCCGCGTCCAGGACCTGCTCGACGAGAAGATCCTGCGCAAGAAGATCATGACGGCGCTGGAGCCCAAGCAGCAGGCGCTGCGCGAACTGTCGGTGCAGCGGCGCAAGCTGCGCAAGGAAGCGGGCGAGGGGACGCGCCAGGGCGGCGACCAGTCGGTCGCCGACGCTCCCGACCCGCGGCTCGACCTGCACGCGATGAGCGAGGAGTTCGCCGGCTACGGCCACCAGCTCGAGCCGCACATCGCCGACACCGCGCGCCTCTGCTGGGACGCGCTCGACGGCGGCCGCACCGTCCTCTTCGAGGGTGCCCAGGCGACCCTGCTCGACCTCGACCACGGCACCTATCCGTTCGTCACCTCGTCCAACCCGATCGCTGGCGCGGCCTGCGTCGGCGCCGGCGTCGGGCCGGCGGACATCGACGAGGTCTGGGGTGTCGCCAAGGCGTACGCGACGCGGGTCGGCGCCGGTCCCTTCCCCACCGAGCTGGAGGACGAGGTCGGCCGCCACCTGCTCGAACGTGGCCACGAGTACGGGACGACGACCGGCCGCGAACGCCGCTGCGGCTGGATGGACCTCGTCGCCCTGCGCTACGCGGTGCGGCTCAACCGGCTCAGCGCCCTGACGATCACCAAGCTCGACGTGCTCAGCGGGCTCGACCCGCTGCGGGTCGCGGTGCGCTACCGCTCGCGCGAGGGGGCGATCTTCGACCGCTTCCCCTACCACCAGTCGATCCTCCACTCGGCCGAGCCCGAATACGAGGAGCTGCCCGGCTTCGACGCCGACCTCAGCGCCTGCCGCAGCGAGGCCGACCTGCCACCCCAGGCACGCGCCTACCTCGACTTCATCGCCGACTTCGCCGGCGTCCCGATCCGGCTCGCCGGCGTCGGCCCTGGCCGGGATCAGGTCGTCTGGATCGGCGACGAGCCGAGCCTGCGGGCCGCCTAGTCTGCACAGACGAGCTGGTACACAGATCACTGTGTAAACAGCGGCGTTCGCGGGGTTTCTTGCCTCCTGCTCTAGAGTTTTGATGTGGCTTCCGGTAGACGCACTGCCAAAGTGGGCGAGCGGCTGCCAAGGGGTCGTCACGGGCTACCGCGGGAGGCGGTGACGGAATCCCAGCAGCGCCGCATCCTGCAGGCGATGATCGAGGTGGTTGCCGAGCGCGGCTACCCGGAGACCCGCGTCGTCGACGTGATAGGCGTCGCCGGAGTGTCGAGAAAGACGTTCTATGAGCTGTTCGCGAGCAAGGAGGACTGTTTCCTCGCCGCCTACGACCTGCTGCTCGGCAACCTCCTCGGCGATACCGCCAGGGGGTTCGAGTCGAAACCCGGGGCACCGTGGGCGGAGCGCGTCGCCGCCGGCCTCGGCGAGCTGCTCCGGCACCTCGCCGAGCACCCTGACGAGGCGCGCTTCGCGATCGTCGAGGTCCTCGCCGCGGGCCCGAAGGCGCTGGCCCGCCGCGACGCCGCTCTGCGCCAGTTCACGGGCTTCCTCGACGCGGGCCGGGCCGAGACCGCGGTCGAGCTACCGGGCATCACCTCGCTCTCGCTGGCCGGGGGGATCAACGAGCTCCTCTACAGCGAGATCCTGCACGGCGCCTCGTCGCGGCTGCCGAGCCGACTCCCCGATCTGATGTTCTGGATCACCCTGCCGTTCCTGGGGCCCGACGGCGCCGCCGAGGAGCGCGAGCGGACGCGACTCTCAATGCTCGAAGCCTAGAGCCCGCCTTGTTAAGGCGCTCTTTTCGTGTATGCGAGGGTTTACCTGAAGGTAGAGGCTGGTAGTTTCTGCTGCCGCAGGGTAGACAGAGGCTTGATCTAAGGCCGCAGCTCGGGACGGGCAGGCCAAAAGGAGAGAAAACGAGACATGCGTAGAAATCTGCTTGTGGCACTCGCCTTGAGCGCGGCCCTGGCCGTCGGGGTGGCTGCGCTGGCCAGCGCGGCGACTATCACGGTCCGAGCCGGCAACCTGATCACGACCTTCAGCGGCAGCGCCTCGCCGAGCAAACTTCCGCGGAGCAAGTACGTGCCGGCGTCGACCAATATCGCTGGCACGATCAAAACCAGCGACGGTACGCACCCGTCGGCGCTGCGCGAAGTCGTCGTCGACATCGACAAGGACGTGAAGATCAACGTCAAAGGCCTGCCCTCCTGCAAAGCGGGCGAGCTCGAGGCGCGCGACACCAAAGCGGCTCTCAAAGTCTGCGGCGACTCCGAAATCGGCAGCGGTATCGCTCATGTCGAGATTGCCTTCCCGGAACAGCGGCCGATCCTCGTCACCAGCCCGCTGACCGTCTTCAACGGCGGTGAAAAGGGCGGCAAGGTAAAGCTGCTGATCCACGTCTTCATCACGGTGCCCGTCCCGGCGGCCATCGTCACCGACGTGACGATCACGCGGAAAGGCAGCGGCATCCACTCGGTCGCGAAAATCCCGGTTGCCGCCGGCGGCAGCGGCTCGGCGGTCGACTTCAAATTCAAAGTCGGGCGAACCTACAACTACAAAGGCAAGAAAGTGGGCTACGGCGAAGCCAGATGCCCCGACGGCAAATTCAAAGTCAACGTGCCGAAAATCCTCTTCAAAAACGAAGCCAGGATTCCGGGCGTCGCGCCGACGACCACCCTCAAAGGTGGCCTCTTCGTGCCCTGCACGCCGAAAGGCTAAGCAGCCCGCTCGTTACAAGCGACAAGCAGAAAAGAGGCGGCCTTCGGGCCGCCTCTTTTTTGGGCAGCGGCTGTGGCGCCTGGTCGAAAGGAAGGGAAGGGGTGGCCGCGCCCCGCCCAGATAAGCGCACGATTGAGACGGATTTGGACGCCCCGCCCATTGGATTGCATTGTTGGCAGCTTGCTCCGCTACCGTGTCGCCATGGCATCTCGCGACCTGATCGATAAAGCTGGGACAGCGCTGGTAGAGGCCGCCGGGGCCGGGGCCACGGTGATCTTGTTTGGCTCTTACGCACGCGGTGAGGAGAAGTCCGACAGCGACTTCGATTTCCTGGTAATCGAGCCGAAGGTGGAGGATCACTTTCGCGAGTCGGTGAGACTCGCGAAGCTCGTCGGCGAGCTTGGTGTACCCGCAGACGTGGTGGTCGCCAGCGAAGACCACGTGCGCGAATGGGGGGCTCCCGGGCACGATGATCCACGATGCCCTGTCCGAGGGGAAAGTCGTTGGCGACAGAGCCGCGTGGCGGCGGGCGTAAATCCAAGGCCGTTGTCGGGTCCCCGATAACTCAGCTGAATAGAGCGGTCACTGGTCTTCTAGAGATACTGTGGGGGTATGCTGTGCCGCAGAACGGTCTTTGCGGCCACAGGAGAGGTGGAGAATGCGTAAGAACGTCGCTGCAGTACTCGCTCTGAGCGCAGTATTGGCAATCGGCGCCACGGCGCTGGCCAAGGCGCCGAGCACGCGGATCCACGTGGGCAACCTCATCCTCACCTTCGGTGGCGATGTCTCGCCGAAGGCGATGCCGAGGAACGATTACGTGCCGGTGACGACGAGCATCTTCGGCAAGATCAAAACCGACGACGGCACCCATCCCTCCGCGTTACGCGAAGCGGTCGTCGACATCGACAAGGACGTGAAGATCAACGCAAGGGGCCTACCTTCCTGTAGGGCCGGCCAGCTCGAGGCGCAACCGACCCCTGCCGCGAAGAAAATCTGCGGCAAGACGATCCTCGGCAGCGGCAACGCCCACGTCGAGATCGAATTCCCCGAACAACCGCCGATCACGATCGCCAGCCCGTTGACCGTCTTCAACGGCGGCGAAAGGGGCGGCAAGGTCACGCTCCTGATTCACGTCTTCATCACCGTGCCCGTTCCCGCCGCCATCGTCACCCAGGTGACGATCCAGCGGAAGGGCAGCGGGGTCCACTCGATCGCGAGGGTGCCGGTGATCGCGGGCGGCAGCGGCTCGACGCTCGACTTCAAATTCAAGCTCGGACGGACCTACACCGACAAAGGCAAAAAGGTCGGCTACTTCGAAGCCAGATGCCCGGACGGAAAGTTCAGGGCGACCGCCCGGAAGACGATCTTCAAAAACGAAGCCAAGGTTCCCGGTGTGGTCCCCACGACGACCCTTGCGGGGAGCCTCTTCGTGCCCTGTGCGCCGAAAGGCTGAACGGGCAGGCCCTTCGGCACTGGGTTCCTGAACAGCGGCGCCCTAGAGCAACAGGCTCACGCTTGTAAGCGCGCGTAACGAACTGCTACCGGGCCCAGAAGGCGCTTGGGTGGCTACCCGCCCTGTTCGAAGGTGTGCTGGTAGATCGTCGGCGGGCCGCTGCCGTAGATCGGCTCGAAGGGCGCCTGGGGGCTGCAACCGGGGGCGGGAATCGTGGCCGAGCTTTCCTGGTCGGCGAAGGCGAAGTGCTTGAGGAGACCGAAGAAGTCCGTCGCTTTTTTGAGGTCGCCTTCGGTGCGATCCGTGAAGACGGCTTCGTTGGGCGTGTTCGGGTCGAGCGTGGCCGTAATCCCCGAACTGCACTGACGGGTATCGAAGTTAAGGAGGCCACTACGGAGGCTCTTGGATGCGCCCGGCTGCGCATAGGCGCTATTGCGGTTGGTGGTTAGGCGATTGGGGAAGCTCGCTAGCGATTCGGGGCCGAATGGACCCATCGCTCGCAGGTAATGGACATTGATACCGGCTGCGTTGCTGGGCAGCCGGGCGTTGGTCGCCGCCGCGACGTTGGCCATCGCCGCCGCGAGCTCCCGTTTGTAGAGGCTGAGACCGGTGAGGATCGGGTTCAGGTTGCGGGCGAAGGGGTCGATAGCCCGCAGCAGAACCGGGAAATCGTCGCGGAGGAATTTGCGCAGGGCCGGCAACGCGGTATCGGAGCGCTCGATCACCGGGCCGAAGCCTTCGAAGAACCCCTTCGCCTGGGGGGCGAATTTCGCGAGGGAGATGAAGGTCGGCGAGAGCTCTTTCGCCGCGGGCAGCAGCTGCCGCATCAGCGGATCGGTGTTGAGCGCGAACTCTTTCAGCCGGTCGAAGGTCAGCCTGGACTCGTCGAGGAAGGTGGGGAAGGCGCGGAACAGCGCTTCGATGTCGCGGTCGCGGGCCGCGGTCGTCTGGAAGACGGCGTTCGAGTTGCGGATCAGCTCGGCGACCTGACCTTCGCGGCCGCGCAGGGCCTGGAGGGTGACGGCGCCGTTGCTGAAGAGCTGGCGGATCGCGAGACGCTGCGTGTCGAGGACGCGGAAGAGCTTGTCGAATTCGGAGAAGAAGGGGTCGAGCTCGGCGAAGGCGGTGGAGAGAGCCTGGCCGTTGCCCTCGATCGCGATCGCGGCCTGCTGCTGCCATTCCTGGAAGGCGGCGCGGGTGCGGGCGTCGAAGGTGCGGAAGATCTCGTCGAGCTGGACCGATTCGGCGATGTTGGCGGCGGGGAGCGTCGCCCCGTCGGGCAGCTTCGGTGCGTCGGCATCGCCCGGAGTCAGCTCGACGTAGGTCTCGCCCAGCAGCGTCTTCGTGCGCAGGACCGCTCGCGAGCCGCGCGCGATCGGACCGTACTTGTCGTCGAGGTAGATCGTCGCCAGGGCGTCTTCGCCGTTCGGCGCCAGCTCGATGTCCTGCACTTTGCCGACCGAGACGCCGGAGATCCGCACGTCGGACTGCTGGGCGAGCTGGGTCGCCTCGCGGAAGGGGATCTTGAGCTCGTAGGGCTTCGCCTTGAACGGGGTGGGACCGCCGAAGGTGATCCAGAGGAAGAGCAGGATCCCGAAGCACGACAGCGCGAAGCCGACGATTACGAGGAGCTGTCCGGTGCTGGGGGCTTGCTTGCTCATTCGGCTTTAGGTCCGCAGCCTGGAACCCCTGCCCGACCGGCTACCGGGTCGGGGGGAACCAATGGAAGTTCGGGCGGCAGGGGGACTCTCGCCGACCGAATCAACGTTCGAAGATAGGGGTACAAGGGCATCGCTTGTTCGGCGAGCACAGAGGTATTGCAAGAAGCGAGCAAAAGGGTCCGCTGGATCGGACCACCGGCGTCGACGAGGTTGAAATTGGCGTTGCCGTTGTGGTTGAGCCAGGGCAGGTAGAAGAGGTAGCTCTCGCGCGAATCCTTCGGCTTGAAGGCAAACAGGTTGAGGAGGGTGTTGAGGCCGCCGAGCGCGTTGCCGAAGCCGGTCACCGATTTGTCGAAGTCGGCCGAACCCTGCTTGAGATGCGTCACGACGGGACGGACCTGGCGGGTGAAGGGGCGGATCTGGTCGCGGATAGGGGCCAGCGTCTGACTGAAGAAACGCTCCTGGGCGTCGAGCGCCGGCCCCAGCGCCTGGGCCTGCGGGATCAGGCTGAGAAGGGCCGGGCGGGCGGCGGCGGTGAATCGGTTGGAGCTGGCGAGGCCGCTCTGGAGGGCGGCGAGCGTTGCCGGGAACTCGACCAGGGTTTCCTGGATGCCCTGCTGCTGGTTGGCGAAGTTGCCGAGCACGTCTTTGGAGGAGGTGACGAAGCGTTCGAGCTGGGCGTCGCGGCGCGCCAGCTCGGCGGTCAGCAGGCCGAAGTCGTGGATCACGTTCGCCAGCGCCCGGCGCCGCGCCGCGACGGCGCGGTTGAGGTCGGCGACGGTGTGGACGAACGGGCCGAAGCGGCGGAAGGCGCCGGAGAGCTTTCGGGGTTGGCTGCCGAGCCCCTGAGCGCCGCCGCTGACCAGGAGCTGGATGTAGCGGCGGGTGTCTTCGTCGAAGGTCGAGAGGAAGGCTTCGAAGTTGACCGAGGGTTCGGTGCGGGAGAGGGAGAAGCTGTGCCCGTCCTCGACATGCCCGCGGGCCTTGCCGGGATCGACCTCGACCACCATGTCGTTGAGGTTCGTTTTCGGCCGCAGCAGCAGCGTCGCGTCGGGGTGGATCAGCTCCAGGTACTCCGGCTGAATGTCCAGGCCGACGACCGCATGGCCTTCCTCGACGTCGACCGAGGAGATTTTGCCGACCCGGACGCCGGCGATCACAACCGCCTGACCCTGGCCCGGCGTGACCGCCTGGGCGCTGGTGAACTCGGCCGTCAGGTGGGCGAAGTCTTCGCCGACGAAGGGCGCCCAGGAGGGCAGTGCCGCTTTCTGCTGGGTGAAGATCCAGAGCGTCATCGCGATCGCCAGCAGGGAGAGGACCGCGATCGCGATCGTGTCTTTGCCGCGGCCACGGGTCTGCCGGCCCAGCGCGGCCCGGAAGTGCGCCCAGCGGCTCACCTGTCGGCCCTGGTCGCTCATGGGCTCACCGGCGTCAGGCTTGGCGGGCCGACCTGGCCCAGCCGGCCGTTGAGGTTGGGGACGGGCTGGGTGTGGCAGCGGACGTCCGGCTTCTTCGGCGGCCGCCCGCCGAGTTGGGGCTGAACGCCGGTCGGCGCCGTGATCGTGTACGCCCAATCGGCTTTGTCGGTCGTGAGATTGCCGAGCTCGTTGGACCCAGTGACGAGCTGGGGACCACCGCCTACCTGCGAGCGCGCGTAATAACCGTTGCCGTCGAAGTTCTGGCCCCAGCCCGAGAGGTCGGCGAGGAAGTAGAAGAACTCGCGGTAGCTGGGGCCGCCGGTGCTGAACTGGTCGTTGATCGTCTGATTGCCGGTCGGGACGAAGACTTTGGTCGTGCAGAGGCTGATCCGGTTGATCTGGGGGATCGTGTTCGCCTTGCCGGCCTGGGTCGCGCCGGCCAGACCCGGGGTCGCTTCACGCAGTAGCCTCGCGATCCCGCCCAGCTCTTTGCCGGATAGGAGCGGGCGCGCCTGCTGCAACCAGGGCCTGCCGGCGGCGATCCAGCCCGGCAGCTCTTCGACCGCCGGGCGCATCTCGATCGCCCAGGCACGCAGCGGCGGCAGGGCGCGGTTGAGGCTGACGAGCGAGCGCCGGGCCGTGCGCAGCGTCGGCGCGAAGCGCCCGACCGTCGTCGCCAGGTTCCGCGATTGCGCGGCGAGGGCGCCGGTGAAGACGTCGAAGTTGACGATCAGCCCTTCCAGGTCCTGCTCGCGGTTGGCCAGGGCGCCGAAGACGCGGCCGGAGGCGGCGATCAGGCGGGCGAGATCACCGGGGTCGGTGCCGAGCAGGGCATTCGTCACCTGGGCGCTGTAGCGGCCGGCCGAGCCACCGTAGAGGAAGGCGTCGCTGATCCCCTCGGCGCCGCTTCGCCCTTGAACCTCGGCTGGGAAGCCCTCGTCTTCGGCCGCGCTCGGTTTCCGCGTCAGGGCGTCGCCGAAGCCTTCCAGCAGGCGACTGAGGTCGGCCCGCACCGGGGACTGCAGCGCGGTGAGGATCTCGTCGAGCTGGACGGTGATCGAGGTGCGGCTGACGGGAATCGTGTCGCCGCTGTCCATCTCGTCGGCACTGGGGCTGCCCGGGTCGAGGTCGATGAAGAAGTTGCCCTCGAGGAAGATCCGAGGCCTGATCTGGGCATAGGCGTCGGCGTGGATCGGCCTTCCCTTGCTTTCGACCGTGAAGGTGACGGTCGACGTCTCGCCGTCGCTGCTGGTCTCGATCACTTTGCCGACGTCGACACCGGCGATCCGCACCGGCGAGTTGACCGAGATGTTGGCGGAGTTGGCGAAGGTCGCCTTCAGCTCGTACCCAAAGCCGGTGAAGGGGACGTGTTTGGTGAAGGCCAAATAGGGACCGAGGGTGAAGATGAGGATGAAGACAACCGCGATCATCGCGTTGCTGGGGCGCCAGCGGAAGCGGCCACCCTCCGAGGCCTGTCTGACGTCGCGCTCCGGCAGGCGTCCCATCAGCCTTCCCCTTCTTTGCTCAGCTGTCCCGCGGTAACCGTTCCCTGGTTTCCGGGAACGTTGCCGGTCACGGTCTTACCAACGAGATAGGGCTCATTTCCGGCCTCACACTCATCGACTTGGCCGGGAGAGGCGGTGTTCGGATAGGGGTTGGAGTGGAGGTGGTTTTTTTTGTTCGGTCCGTTTGCCGGTGCCGAAGAAGGAAGCGCCTCAGCGTTCGGTCCGTCCGGGGCATCGAAGCCAAGGACGGCGAGCCAGTTGCCCGTTCCGTTGCCCTCGCTGGCGACGCTGGCGAAGTTCTGAAACGCGAGGCTGAGGTAGTTGCAGACAGTCTGTGCCGGAGCAATGAAACGGATCCCCGGCTCGAGCACTTTGTTGGTCTCGGTCAGCAGTTCGAGCCCGTTGAAGACCCCGGGCTCATTTTGAAAGTCGAGCAGCGCTTCGGCGGTGGGGTTGAGCTGAGCGTTGAAGGCGGGCGAAGCGTTGAGGACCGGGATGCCGGCCCGCAGCGCGGAGTTGATCGTCGGCGAGGTCGCGGCGAGGGCGCGGGCGCCCGGCTGCAGAGCGGTGAAGACGCGCTCGGAGCTGCGCAGGAAGGGCCGTATGGCCGGCAGGTCTTCGACTGCGGCATCGAGGAGCGGCGGGCTCTTGACGATCGCTTCCTGGATGAACGGGCGCGAGACGCGGGCGAAAGCGGCGAAGGTGCGGTCGAGCGCGACGAACATGCTGGCCTGGGTCTCGGCGACCGGGACGACGGTCGAGGCGAGGTCCTCCAGTGCCCGCCAGAAGCCGCCGAAGTTGGTGCCGGGGGCGACCAGGTTGCGCAGGGTCGGCTGCCCGTTTTCCGCGAGGCGGCGCAGGGCGCCGAAGGCGTTGTTCAGCTGCGGGCCGCGACCGGCGAGGGCGTTGCCGAAGCCGCTGAGATTGCGTTGGATCGCGTTGCGGGTCGGCTCGTCGAACATGTTGAAGAACTGGTCGATGTCGACCGGTTCGGGCCGCGCCGCGGCGAGCGGGATCGTGTCGCCGGCCTCGAAGCCCTCGGAGGAGTCGCCGGTGACGATCTGCAGGTACTTGAGGCCGAGCGGCGATTTCGGGCGGATGATCATGGTCGAGTCGACCGGAACGGGTTCGGCGCTCTTGTCGAGACGGAGGTCGAGCTCGGCCGCGACCTGGCCGTTCTTGAGCTGCACCGGCGTCACACCCCTGACCACCCCGACGCGGGCGCCGCCGATCCGCACCTCGTTGCCTTTGACGATCGCGTTGGCGTTGGGGACGCGGGCGGTGAGGTTGTAGGTGGAGACGAAGGGAAGCCCGTTGTTGGCGTTGTAGGCGAGGAAGACGGCGACGATCACGACCAGCACGGTGACCGCGCCGACGATCGCCGGGCTGCTCGCGACTCCCTGTATGCCTCTGCGACTTTTCATGGGCCGAGGAGGTAGTCGAGGAGGGCGCGCTGCGGGCGGGAACGAAGTGCCTCGACGCCGAGTCCTTTGCCTTCGCCGAGCTCTTCGCCTTCGCCGAGCTCCGGGACGAGCGGAAGTCCAGGAGCGGGAGATGGGCTCGCTTCGTCACCGAGAGAGTCCGGCGCTGCGATCGCACCGGACTCAGCCGCTTCCCCCCCCCTTTCGATGAGTTCTTCTTGGAATCGTCGGTATAGCGCAACTGGATCGAAGGGCAGGGAAGAGGTCGACGCGCCGCTGCCCGTGAATTTTGCGGCGCAACCGCCACTCTGAGGAGCGGTTACGTACTGGACGCAGTTCTGAATCGTGATCAGCGCCCGGGCAAAGTGGCCGTACCGATCGAATTCATTGGTAGCCGCGGTCGTGTTGTAAATCAGGTCGACCAGTCCCTCCCAACCTTTGGTCTTGGTCGTGCTGACGAGGAACCTGGCCAGTTCGGTGGTCGGCACGGCCCCGCTCTTCGCCAGGTTGCGGATCTTGCGCACGACCGGGTCGGCGGCGCGGATCGTCGGTCCGGCTTCCTCGCCGGCGGCACCGAGCGATTTCAGCGCCACCGTCGAGGCCGCCGAGAACGGCGCCAACGCCCGCGTCGCTTCGGTGAAGGCGGGCGTCGCCCGGTCGAGGTCGTCGAAGACCGGCGCGGCGGCGTCGGAGAAGCCCTGCAGGCCGCGCATCGTCTGCCGCAGCTCGCGCAGGAACTGGGGCAGCTTGCGGAAGTTCGCTTCCAGCGCCTCTCCCTCTTCGGCACTCGCTTCGGCGGTGGCGCCGGCGTTGGAGAGGAAGCCGGCGACGCTGGAACGCTCGCGCGAGAGAGCGGCGAGGATCTGCTCGGAGTCGGCGTTGAGCTGGGCCAGGCGCTGGCGCTGCTGGGAGAGGATCCCGAGCAGGCGGGTGGTGTCGCGCAGAAGCGGGTTGGCGCGTTTGACCGCCTCCTCGATGTCCTCGCCGCGAGCGGCGAGGCCGACGCCGAGTTCGTTGAGGATGAGGCGGAAGCGCTGCACGTATGGCAACCGGTTGATGTTGTTGATCAGGTCCGGGTCGACGGTGGAGCTGTTGCTCTCCAGCGGCAGCAGCAGCTGGCCGGCGCCGGGCTGGCCGTCTGGGATCTCCCGCAGCGGCGGCGCCGGCCGCGAGCCCGGCGCCCGTGGCAGGGTCGGGCGGCAGTCGATGAACTTCTCGCCGATCAGCGACTGGGGGCGGATTTCGCAGCTGGCGTCGCGGCGGAAGTCCTGGAAGCCCGGGTCTTCGATCTTCATCACCAGCACCGCCTTGCCGGGGATGGCCCGCGGCCGGCCGTCCTCGTAGCTGGAGATCTCGCCCGGCCTGGTCACGTCGACCGACTCGATCTCACCGACGGTGGCGCCCGCCACCCGCACTTCCTCGCCGGAGACGAGGAAGGAGCTGTTGTCGAAGATGGCGCGGACCAGGTAGGCGTCGTCGCCGTCTTCGCCGCTCGCGATCAGGACGATCGCCACCACGGCCACAACCGCCACGATTGCCAGGATCGCTTTCCTCATGGGCCCGGTGGCGCGTCGGCCGGGTCGCATTCGGACGGGGGGCTCACGTCGGCGCCCGCGAAGGGCGGCTCGGTGAAGGGGCTGGAGCCGTCGGCCGCGGGCTGCGTGCCGCCGCCGGGGCAGGGTCGACGCACGCCTGCCGAGGGACCGAAGAAGTCGTACTGCTGGCTCGGCGGGATCGGTTCGAGCTCGCCGCTGCCGTTGCGGCTGAACAGGTTGGCGACGACCTGGGCGCGGGCGTAGTGGCCGTTGCCGTCGTAGTTGGCGGTCAGCTGCCCGAGCTTGCCGAAGCCGTTGAAGATGTCCGGCGTGTAGGCGCGGGCGAAGCGCAGATTCGGCAGGAAGGCGGCGATCGCGTCTTCGGCGTGCGGGAACGCTTTGGCGGCGCGCTCCTGCACCACAGGCAGCGAGGCGAACGCTTCACCGGCGTCGTTGGCGAAGCCCGGCCGCCGCACCGTCAGGCGGAGGTCGCGGAGGACGCGCTCAAAGCTGCCTAGGAAGGGCTGCAGTTCACGCAGGAACGGCGCCAGGTCCTTGGTCGCCGGCTTGGAGGCTTCGACCAGCGGGTCGAGGTCGTCGAGAGCGGCACGAAGGTTGACGAAGGTGGTGTTGCTCTGGCGGAACACCGGCGGCAGCAGCTCCAGGGTGTCGCTGAAGGCTTCGTTCTGGCTGGCGATCGCGCCGAACGCGGTGCTGGCGTTGGAGAAGGCGCTGGAGAGGTTCTCGCCACGCTGGGCTACCGCCGTCACCAGCTTGCTGGAGCTGACGATGAAGCGCTCGAAGAGTCGCTGGTCGGCGTTCAGTTCCCCGACGAAGGCGCCGGTGCGGTCGAGGGCCGGGCCGAAGTACTTGAAGGCCTGGTTGGCGTCCTCGCCGCGGCCGGCGTAGGAGGTGGCGGTGCCGCGGATGAAGTCACCGAGGCCGCGCCGCACCGAGCGGGGAAAGGTGTTGAGGAACTGGTCGAGGTCGACGGCCGTGGTCGTCGAGTCGAGGCCGAGGACGGCGTCGTCGTCCAGCGCCGGGTTGCTGTTCGGGCCCGGGCTGATCGAGATGTAGTGGTTGGCGACGCCGGCCAGGGAGGTGGCGCGGATCGCCGCCGTCGACCCCTCGTGCAGTTCCTGTTCGACGCTGACCTCGACCTTGGCGAGGTTGTCCTCGGTCAGCTCGATGCTCTCGACCGAGCCGACCGGCTGGCCGCCGATCAGGACCTGGTTGTCGGGGACGAGCTGGGCGGCGTTCTGGAAGACGAGGCTGTAGCGGTGACCGTTGCCGCCAAGGAGGACGATCGCGAGGGCGATCACGACGATCGCAAGGGCCGCGATCGCGGCGATCCGGGCAGGGGTGACCCCCCGGCCAGAGGACGGGCTTTTCTCCTCGCCTAACGGTTTCGCAGCCACGTGTCGTCGCTTGCGGTCCCCCCGCCTCCAATCCAGAGGAACTGCGGGAAGAATCGTATCCGAGCGGTCAGCGGGCAGGCTTCAGCCGTCGCCCCGCTTAACTGGAAGTCAACGCGCTAATCATCGGTTGCGGGTCAGACGTTGAGCCGGGGGAGCGCCCGCTCCAGCGGGCGCGGCAGCCACCAGACGCGCTCGCCGATCAGCAGCATCAGCGCTGGCAGCAGGACGATGCGGACGACGGTGGCGTCGAGCAGCACGGCGACGGTCAGGCCAACCCCGAGCTGGCTGATGGTCGCGATCGAGGCGCCGGCGAAGGCGATGAAGACGGCCATCATGATCGCCGCGGCGCCGGTGATCACCCGGGCCGTCTTCGCCAGCCCGAACTCGATCGCGTCGGCATGCCCGTGGCCGGCGTCGTAGCGCTCTCGCATCCGCACCAGCAGGAAGACCGCGTAGTCGATCGAGAGACCGAAGACGACGCCGAAGATCGCCGTCGCCCCGACCGCGTCGATGTATTCGCGTCCGCCCAGCGGCCAGCTCTCGGGCAGGCTGGAGAGCAGGGTGAGGACGCCGAAGGCGACGGCGACGGTCGCCAGGTTGAGGCCGACCGCGATCGCCGCCAGCGGCAGCGCCCGCAGGACCCAGACGAGGACGAGGAAGGTGACGAGCGTGATCGCCGCGACGACGATCGGGATGCGGGCCCTGGTGACGCTGCTGTAGTCGTTGAGCTGCGCGGCGCCACCGGCCACGCCGGTGGAGAGGTCGGCTTCGCGGGCGAGGTCCGCGGCCTCCTCCTCGAGCCGATCGTGGAGCGCGATCGACCCCGCCGTGTTGAAGGTGTAGCGCGAGATCACGAGCACGGTTGCCGCCTGACCACTGTCCAGGTCGACGGCGGCTGCCGCCCGTTCGCGCAACGCCGGGCGGGCGCCGTCCAAGGCGGCGAGGACGTAGAAGCCGGAGTCGAAGAAGCCAGGGATCGCTCGCTGCAGGCGCCCCGACTGGCGGTCCAGCCGCTTATCGCCGGCGATCACCTGGACCGAAGCGCGCCGCAGACCCGACTGCAGCGGATAGGAGCGGCTGAAGCCGGCCGCCAGGTTTTCCTCGAGGGCCGAGACACCGTCTCCCAGACGCGCGATGCCGCCGGCGAGAGCGTTGATCACCACACCGAAGCGGTTGAGGCCGTCGTCGAGCGTAGATGCCGTCTCAACGAGCCGCTCGGCGCCCCCAGCCAGTCTGCGACCGCCCCCCTCGAGGCGTCGCAGGCCGTCGGCGAGTTTGAAGGTTCCGGCCTGCAACCGCTTCAGGATGTGCAGTCCCGAGACCAGCCAGGCCGTCACCTGCTCCGCTTCCTCGGCGTCTTCGAGCAGGCGGTCCTGCAGCGCCGTGAGCTCCGTGGGCAGACCCGCGTATTCGGGCGCATAGGGCTGCCCGCTGATCGGGTCGGTGCCGCTGACCGCCGCCAACGCCCGCCGAACCGCCTCGAAGGCGGCCGCGTAGTTGGGGTCGGTCTTACCGACCGTCATCCCCTCGAGCTGCTGCAGCGCGCTCGTCAGCTGCTCGTTGGCGACCTGGGCCGGCGCCACCAGTTGCGGCAGCTTCTGGTGCGCGTCCCGATTGAGCGACCTCTGCAGGCGACGCGAGCGGGAGAGCGCATTGCGACGCAGGTTTGGTCCCAGGCTCTGGACGGCGAATTTCAGCTGCAGGCCGGCAAGGGCCGCGCGGTGCTGGGCGGCGGCAAGTTGGCGCGTACCCTCGGCGAACCTATCCAGTGCGACAACCGCGCTTTCGCTGCCGGCGGTAGCGGTAGCAAGCGCCGTCGCGATCGCGGTGGCGCCCTCCTCTGCCCGGTCGGTGCCCTGGGAGATCAGCCCGGCGCCGTAGGTCGCTTTCGAGAGCCCCTCGCGCAGCTGCCTCACCCCGAGGGCGGCGCGGCGCAGGTTGCGACCGAGCTGGCCGAGCTGGGCCAGCGGGCCACCCGGCCCGCTGGCGCCGACCAGTCGCCTGCCGGTCAGGCGCAGCGGCTCGACCGCCTCGGCGACCTGGGCCGGGCCGATCACCGCCTTCACCCCCGGCAGCTCCGCGACCCGCCGCTGCCAGCGGCTGAGGGCGTTGAGCCGGCCCGGGTCGGCGATCGATCCTTCGTCGACGGTGGCGACGATCAGGAAGGGGGCGTCGTAACCGGGGCCGATCGCACTGGAGATCAGCTCGAAATCCTGCCGAACCGGGTCGTCATGGGCGAGCTGGGACTGGCTGGGGGGACCGGTCTTCAGGGCGAGCGCGGGGGCCGCCAGCACCAGCACGATCGCGCCTATCAGCGCGGCGACGAGGACCGGCCGCCGCAGCGCCGCTCCGACCATCGCCATCAGGCGCGAGTCGGCTTCGGAAGGCGCCGGGCCGATCCGCCAGCGGTCGATGTTCGGCCCAAGCAGGACGAGCACCGCCGGCCCGGCCACGGTCGCGACGAGGACGCTGAGGGCAACGACCAGCGCCAGCGTCGCCGCCAGCGAGCCGAGCAGCGAACCCGGCACGATGAAGAAGGCAACCAGCATCGAGAGCATCAGGGTGCTGCCGGCGAAGACGGTCGTCCGGCCGGCGGTTCGCCGCGTCGCCCGGGCGGCGTCGAGCACCTCAGCCCCGCCCGCCAGCTCCTCGCGGAAGCGGGAGACGATCAAGAGCGCGTAGTCGACCCCGAGCGCGAGCCCCATCATCGTGCAGACGACGAGGGCGAAGGCGTCGATGGCGAACGAGTCGGCGATGAGCGAGAGCAGGCCGCGCGAGGCGAGGACGGTGACGGCGCCGAAGGCGAGCGGCACCAGGGCGGCGATGGGCGAGCGGAAGACGAGCAGGAGGACGACGAGGAGGATCGGCAACGCGATCAGCTCGCCCCGCTCGGTGGCGGCGATCGATTCGTCCTGGATCGCCCGCGAGAGGGTGGCGAACCCGGTTTGGGTCGCGTCGACCGGAGGCCGCACCTCTTCGGCCAGGATCTCGTTCAGTTCGGGGACGATCTCGTTGACCGCCTCGCGGATGCCGACGTGGAAGTCGACCAGGATCAGGGCCCGACGCGGGTCCGGCCGCAGGCGCCGGACCGCGCCTCGGTCCCAGGGGGAGAGCGTCGTCACCTCCGGGTTCTTGCGCAGGGCCCGGATCAGCTCCGGGCCCTGGCGATCGATCGCCGGCGCCGGGCCGCGCAGCAGGATCACGAACGGCGCGCTTTCGCCGAAGTGCTCGCGCAGCATCTGGTTGGCGCGCTCCGAGGAGGTGCCGGGGATGCGCAGCGAGCTGGGACTGAGCTTCCCCTCCAGTCCGATCCCGATGACGCCGAGGACGACCAGGAGGAGGGCGACGACGGCGAGGACGGCGCGGGGATGGCCCAGCAGCAGCGGAGGGTGGGCTGCAGCCTCCCCTGACGCCGGGCGGCGCCGTCCCCTGCTCCTCCTCAAAGGCACACGTGGTAGTTTGGCGGTCCGTAGCTTCGAAGGGGGGGACGTATGCGGAAGGCTCTGTTAAGGACGCTGACTGCGACCGCGGTCATTGCATTGCTCCTCGGGGGGGCGGCGCAAGCGATCGAGCTCCGCGTCGGCAAGATCATCATCACAGCCGATGGCGGCTTCAAACCGACGACGCTGCCGAAGCACAAGAACGCGCCGATCAAACTCTACGGCTACGCGAAGTTTGAGACGATCGACGGCTCGCGACCTTCACCGCTGCGCAGGTTGCTGCTGGAATTCGACAAGCACGGCGCGGTCGAGACCGACGGGCTGCAGAAATGCACGCAGGCGAAGCTGATCGCCACCACCGCGGCGCGGGCGCGCAGGCAGTGCCCGGATGCGATCATCGGCACCGGCTTCGGCACCGCCCTGGTCGAGCTGCCCGAACAGCGCGGGATCAAGGCGTCCTCGCCGCTGACGTTGTTCAACGCCGTCGAGCGACACGGCAACCCGACCCTGCTCGGGCACGCTCACCTCGACTACCCGGCGCCGACCACCTACGTGATCGAGATCGAGATCGAAGAAATCAACAAGGGTCGCTACGGCTTCAGGACCGTCGCCGACTTCCCGCGGATCGTCAACGACTACGGCTCGCCGCTGTACGGGCGGCTGAAGATCGGCCGCGAATGGATCTACAAAGGCAGGCGGCTGAGCTTCGCCAACGCCCACTGCCCGGACGGGCGGCTGCAGGCGCGCGGCGAATTCAGCTTCAAGGACGGCAGCTCGGTCAAAGGCACGACCTTCAAACGGTGCAAAGCCAGGGGATAGGCCGCCCGCGATGAAAGGGCGCTACCTTCGACATGTGACCGGTGTTGATGGAGCGATGAGACGGGTGGGGCTGCTGAGGCTCGTGACGCTGGTTGGCGCTTGCGCCGCGCTGGCCGCGGCGGCGGCGCCGGCCAACGCCGCCCGGATCTCAGTGGGGAAGCTGATCCTGCGGGCGGACGGGGGGTTCGAGCCGCGCCAGCTGCCGCGGCGCACCTACGTCCCGATTCGCTTCGAGGGCCACGGCAACATCGAAATGCGGGACGGCTCGGTGCCACCGGCGCTGCAGCGGGTCCGGCTCGATTTCGACCGCGACGGCAAGCTGACGACCACGGGTCTGCCGACCTGCCAGGCCAGCCAGATCGAGGGAACGACGACGAAGCAGGCGCGCAGCCGCTGCGGCGACGCCCAGGTCGGAAGCGGCAAGGTCGGGGCGACCGCCGCCCTGCCGTTCCTCGGCCGCGTCAACGTGCGCGCCCCGCTGACCCTCTTCAACGGACCGAAGCAGGGCCACACCTGGACCGTGCTCGCGCACGCCCAGACGGACCTGCTGCTGCCGGAAACCTACGTCGTCACGATCCCGGTCGAACCGCGCCGTGGCGCCTACGCCTATCGCTCTACCTTCGACATACCGCCGATCCTCGGCGGGCTCGCCTCGCTGACCCACCTCAGCGGCAAGGTCGGCCGCATCTATACCGCCGGCGGTCGCGAGCACAGCTTCATCTCCGCCCGCTGCTCGGACGGCATCCTGCAGACGCAGGGCTTCGCCTCCTTCGCCGACGGGACGGTAATGAGCGGCAGCCTCTTCAAGCCCTGCAGCGTCCAGCGGTAGGCGACCCCGCCTTCCTATACTTGCCCGCCCCGGGCCGTTAGCTCAACCGGTAGAGCAGGAGACTCTTAATCTCAAGGTTGAAGGTTCGAGTCCTTCACGGCCCATGGATTCGCTGACGGTGTTGGCGCTCCATCCTCTCCAGGCCCCGGTCGAGCGCGGCGATGGTCGTCGCGCCGGCGGGCACTGGAACGGCTCGGAAGGTGGAGACCGGCAGCTCCAGGCGGAAGGCGGCCCGCCGATCGCGGTCAAAGGCGGTCACGAGGGGATTGTCTCCCCAACTCACGAGCCAGCCGCCTCCCTGGAGGGGTCGCGCCGAGCCGCAGCAATGGCTGGTCGTGATCCGCGGATCGTTGAGTTGCCCGAGGTAGGTCGCCGTGCCCTGCTCGAGGTCGAGGCGGTAGGAGACGACGCGGGGTCTGCGAGGCCGGTCCTTCCCGTTGTCGTAGACGCTGATGTTGCCGCTCCGATCGACACGGGCGTCGTGCTGGCCGCCGAACAGCTTGGCGGCCGGGTCGCCGACGATCCGCAGCGAGTCCGCCGTTTCGGTGCCGCCCAGCTTCCACAGGATGTCGCCGGTCGAGCGCTCGATTCCGTAGATCGCGTCGGTGTGCCGCATCGAGACGACGACTTCGTCTGGCCCCCGCGGCTCGATCGAGTTGACGTGAACAGGGTCGAAGGTGGCGACCCCACGGGCGTTGCGCTTGCCGTTGCTCAACACGTTGCGCCACCAGCGCCCGGTCTCCGCGAGGCCGATACGCCGCCGCGAGCTCCACCGCCACGCGACCCGCCCATCCGGATCGATTTCCTGCACCTCGGCAAAGACCGCCGAGGCGTTCTCGGGACCGCCGAAGCGGCTCAGATTCACCTCCGCGCTGGGGGCGTAGGTGTCAACGAGGACGTTGCCGTTGTCCAGCTCCTGAAACTCGTGCCCATCGATGATCTCCCCCTTCGTCCGCACCACCCGGATCAGCTCTCCCGAGAGCGAGCGAACCTCATGGGCCATGCGGGGGTCCAGCCCGTAGCCATCGCCAAACGAACGCGCCCAGGAAACGGTGCCGTCGCTGAGAATCTGCGCCCAGAGGGCTCGCGTCGCTGGGCTGTACCACCAGCGCGGGGCTCCCCTGTGATCGAAGACGATCACCCACGGCCGCGCGTCCCGGGAGGCCCTGAAGCTGACCACGAACAGGCCCGGCTCGATGGGACGCAATCCCCTGAACTTCCAGCTCGGAAAGTCCGCGGGCAGGCATCGCACCTCGTAGGTGCGGCGTTCGTCGGCGTCGATCACGGTGAAAGCGAAGTCCGCACCCGGCTCCACGCCGGGATCGACCCGCATCGCGCCCGTCCTCGGCTCGGCCGAGCCGACCGCGACCGTCGTTCCATCTCCAGCATCGACCCGGATCGGCGCCCCGCTGCGACCGCACCGCGAGACGTAGCGAGCCACAGCCGGCTCGAAGCTCGGATAGAGGCCGCTGATCGAAACCGAGGCTTGCGAGCCCGGCTCCGTCTTCTCAGCGTCACCGCAGCCCCCCAACGAGAACGCAGATGCGATCAGCGCACCCAGGAACGGTGCGACCACCCTTCTCCGGCGCCGGCCCACCTCTCGCCGCGCCTACGAACCGGGGGTGCCGCCGCCGAGGCTGAAGGGGTTCTGGAACGGTTCGCCCTGGCCGCCGGCTTTTTTCTGCTGCGCTTTGAATTTAGCCAGCGACTGCTGGTATTGCTGGCCCTGTTTGCGGAATTCGGTGAGCTGTTTTTCGATGCTTTTCGCCTGTTGGCCCGGCGCGCTCGCCAGCGCCTGTTTGGTCGCTTTGTCGCCCGCTTTCAGGTCGCCGTAGAAGTACTCGTAGAGCGCCAGCGAGCTGAGCGTGTTCAGGTTGGGCCGCGCCGCGGCCGCGATCCGCTGCGCGCGCAGCGCGGCCTCCGCGTTCGTTTCCACTTCTGCCAGCGTGTAGGAGCCGCGTTCGGAGAGGGTGAAGAAGGTCTGCGCGACCAGCTGCGCGGCGGCCGGGTTCGGATCGTCGCCGGCCTGACTCAGGTAGCGGTTCCAGGCTTCCAGAGCCGCCTGGTAATCGTCGCGGGCGTCGCGCGGAAGCTGTGGAGTTTCGCTTTCCAGCTCGGTGCCCGTCTTGGCGTTGCCGGCGTTCAGCTCCGCCCGCGTCAGCGCCAGCAGCAGGTTCTCGTCGTTGGGGGTCTTGGCCAGCTCCCCTTCGATCCGCTCGACCTGTTCGTCGTAGACCTCGCTGGCACTGCCGGAGCCGCTGTTGCCGACGATTTCGCTGAGGCTGAAGGGACCGACGGTGAGGAAGAGGCTGCCGCCCATCAGCAGGGCCAGGACCGCGTAGACGACTTTGACGACGTTCTTGCGTCGTCCCCGAATGTCGAACAGCATTGCTCGTCGCTCGCCGTCTCCCGCCATCAGTCGGTCACCGCTCCCGGGTCGAGGGTTTCGCCGGGCCTCCCGCGGCCTCTCGGCCGCCCGAAAGCCCTCGCAAGCAAGATACTCAACTCGTACAGAACGAGCAGGGGAACCATCTCGATCAGCATCGAAACCGGATCGACGCCGGGAAGCGCGGCGGCGAGCACCGCGATCCCGAGGTAGGCGTAGCGCCGGTTGGCCCGCAGCTGCTCGACGCTGACGATGCCGAGGCGGGTCAGCGCGATCAATGCCAGCGGCAGCTGGAAGATCAGGCCGCCGGCGAGCATCGTCGTCGAGAAGAAGGAGTAGTAGTCGCGGGCGCGGACCTGGACGTTGAACTCGCTGTCGTTGAAGCCGAGCAGGAAGTCGACGGCGGGCGGCATCACGACGAAATAGGCGAAGGCGACACCGGCCGCGAACAGCAGCGGGGCGAGCAGCAGGATCGGCAAAACGACCCGGCGCTCGGCGTCGCTGAAGGCGGGCAGCACGTAGGCGTAGAGCTGGTAGAGGAGAACCGGCAGCGAGAGGATCAACGCCCCGTAGACGGCGACGGTGAGCGTCGTCGTGAAGGGCTCGGTGACGCCGAAGGTGAGCAGCTCGCGGTGGTCGCTCGGCAGCGGCTTGGAGGCGATGTCGAGGAGCAGGTGGCTCTGCCAGAAGCAGAGCGCGAGGGCGACGCCGAGGACGGCGACGCAGACGACGATCCGGTTGCGCAGCTCGTCGAGATGCTCGACCAGGGTGAGGCGGTCCTCGTGGGAGACCGGCCTGACGCGGGACATCGGGCTGTGCCTCAGGGACGCTTGGGGGCGACGGGCTCGGCCTTGCCTCGCTCGATCTCAGGCGGCGAGGAGGCGTGGTCGTCGTCCTCGTCATCGTTGCCGCCGAGCGAGCCGCGGAACTCGCGGATGCCCTTGCCCAGTGAGCGGCCGAGCTCGGGCAGGCGCTTTGGCCCGAACACGATCAGGGCGATGATCAGGACGACGACTATCTCGAGGGGACCGATGTTGCCAAGCACTGGCCCCATGGTAGCGGTCCCGAATTGCCGCGGAGCCCCCTACCCGGTATTGGGACTTTCCGGCCGACTCGCCGAAAACTGCGGATTCAAAAGCGACCTCGCGTGTTCGATGGTTGAGGAGATGAGCAACGCCAGTCGCACAGACACCGCCAAGTCCACCGGGCTCCACGTCTGCCCCAGGTGCAGCTCGAAGCTGGTCCAGCCGACCTGCTGGGAGCAGACCTCGCCGCGCGGTCACTGGCGGCTCTGGCGGCGTTGCCCGGAGTGCGAATGGAGCGGCGGCAGCGTTCACGGCGAGCGCGAGATCGACGCCTACGACGAGGAGCTCGACAACGGCACCGCGTCCCTGGCCGACCTGCTGCGAGAGCTCGAGCGCGAAAGCATGCAGCGCGTCGTCGAGGTTTTCGCCACGGCGCTCGAAGCCGACTTGATCACTGCTGACGACTTCGCCTGAGCGCTAGCCGTAGCGTTGGACGACGCCGTCGGCGACCAGGTCGAGCAGCTTGCGCCGCTCGGGGTCGAGCCCGGCGGCGGCGAGGTCGCGCTTCGCGGCGGCGACCATCTCCAGCGCCCGGGCGCGGACCTGCTCGAGCGCGCCGGTGGCGGCGATGCGGTCGCAGAGCGCCTCGGCCCCGCCGGCGTCGAGGCCGCGCAGGTCGGTGGACGCGATCCGCGGGTCGGTGGCCGCGGCCAGGATCAGCGGCAGGGTCACGGTGCCGTCGAGGAGGTCGGTCCCCCTCGCCTTGCCGGTCCGCTCCGCCGGCCCGGAGACGTCGAGGACGTCGTCGAGCAGCTGGAAGGCGAGGCCGATCTCGGCGCCGAAGCGTCCCAGCGCATCCTCATCGCCACCGAGACGGCAGGCGCATTCGAACAGGGTTCCGGTCTTGAGCTGACAGCGCTCCAGATAGCGCTGCTCGCTGAGAGAGAGCCGGTAGGCGTCCTGGCGTTGCGCCAGCTCGCCGCGGGCGAGCGCCACCGAGGCCGCGGCGAGCAGCTCGATCGCCCGGCGGTCGCCGCCGCCGGCCAGCAGGGCAAAGGCGCGCGAGAAGAGGAGGTCTCCGGTCGCGGTGGCGCGATCGCGGCCCGACCTGGCGGCGACCGTGGGCTTGCCCCGTCGCAGCGGCGCGGCGTCGAGCACGTCGTCGTGAACCAGGGTCGCCATGTGGATCAGCTCGATCGCCGCGGCGGCCCGCACCACCGGCTCCCCCCCGGCCTCGCCGCCGCAAACCAGGACCAGCAACGGCCGCAGTCGCTTGCCGCCGGCCTCCAGGGTCATGCCGGCGTCGCTGGCGAGCAGCTCGCCGAAGCCACCCGCCTGCTCTCGCAGCGTCTCCTCGACCTTGCCGAGCCCGGCCGGCAGCCAGCGGCTGGAGGCGTCGAGCACCGCCGTGACCGGCGGCGGCACTGCCGAGTGTCGGGTCACCCGCCGGGCTCTTTGACGCCGCTGTGGATCGCGATGATGCCGCCGGCCAGGATGGTCCAGCGGACGCGCTGTAGGCCGGCCGCGTCCATCTTCGCCGCCAGCCGGCGCGGAGAGGGGAAGCTGCGGACGGACTCGGGCAGGTAGCTGTAGGCCTCGGGGTCGGAGGTGAGGCGACCGAGCAGCGGCACGACCCGGTCGAACCAGAGCGAGTAGAAGGTCGAGAGCGGCGGCCGGGTCGGCTGGGTTATCTCGAGGATCACCAGCCTGCCGCCGGGCCGCAGCACCCGCGCCATCTCGCCCAAGCCGCGGTCGAGGTCGGAGAGGTTGCGAACGCCGAAGCCGACGGTCGCGGCGTCGAAGCGCTCGTCGTCGTAGGGCAGGCTGAGGGCGTCCGCCCATTCGAAGCGCACGCCCGCCGCCGCTCGTGCCGTGGCCTTCTCACGCGCCAGATCGAGCATCGGCTCCGAGAAGTCGCAGCCGACGACGTAGCCGCCGGGCGAAACCCGACCCGCCAGCTCCAGCGTCATGTCGCCGGTGCCGCAGCAGACGTCGAGGGCGGCATCGCCGGGGCCCAGCCCGGCCCGGTCGGCGGCGCCCTGCCGCCAGCGGTGGTGCAGGCCGGCGGTCATCACCGAGTTGAGCAGGTCGTAGCGAGCGGCGACCCGATCGAACATCCGGTTGACCTGGGTCGCGAACTGGGCGGAGTCGCGCGAGGGTCTGGTGGTCCCCGTCATGGGGAGGCCTCAGTCGAGCGAGGCGAGGAAATCGGCGAGCTCGTTGAGCTTCTTCGGCGGCAGGTCACGGAACGACGGCATGATGCCAGGGCCGATTTCGACCGAGCGCAGAATTGCCGCCCGCGGCACCTGCGCGGCGATGTGGGTCAGCTCCGGCCCGGGCCCGTCGTTGCCGTTCTCGCCCAGTTTGTGGCAGGCCAGGCAGCCGGCCCCGGCGACGACCTCTTTGCCGGCCTCGTACTGCGGCGCGACCGCCATCTCGATCTCGGTCGGAGAGCCGCCGGTGGCGCCGAGGAAGGTGAGGTAGGCCATCGCGATGATGGTCAGGATGCCGGCGGTGGTGGCGATCGGCCGCCGGGCCGGATTCCGCTCGGGGCCGCGGTCGTAGAACGGCAGCAGCAGGAGCAGGACCATGCAGACGGTCGGGATGCCGATCGTCGCGATCGGGACCAGCTCCGGCGGCTTGATCACCCGCAGGAGCTCGAAGAGGAAGAAGAAGTACCACTCGGGCCGTGGCACGTAGCTGGTCGAGGTGGGGTCGGCCTTCGGCCCCTGCTCGGCGCCGAGCACGATCGACATCGCGATGATGACCCCGACCACGATCAGCGCCATCGTCGAGTCCTTCAGCACCGCGTAGGGGAAGAAGGGCTTGCCCTTCTTCTTCAGCAGCTCGTACTCCTCCAGATATGCCTGCTTGTCAGCCGGTTTCATCGGCGCGGCGATCCTCCGTTGGCCTCAACGCCGGCCTCCAGCTGGGAGACCCCGGCCGCGACTTTCGGCTTCTCTGCCCGCAGCCAGGGCGGCGCCGTGGTGCCGAGCTTGACGACCAGGTAGAGATGGGCGCCGATCAGGGCGATCAGGGCGCCCGGGATCAGCAGCATGTGGATCGAGTAGAAGCGCGAGAGCGTCGTCGCCCCGAGCTCGGGGCCGGCGCGCAGGAAGTCGCTCAGGTACGGCCCCAGCACCGGGCCGGTGCCGTTGATGTTGATGCCGACCACCGAGGCCCAGAAGGAGCGCTGGTCGAAGGGCAGCAGGTAGCCGGTGAAGGCCATCGTCATCGTCAGGATCAGCAGCACGACGCCGATCACCCAGTTCAGCTCGCGCGGGTACTTGTAGGCGCCGAAGAAGAAGGTGCGCCCCATGTGGAGGAAGATCAGGATCACCATCACGCTCGATCCCCACTTGTGCATCCCGTGCACGAACTGGCCGAGGAAGACCTCGTTGTTGATGTGGGAGATCGAGGGGTAGGCCTCGGTTGGCGATGGCACGTAGAACATCGCCAGGAAGACGCCGGTGACGGCCTGGACGATGAAGGCGAAGAGCGTCGCCGAGCCGAGCGTGTAGAACCAGTTGGTCCCCTTCGGCACCTTGCGGTAGAGCATCCCGGTGAGGAAGCCGGAGGCGGCGGTGCGCTGGTCGACCCAGGCGAGGACGTCCGCGGGCGCTTCTTTGGCGCGCTCGCCGAGCCGCTGCGCGTCCGAGGGCCGCTCCGGTGCCGTCTTCAGGTCGGACGGGGCGGCGCCCTTGGCGCCGTTGCCGCTGCCGGGCTTGGCCGGTTTGCGGAGGGGGGCCGGTATCAGCGAGTCGAGCTTCATGGCGGCGGGAAGGTGGAGGGGCGCGGTGGGTAGAGGTATTCCCAGATGCCGCCGGTGAACTCGCCCGGGTCGCGGGCGCGGACGGCCTCCAGCTGGGAGGTGACGCTGTAGCGCGGGCCGACTTCGACCCGGCCACCCTGGATGCGGGTCTGGAAGCGATCCAGCGGCCGCACCGGCGGACCGCCGAGGACCTTGCCGGCGAAGTCGTAGACGCCGCCGTGGCAGGGGCAGATGAAGTTGCCGGCGGCCTCGACGAAGCGAACCGGGCAGCCGAGGTGGGCGCAGCGGTTGGAGATCGCGATCATTTCCTTCGGGTCCTCTTCGAGGCGAGCGGATCCCTTGCGGACATAGGCGGTCGTCTTGCCGGCGTCGGCGATCCCCTCGGTCTCGGTGAAGACGACCTGGCGGTAGGTGTCCTCGACGAAGTCCTCGACCCGGCCGACCTCCTCCCAGCGCTCCTTGCCGCGGTGGAAGATCGGCGCCACGGCGAAACCGACGGCGGGCAGGACGATCGCGGCGCCGGCGACCCCGCCGAGGCCCTGGGCGGCGATCGTGAAGACCCGGCGGCGGGTCATCGACTCACCCTCGAAGTAACCGGGGGGATTCGGCTTGGCCCGCTCCGCCGGGGTCGTCTCGGCCCCGTTCTGCTTGTCCGTTTGGTCAGCCACTGTTCGCCAGGTGCAAGGGCATGGGAGTTTATTCCCTTGACGGCGTGACCGACGCGAGGACGCGTTTGTGTAGCGGGGGTTAACGATTGCCTCGCGCGCCTGAGCGTGCCTGGTATAAGCAACCCCCGTGTTTTTCTCGCCGACCCGGTCGGCAGGGTCCTTGGGGGAGGAAACGAGAATCAGCGGAAGCGACGACCGCCGATGAGGTGGGCACCAAACAGGACCGGCTCGGCCGCAAGCGGCGCGGACGGCAGGCGCCTGCCGCTCTCGCTGCGCCACCCGCGCGCCATGCTCGCGCTCGCCTTCGTCGCGATCGTCGCCCTGGCGCTCGCCGCCAGGGGGGTCGAGGACAAGCTGCGGCCCAGCTCGCCGAGCATTCCCGGCACCGAGTCGGCGCGCGGCAACGACCTGCTCCAGAGCCACTTCGGAGACACGGCGCCATTCGCGATCCTGCTGCAGGGGCCGGCCGACGAGATCGACGTCCAGGGGCCGGATCTGATCCGCGCCCTGCGTTCGGACCCCGCCGTCTCCACCCTCTCGCCCTGGGACAAGGGCAGCGTCGACCGGCTCCGGCCGGGGCCGCGCAAGGCGCTGATCATCGCCGACTTCCACGTCGACGCCGAGACGGCCGTAGGCGAGACCGTCCCCCATCTCGAGCGCACGCTGGAGGAGGAGATCTCATCGCCGGTGAGGGCGACGCAGACCGGCTTCGCCAGCCTCTCGCGGGCGGCCCAGGAGGAGTCGCTCGACTCGACCAAACGGGCCGAGCTGATCGCGATCCCGTTCCTGCTGATCGTCCTGCTGCTGGTCTTCCGCTCGCCGATCGCGGCTGCAATCCCGCTCGTCTTCGGCGCCGCCGCGGTCAACGCCTCGCGGGGCCTCGTCTCGATCGCGGCCGACTGGGTGGCGATCGACGCGCTCGCCCTGACGGTCTGCGCGATGATGGGATTGGCGCTGGGTGTCGATTACGCGCTGCTGATGGTCTCCCGCTTCCGCGAGGAGCTGGCGGCCGGGGCGGAGCCACTGGAGGCGGCGCGAATGACCCGGCGCACGGCCGGTCGCACGACCGCGTTCGCCGGCTCGACGCTGTTCCTGGCGATGCTGGCGACGCTGGCCCTGATGCCGGGGAACCTGCTGCTCTCGCTGGCCGGGGCGGCGATCGTCGTGACCGGGGTCAGCGTTCTCGTCGCGGCCCTGGTCGGCCCGGCGCTGCTCGTCCTGATCGGCCATAACGTCAACCGTTGGCGGCTGGGCGGCAACGGCGACGGCACCCGCTTGATGGCGATGGTCGCCGCGGCGCTGAGCAAGCCGCGCTTGGCGGCGGCGGTGATCGGGGGCCTGGTCCTGCTGCTGGCCGCGCCCGCCTTCGCCCTGAAGACGGGACCGCTGAGCGCGGAGCAGCTGCCGACCTCGAACGCCGCCCGGCAGGACGCGGAACGGGTCGGTCGGGTGGCGGGGCCCGGCTGGGACGCCCCGTTCGTCATCGTCGCGGCGGCGGAGGAGGGACAGATAACCGACGGGGGCAGGCTCGCGGCGATCGCCCGGTCGCAACGGAAGATCGCCCGCGATCGCGGTGTGCAGGCCGTGATCGGCCCGGGTCAGATCGAAAAGCGGGTCGAACCGCTGCAGGAGTCGGGCGAGGACCTGCTCGCCGGGCGCGGCGAAGCCGACCCGGACCGGTTCAGGCGCCTGGGCAATCGCTTGGGCGACGCCACCGACGGCGTCGGGCAGCTGCGCTCGGGAATCGAGAAGGCGAGCCTGGGGGCGGGCCTGCTCGCCTCCGGCACCGACCGCGCCGAGGAGGGCGCCGCCCTGCTCGAAAGCGGGCTCGCTCGGACCGCGGCGGGCGCCGGCGACGCGACCGGCAACACCGCCCGTCTCGCCGAGGGATCGAAGCGGCTGACCGAAGGGCAGCAGCAGGCGCTGCTGGGGGCGCTGTCGCTGCAAAGCGAATCGGGGGGGTTGCTGCGGCGCGTCCGCGACCGGGCGCTGGAGCAGGCGCGTGAGCTGCGGGCGAGCCTGAAGGCCAGGGCCGCCGCCGATCCGAGCCTCGCCGAGGAGGCGCGCGAAGCCGACCGGCTGGTCGAAAGCCTGGCGCTGGCGCGCAACGACGCGCAGCGCATCAACAGCCTTTCGGAGCGGCTGCGGAAAGGCGAGGCGAAACTGGTCGAAGGCAACAAGCGCCTGCAGGGCGGCAACGAACAGGTGGCCGAGGGCACCGAGGAACTCGCCGGCGTGCTGGAGCGGCTGCGCGGCGGCTCCGCGCAGCTGGTCGACGGGCTCGGGCAGCTCCGGGGCGGCGCCGACACGCTGGGGGAGCGGCTGACCGAAGGCTTCGAGCGCTCGCAACCGCTGCAGCGCGGTCTGCGCAAGGCGAGCGTCCGCGTCACGACCAGCGCCAACCGCTTCGACCGCAGGGTCGACCGTCTGCGCCGCTCCTCGCCGGGCATCTTCGACTCTGGCTACTTCGTCCTCTCGGCGCTGGAGGGCGCTCCGGACAAGGAACGCAAGCGGGTCTCGCAGATCGTCGACCTGGAGAAGGGAGGTCAGGCCGCGCAGATGGTCGTCATCCCCCGCTACACGTTCAACACCCCGGGCTCGATCGCCCTCAACGAGCGCCTCAAGGACGAAGCGCACGAGCTGGCGCGAGCCGCCGACGTCTCCACCGGCGTCACCGGCAGCGCCGCCGAGCTGATCGACTACACGACCGGGATCGAGGACCGGATCCCGCTGCTGGTCGCGGTTATCTCGATCGCCACCTTCCTGATCATGGTCCTGATCCTGCGGGCGATTCCGCTGGCGGCGATAGCCGTCGCGCTGAACCTGGTCACCGTCGCCGTCGCCTTTGGCGTCTTGACCCTGCTCTTCGAGGTTCCCGAGGGATGGCCGCTGGGCGGCCGCACCTATGTCGACGCGATCGGCGCCGCGGGGATCTTCGGGATCGTCTTCGGGCTCTCGATCGACTACGCCGTCTTCCTCCTGATGCGGATGCGCGAGCACTACGAGAACGGGGCGCCGAACGAGGAGGCGATCGCGTTCGGACTCCAGCACACCGCGCGGGTGATCACCGGCGCCGCGGCGATCATGACCGCCGTCTTCGTCGTCTTCGCCGGCGCGCCCCTCGCCACCGTCAGCCAGCTCGGCGTCGGGCTCACCGTCGCCGTCCTGCTCGATGCCACCGTGGTGCGGATCGTCCTGCTGCCGGCGCTGATGCTGCTGCTCGGCGACAGGGTCTGGTGGCTACCGCCATCGCTGCAGAGGATTCTTCCCGAGATCGATCTTCACGGCTCGCGGGCGGGTTAATAGAGAATAAAGGGAACTCGTGTATTTTTGGCTCAGGGAGCGCAGGGGAGGTCGGTGGGCGCCTATCGTTTGCGGGCGCAGGGGCAAACCGGCCGTTCATCGGAGTTAGACAGGAGGGGTTGATCTAGTGGGAAGCTCGACAAGGAAATCGTCTCTGTCCCTACTGGGTCTGGCCGCGGCCGTGACGCTCCTCGTCACCGCACCCCTCGCTCTCGCCGCTGTCACGATCGAGGAATACAAGGAAGCGGTGGAACCGATCTGCAAGAGGAACAGCGAAACCAGCACCGCGATCCTCAAGGGGGTCAAAACGCAGGTCCAGCAGGACAGGCTGGTGCCCGCCGGCAAGAGGTTCATCAGGGCGGCCGGGGCGCTCGGCAAAGCGGTCACCCAGATCGCCGCCGAGCCACAGCCCAGCGAATACGAAGTGAAGCTGGACAAATGGATCGGCTACCTGAAAGAACAGAAGACCTACCTGCAGAAAATCGGCCAGGCGCTGAAGACCGGTAACAAGTTCAAGGCGCAGCAGAGCGCGGTCAAGCTCAACAAGGCCAACAAGCGCGCCAACGACACCGTGATCAGCTTCGGCTTCAACCATTGCCGGATCGACTCCTCGAAGTACCTTTAGATGAAGGCCGCGCGGCTGTTGATCGGGCTCGCACTCGCGCTCGGGCTCGCGCTCGCCGCGGCGGCCCAGGGCGAGTCCGTGCAGGAAGGAAACCTCGTCGTCCGCTTCGACGGCGGCATCTCGCCGCACGCGCTGCCCCGTTCGGAGGTGGCCCCGGTCGCGGTGAAGATCTCGACGACGATCGACACCTCCGACAGCACCGAGCCGCTGCCGCAGCTGCGCAAGATCGCGATCGGGATCAACCGCGAAGGGAAGATCTTCGACCGCGGCCTGCCCACCTGCAGGGTTCGCAAGATCCAGCCGACGACGATCGCCGCGGCGAGGCGGATCTGCGGCGGTGCGATCGTCGGCAAGGGCCATGTTGGCGTCCGCGTGCACCTGCCGAACCAGGCGCCGTTCACCTTCACAGGGCCGATGCTCGTCTTCAACGCCAAGCCTTCGGGAGGCGGCCGGCGGCTGCTGGCCCAGGTCTACGGCCGCAAGCCCCCGTCGGCGTTCGTCCTCACCTTCAAGGTGAAGAAACAGCCCGGCACCTTCGGCAACCTGATCCGGACGACGCTGCCGAAACCAGCCGAGAAGTGGGCCTACGTGACCCACTTCGACATGACGCTGCGGCGCATCTACACCTACAGAGGCCGGCGGCACAGCTACATCAGCGCCTCCTGCCCCGCGCCGGAGGGCTTCCCGGGCGCCGTCTACTCGTTCGCCCGTGGCAAATTCACCTTCGGCAACGGCCGCGCGATGTCGTCGACCCTCGTCCGCGACTGCAAGGTCCGCTGAGAGGGGCTGGGGCGCGGCGCCCCAGCCCCTCTCAGAGCGTTTGCGGTTGGGTTCCGGCGATGGCGTGAACCGCTGCGTCCCAGAGGGCGGGGACCTCGTCCTCGCGGTGTTCGGTGTGGAACTGGGCGCAGCGGCTGATCAGGTCGGCGAGGATGGCGACGGCGGTGACGTCGCCGAGGCGGGCCAGGCGGTCGAGGCCGAGGGCGTAGAGGTAGTCGCCGGCGAGCAAGCCGAGGTCGGCGTCGTGACCGGCGAGCAGCCGCGAGCGACCGTAGTGGAGCAGGTATCCCTCGCGGACCGACTCGACCGTCAGCGCGTACTCGGCCGGGGCTGCGGCGGTGCGGGGGCCGGCGGCGGCGAGCTCGCCTAGCGTCGGCGCCTCGGAGGGGTCAACGACGTGGAGCGAGATCGGCGTCTCCTCGCCGCGCAGCTGCGCGGCGAGGAGACGCAGGCTTTCGGCCGGCTCAGCCATGTCTGGCGCTTTTTACCCCGTATAGGTCGTAAAAGGCGCCACAGGCCCTCATCCGAGTGCCTCCCGCAGGGACTCCTCTGCCGCCTCCAGGGTGCGGTCGACCATCGCCTCGTCGTGAGCCAGGGAGACGAACCAGGCCTCGAACTGGGAGGGCGGCGGGTAGACGCCGCGCTCCAGCATCGCCCGGCAGAAGCGCGCGTGGGCCTCGAGGTCGCAGGCCGAGGCGGCGGCGAAGTCGTGGACCGGCTCGGCTGAGAAGAAGAGGGTGAGGAGACCGGGGGCGGCGGCAACCTGGAGGGGCCGATCCGCCGCCAGTCCCCGGAAGCCGGCCGCGAGGCGTTCGGTCAGCGCCGCGAGGCGCTCGTACGCCGCGGCGTCGAGCTCCCGCAGCGTCGCCAGGCCGGCTGCCACGGCGAGCGGGTTGCCGGAGAGCGTCCCGGCCTGGTAGACGTCGCCGGCTGGGGCGATCCGTTCCATCGTCCGCCGCGGTCCGCCGAAGGCGGCCGCCGGCAGGCCGCCGCCGAGCACCTTGCCGAGCACGGTCAGGTCGGGCTCGATGCCGTAGAGCTGCTGGGCGCCGCCGAGGCCGACGCGGAAGCCGGTGATGACCTCGTCGAAGACGAGCAGCGTGCCGGCGTCGCGGGTCGCCTCGCGGAGGAACTCGAGGAAGCCCTCCTCGGGCGGCACCACACCCATGTTGGCGGCGATCGGCTCGGCCAGCAGCGCCGCGACCGGGTGGTCGGCGAGGGCGCGGGCGACCGCGTCGCGATCGTTCCACGGCACGACCACCGTCCCCGCCGCCTGCGCCGGGGTGACGCCCGGGCTGGCCGGGACGGCGAGCGTCGCCAGGCCGGAGCCGGCGTCGGCGAGCAGGCCGTCGGAGTGGCCGTGGTAGGCGCCGGCGAACTTGACGACGGTCTCGCGGCCGGTGACCGCCCGGGCGAGCCGGACGGCGCCCATCGCCGCCTCGGTGCCAGAGCTGGTCATCCGCAGCATCGCCACCGAGGGGACGCGCTTCGTCACCTCCTCGGCCAGCTCGACCTCGGCGCCGGTGGCGGCGCCGTAGCTGGTCCCCCGCTCTGCCGCGGCGGTGACCGCGCTGACGACCGCGGGGTGGGCGTGGCCGAGGATCAGCGGCCCCCACGAGCCGACCCAGTCCAGGTAGCGATTGCCGTCGACGTCGACCAGCGCGGCTCCCTCGCCGCGCTCGACGAAGATCGGGTCCCGCCCGATCTGGCGCATCGCCCGCACGGGAGAGTTGACCCCGCCCGGGAGGACGCGAAGGGCGCGCTCGTACAGCTCGGCGCTACGAGTGTTCAGCTTCCCACCGGGCGTAGTCGTCGGTGAAGTAATGGAGGCGGATCTTCTTGTACTCGGTCGAGGAGTAGAGGGTGGCGCGGTCGTCGGGGCCCATCCCGCACTCGGCGGCGATCGAGTCGAGGATCGCGTCGCACTCCTGCTTGGAGCGGCCGTGCGCCATCGTGAAGACGCTGTAGGGCCAGTCCTCGTAGGTGGGGCGCTGGTAGCAGTGGGAGATGCCGCGGAAGGCGGCCATGCGGCGGCCGGTCTCGAGGATCTCCCCCTCCGGCACCTTCCAGACGCCCATCCCGTTGGCCGAGAAGCCGGCGCGGCGGTGGTAGAGGATCGCGGCGACCCGCCGCAGCAGCTTGCGGTCGACCATGCCGCGCAGCCGCTCCAGCAGCTCCTCGGTGGCGATGCCGAGCTCGCCGGCGGCCTCGTCGTAGGGACGCTCGACCGCCGCCATCGGCCCCTGCAGGGCGCGGATCGTCGCCACGTCGCGCTCGTCGTAGGGCTGCTTCTCCAGCTCCCGCGGCGGCGCCGCCTCGACCGCCGCGGCGAGCGCGTCGGTGCCCTTCTCCATCTCCAGGTTCATGTTGATCTTGAACAGGGTCAGGGTCGGCAGCTGCCGCATCGACTCGGCCCCGGTCTCCTCCATCAGCGCCTCCAGCGTGCCCGCCATGCCCAGCTCCGAGTCGGGCGGGACGGCGATCGTGAACCAGAGGTTGAAGTCGTGGGTGCGCAGGTAGTTGTGGGAGACGCCGGGGTGGGCGTTGACCGCGGCGGCGGCGCGCTGCGGATGCTCGGAGTCGACTTTGGCGGCGACCAGCATCGACTCGTAGCCGAGCGCCCTAGTGTCGAAGATCGGCGTGATCTCGCGGATGATCCGCTCCTCGAGCAGGCGCCGGGTGCGGGCGAGCACGTCGTCGAGCTCCAGCTCCGCCTCGGAGGCAAGGAGCGCGAACGGCTCGGGGTCGAGCGGGAAGCTCGACTGCAGCAGGTTCATCAGCCGCTTGTCGGTCTCGTCGAGCGGGATCGCGGCGCCGTCCTTGCGCGCGCGAGCCTTCGATTGCGGCACCTTCACCGGAGCCATGCGGCCGCCTCCTTGGCGTAGTAGGTGACGATCGCGTCGGCGCCGGCGCGGCGGATCGAGGTCAGCGTCTCCAGCACCGCGGCGCGCTCGTCGATCCAGCCGTTGGCGGCAGCGGCCTTCAGCATCGAGTACTCGCCGGAGACGTGGTAGGCGGCGAGGGGCGCGCCGGTCTCCTCCTTGACCCTGCGGACGACGTCGAGATAGGGCGTCGCGGGCTTCACCATCAGCATGTCGGCGCCCTCCTCGAGGTCGAGCTTCGCCTCCCGCACCGCTTCGGCCGCGTTGGCGGGGTCGAGCTGGTAGCCGCGGCGGTCGCCGAACTCCGGCGTCGACTCGGCGGCGTCGCGGAAGGGCCCGTAGAAGGCCGACGCGTACTTGGCGCTGTAGGCGACGATCGGGACGCGGGCGTGGCCCTCCTCGTCGAGCTGGTGGCGGATCGACGCGACCCGGCCATCCATCATGTCGCTCGGAGCGACCGCGTCGGCGCCGGCCTCGGCGTGGGAGATCGCCGTCTTCGCCAGCAGCTCGACCGTCAGGTCGTTGTCGACCTCGCCGTCGCGGACGAAGCCGCAGTGGCCGTGCGAGGTGTACTCGCAGAGGCAGACGTCGGTGATCGCGACCAGGTCGGGATGGGCCTCCTTGAGAGCCCGCACCGCCATCTGCACGATCCCCTCGTCGTCGTAGGCGCCGGAGCCGGACTCGTCCTTGGCGGCGGGCACCCCGAACAGCAGCAGCGCCCCGACCCCGGCGGCAACCAGCTCGGTTGCCTCGGCGACCAGCTCCGAGATCGAGAAGCGCTCGATCCCCGGCATCGACTCGACCCCTTCGCGCACGCCCTCGCCGGCGACGACGAACGCCGGTTGGATCAGGTGCGCCGGCGAGAGCTCGGTCTCGCGAACCAGGCCGCGCAGGGTCTCGGTGCGCCGCAGACGCCTCATACGGGTGGCGGGGAAGGACATTGGCCGATTCTAGGGGGAGGGACGGGATATCCCCGCCCGGACAAGTGTCGAGCTAATTAGCTCGACACTTTGAGTATCCGCCCGTTCGGGGATATCCCGTCCCTCCTCAAGCGTCTCCTAATACCCCGCTACCCGATTGGCGAGTAGCTTTTTCTCTCATGGCGGGGACGGCAATTGGGGAGGCCGCGCTTGAGGCGCGCAAGTTGGTCAAGCGCTACGGCGAGCGCGAGGCGCTGAAGGGCGTCGACTTCGCCGCGCACGCGGGCGAGCGGCTGGCCGTGATCGGGCCGAACGGTGCCGGCAAGACGACGCTGCTCTCGATCCTCGCCGGGATCGCTCGGCCCGACGGCGGTGAGGTCCATCTGCCCAACGGCGACGTCGGTTGGGTGCCACAGCAGGCGGCGCTCTACCGGCGGCTGACGGTGGAGGAGAACCTGCTCCTGTTCGCTCGGCTGGAGGGCGACGAGGACCCGCCGGCCTCGGTCGAGAAGATGCTCGACCTGACCGGCCTGCGGGAGCGGCGCGACGAGACGATCGCGCGGCTCTCGGGCGGCAACCAGCAGCGGATCAACATCGCGATCGGCCTCCTCTCCCGGCCCGTCGCCCTGCTCCTCGACGAGCCGAGCGTCGGCCTCGATCCCCGCCAGCGAGCGCGGTTGTGGGAGTTCGTCTCGGCTCTCGCGGGCGGTGGCACGACGGTGATCTTCTCGACCCACGACATTCAGGAGGCGGAGCGCTACGGGCAGCGGCTGCTGGTGCTCGCCGACGGCGAGGCCCTCTTCGACGGCACGCCGGAGGAGCTGCGGGCGGCGGTGCACAGCGAGACGCCGGAGGCCGCCCGCAGCGACTTCGAGACGGCGTTCGTCGCCTTCCTTCAGCACCGGGGGCACTGAGCGCGGTGCGCTGGCTGCTGCTTAAGGACCTGCAGATCCTGCGCCGCTCGCCGCTGCAGGCGGCGCTGCTCGTCGTCTATCCGGTGCTCGTCGCCCTCCTGGTCGGCTTCGCGATCTCACGCGACGAGGAGAAGCCGCGGGTCGCCTTCCTCAACGAGATCCCCTCCGAGTCGCGGATCGTCGTCGGCGGCCGGGAGCTGCCCGACGTCGGCGTCGACGATCGCATCTGCCGCCGCGTCACCTGCGTGCACGTCGAGGACCGCGAGGAGGCGATCGAGGAGGTCCGCTCCGGCGACGTGCTGGCGGCCCTGATCCTGCCAGCCGACCTGGTCGACCGGCTCAACTCGCTCTCCACGCTCAACCCGCAGACGCCCCGGATCGAGGTGGTGGTCAACCAGGAGGATCCGCTCAAGGCGCGGATCGTGGACGATCGCATCTCCTCGCTGACGGCGCAGGCGAACCTGGCGATCGCCCGGCGGATGGCGACCGAAGGCGGCCGCTCGCTCGACCTCGCGGTCAACGGCGGCACCGTCGAAGTGATCGGGCGGAAAATCGAGATCCTCGGCCTGCGCGGCGCCGCCCGACTGCTCGAAATGCTGCGGCCCTCGCTGCCACCGGGGGAGATGCGCGAAGCCGGCGATCGCCTGATCCGCTTCGCTCGAGCGGCCCGCGACAACCTCGACGTCGGCGCGACGCTGCTCGACCGGTTGGCGCAGCCGATCGTCGTCGACAAGGAGGTGGTCAGCGAGCCGACGCCTCCCCTCGATCTCTTCGCGATCGCCGTCGCCGCCACCTTCACCCTGACCTTCATCACCGTCCTCCTCGTCGCCGGGGCGCTGGCCCTGGAGCGCGAGGAGAACGTCTTCCCCCGGCTCGCCCGGGGCCTCGTCAGCCGTTCGGCGCTGCTGGCGGAGAAGATCGGCCTCGGGGTCGCGGTCGGGTTGGTCATCACCCTGCTGATGCTGATCGGGGTGCAGCTGTTCATACCGTTCGACTGGGGCCGCTTCGGGCTCTGGCTGGTGGCGATCCTGGCCGGGGCGGGCGCCCTGGCGGCGGCGGGGGCGGCGCTCGGCGCGGCGGCGCGCGAGGTCCGCGCTGTCTCCCTGCTCGCCTTCATGGTGACCCTGCCGATCGCCCTGCTCTCGCTCGTCCCCTCCGGCACGGTCGGCGGCGGCGTCTACGACGGGATCCGGTTGGTAACCGCCCTCTTTCCCTTCAAGCCGGCCCTGCAGGCGATGACCGCGGCGCTCGACCCGGCCGGCCCCGGGATCGGCGATCCGCTCCTGCACCTGCTCATCCTGCTCCTCGCCTACGGCGCGATCGCGCGGCTGGCGCTGCGGCGCTTCGCCGCTGTCTAAACGCCCGGAAGCGCCGTCTCGCGCAGTTGGCGGGTGTGCTCCCGGGCCGTGTCTGGATGCGCTGCGGTGAGAGCAATGAACCGCGCCAACGACTCCTCGGGGCAAAGCCGGTGCCGGACATGCTCGAGGATCTCCACTTGACTCATCGCGGGGAAGACCCTGCCGTGCGCCTCGATTGCAGCAAGGGCAACCTCACCGCTTGCGATCGACAGGCAACCGTGGCGGCTCACGTAGACGTTCAGCTCGGCAGGGACGTCACCCCGGGCCAGCGTGCAGGAAGGGCGGTCGAGCTTCGCCAGCTCGTAGTTCGGCTCCGTGGCCGAGACCAGGCGCAGCTGCTCGCCGGTCAGGTAGGCGATGAAGGCGCGGACCTCCGTGCCCGGGCTGCGCCGCAGGGTCGCCGGGACCGCCCCGTAGCGGGAGACGTGCGCGGAGTAGACGACGTCGAAGTCGCGCAGGTCGGTGCGCAGCATCGGGACCGGGTCGGGTGCCGCCGCCAGCTTGCGGGCCAGCACCTCCGGCGCCGCGTTGGAGCCGTAGGCCAGCAGAGGGACGCGGTCGGCCAGCTCCACCTCGGCTGCCTCGATGTCGGCGGCGCGACCGTCGACCAGCGCGTATGAGCAGTCAGGGATCGCGTAGGGATAAGCCAGTGCCCGCGCGACGACCTCGCTCTTCTCCTCCATCGCCAACCGGCAGCGAGTATCGCGGATAGGGTCCACCGCATGCGGGTGCTCTTCATCGGCGACGTCGTGGGTGGGCCCGGCCGGCGCGGGCTGAAGGCGGCGATGCCGGCGCTGCGCGAACGCCACCGTCCCGACCTGGTGATCGTCAACGGCGAGAACTCGGCTGGCGGGATGGGCATCACCGAGAAGACCGCGCGGGCGCTCTTCGAGGCCGGCGCCGACGCGATCACCACCGGCAACCACGTCTACCGTCACCGCGAGGCCTACGACTTCCTCGACCGGGCCGAGCGGGTGGTCCGACCCGCCAACTACCCCCACGCCAACCCGGGCCGCGGATATGTCGTCTTCGACTCGGGTGGGACGCGTGTTGGCGTGATCAACCTCAGCGGCGCGGTGGGGCTGCAGGTCGCACGCTCCCCGTTCCACGAGGTCGACAGCATCCTCGAGCGGATCGAGGCCGACTTCGCGGTCGTCGACTTCCACGCCGAGGTGACGAGCGAGAAGGTTGCGATGGGCTGGCACCTGGACGGCCGCGTCGCGGCCGTCTTCGGCACCCACACCCACGTGCCCACCGCCGACGCCCGGGTCCTGCCCGGCGGCACCGCCTACATCTCCGACGTCGGCATGACCGGCTCGCGCAACAGCGTCCTCGGCGTCAAGCCGGAGCAGGTCCTGGAGAGGTTCATCACCCAGATGCCGGTCAAGTTCGAAACCGCCGAGGAGGACGTCTGGGTGATGGGGGCGGTCGTCGAGGTCAACGAGCGAGGCCTGGCGGACTCGATCGAGCAGGTGATGGTGCCGGCTCCGCATGGTGCGTAGGCACGAATCCCGGACTTCGATCAGAGAAATGTCCCAGCGGAGTGTCCGAGTTGGTCTTTTCAGAATCCCACTTGCAGAGCGAGAAATCAAATTATGAGGGCCTGAATTGTCCCTACAGATGTCTCAACCGATGTCCCTCGATGGGCCTCGCTAGTATCAAATCGTACGTACTTTACGTCCGAATGCCTTGTTACTCTGCTTCTTGAAGACCGACCCTCCCAATACGGTGGACCACCGGCCTTCCCTCACCGCCGGCCTCAGGGTCGGCGGTTCCTTTTATGGGCCGGGAACGATCCCCACCGGCCCGCCTCGATAGAGCGAACGGACCGCGCGAAAGCGAGTATTGCCCAGCTCGTCCCACATGGTTTGGGGAACGATCTGAACGGGCCGTGGCGGCGGTGGATAGAGCCTTCGAAACGCAGCGTACGCATTGAGGTCTGCCAGCTGCAGGAAGTAAGACTGATGAGAGAGGCGCGGGACTGGGTCATCGATCAACCTGGTGAAAGGACGCTTCAAAAGACCCGAGCCAAATGCACTTCCAGCGGTACCGGCACGCCTGGCCTTTCGTGCCCGCTTGCGAACCGTGGATTCATCTCCCTCGTCATGAATCACCATGACCTCCAGCTTTGGATTGGACTTAGTAGCTCGTCGCTCCAGGCGCTGAAGCAGGTACTCCCAAGCGACATCGGAAGCGGCCCGGGCGCCACTGAACTTTTCCGCCACCTTTTCCTTGTCGACAACAACTGCGAAAGCGTCCACTCCGAGCTTTGGCTGCACGCGTAGGAGCGATCGATATAGCGAGAACCTTGCCCGCTCACTGAGCGGCCTTTGACGGAGCGGTCCACCGTTTCGCAAAAGATAATTGGCCTTGATCTCGGCCCTGACAGGAATTCCGAATCTTTGCCGCACCCAACGTCTGTAGGCGATTAACTGGTCAAAGGTGGCAGTCCACTCTGAAGTCTCAACCATTACGCACCCGAGTGTATAAGTGCGTGAGCCCCTTGCCCTTCCGTCATCTCCAGACTCGTCCACATACGCAAGCAACATTGGCCGATCTTACACGGTGTGGAATTAGATTCGTTATCTAAACTGTGTCATCTTATGCGTATCGTTGTACGACATAGTGAAAAGAACTAGGGGATAGAACCAGACGATGTAGAGGTAGAACCAGTGCTGGGCGGTCAGCTGCAGGCCGATCAGCAGGGCGGCGCCCAGGGCCGCTGCCTGGATCGGGCTCTTCCGCTTTGGCCAGAAGGCGAGCGCCAGCGCCAGCGCTCCGACCGCGACGAGGATCGCTATCCGCAGGGGCTCCAGGCCCGGTGCCTGTCCCCAGATGCTGAACGGGGAGTCGCGATCCGCCTGGTAGCCGACCGTGCGATCCCAGACGGTTGCCAGCCCCGGTTCGATCGCTGGCCACAGAAGCAACGTCGCGGCCGTTACGGCGAATGCCGCAAGCGTCAGGCCCGCGGGCCCTGCGGCGGCCCTCCCCCATGTGCTCGGACGTCTTCGGCGTCCTGCGCTATCGGGGGCCCCCGCCGCCGCGTCACCCGCGGGAGTGAGGGTCGCCAGCATCGGCAAGAGGACGAGCGGTGCAAACTTGGTCAAGGTCGCGAGCGCCAGCATCGTGCCGCGGGCGATAGGTCGAGCGAGCACGAGGAGCGTCGCCACCAGAAGAAGCGCAACCAACGAGTCGTTGGAGTTGGACTCCAGCGCGTAGGCCGTGTAGGGGTAGGCCGCCCAGCCGAACGCCAGCGTGGCCGCGAGCTTTCGACCGGCCGGTCCGGGGCGGATGCGGAGGCCGAGCAGGATCAGCAGCGCGAAGGTGGCGAGGTCGAAGAGGACGGCGGCGCCGTGGGCGGCGGGGAGGTCGTCCCAGCTGCCCTGCCAGGGCCAGATCGCCTCGGAGGGGACGTAGGCGAGGTAGTTGACCGGCCCGTAGGTGTCGCCCTGGGCGACGTCGTCGGGGAAGTTGCCGTAGAGCGGTTCAGCGTGGGTTATCCGGTCGGCGCCGACCACGCCGGCGTAGCCGACGTCGATCGTGCCCGAGTCGGCGACGTTGAGGCCGACCCGGAAGCCGACCAGGAAGAGGGCGGCGATCAGCAGCCAGGCCGCCGGCCAGGCCGGTCGCAGCCCCTCAGCGCGGCCCCGGAGCCCGATCCAGAGGCAGCGACAGAACAGGTAGAGCAGGACCGGATACTGGAGCGGAACCGAGACGCCGATCTCGGCCCGGTTGAAGAAGAAGTTGGAGACGCCGAAGCCGAGCAGGACGAGCAGGTCGAGGTTGGCGATCCGCCAGGGGCGGCGCCAGTCCACCAGGCCGATCAGGAAGAGAGCGCAGAGCGGCAGGAAGACATAGGGCGCGTTGAGCTTGTGCCCGAACGCGCCGGGGTAGCCGCGCGCCATCTTCCAGGCGACCTGGTAGCCGGTCCAGGACTCCCGCACGATCCCCATTTCCGGGTCGACGACGACCACGGCGACCTGCTCGCCGGCGGCGAAGAAGCCGACCTCCCAGGCGCCGTCGACGAGGTCGGTCGAGTGGCTCAGCTCACCGCGAGCTTCACGTTGCTCGACGACCTTCGCGTCGCGCTCGGCGATCCGGATCGCTTCCGACTCCGGGACGTGCGGCGGCTGGGCGCTCGCCGTGCCCGGCAGCAGCAACAGCACCCCGAGGATGACCAGGAGTGCTCCTGTCATCACTCGATTCCGAAGTGCTGGAGCACGATCGGTGCCACGTCCCGCAGCGCCCACTGGGGACGCTCATCCGCATCGTCGGGCCCGCAACCGACGAAGAGCAAGGGACCGAGTGAGTCACCCCGTAGCAGGGAGCCGTGGCTGCCGCCGCCGGCGTGGCTGACCCCGCCCCAGTCGACGGCCTCATAGCCGGTGGCGAGCGAGACGATGAGGTCGCCGGCGTTGGGCGCGGTCAGGGCGGCAAAGACGCGAGCGAGCGGGTCCGGGTACTCGTCGCTGCAGAGTCGGCCGTCCGTGGCGCTCAGCTTCAGCGCTTCCCCCTCTCCGTCCAATTCCCAGCTCTCGCCGCGCAGGTCGATGGCCCCTCCCCCCGGCCGGAAGCGCAATTGCCGGTCCTCTCGCTCGACCACGGCCGTCGGGCTCTGGCCGATCGCGGTGCCTACGCCGTCGCGCAAAAGCGGCTCCCCGGCCGCGTCCTCGAGCCAGCAGACGAGGTCGACTCCTTCGGTCTCGGCCAGGTGCCTGGCGACCTCGCGGTGCTCGGCGCGGGGACCATCCCCTGGCAACAGGTAGACGTGAGCGGCGCGGCCGGTGGGGCTGACGGCGAGCTGTGCTCGCTCGGGACGGTCGTCGGAGGGCCGCAGCAGCGACCACTCCTGCGCCAGCAGGTCGGCCAGTGGCAGCCCGCGGCCGACGTCCGTCTGCGCGTGGTCGGCGAGCAGGATCACCGCGTGCTCGTCGAGGAAGGCGTCGAGGCCGCCGCTCGCCTCGACCAGCTTCGCGAAGCAGTGGTCGGCCTTGGCGATCGACTCGACGCTCGCCTCCGGCCCGTGCCGGTGCGAGTAGCTGTCGTTGTCCGGCAGCGAGAAGAGGAGGAAGTCGTAGCCATCCTCCTTCGCCAGTTCCGCCGCGCAGCAGGCCGAGTAGCCGTCGCGACTGCCGGGGATCGAGGTCGAGCGGCAGGGGAGCTCGCGGCTGGCGTAGAGATCGCCGTAGAAGAGCTCGCCCGGGCCCCAGGTGTGGTGGCGGAACTTGAGCCGGGTCGTGTCGACCGCGCGTCGCACCAGCCCCTCCAGCGTCACCTGGTGGCGGTGTCGGCCGCGGTAGATGAGGAACGGGGTGCAGGCGGTGCGGAGGCCGGCGTCGTCGAGTCGCTCGAAGAGGGTCGCCGCCTCTGGGTTGAGGTGGGCGAGGTTCATGTTGTAGACGAGGTCGTAGAGGGCGCGGAAGACGCCGACCGCGCGGGTCGCGTCGAGCGAAGAGCCGTACTCGACGTAGCGGCGCTCGAGCCGGTGGTACCAGTTCATGCCGCTGATCCAGTGGCGGTCGGCGGCGACGCCGGTGACCATCTCGGCGCAGGCGACCGGGGTCACGGAGGGGAAGCTGGAGACGCAGTCGGGGACGAGGACGCCGCGCTCCAGCAGGGCGGCGAAGGTCGGAGCCCGGTCCTCGGCGACGGCGCGCTCGAGCATGTCGGTGCGCAGCGAGTCGACGTAGGTCAGGACCAGTTTCTTCGCCGCCATCAGCAGCGAATGATGATGCCCGGCTGCCGGCTCAGCGAAGGATGCGCAGGCCGGCGTGCTTGCGCTGAGCCCGGCGGTGGCGGGAGATGCCGGTCCAGACCAGCGCCGCGAGCACCAGCAGGACGGCCGGCGAGAGCAGAATCGCGATCGCGACGACGACGAGGGCGCCGAGCGAGACGAGGAAGCCGAGCGCTCCCGAACCGCTTCCCTCCCTGCGCCCCGCCCCGGCGACGACGTCGCTGACGACGACGCAGGCAGCGACGGCCCCGATCAGGCACGCGAGCGCCGAGACCACGGCGTCGAGATCGGCCGGGCCCGCCAGCAGGAAGCCGGCGACGAGACCGATCGCGGCCGCGAGCAGCGTCATCCGCCCGCGCGCCGAGCCGTGCGTGCCGGTGGTCCCCGCCAGCATCCCGATCGCCACGCCGATCCCGAGCACGAGGCAGATATCCCAGAGAGATCCCATGCGGAAAACCTAACCGGCCGGGCGGGGCGGCGTGGATTCGCCACACTATCCCGATGGTCGAGCCCCCCCATCGGCGCCGCGCCCACACGCGCACCCGCGACCTCGAGCGCTACGCGGGGCTGTTCGCGGAGCGGACGACGGTGATGCGTTCCTCGGCGATGCGGGACCTGATGGCGATCACCGCGCGACCCGAGGTGATCTCGCTGGCCGGCGGGCTTCCGGACACCTCGACCTTCCCGGCCGGCACCTTCGCCGCCCAGATGACCCGGATCGCCCAGGAGTCGGCGGCGGAGGCGCTGCAGTACGGACCGACCGAGGGCTTCGCCGAGACCGTCGACTGCATCGTCGAGGTGATGGGCGCCGAGGGAATGCTGCCCGACCCCGACGACGTGATCGTCACCACCGGCGGCCAGCAGGCGATCGACCTGGTCTGCAAGACCCTGCTCGACCCCGGCGACGTCGTCGTCTGCGAGGCGCCGACCTATCCCGGCGCGGTGCCGGTCTTCTGCAGCTACCAGGCCGAGGTGGTGCAGATCGAGTGCGACGCCGACGGGATGCGGATCGAGGAGCTGGAAGCGGTGCTGGCGCGGCTCGACGGCGAGGGGCGGCGGCCCAAATTCGTCTACTCGGTCCCCAGCTTCCAGAACCCGGCCGGGGTGACGCTCTCGCTGGAGCGCCGGCGGCGTCTGGTCGAGCTGGCGCGGCAGCGCGAGCTGCTGGTCGTCGAGGACAATCCCTACGGGCTGCTGCGCTTCGGCGGCGAGCCGTTGCCGCCGCTGTACCAGCTCGACGGCGGCGACTTCGTCATCTACGTCGGGACCTTCTCGAAGATCCTCTCGCCCGGGATCCGCCTCGGCTGGGCGGTGGCGCCGCCGCCGGTGATGGAGAAGATCGTCCTCGGCAAGCAGGCGTCCGACCTCTGCACCTCCACCCTCACCCAGTACTTCGTCCGCGAGTACTTCGCCGAAGGGCGCTGGCGCGAGTACGTCGAGAGCCTGGTCGAGATCTACCGCGGCCGCCGCGACGTGATGGTCGAGTCGCTGCGCGAGCACTTCCCGGCGCAGGCGACCTGGACCGAGCCGGAAGGCGGCCTCTTCATCTGGGCGACGCTGCCCGACTACATCGACACCGGCGACCTGCTCGCCAAGGCGCTGCGCGAGGACGTCGCCTTCGTCCCCGGCCAGGCCGCCTACGCCGAGGAGGGACGCGGGCGCAGCTCGATGCGGCTCAACTTCTCCGGCGTCGGCAGCGACGAGATCCGCGAGGGCATCCGCCGCATCGGCAACGCCGTCGCCGAGCAGGTCGAGCTGTACGGAGCGCTGACCGGAGAGCACCAGGTGGCGCCGCCACAGCCGCGACCGGCGCCCAAGGACGAGGGCGAAGCGGACGTCCTCCCCTTCCGCAAGGCCGGCGAGGGCCAGGCGTGAAGGTCGCGGTACTCAAAGGCGGCCGCTCGCTGGAGCGCGGGGTCTCGCTGCGCTCGGGGGCGCGGGTCGAGGACGCGCTGGAACGGCTCGGCCACGAGCCGGTGCCGATCGACGCCGACGCCGACCTGGTCAAGCGGCTGACCGCGGAGGAACCCAACGTTGCCTTCGTCGCCATGCACGGGCCCGGCGGCGAGGACGGCACGGCGCAGGAGCTGCTGGAGATCCTCGGCATCCCCTTCACCGGGCCCGGTGTCGCCGCCTGCGGCCGCTGCATGGACAAGGTCCTCGCCAAGCAGGAGCTGCGCGGGGCCGGTGTCCCCACCCCGGACTGGTTCGCCTTCAACGAGACCGCCTTCCGCGAGCTCGGCGCCGCCGACGCGCTCAGCGCCCTCGAGGAGCGGCTCGGCTTCCCGCTCGTCGTCAAGCCGAGCCGCGGCGGATCGGCCCTCGGCGTCAAGTTCGCGGCGAGCTGGTTCGAGGTGCCGGAGGCGCTCGTATCGGCCTTCAGCTACGACGACCGCGTCCTCCTGGAGCGCTTCGTCGAGGGGCGCGAGCTGGCGGTCAGCGTGCTCGGCTCCGAGCCGCTGCCGGTGGTCGAGGCGATCCCCGGCGACGGCGACCGCTACGACTTCGAGGCGCGCTACGAGATCGGCCGCACCGAGTTCGCCTGCCCCGCCGAGCTGAGCGAGGAGGAGACGGAGGCCGTCACCGGCGCCGCCCTGGCCGCCTACGAGGCGCTCGGCTGCGCCGGCTTCTCCCGCGTCGACCTGATCCTCGCCGCGGACGGCCCGCAGGTGCTCGAGGTCAACGCGATCCCCGGCCTCACCGACACCAGCCTGCTCCCCCAGGCCGCCGAGGCGGCGGGGATGTCCTTCGAGGACTTGGTGGAGCGGATCCTCGACCTAGCGCTGAAGCCAGCCGCGGCCTAAGAGTCTCCCTGGGCGAAGTCCTCGGGCGAGACCTCGTCGAGGAACTCCTTGAACTTGTCGACGACCTCCTCGGTGTCCTCGACCTCGTGCTCGAACTCGATCGCCGACTCCTCGATCACCTCCTCGGCCGCGAAGATCGGCGCCGAGACCCGCACCGCGAGGGCGAGGGCATCGGAGGGACGGGAGTCGATCTCCATCTCGGAGCCGTCGATCGAGACCGTGATCGAAGCGTAGAAGGTGTTGTCCCGCAGTTCGGTGACGGAGACGCGCTCGCACTTGGCGTCGAGCTGCTCGAGCACGTCGGAGAGCAGGTCGTGCGTCATCGGTCGCGGCGTCGACGCCCCCTGCAGCTTCATCAGGATCGCCGCCGCCTCCGGGTGGCCGATCCAGATCGGCAGGAAGCGGTTGCCGTCAACCGTCTTCAGCAAGACGATCGGCTGCTTGCCGACCATGTCGAAGCTGACCCCGTAGATCTGCATCTGCTGCAAAATTCGCTCCGAGCCGAGGTGGACGGCCCATTATAGGTTGGGTATCCGCCTCACCCCGCGGGCAAACCGGGACACGTCGACAGGGGATCGGACTCGTCAGCGTTTCAGCCCGTGGCCGCGCGGCGGGTCGCCTGTCGGATCGCGACCCGCGTCGCGGCCGTCGTCGCTTGTCGAGCCTCAGCGAGAAAACGGTGCCCAGCAACCACACCGGCGATCGACGCACGACGAGACGGGATGTCGGCGGCAGCCAGGACTGCGACGAGGCTGGTTGCCCCACTGCGCGCCCCCGGCCCCTCAAACGCGAACAGATACTCCTGCGGCTCGCCATCGACCAAGGCCGACCAGGCCAGCTGGGGCGCCGCCTCGGGCTCGGTCATAACCGCCAGCAAGGCTGGAAGTCGTGCACCCGATGCGTCGGCCAGAACTACTTCGAGGCCCTCGGCCAGCGTTCCGAGGTCGTTTCTTGCATCGAGGATTGTGCGCAGCCGTCGACGCTCCGCATCGGCAAGGCGGTAGACGACCTTCGGCTGGCGGCCGCTCCCCGTATGCCGCAAGGGTGCCTGCTCGGCAACCAGCAGGTCGGCGTCAACCATCGCGTTGGCCGTTCTACGGACGTTCGACTGGTTCTTGCCGACTGCCTCGGCCAACTCCCGTGCGGTCATCGCGGCGGGCTCGGCGGCGAGCAGGGCGCGGCCAACCGCGAGGCGCTCGCGCGAGCGCCAACCAGCGTCTGAACCTGCTTCTAAGGTCATGACCTAAAAAAAGATGGGACCTTTAACCGCATATTCAAAGGTAGAAAGAACCATCCGCCTGCCTTTAGATAATAAGGTCATGACTTTATTAGGTGCACGAATTTTCTCGGACGCTACCCAATGATTTTTCTTTTGCCGCACTCAAGCGAGGTTTCGGCGGGTAGGGTCGCCCGATGGAGTCCACCGTGGCAATAGACGCAACGGCAGCGGCGCTAGCCGAGGACGTGGCGACCGCGGAAGAGGCTCTCCGCAACCTCGCTGCCGAGGAACCGGAGCGGTGGTGGGCTGCTTACGAGCTAAAGGCGCGGGCTCGCAACGGCGGCAGCGCAGGGGCGATGAGCATGGCTTTGAACCGGTTGGTCGACGACGGAACCTTCGAGCTGACCAACGGAGACCAGGTCCGCCTCAGCCGGTAGCAGCCCGTGGAGCGGCCGCTTTCGCCCCTCACCGAAGAGCAGGAAGGCGAGTTGGCCGAACGCCAGTGGCGGAAGGCGAACCCGAAAACGGGTCCGAAGAGCTACCGCACGCCACAGCAGCGCGACCGCGACCGGGTGCTCTACAGCTCTGCCCTCCAGAGGCTCGCCTACGTGACGCAGGTGACCGCTTCGGAGTCGGGACACATCTTCCACAACCGGCTCAGCCACTCGCTCAAGGTCGCGCAGGTCGGCAGGCGAAACGCCGAACGGCTGCAGACGCTAGTCGCACGGGGTGAGATCTCGGGAGGGGCGGCCCGCATGATCGAAGCGCTCGACCCGGACGCCGTCGAGGCGAGCTGCCTCGCTCATGACCTGGGCCATCCTCCTTATGGACACATCGCCGAGCAGGTCCTTCACGAAAAGGCGGTCAAATACCTGCCCGACGGCTTCGAGGGGAACGCTCAGAGCTTCCGCATCGTGACTCGTCTCTCAGTCCGGGATGAGAAGCCTGGCATGGATCTGACCCGACAGACGCTGAACGGCCTTCTCAAGTACCCGTGGCGCCGCTGGCCCGCGGACCTGACGAAAGGGCAGAAACGGAAGTGGAAATGGGGTGCGTACGAGGATGACGTCGAGGCACTCGCATTCGCCCGAAAGGGTTGGCCGCCTGAAAGCCCCTACGAGCTACCCCGTCTCTGCCTCGAGGCCGAGATAATGGATTGGGCGGACGACCTCACCTACGCCGTTCACGACGTCGACGACTTCTTCCGAGCCGGATTGATTCCCCTCGACCGGCTGGCCGCGACCGACGGGACGGAGCTCAAGCATCTGGAAACGCTTCTCGTCGGAGCCCGCAGCGAAGACCCGCACGGTTTCCCGGACTTCGAGACCGAGCGCTTGGCGCGGGCTGCGCAGGTCGCCGCCTCCCGCGCCGCCTCCGCCGCGCCTTATCGGCACACCCATGGCGACCGCGGCGCAATGCGTGAATTCGGCTCGAGGCTCATCACCGAATATCTGGAGGCCTTCTCGGTTCAGAACGCCGGCTCGGGGGTCAAGCTCGTGATCGACGATCGGGCGCACTGTGAGGTCGAAGCATTGAAGATGCTCGTGCGGGTGTATGTGATCCGCCGGCCCAGTCTCGCTGTCGTGCAGCAAGGGCAGATGCGGGTCGTCGGCGAGCTTTTCGACCGCTACTTCGAGGCCGCGGTGCCGCCGGCGAGGGGCGGTAACCGCCACCTCTTTCCGCCCGGCGCGGGGGAACGTCTGGAGAAGGAAGGAGCGAGCGAAGCGAAGCGCGCTCGGATCACCGTGGATCTGATCTCCGGGCTGACCGAGACGGCCGCGGTCAAGCTGCACAACCGCCTCACGGGCGGCTGGGTCGCCTCCGCCCTCGACGCGACCGCGGCGATCGGCTGAGGCGCAAGCTCATCCAATGGGCGATCCTGGATTCGAACCAGGGACCTCGTCCTTATCAGAGACGCGCTCTAACCAACTGAGCTAATCGCCCGAGCCGAGGCGATGATAGCGGCCATGCGCGGCTCGCCCGCGCGGGCTCGTGGGATGCGCGCGGTCAGCGTTTACCCTGCCCGGCTGTGGATCTGACCGAGAGCTTCAGGCGGCACTTCCCGCCTGAGATCGTTGAGCGATACGAGATGCGGGAGGTCCGCGACGCATCGGCCGTTCTCGCCAATACGAGCGCGGCGGAGTTCGGCGAGATAGTCGCCGTGCTCGAGCGGTTTTCCCTGCGCCGCGCGGACATCCTCGAGCCAGGCGGAAACGAGGGACCTGTGGCGAAACGGCTGAACCGAGCTCTGCGCGAGCTCGGTTGGAGGGAGGGCCGCTACGACACGACGATCAAATCGTCCCTCAACCTGATGCCCTACCGAGCGGCGGGAGAGGCAAAAGGGCGCGTCGTCGAGACCGAGGTGAGCAGCACGGGCTACAAAGTCGACAACCTGAAGGGGAAGATCGCCCTGGACGTCGAGTGGAACGCGAAGGACGGCAATCTCGACCGCGACCTTGGCGCCTACCGAGCCCTGTATGACGTCGGGATCATCGCGGCTGGCGTGATCTTGACCCGCACCCAGGCGGACCTGCGCGAGCTGGGCGAACAGCTCGGTCGCGATCCCTTCCGCACGAGCACGACGACGAACCTCGACAAGCTGTTGCCGAGAATGACCCGAGGGGACGGTGGCGGCTGTCCCATCCTCGCCGTGGCGATCACGGCACGGTGCCTGGAGAGCGCATGATGGCCCGGACGCGGGCGCGGCGGGCGGGCACCGTCATCGCCGATGTCGCTGAGTTTCTCGCCCGGAACGGAACGAGCGGGATCGCCGCAATCCACGACGAGGTGAACGCAAGGCGACGGCGGCGGGAATTGCCCGAGGTCGCCAGAGCGTCGATCCGCGGCACGCTGAACTCAAACACCGGCGACAAAGGGCAGCGGCTGTTCAGGCGCGAGGGGCGCGGTCTCTACTCCTTGAGCAGAGGCCGTCGATCCTCGTCTTAGGACGCCCGTCGCAACGGCGGCGAGGTAGCTCGCAGCTCGTCGCCCCACTGGTGCCATCCCGGCCTCGAGTGACGGGCAAACAGCTCCAGGTAGGGCCCGGGCGAGCAGTCCTCGATGATCTCGTAGAGCTGGTCCGGCTTGCGCGAGTGCTCGCGCTTGCGCTCGGCGAACAGGTTGACCTGGCGCCGCCCCGGGGCGAGCGTTCGGCGCGAGCCCTTGACGCCGAACAGGATCAGCTCGGTGACGTTGCGGAAGTAGAAGCCCACGCCCCGCCCGTCGGGGCCGCCATCCTTGCGGACCTTGAACCAAACGAGGTTGGTCTTGTAGGTAAACCCCCACGCTCGCATTACCTCCAAGCCCTCGGCCAGCAGCGCGTTTGGGACCCAGAGGTACAGATGAGCCCGCTCGGCGACAGTCTCGGCGACCGGCAGGGCCCCGATCTCATCGAAGCCCATCGTCCTGTAGCGAGCCAGCCTCACGTGCTCGGGCGCCACCTTCCCAGTCCGGTTCTGGAACCGCCAGGGCGGGTCGGCGAGGACGGTCTCGAACTGCCTGCCGCGAGCGAACGCGAGGAGAGATTGGTTGGCGAGGTCGTGCACGAAAGATCTATTAGATCTTTCCAGATGGGGCGGCGGGAGAAGCGGGAGCTGGCTGCAAGCCATACCCCTTCAAGGGCGCAGGCCTGTCTCCTTCTCCCCCTCAGCGGAGAGTGCTCCAGAGCGATGCTTCGCGTCGATCTCAGTCGTTATCTCGACCCAGGCGCCGCGCGAGCGCGAGCGCCTCGTCGAGATCGGCGAGGCGGACCTCGACGGCGATCTCCTCGCCCCTCGGCCGCACCTTCACTTCGTGCCCTAGAGCCGTCTCGAGCTGATCGGCGGCGGCCCGCATCGCGGCCGCCTCCTCGGCATTGGGCCGCTTTCCAGAGCCGCTCCGGGCTTTTGGCTGGCCAGCCAGCTTGACGCGGTTCTCGGTCTCCCGCACCGACCAGCCGCCACTGGCGGCGTCGCGGGCGAGGCGGCGGCGGACGTCGTTGCCGCTGGCCCCCAGCAGGGCCTTGCCGTGGCCCTCGCTGAGCTCGCCCGACTCGAGCAGCTCCAGCGCCTCGTCGGGGAGGTCGAGTATTCGGATCAGGTTGGAGAGGGCGGGGCGGCTGCGGCCGATGCGGCGCGCCAGCTCCTCCTTGGAGAGGCCGAGGTCATCGACCAGCGCCGCGCAGGCGCGCGCCTCCTCGACCGGGTTCAGGTCCTCGCGGACCATGTTCTCGATCAGCGCCACCTGCAGCCGCTCCGCCCGCTCGGAGTCGCGCACGATCGCCGGCACCTTTTCCAGGCCGGCCTGCCGGGCAGCGCGCCAGCGTCGCTCGCCGGCGATCAGCTCGTAGCTGCCGTCGGCCAGGGGGCGGACCAGGAGCGGCTGGACGACGCCGCTGGTCTCGATCGAGGCGGCCAGTCCAGCCAGCGCCTCCGGGTCGAAGCGGGTCCGCGGCTGCTTCGGGTTGGGCTTGACCAGCTCGACCGGCAGCTCGCGCAGCTCGCCGAGCTCCTCGCCGGCGCTCTCGGGCAGGATCGCGGCAAGGCCGCGTCCCATCCCGCGCTTGGTGCCGGCGCTAGCCACGGGCGCCGAGCTCCTCGGCGAGGGCGCGGTAGGCGTCGGAGCCGCGCGAGGCAGGGGCGTGCTCGATCACGGGCAGCCCGTAGCTCGGCGCCTCGGCGAGGCGGACGCTGCGCGGTATGACCGTTTCGAAGACCATCTCCGGGAAGTGCGCCCGCAGCTCTCGCTCGACGTCCTGGGCGAGGCGGGTGCGCTCGTCGTGCATAGTGATCAACAGCCCCGACACGTTCAGCGCCGGGTTCAGCTCGCGCCGGATCGCGCCCAGCGTGTCGAGGAACTGGACCAATCCCTCGAGGGCGAGGTACTCGGCCTGAACGGGCACGATCACCCGGTCGGCCGCGACCAACGCGTTGACGCTGACCGGGCCCAGCGAGGGCGGGCAGTCGAGCATCGTGAAGGCGAAGCGCTCGCGCACCGGGCCCAGGCTCTCGCGCAGGCGCGTCTCGGAGCCGTCGAGCCGCGGCAGCTCGACGGCGGCGCCGGCGAGGTCGACGTTGGCGGGAACCAGCCAGAGGTTGTCCGGCCCCGCCGGGCGGGCCGCCGCCGCCACCGAGACCTCGCCGACAAGGCAGTCGTAGGAGGAGGGGTGCAGGGTCCGATCGCCGCCCAGCGCCACCGTCGCGTTGCACTGCGGATCGAGGTCGACGAGGAGAGTCTGGGCGCCGCCCCGGGCGGCGCAGGCGGCGAGGTTGACCGCCGTGGTCGTCTTGCCCACGCCACCCTTCTGGTTCGCGACTGCGTAGACGAGTCCCATGAGCGGCAAGACTAGTTCGCCTCGTGACGGGGAGCAGTCGGGGGTCTCCCTTCAGCCCCGTGGGCGCTTCTTGGCCATGCCGGGACGACGGGGGAGGTCCGGTGGCGTGGATCTGGCCTTCCTCATGACGTGCAGGTGCCTGTGCTTGCTGCCAGCTCGGTCGCCTACGTCGAGGATCCGCTCCGGGCGCATCGCCAGCTGGTCCGCCGCCCGGGCGAGCTGTTCCTCCTCGTCGGGGTCTCTCTTGCCCTTCCAGGCCACCAGCACGCCGTTCTCTCGCAGCAGTGGGCTGGCCAGCTCGGCCAGGGTCGAGAGGCGGCCCACCGCCCGCGCGGTGACCGCGTCGTAGGACTCGCGCCCGCTGGCGGCTGCGATCTCCTCCGAGCGGGCGTTGACCGTGTGCGCGTTAGCGATTCCGGCCGCCCGCGCCGCGCGCTCGATGAAATCGCACTTACGGCCCACCGACTCGATCAGGTCGACCTCGGCTCGAGGCAGAGCTACGGCCAGCACGAGGCCTGGAAAGCCAGCGCCAGAGCCGATGTCGGCGATCCGCCCGGCCTCGCGCAGGGCGTCCACCTCGAGCCCGGTGAGGCTGTCCTCGACGTGGACCCTCCAGGCCCGCTCGGGGTCGGTGACCGAGCTGACCGAGGCACGCTCGGCCTGCAGCAGCTCGAGCACCTTTCGCAGCGCCCGCCGCGCCTGCGGGTCGAGGGCGGTCGGGGCCTCCGTCACCCGGAGACGAGCGGTGCGACGATCACGCAACGCCGCGGCTCGTCGCCTTCGCTGTAGGTCTCGATCCCGGCCCGGTCCTTGAGGTGCTCGTGGACGACGCGGCGCTCCTGGGCGCTCATCGGGTCCATCTGCACGGTGCAGTCGCCCTCCAGCGCCTGCTCGGCGGCGCGGTCGGCGCGGGCCGTCAGCACCTCGCGGCGGCGCTCGCGGTAGCCGGCGGCATCGAGGAGAACGCGCTTGCGATCCCGCATCCCGCGGAAGGCCGCCTGGTAGCAGAGCAACTGCAGGGCGTCGATCGTCTGCCCGCGTTTGCCGATCAGCAGGCCGTAGTCATCCTCGCCCTCGATCGTGACCTCGATCGCGTCGTCGTCCTCCCGAACCTCAACCTCACCCTCAAGGTCGAGCTCGTCGAGCACGCCTTCGACCAGCTCCCGCACCCGCTCGGCGGGCTCGCTCGGCCAATCCCCGTTCTCGCTCACAAGGGCCAGCCTACCGGCGCTTCTTTTTCTTCCGTGGGGGCGGCGGCGGGGGCTTGGCGGCCGCCAGCTCCTCGGCGGGGGCCATCGCTGGAGCCGGGATCAATTTCGCCGCGACGTAGGACTGGCCCACGGTCCAGAAATTGGTCGTGATCCAGTAGAGGCTGAGGCCGGCCGGGAAGGTTGGAACGAAGAAGACGCCCATCAGCGTGAAGGCCCCGATCAGGATGTACTGCTGGTTGCCGCCGGCGGTCGGGGAGGAGCGCATCGTGACGATCGTCGAAAGGGCCATCGAGCCGGCGAAGAGCAGCATCAGGACGATCGTTTCGACCCCGTGCGGCTTCTCGACCACCGACTCGATGAAGAACCAACCCGCGCCACCGCTCGCTTCGACGTCCTGTTCGAAGCTGTCGCCCTGGAGCAGCCGGAAGAGGGCGAAGAAGACCGGCAGCTGCAGGATCAGCGGCAGGCAGGAGGCCAGCGGGTTGATTTTGTTCTCCTGGTAGAAGCGCATCACCTCCTGCTGCATGCGCTGGCGATCGCTCTTGTATTTGTCCTGAATCGCTTTCAGCTGCGGCTGCAGGGCCTGCAGGGCTCGCATCCCTTTGATCTGTTTGTAGGTGAGCGGGATCAGCAGCGCCCTGACGACGATCGTGAGGGCGATGATCGACGTGCCCCAGGTCAGCCCGACGTCGTCGTGGAAGAACTGCAGGACCGCCTCGGCCGCGTCCTCGAGCGGTTGCAGGATGCTCGCCAGGGGGATCAAGTGCGGGCCTCGCCGTGGTACTCGGCCGGGTCGATCGGCCCGACCCGCAGCGTGAAGCGGGCGGGCACGGGGTCGAAGCCGCCGTGGCTGAACGGATTGCAGCGCAGGAGGCGCCAGCCGGCGAGCAGGAGGCCTCGGGCGGCGCCGAAGCGGCGGACCGCCTGCGCCGCGTAGGCCGAGCAGGTCGGCTCGTAACGGCAGCGGCGCGGCAACGCGGGCGAGATCAGCCGCCTGTAGGCGGCTATCGCCGCCAGGGCGACGCGTTTCACGTGGAACGCTCCTTGCCGCCCGCGAGCGCCTCTTCGATGCTCGCCTGCACGCCCGCCGATCCCTCCCGCTCGATCAACTCGGAGATCTCCGGGCGGGCGACGAGGACGAAGTCGTGGCGCTCGGGCAGGCGCTCCGAGAGGCTCCAGAACGCTTCCCGCAAGGCGCGCTTCACCCGGTTGCGGTCCACCGCTCCGCCGACCTTGCGGCTGGCCGAGACACCCAGGCGCACGTCCTGCTCCTCCTCATCGCGGCGCGGAAAGCTGTAGAGAATGAGGTAACGGGTGGCGTGGGAGGAGCCGTCGCGGTAGACGCGGTCGAACTCACCGCTCCGCGAGAGGCGGCGTCGCTTCGACATACCTAGGGCGTGAGCCGCTTCCGGCCTTTGCGACGCCGCCGCTTGAGGATCGCGCGGCCAGAGCGCGTCCGCATCCTCGCTCGGAATCCGTGCGTCTTGGCCCGCTTGCGCCGCTTCGGCTGGTAGGTCCGCTTCATTGGCCGTCGCAGTATACGGACGCGCACCCGATGCGCCACCTAAAGCTTTCTCCGGGATTTGCGGGTCGCCCTGGCTGCGCTCAGGGAGGCGCCGCTATGGTCGCTCGGCGGTGCCCGACGACTCCCCTGGACAGCCAATCGAGACCCTCTGGAGAGACGTTCAGACGCGCCTGCGGTCGGCGGTTCCCGACTCCACCTTCAGGCTCTGGCTGGAGCCGCTGCGGGCGATCGGCGCGCACGAGCAAACGCTCTTGCTGAGCGCGCCGGAGGGCATTCGGTCCTGGGTCGAGCGGCGCTACGCCTCGTTGATCCGCGAAGCGCTCGCGGCGTCGCAGTCGCAGCTGCGAGAGATCGGCTTCGCCGAGACGACCGGCGTCGTGGCGGCGGACGTCGAGCGCGCCGGCTCGATCGAGCTCAACCCCAACTACACCTTCGAACGCTTCGTGATCGGCGAGGGGAACCGGGTCGCGCACGCCGCCGCTTTGGCGGTGGCCGAGGCGCCGTCGGAGGCCTACAACCCACTCTTCCTGCACGGGCCCCCGGGGCTCGGCAAGACCCACCTGCTGGCGGCGATCGCCCACTACCTTCGCGCGAACGCCAGCGCTCTGAGTGTCCGCTACACGACCGCTGAGTGCTTCACCAACGAGTTCGTCGCGGCGCTGCGCTCCAGTGGCGCCGAGCGGTTCAAGAACCGCTATCGCGATCTCGACGTGCTCCTCGTCGACGACGTCCAATTCCTGCAGGGCAAACAGCACACCGAAGAGGAGTTCTTCCACACCTTCAACGCCCTCTATGAAGGTGGCAGCCAGCTGATCCTCTCGGCCGACCGGCTGCCCAGCGAGCTCTCCACTCTCGCCTCGCGCCTGCGCGATCGCTTTGAGTGGGGGCTGACCGTGGCCGTCGAGCCCCCCGACCTGCCGACCCGGCTCACCGTCCTGCACCGCCTCGCCGAGGAGGCCGGGGTCGACGACGCCGACCGCGACACGCTCTCCGAGCTGGCGCGGCGGATCGACGCCAACGTGCGGCGCCTGCACGGTGCCCTCACCCGGGTCGTCGCCCACGCCTCGCTGACGGCGAAGCCGCTCAGCCCCGAGTTGATCGCCGAGTTGATCCCAGCCGCGGCGGCAGCCGAGCCGACCACCGTCGAAGCGATCCAGGAGCGGGTCGCCCTGGCCTTCGACATCCCCCGGGCCGAGCTCGTCGGCTCCAGCCGCGCCGCCACCGCGCTGCGCGCTCGGCAACTGGCGATCCTGCTGACCCGTGAGCTGACCGACCTCTCCTTGCCCCAGATTGGACGCCTCTACGGCGGCCGCGATCACTCGACCGTGCTCAACTCGCTGCGACGCGCCAGCGCCGCCATCGCCGAGGATCACGACTTCGCGCAACGCGCCGCGGAGCTTCGCTCGGCAATCCACAGCCCTCCCCAGGAGCGGCGCTGACAGCCGACGCCGCTGTAAGAATCAAACCCTTCCACAGCTATCTCCACAGACCGCAAATCCCATGACCACGCCAAATCCTCATGGGAACCACTGTTTCCACAAACGCTAATCCAACTCGAAAAGGGATCGATCACTTGAAGCTGTCGACCAACCGAGACGAACTCGTCGCCAAGCTCTCGCTCGTCTCGCGAGCGGTATCGACCCGCGCCGCGACCCAAGCCTTGTCGGGAATCCTCTTCGCCGCCTCAGAGAGCGGCGTCGAGCTGGCGGCCACCGATAGCGAGGTGGGATTGCGAACCGCGATGGAGGCACGGGTCGAGAGCCCCGGCTCGGTGCTCCTGCCGGGCCGCCTGCTGGCCGAGCTGGCACGCTCGCTTGGCGACGCCGAGGTGGGGATCGAGTCGCGCGAGAGCGAGCGCGACGTCGAGATCCGCAGCGGCAGCTCGAGCTTCCACCTGCGGGTGCTGCCGGCCGAAGACTTCCCCAAGCTCCCGGACCAGGGCGAGGAGCCGTTGAAGATCCCAGCCGCCGCGCTGGCGGAGACGGTCGAGCTGGTGGCGCCGGCGGCCTCCCGCGACGACATGCGCCCCGTCCTGACCGGGGTCCTCGTCAGCGCCGCCGGCGAGGAGATGACGATGGTCGCCACCGACTCCTACCGGCTGGCGGTTAAGCGGACCGAGCTGGAGAAGGGAATCGGCGGCGAGCTGGAGGCGAACATCCCGGCCCGCGCCCTGCGGGAGCTGGGAAGGATCGTCGCCGCCGAGGAGATCGACGAGGTGGCGGTCGGCCTGCTTCCCAACCAGGCCGTCTTCGGCGCAGGGGCGATCCTCCTCAGCACGAGGTTGATCGACGGGCAGTTCCCCAACTTTCGACAACTCCTGCCGGAGTCCTACGAGCACGACGTGCGCCTGCCGCGCCCCGAATTCCTCGAGGTGACCCGCCGTGTCAGTCAGCTCGCCCAGCGCAACGCGCCGCTGCGGCTCTCCTTTTCCAGCGGCGAGCTGAAGGTGTCAGCGTCGACGCCCGACGTCGGCGACGCCGAAGAGGCGATGCCCGCCGCCTTCGAGGGCGAGCCGCTGGAGATCGGCTTCAACCCGGAGTTCCTGCGCGAGGGGATAGAAAGCGTCGCCGGCGACGAGGTGATGTTGAGACTGATCTCGCCGCTGCGCCCGGGCCTCCTCCAGCCCGTCGACAACGAGGACTTCCGCTATCTGGTGATGCCGATCCGCCTCAACGTCTAGGGGTCATCCGGTGCGGGTCGCCGCCGTCGAAGCGAGGCCGCTGCGCAGCCTGGTCGACGTGCGACTCGACCTCGAGGTGGGGATCGTCAGCCTGGTCGGACCCAACGGCGCCGGCAAGACGAACCTGCTGGAGGCGCTCTACTTTGCCCTCACCGGACGCTCTTTTCGCACCGCCGACCGGCGCGAGCTGATCCCCTTCGGCGGCCAGTTCGCCCGCGCCGAGGCCCGGGTCCGCGACGAGAACGGGGTCGAGCACCGATTCCTCGCCTCGGTCAGCCGCGCCGAGGGCCGCCGCCACCTGCTGGACGGAAGCGCCGCCAGCCCTTCCGTCCTGACCCACAGCCGCCCGCCGGTCGCGGTCTTCTCTCCCGATCGGCTGACGCTGATCAAGGGCCCGCCCGGCGAGCGGCGCGCCCACCTCGACCATTACGCCGCCGCCCGCTGGGCCGCGCGGGCGCAGCTGCGGCAGCGCTACGGCCAGGCGCTCGCCCAGCGCAACGCGCTGCTGGCTCGCCTCGCCGGGGGTGGCGGGAGCGGCGACCTCGAGGTCTGGGACGCCACCCTGGCCGCGGCCGCGGCCGAGCTTGTCGCCGCCCGCGCCGAGGCCGCGGCCGAGCTGGCTGGGCCCTTTGCCCAGGCCGCCCTCGAGCTTGGCCTGGAGAAGGGGGTGACGCTCGAGTACGCGCCGCGGGCGCCGGGCGGGGCGGAGGAGATCCGCGCCGGCCTGGCCGAGCGTCGCGAGGCGGACCTGCGGCTCGGCCGCACCTCCTGGGGCCCGCACCTCGATGAGCTGAAGATCGCGATGGACGGGCGCGCCCTGCGCCGCTACGGCTCGCAGGGCCAGCAGCGCACCGCCCTGCTGGCGCTGCTGTTCGCCGAGCGCGAGGCACTGCGGGCGGCGGGACGGGCTGCGCCACTGCTGCTCCTCGACGACGTGATGAGCGAGCTCGACCCAGAGCGCCGCGAGCGACTTGTCGATCGGATCGGCGACGACGGTCAGGCTTTGATCACGGCGGCCGCCGAGGAGTCGGTGCCGGCCCGGGCCCGGGCCCACCTGGTGCGCATGCCGATCGCCGCCCCGGAGGCAATCGCGGCATGAGTCGCCGTCCGGACCCCCGCCCGGCGACGAACGCCTTTCGCGCGGCCCTCGATCTGGCGGCGCCGAAGACTCGTCTCGCGGCGGCGCAGGCGGTCTGGGTGGAGACCGTCGGCGAGCGGGTCGCCGCCGTCGCCGAGCCCGTCTCCGAACGCGATGGGACCCTGCTCGTCGGCTGCTCGGACCCGGTCTGGGCGCAGGAGCTGGACCTGATGCAGGAGCAGCTGCTCGACCGCCTCCGCGAGCGGCTGGGAGAGCAGGCGCCGCGGAGTTTGCGCTTTCGGAGCAAAGATGACTGAGTCCCCTCACATTTTCCGTGATTTGCAGGGATTTTACGGTCGCACAGGGTGCTTTCGAGGGGCCGGAACTGGTATCCTTATGTCAACTCGCGTTTCTGCCCCGACCCGGCGCAGCGATGTCGCCGCACGGTTGGGGTTTTCTCTGAGATCCGGAAGGGACTAATTGCCTAAGACGAACAAGACTGCCGGTGAAGCGAAGGACGGCTCGGGCTCCTACGGGGCCAAGGACATCACGGTCCTGGAGGGGCTGGAGGCGGTTCGCAAGCGACCCGGCATGTACATCGGCTCGACCGGTCCGCGCGGTCTTCACCACCTCGTCTACGAGGTCGTCGACAACTCGGTCGACGAGGCGATCGCCGGTCACTGCAGCGAAGTCCGCGTCGTCCTCCATCCCGACGACAGCTGCACCGTCGCCGACGACGGCCGCGGCATCCCGGTCGAAGAGCTGAAGAAGGAGAAGCGCCCGGCGGCCGAGGTGGTGCTGACCACCCTGCACGCCGGCGGCAAGTTCGGCGACGGCGGCGGCTACAAAGTCTCCGGCGGCCTGCACGGCGTCGGCGTCTCGGTCGTCAACGCGCTGTCAGAGCGGCTGCTGCTCGAGATCGCCCGCGACGGCCACCTCTGGTGCCAGAGCTACGAGCGGGGCAAGCCGCAGGGGCCGCTGGAGAAGCGGGAGCCGAGCAAGGCCACCGGCACGACCCTGACCTTCCAGCCCGACCCGGAGATCTTCGAAGAGGTCGAGTTCGACTTCCAGACGCTCGCCGAGCGCCTGCGCGAGACCGCGTTCCTCACCCGCGGCCTGAAGATCGAGCTGGTCGACGAGCGCGGGCAGACCAACGGCGTCACCTTCCAGTACGAGGGCGGGATCGAGGACTTCGTCCGCCACCTGAACGAGAACAAGGACACGCTGCACCGCAAGACGGTCTACTTCGAGGGGGACGAGGAGGAGGGCCAGGTCGAGGTGGCGATGCAGTGGAACTCCTCCTACCAGGAGTCGATCTTCAGCTTCGCCAACAACATCAACACCCACGAGGGCGGCTCCCACCTCTCCGGCTTCCGTGCCGCCCTGACCCGCACCCTCAACGCCTACGCCCGCTCCAAGGGCCTGCTGAAGGAGAAGGACGGCAACCTCGCCGGCGAGGACGTGCGCGAGGGGCTGACCGCGGTGATCTCGGTCAAGCTGCACGACCCCCAGTTCGAGGGCCAGACCAAGACCAAACTCGGCAACCCGCCGATCCGCGGCCTGGTCGAGGAGACCGTCAACCGCAAGCTGGCCGAGTTCCTGGAGGAGAACCCCGGCGACGCTCGCCGCATCATCACCAAGGCGGTCGACGCCTCCCGCGCCCGCGACGCCGCCCGCAAAGCGCGCGACCTGACCCGGCGCAAGTCGGCGCTGGAGAACTCGACCCTGCCGGGCAAGCTGGCCGACTGCACGGTCAAGGACCCGCGCGACGCGGAGCTGTTCGTGGTCGAGGGCGACTCCGCCGGCGGCTCGGCCAAGCAGGCCCGCGACCGCTCCACCCAGGCGGTGCTGCCGCTGCGGGGCAAGATCATCAACGTCGAGAAGAGCCGCATCGACAAGGTGCTCGCCAACAACGAGGTGCAGGCGCTGATCACCGCGATCGGGACCGGCGTCCACGACGAGTTCAACCTCGAGGACGCGAGGTACCACAAAATCGTCATGGCGACCGACGCCGACGTCGACGGCGCCCACATCCGCACCCTCGTCCTCACCTTCCTCTACCGGCAGATGCCGGAGCTGATCGACGCCGGCTACGTCTACATCGCCAAACCGCCGCTCTACCGAGTCAAACAGGGCAACCAGGAGACCTACCTGGAGCGCGAGTCCGAACTGGAAGAGCTGCTGCTGCGCGACAAGATCGACGAGATCGAGCTGGCCGACGCGAGCGGCAAGTCGACGAAGCTCTCGAAGAGCCGCTGGCAGAGCTACACCCGCCGCGCCAAAGAGTACGAGGGCTGGGGTTCCTCGCTGCAGGCGGAGTTCGGCCACGAGACCGTGCGCTTCCTCGAGGAGTCGAGCCTGCTCGACGAAGAGGTGGCGACCCTGGCCGGCGCCCGCAAGGTGCTCGGTCGCAAGGCGGCCGAGGCCGAGCCGTTCGATACCGAGATCGTCGCCGACTCCGACGCCGGCCTGAAGGTGAAGGCGATCGAGCGCAAGAGCGGTCTCGCTCGCACCCACGAGCTGCCGGCCGAGCTGTTCGAGCATCACGACTACCGCAAGTTCGCCGAGGTCCACGCGGCGCTGCTGAAGCAGGTCGGGCGGCCGCCCTTCGAGGCCCGCCTCGGCGGCCGCAGCTCCGAAGCGCTCTCCTTCCAGGCGCTGCGCGGCGCCGTTCTCGAGCTTGCCCGCCACGGCGTCCAGCTGACCCGCTTCAAGGGCCTGGGCGAGATGAACGCCGACCAGCTGCGCGAGACGACGATGGACCCCGCCAGCCGCACCCTGGCCCGGGTCACCCTCGACGACGCGACCGCCGCCGACCAGATCTTCTCGATGCTGATGGGCGACCAGGTCGGGCCACGGCGCGACTTCATCGAGAGCAACGCGAAGGACGTGAAGTTTCTCGATGTTTGACGCCGAACTGCTTGGTTTTCGCGCCCGTTCCATTGATGGGGTGGGTGGCTGATGGCGCTGGAGGCCCTTACCGGGCGGATCGAGGAGCGCGAGCTCGAGAAGGAGATGCGCTCCTCCTATCTCGATTACGCGATGAGCGTGATCGTCGGCCGGGCGCTGCCGGACGTCCGCGACGGCCTCAAGCCGGTGCACCGGCGGGTGCTCTACGCGATGCACGACATCGGCCTGCAACCGACCCGGGCCTACCGCAAGTGCGCCTTCATCGTCGGCGAGGTGATGGGCAAGTACCACCCCCACGGCGACTCGGCGATCTACGACACCCTGGTGCGAATGGCGCAGGATTTCTCCCTGCGCTACACGCTGGTCGACGGCCAGGGCAACTTCGGCTCGATCGACGACGACCCAGCCGCCGCGATGAGATACACCGAGGCACGCCTCGGCAGGCTGGCGACCGAGCTGCTGCGGGACATCGACGCCGACACGGTCGACTTCGGGCCCAACTACGACGAATCGACGCAGGAACCGCTGGTCCTGCCGGCCCGCTTCCCCAACCTGATGGTCAACGGCGCCTCGGGGATCGCGGTGGGGATGGCCACCAACATCCCGCCCCACAACCTGCGCGAGGTCGCCGGCGCCGTCAACGCCTACATCGACGACCCGGGCATCGACCTGGCGGGTTTGATGGAACACGTCAAGGGCCCGGACTTCCCCGGTGGCGGGATCATGAGCATGGAGGGAATCCGCGACGCCTACGCCTCCGGTCGCGGCACGGTCAAGGTCCGCGCCCGCGCCCATGTCGAGCCGCTGAAGGGCGGCAAGGACGCGATCGTCGTCACCGAGCTGCCCTTCATGGTCAAGAAGGGCGGCGACAACGGTTTGATCACCAAGATCGCCGACCTCGTTCGCGAAAAGAAGCTGGAGGGGATCTCCGACCTGCGCGACGAGACCGACCGCTCCGGGATGCGGCTCGTGATCGAGCTCAAGCGCGGCGGCCAGCCGGCCAAGGTCGTGCTCAACAACCTCTACAAGAAAACCCAGATGCAGTCGAGCTTCGGCATCAACATGGTGGCGCTGGTCGACGGCGTCCCGCGCACGCTGAGCCTGCTCGAGCTGGTCCACCACTACGTCCAGCACCAGCGCGAGGTCATCACCCGTCGCACCCAGTACGAACTGCGCCGCGCCGAGGCCCGCGCCCACATCCTCGAGGGGCTCCTGATCGCCCTCGACAACCTCGACGCGGTGATCAAGCTGATCCGCGCCTCGGCCGACCCCGACGCCGCCCGCGAAGGCCTGATCGAGAAGTTCGAGCTCTCCCGCGAGCAGGCGCAGGCGATCCTCGACATGCGGCTGCAGCGCCTCACCGCGTTGGAGGCGGACAAGGTGCGGGCCGAGCACGCCGACCTGATCGAGCGGATCGGGGAGCTGCGGGCGATCCTCGGCGACGAGTCGAAAGTGCTGGGCCTGGTCAAGGAGGAGCTGGCCGAGATCACCGCCTCCTACGGCGACGAGCGCCGCACCGAAATCGCCCACTTCGAGGGCGACGTCGGGATCGAGGACATGATCGCCGACCAGCAGATGGTGGTCTCGCTGACCGCGTCCGGCTACGTCAAGCGACTGCCGCTGGCCACCTACCGACAGCAGCGTCGCGGCGGCGTCGGGGTGATGGGGATGAACATGAAGGAGGACGACTACATCGCCCACCTCCACATCTGCTCGACCCACGACTACCTGCTCTTCTTCACCAACCGCGGCAAGGTCTACCGGCTCAAGGTCTACGAGCTGCCGGAGGGCTCGCGCACCTCGAAAGGCAGCGCCCTAGTCAACCTGCTGCCGCTGCGCGAGGGCGAGCGGGTGATGGCGGTGATCCCGACCCGCGACTTCAAGGAGGGCAGGTACCTGGCTTTCGCCACCGCCCAGGGGCTGATCAAGAAGACCGAGTTCCTCGCCTATAACACGCCGATCCGCGCCGACGGGATCATCGCGATCAAGGTCCGCGACGGCGACGAGCTGGTCCAGGTCCGGCTCACCTCGGGCGAGGACGACATCCTGATGGTCTCCCACTCGGGCCACGCCTCGCGCTTCTCCGAGGACGCGGTGAGGCCGATGGGGCGCGACACCAGCGGCGTCAAAGGCATGAACGTCGCCGGCAAGGATAACCGCGTGCTGGCGATGGACATCGCCCGCGACGACACCGAGCTCTTCGTCGTCACCGAGAACGGCTATGGCAAGCGCACCTCGATCGCCGAGTACCCGGTCAAGGGCCGCGGCACCAAAGGCGTGCTGACCGCGAAGCTGACCGAGAAGAAGGGCGGCCTCGCCGGCGCCCTGATCGTCCGCGAGCACCAGGACCTCCTCTTCATCTCCCAGAACGGGATGGTGCAGCGGACCGCCGCCAACGGCATCTCGCTGATGGGCCGCCCGACCCAGGGCGTGCGCGTCATGAACATCAAGGACGACGACTGCGTCAGCGCCGTGGCGCTTGTGGTGGAGTCGGAGGAGTCCTCAGCGCCGCCAGCCGATGAGCAGGTCGTCTTGGAGGGGTCCGAAGACGGGGCGGGCGGGTAGGCCTCGCTTACGCCCAGGGTGTGCTAGGCAGCCGCGGGTAAGTACTGCTGCCACGCCGGCGGGATGCTTGGCGTCGCGACCTGGATGAACACCGTCGGGCCGGGTGGCTTCGGCCGCTTGCGCGGGTGCATCTGGATCTCGCGCGGCAGGCGGTTGCCCTTGCGGCGGTTGCAGCTGGCGCAGGCGGCGACGATGTTCTCCCAGACCGATTTGCCGCCGCGGCTGCGGGGGATCACGTGGTCGACGGTGAGGCCCGACTTGCGCGAGCCGCAGTACTGGCAGGTCCAGGCGTCGCGGGCGAGGACGGCGCGGCGGGTGATCCGCCGCCGGTGCGCCTCGCGCGGCACCCGCACGTAGTTGACGAGGCGGATCACGTCGGGGCGCTCCAGCGTCATCCGCTCGGAGTGGATCGCGCCCTCGCGCCGCTCCAGCAGCTCGGCCTTTTCCTTGAGGAGCAGGACGGCGGCGCGCCGTAACGTGCAGACGTTGATCGGCTCATAGGTGGCGTTGAGAACCAATACGCGCGCCATATTGCTCGGAGATTCTACGCAGGCGCCCTAACCGATTGGATAGGAGCCGAGGATTCGGACCGATTCCGCCTTGGCGCGGAGCGCCTCGAGCGCCTCGCCGACCGGCTCGTCCCGCAGCGATCCTTCCAGGTCGCAGAAGAACATGTAGCGGCCGAGGCCGCGGCGGAGCGGTCGCGACTCGATCCGGCTGAGGTTGATCTCGCGGGTGGAGAACTCGAGCAGGGCGTCGACGAGGGCGCCGGGATGGTCGGCGCCCAGCTCCGAGAAGACGAGCGAGGTTCGCCACGGTCCCTCGCCGCTCGCCGGGGTTCCCGCCGGGGCGATCCAGACGAAGCGGGTGACGTTGTCGGGCTCGTCCTCGATCCCCTCCGCCAGGACGACGCAGCCGTAGAGCTGGGCGGCGGAGCGGGCGCCGATCGCCGCCCAGGGCCGCACCGACTCGCCGACCATCCGCACCGCCTCGGCGGTGCTGCTGACGCTGCGCCGTTCCACGCCCGGCAGGCGCTCACGCAGGAAGCGGGCGCACTGGGCCAGCGGCTGCGGGTGCGAGAGGACGGCGGCGACCTGCTCCAACCCGACGCCCTCGCGGGCGATCAGGTGGGCGTGCACCTGGAAGTCGTGCTCGCCGACGATCGTCACCGCCTCGGTCTCGAGGGCGAGCGTGTCGAGCGTGCTGCGCACCGAGCCCTCGATCGAGTTCTCGAACGGAACGAACGCCCGCTCCGCCTCGCCCCGCTCGACGGCCAGGATCGCGTCGTGGACGGTCGGAGTCCGCAGCGGCTCGACGTCGGCCTGGCGCGCGGCCTCCCTCAGGGCATCCTCCGTAAAGGTGCCAGCCGGCCCGAGGTAGGCGACCCTCATTCGAAGACGACGGTGTAAGTGGCCTCGTTGTTTTCGGAGACCTGCTCGCCGGGCACGGGCTCGGCTACGACTTCGATCGTCACTTCGCCGTTCGGCGCCGGGGTCAGCGGGATCGTCACCGAGGCGGTTTCGCCGGCGGCGATCGTGCTGATCTCGTCCTGCAGGGTGTTGCCGCCATTGACCGTGACCGAAACGGTGACGCCGTTCTCGGTCGATTCGCCCTGGTTCTGGACTTCCACTTCCACTTCGGGGGCTTCTTCAGCGCTGACCGAGACTGGCGATTCCGGCGACAGTTCGGTGCCGTTGAGGCTGGTGCCGATCAGCCCCAGCCCGTGGACGCCAGGGGTTTCCGCGCTGGTGGCGCCACTGACCGAGCCGAGCGCCGAGCCGATCGCTTCTTCGTCGAGCCATTTGGTCCCGTCGGGGACGAAGACGCTCTCTGGCACGTCCTCCCCTTCGATCCCGTTGTCGGCGAGCGCGGCGTCGATCTCCGGCCGCACCACCGAGGCGTAGAGAACGTCGCTCGCCATCAGCTTCTGGATCTGCTTGCTGATGGCGGCGGTCGCTTTCTCGGCGCCGACGTCGCCCAGCGCCGTGCTCACCTTTTCCGCGATCCCGGCCATCGCGCTGCCGCGCAGCGCGTAGACCAGCTCCAGGGCGGTCTGCGCGTCGCTCATGTCGCCCGGGGCGTCGAGGCCGTCGACGCGCGAGGCGTAGTTGTCCATCGCGCTGCGGTCGGCCTGGACCCCGTCGACGAACTCGGTGACCGAGAGGCTGCCCGGGTCTTCGAGCTTGGCGAAGAAGCTTTCGCTGGTCTGCTTGGTCTCTTCGACGATCTGGGTCACGTCGCCGGCGTAGTCCTTGAGCGCCCGGTCCTTGCGCGCGTCGAGACAGCCCCGCACGCCGAGCACGATCAGGATCAGAACCAACAGCCCCGCGCCGAGGGCGAGCGCCCGGCGCAGCAGGATCTGCTGCCGTTCGGGACGGCGCCGAGGGCGCGGCCGACGCCCCTGCCCGGATGCGATCGAATCCTCCAAGTAGCGGGCAGTATGTCGCAGGAGGAAGCGGATTAGCGGCGAAAGCCCGAAGTGCATTGGTCGGTTCGCTCGTCCTCAACCGCTTCCTGATCGAGCGCCGCATCGGCAGCGGCGGCTTCGGCACCGTCTACGAGGCTTGGGACGGACGCCTGGAGCGCTCGGTCGCGGTCAAGGCGATCGAGTCCCGCGGCGATTCGCGGCGGCGGGTCCTGCGCGAGGCGCAGGCGGCGGCGCGCCTCAACCACCCCGGCATCGTCACCCTCTACGAGATGGGCGAGGAGGACGGCAACGCCCTGCTCGTCACCGAGCTGGTCGAGGGAGCGACGCTGGCCGAGCTGAGCGCCGCCGGCGCCCTCAGCGACCGCGAGATCGGGGAGATCGGCGCCGACCTCTGCGAGGCGCTCGACCACGCCCACGCCCGCGGCGTCGTCCACCGCGACGTCAAGCCGCAGAACGTGCTCTTCGGCGGCGAGGGCGAGCCCCGGGCCAAGCTGATGGACTTCGGCGTCGCCCGCCTCGCCGACGCGGCGGCGCTGACCGCCCCCGGCGACGTCGTCGGCACCCTCGCCTACATGTCGCCGGAGCAGGCCGAGGGGGACGCGGCGGGACCCGCCGCCGACGTCTACTCGTTGGCGCTCGTCCTCTACGAGTGCTGGAGCGGGGAGAACCCCAACCGGCGCGCGACGCCGGCCGCCACGGCGCGGGCGATCGGCGCTCGGCTCCGACCCCTGCGCCGCCTGCGCCCTGAGCTGCCGCGCGAGCTGAGCGAGACCATCGACGCCTGCTTGCAGCGCCGCCCCGGCCGCCGCCCGAGCCTGGATGAGCTGGGGTCCGCCCTGGAGGACTCACTCGACCTGCTCGCCGACGAGGCGGCCCGGCCGGCGCCGGTCCTGGGCCTGCGCCTCGGCGTCGCCGCGGCCGCGGCGCTGCTCGGCGCCTGGCTCGCGGTCGGCCACGGCGCCTTCCTCCCGTAGGCAGACCTCTAGGATTTCCCGATCAGCGTCCTGCGCAACCTCGAGAGTCGGATCGAAGGCCTGGTCGAGGGCGTCTTCAGCCGCGCCTTCAGCTCCGAGGTGCAGCCGGTCGAGCTGGCCCGCAAGCTGGCCAAGGAGATGGACGCCCACAAGACCGCCGGGGTCGCGCGCGTCTACGTCCCCAACGAGTACACGGTCTACCTCTCCGGCCGCGACCGCACCCGGCTCGAAGGCTACGAGCGCTCGCTGGAGCAGGAGCTGTCCGGCTACCTGCTGGAGCACGCGCGACGGCGCAACTACGACCTGCTGACCCGTCCCACGGTCTCCTTCGAGACCGACGAGCGGTTGCGGCTGGGAGAGTTCGGGATCCAGACGCGTCTGGTCAAGCCGCCCGCCCACGAGGGCGACAGCCCCAGTCAGGGCGAGGAGGGCCACACGATGGTCTACTCGGCGGTCCGCGACGCGCCGGCGCCCTCCGGCCGCGCCGAGGTCGCGACCCGCGCCGTCGTCTCGCTCGACGACCGCCGCTATGTGCTGGAGGGCCCGCGGGCGACGATCGGCCGCGCCAGGGACGCCGACTGCGTCCTGCGCGACCCCAACGTCTCCCGCCACCACGCCGAGCTGCGCCGCGCCCCGGGCGGCGAGTGGACGATCGCCGATCTCGGCTCCACCAACGGGGTCAAGGTCAACGACCGCCGCGTCGGCTCGGCTCGCCTCAACGCCGGCGATAGCGTCACCCTCGGCACCACGACGTTTCGATTCGACGTCGAGCAGTGAGAGTCTTCCGCGCGTGGACTATGACCCGATCTCCGTAGCCCTCAAGTTCGGCTTCCTCGCCGTCCTCTACCTGTTCCTGCTCTGGATCGCCCGCAGCGCCCTCAAGGACCTGCGCGGCACGGTCGCTCCCGCCCCCGACGCCACCGGCTTCCATCCCTCCCCGGCCTTTGGCGAAGCGTCGCCCGGCGTCGACGCCTGGCTCGTCGTCCTGCGCGGCGGCGGCCTGCGCGAGGGCGAGCGCTTCGACCTGATCGGCGGCCTCTCGATCGGCCGCTCCCAGGAAGCCGACCTGCAGATCGACGACCGCTACGCCTCCGGCCTGCACGCGAGGATCTTCTCCCGCGATGGCCGCACCTACGTCGAAGACATGAGCTCCACCAACGGCACCCTGCTCAACGACGCGACCCTGCGTGGCGAGGCCGAGCTGATCGACGGCGACGTGGTGCGGATCGGCGACACCGAGTTCAGGTTCGAGGGGGGCTGACCGTGCTGCGGGTCGACGACCAGGCGTTCCGCACCGACACGGGCCGCCAGCGCAGCGAGAACGAGGACTCGCTCTTCGTCCGGGCGCCGATCTTCGTCGTCGCCGACGGGATGGGGGGAGCCCAGGCGGGCGAGGTCGCCTCCAAGGCGGCGGCCGAGGCGTTCGATCGCGACCTGCCGGAGGCGCCGCCGGAGCGGGTGCTGCGCGAGACGATCGAGGCGGCGAACCGGCAGATCCACGAGCTGGCCCGCTCCGACCCCTCGCGGGCTGGGATGGGAACGACGATCACGGCGGCGATCGTCAACGCGGAGAGCGAAGAGGTCGGGATCGGCCACGTCGGCGACAGCCGCGCCTACCGCCTGCGCGGCGGCCGGCTGGAGCAGCTCACCCGCGACCACTCGCTGGTCGAGGAGATGCGGCGCAAGGGCCAGATCACCGACGCCCAGGCGGTCGACCACCCGCAGCGCTCGATCATCACCCGCGCCCTTGGTCCGGAGCCGGAGGTCGAGGTCGACGTGCAGACCGTGCCGGCCGCCCCGGGCGACGTCTTCCTGCTCTGCTCCGACGGTCTGACGACGATGGTCGACGAGGAGCGGATCGCCACGGTCCTCTCCGAGGCCGGCTCGATGCGTGAGGCGGTGCGGGCGCTGGTCGACGAGGCCAACCGGGCCGGCGGCCGCGACAACATCACCGCCCTCGCCTTCCGGCTCGAGGACGCGGCGGCCCCGCTCCGCGACGCCGCCGGCGACGCGACCCTGGTCGGCGCCGCGGCCGAGGAGGCCGGCTTGACCACGACCGAGGTGCGGCGCCGGGCCGCCGCCGCGGCGGCGCGGGAGCGGCGCGAGAAGCTGGCGACGAAGCCTCCGCGCCGGCGCCTGCGAACGGCGGCGAAGGGGCTGGCGGTCCTCGCGGTCATCGGGGCCCTGGCCCTCGGCGCCTGGTACGGCAGCCGCCAGGTCTGGTTCCTGGGGACCGACGGTGGCGGCCGCGTCTCGCTCTATCGCGGCCTTCCCTACGAGCTGCCGCTGGGGATCGAGCTCTACGACGAGCGCTACGCGAGCCCGATCCAGACCGACGCGCTGCCGGACAGGCGCCGCGAGGCGGTCACCGGCCACGACCTCCGCTCGCGCTCCGACGCGGTCTCGCTGATCGAAGACATCGAACGCGGCCAGGGGGTTCGTTGACGAGCGCCCGCAATCGCGAGCTGGTCGCCCTGGTCCCCGTCGCCCTGCTGCTCAGCGCCGGGTTCGCTGCGGTCTTCGCCCAGGAGGGGGCACGGGAGGACAACCTCAGCCTCGTCTACGGCGCCTACTTCCTCGCCGTCTGCCTCGCGACCCACATCTACCTGCGCCTGCGCCTGCCGAACGCGGACCCCTACCTGTTCCCGCTGGTCGCCCTGCTGACCTCGTTCGGGCTGGTGATGGTCTACCGGATCGACCCCGACCTGGCCCGCGACCAGGCCAACTGGTTCGTGCTCGGGTTGCTCCTCTTCGCGCTGACGATCCATTTCCTGCGCGACTACGACGTGCTCGAGCGCTACCGCTACACGATCGCCGGTGTCGGCCTGCTGCTGTTGCTGGCGCCGCGACTGCCGGGGATCGGCCAGCAGGTGAACGGCGCCTACCTCGGGGTCAAGCTCGGCCCGCTCGCCTTCCAGCCGGCCGAGTTCTCGAAGATCTGCATCGTCGTCTTCCTCGCCAGCTACCTGCGCGAGCACCGCGAGGTGCTGATCGTCGGCGCCCGCCGGGTCCTCGGGGTGACCCTGCCGCCGCTCAAGCACCTCGGGCCGCTGCTGGTCGTCTGGGGAGCCTCGATGTTCATGCTCGTCTTCATCCGCGACCTCGGCAGCTCGCTGATGTTCTTCGCCGCCTTCCTGGCCTTGCTCTACGTGGCGACTGGGCGCTTCTCCTTCGTCGCGATCGGGATGGGCATGTTCCTGCTCGGCGCCTGGTTCTTCGCCTCGACCGTGCCGCACGTGCACGACCGGATCGAGGTTTGGCTCGACCCCTACCAGGACCCGACCGCCAGCGGCTACCAGATCCTGCAATCGATCTTCGCCCAGGCCGACGGCGGGCTGTTCGGGGTTGGCTTCGGCCAGGCGCTGATCACGATCCCCGGCACCGACGCGCCGCTGCTGCCGGCGGCGCAGACCGACACGATCTACTCGCTGATCGTCAACGAGGTCGGCCTCTTCGGCGCCAGCGCGGTCATCCTCGCCTACCTGCTGTTCGCGGCGCGGGGCCTGAAGATCGCCCTGCTCGCCGACGACGGCTTCTCGAAGCTGCTGGCGACCGGGCTGACGGCGGTCTTCGCGATCCAGGCCTTCGTGATCATCGGCGGCGTCACTCGGGTGATCCCGCTGACCGGGGTCACCCTGCCCTTCATCAGCTACGGCGGCAGCTCGATCGTCGCCAACTTCGTCCTGCTGGCGCTGCTGCTGCTGATCTCCGACCGCGCCCGCCGTGAGGCGGCCGCCTCCGCTCGCGGCGCGCCGCTGGCGATGGAGCCGGCGTGAACCGCCAGATCGTCAAGCTCTTCGGCCTGATCGTCGTCCTCTTCGCGATCCTGATCGGCTTCACCTCGTACTGGTCGGTCTTCGAAGCCGAGGCGCTGAAGGAAAAGAACGCCAACAAGCGGCCGCTGCTGGAACAGCAGCGGATCGAGCGCGGCCGCATCCTCACCGCCGACGGGGTCGTGATCGCCCGCTCCGTCGCCAAGGGCCGCGGCGACGCCCGGCGCTACGTGCGCCGCTATCCGGAAGCGGGGCTGTACGGGCACCCGATCGGCTACAGCTTCGTGCGCTACGGGGACAGCGAGTTCGAGCAGTTCCACAACGACGAGCTGGTCGGCAACGAGTCCGAGTTCGTCTCGCTGCTCGACGAGCTGCGCGGGCAGACCCAGGAGGGCAACGACGTCGTCACCAACATCGACTCCGAAGCGCAGCGGATCGCCCTCGCCGACCTCGAAGCCGCCGGCTTCGGCGCCGTGGTCGCGATCGAGCCGAGCACCGGTCGGGTCAGGGTGATGGCCTCCAACCCGCCCTACGATCCCAATCGCGTTCCCTTCGAGCTGGCGGAGCTGAACCGGAACACCTTCGAAACGCCGCTGGTCAACCGCGCTACGCAGGGGCTCTACCCGCCCGGCTCGACCTTCAAGGTGGTGACCGCGGCGGCGGGGCTCGACAGCGGCGCGATCTCACCCGATTCGACGATCGTCGCCCCGGGGACCATCGACGTCCAGGGCCAGCCTCTCGCCAACGACTTCAACCAGGACTTCGGCGCGATCGGCCTCGACACCGCGCTGACCAACTCGGTCAACACCTGGTTCGCCCAGCTCGGCGAAGAGGTCGGCTCCGACACGATGTTCGAATACATGGACGACTTCGGCTTCGGCTCGCCCCCGGCGATCGACCTGCCGGACGATCAGGTCTACCGCAGCGGCGTCTACGAAGGCCGCGACCTGCTCGGCCGCGGCGACCCGGTCGACGTCGCGCGGATCTCGATCGGCCAGGAGCGGCTGCTGGTGACGCCGCTGCAGATGGCGGAGGTCGCCGCCGCGGTGGCGAACGGGGGCCGGCAGATGAAGCCGCAGATCTGGAGCCGCGTGGTCGACCCCGACGGCCGCGTCACCGAGCGGCTCGACCCGTCCCAGTACAGCCAGCCGATCGACGAGGAGACGGCGGCCGACCTGACGACGGCGATGGAAGGCGTGGTCAGGGAAGGGACCGGCACCAACGCCGCGATCCCGGGCGTCACGGTCGCCGGCAAGACCGGCACCGCGGAAACGCCGTTCAACGAGAGCTGCGGCGGCGGCGACCTCAACCAGGCCTGGTTCATAGGCTTCGCGCCGGCGGACGATCCGCAGATCGCGATCGCGGCGACGGTCGAGTGCACGACCGCGTTCGGCGGCGACATCGCCGCGCCGATCTTCCGCGACGTCGCCGAAGCGCTGTTGAGCGGGGAATGAGATGAGCAAACGACATGGCTGAGATTGGCGAGGGCGCCGTGATCGACGGGCGCTACCGGTTGCTGCGGCGGATCGGGTCGGGCGGGATGGCCGACGTCTGGCTGGCCGAGGACTCGCACCTGCAGCGCAGCGTCGCCCTCAAGATCCTCCACCAACGCTTCGCCCAGGACCGCGAGTTCGTCGAGCGCTTTCGCCGCGAGGCGGAGGCGGCCGCCGGCATGCAGCACCCGAACGTGGTCGCCGTCTTCGACCGCGGCGACGTCGACGGCACCTACTACATCGCGATGCAGCTGCTGGAGGGGCGGTCGCTGAAGGCGCTGATCGACCAGGGCCTGACGCCGGAGCAGGCGGTTGGGCTGGTGCGCCAGGTGCTCGAGGCGGCCGGCTTCGCCCACCGCCACGGCGTCGTCCACCGCGACCTCAAGCCGCAGAACGTGATCGTCGACGGTGAGGGCAAGGCCACCGTCACCGACTTCGGCATCGCCCGCGCCGGCGCCTCGGAAATAACCCAGGCGGGATCGGTGATGGGCACCCCGCACTACCTCTCGCCCGAGCAGGCGCAGGGCCAGGACGTGACCGCGGTCTCCGACCTCTACTCGGTCGGCGTGATCCTCTACGAGGCGCTGACCGGGCGGGTTCCGTTCGAGGCCGACTCGGCGGTGGCGATCGCGATGAAGCAGGTCTCGCACATGCCGCAGCGCCCCAGCTCGATCAACCCCGCCGTCTCGCCGGCGCTCGACGCGGTCGTGATGCGGGCCCTGGAGAAGGACCCGGGCCAGCGCTTCCAGAGCGCCGAGGCGTTCATCGCGGCGCTCGACGCGGCGCTGAAGGACCCGGCGGCGGCGGGTGGCGGCACCGCGGCCTTCGCGCCGCTGCCGCCGGTAGTCGTCACCGATGAGGCGGCAGCCACGGAGGACGAGGAGGAGCGACGCCGCCGCCGCTGGCTCTGGGCATTGGTCGCGCTCGCCGTCCTGGCCGGCGTCCTCGCCGGGTTGGCGCTGACCCGCGACACGACCACCGACGTCCCCGCCGTCACCGGCAACCAGCTCAACGTCGCGATCTCGCTGCTGGAGCAGGACGGCTTCAAGGTCGGCGAGGTGAAGCGGGTGCAGCGGCCGGTTGCTTCCGGCACCGTGCTCGAGCAGGACCCCTCGGCCGGCGAGACCTCGCTCGATTGCGCCGTTCTCAGCTTCTTCTGCTCGAAGCCGCCGGTGGCGCTGACCGTCAGCGCCGGCCCGGGCAGCGCCGAGGTGCCCAGCACCGCCGGCCAGAGCCAGGACGAGGCGGCCGCGGCGCTGGAAGAGGCCGGCTTCGAGCCGCTGGTGCGGATGGCGAGCTCCGACCGCGTCGAAGCGGGGCAGGTGATCAGCTCCGACCCGCGCGGCGGCACCACCGCGACCCGCGGCTCGACCGTCACGCTGACAGTCTCCAGTGGACCAAAGCTGGCCAAAGTCCCGGTCCTGGTTGGCAGCCAGCGATCGGTGGCCGTGCAGCAGCTCCGCGCCCGCGGCCTCTCGCCCAGCGTCGAAGAAGCCGAAAGCCCGGCCCCCACCGGCGAGGTGATCCGCCAGTCGCCCAGCGCCGGCTCCGAGCTGCCGCGCGACTCGACGGTGACGATCGTCGTCTCCGAAGGGGAGGAACAGGCGCAGGTGCCGAACGTGATCGGCAGGGGACGGGCCGAGGCGGTCGAAACGCTGCGTGCCGCCGGGCTCGATCCCTCGGTGTCCGAACAGGAAACCGAAGTCCCCTCGCAGGTGGGCAGGGTGACCGACCAGTTCCCGCCGCCGGGCTCCGAAGTCGAGCCGGGAACGGGTGTGACCGTCGTGGTCGGCAAGCGCGCGACGGGCTCGGTCGAACCGGAAGAAGCCGAATGAGGGTCGCGGTTCTCTGCGGCGGACGCTCCTCCGAGCACGACGTCTCGCTGCGCTCGGGCGCGGCGGTGGCGAAGGGCCTGGAGCAGGCTGGGCATGAGCCAGTGCAGGTGACGATCGCCCGCGAGGGACCGTGGAGCTACGAGAACGGGCCGGTGGCGCTGGCGCCCGGCGCCGGACTGCTCGGCGCGGAAGCCGTCTTCCCCGCCCTGCACGGGCCCTTCGGCGAGGACGGCAGCGTCCAGGGCCTGCTCGAGTGGCTCGACATTCCCTACGTCGGCTCGGACGTGCTCGCCTCGGCCGTCTGCATGGACAAGCTGACGCTGAAGCGGCTCTTCGCCGAGCGCAGCCTGCCGCAGGTCGAGTTCGTCGCCGCCGGCGAGCCAGGTTGGCGCCAGCGCTGCGAGTCGATGGGACTGCCGCTTTGGGTGAAGCCCTCGCGGCTCGGCTCGAGCGTCGGCATCAGCAGGGTCGAGTCGATGCGGGAGCTCGACGCGGCGATCGAGCTGGCGCGCAGCCACGACCCCCGCGTCATCGTCGAGGCCCATGCCCCCGGTCGCGAGGTCGAGTGCTCGCTGCTCGGCAACGAGCAGGTGGAGACCTCGCTGCTGGGCGAGGTGATCGCCCACGGCGAGTGGTACGACTACGAGACCAAGTACGCCGACGGCGGCATGGAGCTGGTCGTGCCCGCCCCGATCGCCAACGAGCTGGCGACGTCCCTGCGCGAACTGGCCCTCGACGCCTTCCGGCTGGGCGGCTGCTCGGGACTCGCCCGCTGCGACTTCTTCGTCGAAGACGACGGCAGGGTCCTGGTCAACGAGATCAACACCATGCCCGGCTTCACCGAGACCAGCGTCTACGCCAAGCTCTGGGAGGCCACCGGCCTCGCCTACCCCGACCTCTGCGACCGCCTCGTCGAGCTCGCCGTCGAACGCCACGCCAAGGCCCGCTCGCACGAGTTCTGACGGGCTCAGTCCAGCAGTTTGATGTCGCTGATCTCGACCTGGTAGCGGCCGGGTTGGTCGCGGGCTTCGGAGGCCTTGGTGAACCAGAGCAGAAAGTAGGTCGAGGGCTGGGGGACTTTCAGCTCGATCTCCTGGTTGGTTGAGGCCTCCGCCACCTCGCCCACCGGTTCGCCCCAGCCCGAGAGATCGGATGGCGGGCCGGCCGGAGCGGCGTAGACCTCGGCGTCCCAGCCGGGGGTCGGCGACTGCACGATCATCCTCGCTGGGGTGGCGGGGGAGGTCGCGGACACGTAGACGCCCACCCCCGGATTGGGGCCGGTCTTCGTCCCTTCGAAGGTCTCGGAGTCGTAGTGCTCGCTTTCCCAGGCGGTTCCGGTGGGGTCGCCGTCGACCACGAGCCCGACCTTGCTGCCGACCTCTTCACCGTCCCCCTGCGGGTCGTAGTCGGTCGCCGAGGAGATCGCGACGGGAGACCCCTTGCCCTCGTTGGCGCCGCCGCCACCGATCCCGCTGGAGATCAGCTGCACCGCCAGCAGGGCCCCGCCAGCGACCAGCAGCAGGGCGACGATCGCCGCCCAGGACCAGCGCGCGCGTCCCGACAGCTTCCGCTTCGGCGGCGGCACCGCGTCGAGCACGCTGGTCGCCTCGCCCGTGGTCGAGCCGGCCCGGGCCGCCTCCACCTCCAGCGCCGTCTCCAGGTCGTCGACCATCTCGCCGATCGCCTGGTAGCGCTCGGCCGGGTTCTTGGCGGTTGCCCGCTCGACCACGAGGGCGACCGCGGCGGAGGCCTCCGACCGCCGCCGCTGCACGTCGGGCAGCTCCTCGTTGACGTGTTTCATCGCCACCCCGACCTGGCTGTCGGCGTGGAACGGCACCTGGCCGACCAGCATCTCGTAGAGGACGACCCCGAGGGAGTAGATGTCTGAACGCGGGTCGACCCCGTGGCCCATCGCCTGCTCGGGGGCGACGTAGTCGGTGGTGCCGAGGACACGGCCGGTGGCGGTGACGCCGGCCTGTTCGAGCTGTCGCGAGATGCCGAAGTCGGTCAGCTTGGCCCGGCCCTCGTCGTCGATCAGGACGTTCTGCGGCTTGATGTCGCGATGGACCATGTTGCGGGCGTGGGCGACGCCGAGCCCGCGCGCCACCTCGATCGCGTAGGCGATCGCCTCCTGGGTGTCGAGGGCGCCGACCCGGGCGATCCGCTGCTTCAGCGTCTCGCCCTTGACGTACTCGAAGACGATGTAGGGGTGGCCGCCGTCCTCGCCGGCGTCGATCACCGAGACGACGTTGGGGTGGGAGAGCTTGGCCACCGCCCGCGCCTCCTGGCGGAAGCGCTGCAACTGGTCCTCCTGCTCGGACATCTCGCGGTGCATCACCTTGACCGCGACCGGGCGATCGAGCGTCTCGTCGCGGGCCAGGTAGACCGTCGACATGCCGCCGCTGCCGAGCTTCGCCTCCAGCCGGTAGCGGTCGGAGAGCACCGTGCCGATCATCGAGCTGGAGGGGCGGGCGTTCATCTACGTCGTACGGATGATCCTTCTACCGCACGACCGACCCGTTTCGCCTCTGGATAGTGGCGCCGCAGCAACTCGACCGCCCCGGCCTCGTCGCCGGGCGCGACCAGGCAGCAGAAGCCGCAGCCCATGTTGAAGACCTCGTGCATCTCCTCGTCGCCCACGCCGGCCCGCTCGCGGATCAGCTCGAAGACCGGCGGGATCGGCAGCGGTTCGTCGATCTCGTAGCCGACCTCGGCGGCGAGGCGGAGCAGGTTGCCGAGGCCGCCGGAGGTGATGTGGGCGAGGCCGCGCACCTCGACCCCGGAGCGCAGCAGCTCCAGCACCGGCTTGACGTAGATCTCGGTCGGCTCCAGCAGGACCTCGCCGAGCGGGCGTCCGAGCCGGCCTTCCGGATCCCCGCCGAGCGCCAGCCCGTCCAGCGCCGAGCGGGCGAGCGTGTAGCCGTTGGAGTGGATGCCCGAGGAGGGCAGCCCGATCACCGGGTCGCCCGGCTGGACGGCGGAGCCGTCGACGATTGCGTCGAGAGCGACGGTCCCGAAGCAGGCGCCGGCGACGTCGAAGCCCCGAACCATGTCTCCCAGCTGGGCCAGCTCGCCCCCGGGGATCTCGACCCCGGCCAGCTCGGCGCCGCGCGCCAGGCCGATGCCGATCTGCTCGCAGACCTCGGGGTCGGCGCGCTCGATCGCGATGTAGTCGAGCATCGCCAGCGGCTCGGCGCCGACGCAGATCACGTCGTTGACGTTCATCGCCACGCAGTCGATCCCGACCGTGTCGAAGCGCCCCAACTGCTCGGCGACCAGCAGCTTGGTCCCGACGCCGTCGGTCGAGAGCGCGATCCCGGTCCGCTTGTCGATCCGGATCACGCTCGCGTAGTGGCCCGGCAGCGGCAGCTGCCGCGAGGGCCGCCCCAGCTCGATCGCGCCCAGCGCCCGCACCAGCCTGGCGACGGCGGAGTCCGCCGCCCCCTGGTCGACCCCGGCCTGCGCGTAGGCGTCGTCGCTCACGCCGGCGATTCTTTCAGGCGCTCCGGGAGGTCGGGAGCGGGCTCGAAGATGTGTCGCCGGCCTTTGCGCCGCTGCACCAGGAGCCCGCGATGGACGAGCCCGCGCAGATCGGAGCGAGCGGTCTCGTGGGAGACGCGGTGACTCGTCGCGTGGCTGTCAAACGAATAGGAAGCGCCGGGATCGCGCACGGCGTCGGTGAGCAGAGCGAGCTGCCGACCGTTGAGGTAATCGGTTCCTTGGAGAAGCCTCTCGATATCCCGAACCTCGGCGCTCTTGCGCTGCAGGTAGACGTGAAGGTCGTCGATGGCCCTCTCGATCAGATCGAGCTGGTGTATCAGAAAGTAAGTCGTGTCGCCGCCGTCGGTCTCGGCTTCCATGAACGCTTTGGCGTACCGAGCCGGAGCGTTGCGAATGAGCCGCGAGATCGGCAGGTACTCCGCGAGCCAGTAGCCGCGCACCCGCATCAACCAGAAGAAGAGGATTCGCGCGGTCCGGCCGTTGCCATCCTCGAAGGGGTGGTCGTAGGCGAGCCAGAAATGCAGCAGGATCGCCCGTAGGACAGGATGGACGAACCGCTCTCCGTCGTCCCTTTCGTTGGCGAAGTCGCACAGCAGCCGCATTCGCTCGGGTAGCTGCTCGGCGGGGGGCGGAACGTGGATCGGGTCGTCGCCGTCGCGATCGAAGACGGCTACCCGTGGCTCACCGGGCTGCTGCAGGCGACCGGCGGCGAAAGGATCGTCGAGCGTACCCTCGGTGACGATCCGATGCAGCTCCATGACCGCCTGCTGAGTCAGCGTGTCGCCCATCTCCTCGCGCATGAACTGAAGCGCCCGGTAGTTGTTGGCGATCATCCTCTCGCTGCGGTCCGCGGGCTTGCGACCGCTTCTGAGCATCTCCTTGGCCACCACCCGGGAGGTGGTCGCGCCCTCGAGCTGGCTCGAGCGGATCGCCTCCTCCATCAGCGAGTTGACCAGGAACCGCCGCCCGGCCCGCCGCTCGGACGTGACGACCTCGTCCATCGCGACCTCGCCGCTGCACCTCTGATCGATGTAATGCAGGTGGCGGAGCATGCTGTCCAGCACCCCGTAGCTGAACGGCCGACCGCTGGGATCGACAAGAGGGAGCTCGCGCAGCTCGCCTTTGCGGGCGAATTTGATCCGCAGCCACCACTGCTCGCTGTTCAACCCATCGGGGGGGTCGAGGTGGCGGAGCTTGTCCCAGTGGAGGTATCGCTCGTCGACCTGCCCCTTGAGGGGGACCCCGATCGCCTGGACCACGGCGTCCGGCTCGAGCTTCTCGAGGATCTCGTCTATCGCCGGCGCCGACGCTACGCGCATTCCGCTCTACTCCCAATCAACTCCAAGTTGCTCCAAGATTTGGAATTGTAGCGGAACTCCCAATCAACTCCAAGTTTCGCCAAGATTTGAAGTTGACGCCTACCGACGCAGCTTGCGGAGGACGATCATGGCCAGCGCGGCCCGATACGCCGCATAGGGCCAGAGCGCCCGGTCGCGCTCGACGAGGCGGATCAGGCGCTGGGAGGCGAGGGTCGAGGCGAAGGAGGCGGTGGCGCCGATCGCCATCGAACGCCGCAGGGCCGGCGAGGCGCCGCGGCGGCGCAGGCGCACACCCTTGAGGATCGTGGCGCCGACGATGATCGGCAGGGCGATCGTGCGCGAGAGGAGGTTGGCCTGGTCGCGCGAGAAGCGGCGCCAGCGGGCTGCCGCCAGGGTGACGCCGTTGCGGGAGACGCCGGGAGCCAGCGCCGCCGCCTGGGCGACGCCGAGGGCCAGGCCGTCTGCCGCGGTGGCGTCGCCGCGACCCCGGCGTTGGGGCCTCCTGTCGGCGGCGAGCATCGCCGCGGCGCCGGCGAGGAGGCCGATCGCGGTCGCCCTCGGGCCTCCCAGCCGCTGCTCGATCGGCCGCTCCAGCGTGTAGCCGACGACCGCCGCCGGCAGGAAGGAGAGGCCGAGCACGAGCGCGCGGCGACCGTCGAAGGAGCGCAGCTCCTCGGCGATGGTCCCCCGCTGGCCGATCAGCAATGCCGCCGCCGCCCCCGCGTGAAGCGCCACCTCGAAGCTCTTGCGCACCTCGGGGTCGAGCCGGTCCCAGTCCCAGCCGGCAAGCCACGGCAGCAGCACGATGTGGGCCGAGCTGGAGACCGGCAACAGCTCGGCCGGTCCCTGGACGAACCCCAGCGCCAGCGCGCGGGCGGTCGGGATCCGGCCGTCGGCTGCTTCGCTCAAGCGCCGCTGCTGGAGGACGCCGCCTCGCCGGGCGCGCCGCGATCCTCCCCGGCGGTCTCTGGCTTGGCACCGGGTCCGCCGCCGCGGTAGCGGCGGATCAGGAGATAGATCGTGCCGGCGAGGATCGCGGCGACGACGGCGTAGTCCAGGTAGTGCAGGTGGTCGCGCCACTCCTCCCAGTTCTCGCCGACCGCCTCGCCGATCAGGCCCAGCATCAGCACCCAGGGGATGCAGCCGAGCAGGGTCAGCAGGGTGAAGCGCCAGAACGGCATCTTGGCGACGCCGGCCGGCAGCGAGATGAAGGTGCGGATGATCGGCAGCATGCGGGTGAAGAAGACGGTCGCGTCGCCGTAGCGCTCGAACCAGTCGTCGGCCCATTTCAGGTACCTGGGGGGGAGGTGGATCAGCCGGTTCTTCTCGAGCAGGTCGAGGCGGGCGTAGTAGCCGACCGCGTAGGCGGCCCAGGAGCCGACCAGGTTGCCGAGCACCCCGGCGGCGACGATGCCGAACATCGAGAGCTCGCCGGCGGCGACACTGGAGCCGGCGAAGAGCATGATCGCCTCGCTCGGCACCGGCAGGCAGGCGGACTCGAGCGCCATCAGGATGAAGACCGCCGGCAGCCCGGTCGAGCTGATGAAGTCGGTCCCCGCGTTGACGATCGGGTCGAGGAAGAAGTCGGTGACGCTGGCGAGCGGGAGCATGCGAGGAGCGGCGGATTGTAGGGATCGGCTCCGGCAGGAACTAAACTCGGGCGGCCTCCATGCACCGGTTGAACCACCCTGTCTATCGCAATCGGGTCCTCCAGGTGGCTGCCGACGCGCTGCTCGTCGCGCTCGCCTTCTACCTGGCCTTCCGCCTGCGCTTCCTCGATGCAAGGGGCGGGATGCCGCCGCGCTACGAGACCCTGTTCGCCCAGGCGGTTGGCTTCGTCGCGCTCGGCAAGGTCGCGGTATTCGCCGCCTTCGGGCTCTACCAGAAGTGGTGGCGCTACGTCAGCGGTCGCGACTTCCTGACGATCGTCCGCGCCGTCGCCGTCGCCAGCGCGCTCCTCGTTGTCCTCTTCACCGTCCTGCAGCCCTTCGGGCCCGACCTGCCGCGCTCGGTCGCGGTGATGGACTTCGTCCTCACCCTGCTCCTGATCGCCGGCGCCCGCCTCGCGGTGCGGCTGATCGTCGAGCGCCCCTCGCACGGCCACCGTCTGCCCAAGCATGAGGTGCTGGTGATCGGCGCCGGCTCCGGCGGCCAGATGGTCGTCCGCGAGCTGCAGCTCAACCCCAACCTCGGCGCCACCGCGATCGGCTTCGTCGACGACGACGCCCGCAAGCAGGGGATGCGGATGCTGGGGTTGAAGGTGCTGGGGACGACGGCACAGATCGAGACGATCCTCGACGAGACCGAGCCCGACGAGGTGGTGATCGCGATTCCCTCGGCGCCGGGGACGCTGCGGGCCAAGGTCGTCACCGCCTGCCGCGAGCGGGAGATCCGCGTCCGCACCCTGCCGACCGTGTTCGAGCTGCTGCGCGGCGGCGTCCAGCTCAACAAGCAGCTGCGCGACGTCCAGGTCGAGGACGTGCTCGGCCGCGACCCGATCGTCGTCGAGCTGGACCGCGTCGGCGCCTACCTGCGCGACCGCATCGTCCTCGTCACCGGCGCCGGTGGATCGATCGGCTCCGAGCTCTGCCGCCAGATCGCCCGCGTCGGTCCCCGCCTGCTGGTGATGCTCGACCACGCCGAGGACAACCTCTTCCAGATCGAGCGGGAGATGATCGAGGAGCGCCACTTCAGCAACGTCGAGTCGGTGCTGGCCGACTGCAAGGAGCCGCACCGGATGCTGGAGACGATGCAGCGCTTCAAGCCGAGCATCGTCTTCCACGCCGCCGCCTACAAGCACGTGCCGCTGATGGAGGCCAACCCGCTGGAGGCCGTCCGCAACAACGCGATCGCGACCCGGATCACGGCCGACACCGCCGCCGCCTCCGGGGTCGAGCGCTTCGTCCTCGTCTCCACCGACAAGGCGGTCAACCCGAAGACGGTGATGGGCGCCTCGAAGGCGATGGCCGAGTGGATCGTCGAGACGGCCGGCCACAAGCACCCCGGCACCCGCTTCGCCAGCGTCCGCTTCGGCAACGTGCTCGCCTCCTCGGGCAGCGTGGTGCCGATCTTCCGCAGCCAGATCGAGCGCGGCGGGCCCGTCACGGTCACCCACCCGGAGATGAGCCGCTACTTCATGACGATCCCGGAGGCCGTGCAGCTGGTGATCCGCGCCGGCGACATCGGCGCCGGCAAGGGCGAGGTCTTCGTCCTCGACATGGGCGAGCCGGTGAAGATCGTCGACCTGGCCGAGAACATGATCCGGCTCGCCGGCTACGAGCCCGGCGCCGAGATCGCGATCGAGTTCACGACGCCGCGGCCGGGCGAGAAGCTGCACGAGGAGCTGGTCGGCTCCGGCGAGAGCCTGCAGCCGACCGCGGCCAAACGGATCCACCGGGCGCTGCGGACGACGCCGCTGGAGCCGGAGTGGGTCGACTCGACCTTGAACTCGCTCGAGCACCTGGTGATGGCGGGCGACGAGGCGAACCTGGCGCAGCGCGTGGTCGCGATGATCGTCTCGCCAGGCGGGGAAGCGGCGGCGGTCGGGCTCGACGGATAGCCTCTCGCAGCCAATCCCTTGGAGCTGATCAAGGAAATCGGGGCCTTCGCGGGCTTGGTCGCGTTCCTGGGCCTTGCCCTGCTCGCGCTGCTCTCGTTCACCCAGGGGCGCGACATCCGCCGCCTGCGCGAGTGGGCCGGCTCGGCCCCGGAGCGCGACTCCGAGCGCAAGGAGACGACCTCGGCCGCGGCCGCCGAGCGGGCGGAGGAGATGCGCAAGCTGGAGGAGGCGCGGGAGGCGGAGCGGCGTGCCGCCGACCTGCGCGAGCACCGCCGCGAGCGGCGCGAGGCGGGGCTGCCCGAATTGACCCGGACCGAGCGACTGCGCGAGCGTCTTGGCGGAGCGGGAGCGCGCCTCGGGGGAGGACGGCTGGGGAGAGGCCAGCTCGGCGAACCGCGCTACCTGGCGGCGCTCTTCGCCGTCTTCCTGGTCGTCGGCGCCGGCGTCGCCTATGCGGCGCTGGAGGGATTCGGCGGCGAGGACGGAGGCAACGGGAAGGGAAGCAAGAAGGCCGCCTCGGCGGTGAAGCCGAACGAGATCGAGGTCACGGTCCTGAACGGGACGGCGGTGCCGGGGCTCGCCGCCACCTACGGCGACATGGTCGAGCGCGAGGGCTTCCAGCTCGGTGCTGTCACCAACAGCAGCTCCAGCTTCGCCGACAGCGTCGTCATGTTCGAGCCGGGCAGCGGCCGCGAGGCGCACGAGGTCGCCCGCGCCCTCGGAATCTCACAGGTGCGGTCGATGACCTCCGACATCGCCGCGGTCTCAGCCGGCGCGCCCGTCTCGGTCGTGGTCGGCGAGGACAATGCCTCGTCGGCGGGTTAACTTCGGCGCCGTCGTCTTCGCGCTGCTCGTCCTCGCCACCGTCGCCGCCTTCGCCTGGTCGCAGCGGCTGAAGCGTGACCCGCTGGTGCTCGACCGGGTCACCTTCGGCACCCCCAAGAGCCGCGCCTTCACTCCCAACCGGGACTGCCGTCGCGACCGCATCCGGATCCGCTTCCGGGTTACCCGCTCCGACCGCGCCCACGTGCAGATCGTCAAGCCCGGCGGCAGGCTGGTCGTCACCCTCGCCCGCGACACCTACCTGAAGCGCTACCGCTTCTTCACCTTCTACTGGGACGGCCGGGTCCGCAACGACGGCAAGGCGCCGCCGGGCCGCTACAAGCTGCGGGTCAAGCTGCTCGGCCAGCACCGCACCCTGGTCCCCGGCGGGGTCATGCGCCTGCACGAGTCCCCGCGCCGGCCGACGCCGGGCTGCGAGCGGGCGGAGGGGCCGAAATGAGGGCCTGGGGCGACTTTCCAATGACATCGATCGGTAAGTCGCCCCAGGCCGAGGGTGTGGCCCTCTCGTGAGCGACATCTCGGCCGCGATAGGCGTGCTCGTCGCGGCATCCGCTGCCGCTGCAGCGATTCTGCTGCCGGCGGGACGAGCGCGGGCGGCCGCGATGCTGCTCGCCCTCGCCCTCTTCCCGCTTCTGATCCTTGGAGATCAGTGGCACTCACCCCAGATCGTCGACCTGCGTGAGGAGCCCGCTGGCTTCACGGCCCTCGTGGCGGCAGCCGTCATCGCCAGCGTCGCTCTGGCGGCCACCTTCCGCCGCTGGCCGATCCTGCTGCCGCTGGCGATCGTCTTCGCGCTCCCCTTCCGAATTCCCCTCGAGGCGGGTGGAGACACCGCGAATCTCTTAGTGCCGCTGTACGTCGTGATCGCCGGTGGGGTCCTTGCTACGGCGCTGGGCGAGTGGCAGGAGGGCGGGGGGGTCGATCCGCGGGCTGGGTTTTTCGCCTTGCGCGTCGCGCCTCTCGCTGAGGATTCGGTGCGAAAAACAGGACGCCGCCCACGGATCGACCCCCCCGCCCTCCTGCCATTGGTCCTAGCGGCTGTCGTCGTTCTCTACGCGCTGCAGACGCTCTACTCGCCTGACTTCTCGAAGAGCTTGCAGAACGTGTGCTTTTTCTTCGTGCCGTTCTCTCTGGTTTACGCGCTGCTGCGAGATGTCGAGTGGGACCGGAAGCTGCTGACCTGGGCGCTGATCATCATCGCCGTGGAGGCCGTCGCCTTCGTGGTCGTGGGATCAGTTGAGTACGTGACCAAGAGCCTGTTCTGGAACGACCAAGTGATTCGGTCGAACGAATTCCACACCTACTTCCGAGTGAACTCGATCTTCTGGGACCCGAATATCTACGGGCGCTATCTGGCACTGACGATCACGATCGCGATGGCGGCGCTGCTGTGGGCGAAAGAGCGGCGGACGCTGGCGTGGCTCACGGGTCTCGTCGCGGTCCTCTGGCTCGGCCTCGTTCCGACCTTCTCGCAGTCGAGCTTCGCGGCGTTGCTTGCTGGTCTGGCCGTTCTGGCGGCGCTGCGCTGGAGCTTGCGCTGGACCCTCGGCGCCGTCGGCATCGCCGCGGTTGCCGGCATCGTCGTCGTCCTCATCGCCGGCGGCAACTCGACGATCAGCCCCTCCCGGATCAACATCGACACGGGCGGCCGCCTCAACCTCGTCTCGGGCGGCGCCGAGCTCTTCGCCGACCGCCCCCTCTGGGGCTACGGCGCCGGCTCCTTCCCCCGCGCCTACCGCGAACACATCGCGACCAAGAAAGACCCCGTCTCCGTCTCCCACACCCAACCGGTGACGGTGGCCGCCGAGCAGGGAGTGATCGGGCTCGCCGCTTACATTGCGCTGCTCGTCGCGGCTCTCTGGACGATGGCATCCGGCTTGTTGATTGGAAGAGAGGGCGGGGGACCCCCCGTCCTCTCCCCAGCCAACAGGGTTGGCCGCATCGCGATCCTCGCCGCCTTCGTCGCCCTCCTCGTTCACACGATGGCCTACGCCGGCTTCTACGAGGACCCGATCACGTGGGTCCTGCTGGCCGCCGGCGCGTCGTTGGCGGCGGTCCCGGTCCGGGACGGGACGTAGTCTCGGATCGTGTCGGGATACCTGCGCCGTCTGGCGACGACCGGCGCCGCCTACACCGCGGCAAGCATCCTCTCGAAGCTGATCGCGGTCGCCCTGCTGCCGCTCTACACGCGCTACCTCACGAAGGCCGACTACGGCGTCGCCGAGGTGCTGTTCGCCGCGGTCGTCGCAGCCAGCATCGTCATCCGCCTGGGCGTGATCGAGGCCGTACTGCGCTTCTATTACAAGGGCGGCGAGGAGCCGGGCGCTGTCGTCGCCAGCTCCTTCGCAGCGCTGTTCTGGCTCTCGACCGCTGCGGCCCTGATCGCCCTGCCCTTCGCCGGGCCGATTTCCGAAGCACTGCTCGCCGGCCGCTCGGAGCCGGACCTGGCCCGGATCGCGATCGGCGGCCTCTGGGTGGCGACGCTGCACGAGTACCTGCTGACGCTGTTCCGGCTCGAGGAGCGGGCAAAGGCTTTCTTCACCGTGACGATCGCCAACGTGCTGGCGGCGATCGCGCTGACCGTGGCCCTCGTCGTCGGCGAGGACGAGGGGGCTCGCGGCCTGCTGCTGGGCAGTTACGTCAGCGGCGCCGCCTTCGTGCTGGGCCTGATCTTCGTGCACCGACGCCGCCTCTCGCTCCTGATCGACCGCGCTCTCCTGCGGCGCATGCTGCGCTTCGGCCTGCCGACGATGCCGGCCGAGTTATCGCTATACGCGCTCAACTTCGCCGACCGGATCATCATCTTTCGCATGCTGGGGGCCGCCGAGGCGGGGCTCTACGCGGTCGCCGTCAAGTTCGCGCAGGCCGTCAACGTCCTCGTCCGTGGCTTCCAGCTCGCCTGGCCACCGCTCGCCTACTCGATCCGCGACGACGAGGAGGCGCGCGGCGTCTACGCCGCGGTCGTCACCTGGTTCGTCGCCGGCTGCGCCTTCGTCGTCGTCGGCATCTGGCTGCTGGCGCGCTGGATCGCGCGGGCGCTGGCCGCCCCCGAGTTCTTCGAGTCCTACGAAGCGGTCGGGCTGATCTCCGCCGCGGTCACCCTCTACGCCCTCTACATGGTCCAGCTCGTGATCCTCGGCCGCACCGGCCGCACCGAGTTCAACTTCCCGGCGACGCTGGCGGCGCTGGCCGTCAACGTCGTCCTCAACCTCGTCCTGGTGCCGCCGCTGGGGATCGTCGGCGCCGGCCTCGCCCTGGTCGCTTCCTACCTGGTCGTGGTGGCGCTGATGTACGGATTCACGCAGCGCCTCTTCCCCGTTCCCTACGAATGGATGCGTCTCGCCCGCGTCGTGCTCGTCTCGGCCGCCCTGGTGGGGCTCGGCGAGCTGCTGCTGCCGACCGATGGCCTCGACGGCCTGGCGGGTCGCGCAGTCCTCTGGCTCGCCTACCCCCTCGTCCTCCTCGCCACCGGCTTCTTCAGCGCCGAGGAGCGCGGTTGGCTCGCCCAGCTGCGTCACCCGGGCGAGCTGCTCGCCCGTCTCCGGGCGGTTCGCGAGCAGCCACCCGCCGTCGACGGATCGATCCCGGAGACCTACGAGGCGGTCCGCATCGACGAAGACGCCCGCCCCTGACGCCTGTCAGTCGGAGATGACTTTGTCCTTGATCCCTTCGCCGCGGTTGGGGAGCAGCGCCTGGCGGGCGTGGGCCCAGTAGACGCGCGCCGGCCGGTTTGGCAGCACCGTGGCGGCGAGGGCGCGGAGGGCGTAGGACCAGGCGGTCAGGAGGCGGACGGTCAGGGCGGCCGCGCGCGAGTGGTGCACCCGCATGTATCGATCTCGATTGCGGTGGAACTCGACGATGCGGGGGAGGCCGGCGCCGAGGTCGGTCGAGAGCTGATCGTGGTGGACCGCCTCGGCGGCGGGGACGAAGAGGGTGCGCCAGCCGCCGTCAGCCAGGCGCTTGCAGAGGTCGCACTCGTCGTAGTAGACGAAGAAAGCCGGGTCGAGGTAGCCGACCTCGGCTGCCGCTCGACGCCGCAGCAGCAGCGCGCTCGACTGCGCCCAGTCGACCGGCCTCGTCTCGCTTCCCACGCTCTGCACGGTCAGCCGGCGGTGCAGGAAGAGGGCGCCGATCGCCGCCGTTCCCACCCCCGGGAAGCGCCAGGCGCAGGGGACGGGGTCGCCGGCTGAGTCGAGCAACTGCGCTCCGGCGGCGGCGGCTTCCGGGTCAGCCTCGAGCGCGCCGACCAGCGCCTCTGCCGCTCCCGGCCGCAGCTCGGAGTCCTCGTTCAGGAGCAGGCAGTAGTCGCCCCTTGCTTCCCGCAGCAGGGTCGAGTCGTTCTCCGCCTTGCCGGTCCGCCTCTCCAGCGCGATCAGGCGGATATCGCCGCCCCGCTCCCTCACGGCCGCCGCCGAGCCGTCGTCGGAGGCGTTGTCGAGGACGAGGATCTCCCGCTCGATCGAAGGCGGGTGAGCGCGCTCGATCGCGTCGAGGCAGGCGAGCAGATGCTCGCGGCCGTTGGTGTTCACGACGCAATAGGAGAGCGTGGGCGCCACGCGGCCACGATAATCGTCGGCGATGAGGGTGCAGCTGGTCGATCCGTCGGCGTTCACGCCGCCCTACGACCGCTCGCTCGCAGCGGCGCTGGCGCGGCGGGGCGCCGAGGTGGAGCTGCTGACCAGCCGCTTCCTCTACGGGCCGGCGCCCGCGGCCGACGGTTACCGGGTGGAGGAGAGCTTCTATCGCCGCAGCGCCGCCCGCGGCCTCGCGGCGCGCGGCCGTCGCGCCTTCAAGCTGGCCGAGCACGTGCCGGACATGCTCCGCTTCCGCCGCCGCGCCGACGCCGACGTCCTCCACTACCAGTGGCTGACGCTGCCGGCGCTCGACGCCGCCCTGCTGCCGCCCCGGCTCCCGCGGGTGATGACGGCGCACTACATCCTGCCGCCGCGCCCCAGCCGTCGCCAAGTGGCAACGGCGCGTCGTGTCTTCGGCCGCATGGACGCGGTGATCGCCCACTCCGAGCACGGGGCGGCACGGTTGCGCGACGAGGTCGGCCTCGACCCGGATCGAGTCCGCGTCATCCACCACGGCGCCTTCGACTACCTGACCCGGCTTCCCCAGGAGAAGCCGCTGCCGGCCGAGCTGGAGGACGCCGCGGGCCCGGTGATCCTCTTCTTCGGCCTGCTGCGTCCGTACAAGGGCCTCGACACCCTGCTCGAGGCGTTCCGACAGGTCGAGGGCGCCGAGCTGTGGATCGTCGGCAATCCCCGCATGGACCTCGCGCCGCTGCGCGACCTCGCCCGGCGGGCGCCCGGCCGGGTCCGTTTCCTCACCCGCTTCGTCGACGACGCCGAGATCCCGGCGATCTTCCGCCGCGCCGACCTGGTCGTCCTCCCCTACCACGACGCCGAGCACTCCGGTGTCCTCTACACCGGCCTAGCCTTCGGCAAGCCCCTGATCCTCAGCGCCGTCGGCGGCTTCCCCGAGGTCGCCGCCCAGGGCGCAGCCCGCCTTATCCCGCCGCAAGATCCCTCGGCGCTCGCGACGGCGCTAACCGAGCTGGTCGGCGACGAATCGACCCGAGCCGAGCTCGCCCGGGCCGCGAGAGCCGCCGCGGCAGGTCCCTACTCCTGGGACGAGGCCGCGCACCAGACGCTAGATCTTTACCGCGACCTTCTCGAGCAGAGGGGGTAGGGGTGTCCCTCCCGGTCGCGGCGTCCTGTTTTTCGCACCGAATCCTCAGCGAGATGCGCTGCGCGCCAGGCGAAAAACCCAGCGGCCGGGAGGGACACCCCTACCCCCTCCCCCGGGGAGGCCGATAATCAGGTGGTGCCAGCAGTCCTCTTCTGGGTCAGCCTCGCGCTGATCCTCTACACCCACCTCGGCTACCCGCTCGTCCTGCGCGCCCTTGTCGCCCTGCGCCGCCGCCCGACCCTGCAGCCCGGCACCTGGAAGGAGCTGCCACGCGTCTCGCTGATCGTGGCCGCCTACGACGAGGAGACCTCGATCGCGGCCAAGGTCGCCAACGCGCTTGCGCTCGACTACCCCCGCGACCGGCTCGAGATCGTCGTCGCCTCCGACGGCTCCGCCGACGCCACCGCGGAGCGCGCCCGCGAGGCCGGCGCCGACCTCGTCCTCGAGTTGCCCCGCGGCGGCAAGGTCGCCGCCCAGAACTCGGCGGCGGAGCGAGCCGGCGGCGAGATCCTCGCCTTTTCGGACGCCAACAGCGCCTGGTCGAGGGACGCGCTGCGGCGCCTGGTCGAGCCGTTCGCCGACCCGTCGGTCGGCTACGTCTGCGGCCAGGTCCGCTTCCTCGACCCCGATGGCGACAACATCGAGGGCGCCTACTGGCGCTACGAGATGGCGGTGCGCGAGATGGAGTCGGCCCTGGCCGGCGTCACCGCCGGCAACGGAGGCATCTACGCCGTGCGCCGCGATGCCTACCTGGCGCTGCCACCCGCGGGCAGCCACGACCTCTCCCTTCCCTTCCTGCTGGCCAAGCGTGGCCGTCGTTCCGTCTACGTCCCCTGGGCGTCGGCCGAGGAGAAGATGGTGCCGACCCTGGAGGGAGAGTTCGCCCGTAAGCGGCGGATGATGGTCGGGCTCTGGGACATCGTCGTTCGCGAAGGGATGCTGAGCCCGCGCGGCTATCCACCCGTCTACGCCTTCGAGATCGCCTCGCACCGCCTGCTGCGCTACTCGACCCCGTTCCTGCACCTGATCGCCCTCGCCGCGAACCTCGTCCTGCTCGGCGAGGGCTGGATCTACGCGATGACGCTCGGCGTCCAGCTCTGCGTCCTCGCCGCGGCCGCCCTCGGCAGGTGGCTGCCGCTGGCGCCGCTCCGTGTCGCCCGCTACTACACGATGACGACCGCCTCGATCGCCGCCGGCCTCTGGGACCGCTTCCGCCACGGCGCCCCGGGGGCCTGGGAGAAGGCGGAGGGCACCCGATGACGGAGGCGGTGGGAGGCTGATGCCCCGTGCCTTCGACATCGTGGTGGCGACGGTCGCCCTGGTCGTCCTCTCTCCCGTCCTTGCCATCGCCGCGATCGCGATCAAGCTCGGCAGCCCGGGGCCGGCGATCTATCGACAGCGCCGCGTCGGCAGGGACGGCCGCGAGTTCGAGCTGCTGAAGCTGCGGACGATGGTTCAGGGCTCCGACCCGGTCGGCGTCGGGGTCGCGATCGTGCGCGACGACCCGCGCGTCACCCACGCCGGCCGCTTCCTGCGCCGCACCTCGCTCGACGAGCTGCCCAACCTGATCAACGTGCTGCGCGGCGAGATGGCGATCGTCGGCCCGCGCCCGACCATCCCCGCCCAGGTGGTGGACTACACGCCGCAGCAGGAACGCCGCCACGAGGTCCGTCCCGGCCTCACCGGTTGGGCCCAGGTCCAGGGCCGCGCCGGCATCCCCTGGGAGGAGCGGATCGAGCTGGACGTCGAGTACGTCGACCGCCGCAGCCCCGCCCTCGACCTCCGCATCCTCGCCAGGACCGTCTGGCTGCTGATCACCGGCCACGGCCTCGCCCCGGACTGACGTCCGGGTCATAGGATCGCTTCGTGACCGAGCGGCCCACGGTCAGCCTGCGCCCGTTCGAGCCCGGCGATGCCGGCGCCGTCCACCGCTGGTTCAACAACCCGGAGGCGACGCGGACGCTGATGGAGCAGCGCGACGGCTTCTCGCGCGAGGACGCCGAGGCATGGGTGCGCCGGGCGATGGACACCGCCGGCGAGGACCGCAAGTACGCGATCGTGGTCGAGGGCTACGAGGAGCCGGTCGGCTTCACCGCCCTCTACGGCCTCTTTCGCCAGACCGCGCCCGAGCTGGGGGCGCTGATCGGCGACGACGTCCGCGGCAAGGGCGTCGGCCGGCGCGCCGAGGCGCTGACGATCGCCAAGGCCTTCGACGAGTTCGGCGCCCACCGCGTCTACGGCCGCATCCCCGCCCGCAACGAGGTGGCGAAGAAGACCGTCGCCGGGCTGGGTTGGAAGCACGAGGGGACGATGCGCGGCCACCTGAGCCGGCCCGACGGCATCGACGATTGCGAGGTCTGGGGTGTCCTCCCGGACGAGTTCCGAGCGGCCGCCGCCGACCTGCTCGGCCCGGCGTGACCGCCGGCGCCGAGCTGATCGCCGACGGCGGCGCGGCGGCCGCGGCCGAGGAGTTCTTCCGCTCGCCGCCGTTCCTCGAGGCCGAAGGGGTCACCCACACGCTGCGAATCGTTGGTGAGGACGGGGAGCTGCGCGCGCCGGTGATCGTCCGCGCAATTCCGGACAGCGATGAGGTCGACGCGATCTCGCCCTACGGCTACCCAGGGCTCGCCACGGCCGGCGACGTGCCTGAGGTTATGCACCCTATGCGGCACGCAAACTCAGGCACGTCCCTTGACCCGGCCCAGGTTGACTTCTCGGCGACGGGACTCGTCAGCGTCTTCCTCCGCCACACGCTTGGTGAGCCGCCGCTGGGCGGCGCCAGTGAGCGCAACGTGGTCCAGATCGCCGACCCGCAGCTGCCGCGCAAGAGCCGCGGCAGCGACCGCAACCAGATCAACAGGAACCGGCGCGCGGGCTACGAGGTCGGGGTCGTGCCGGGGCCGGCGACGAGCGCGGAGGAACGTGCCGGCTTCCTCGCCGCCTACGAGCAGACGATGCGCCGAACTGGGGCGGCTGACCACTACTTCTTCGCCGCCGCCTACTTCGACCGCATCCTCTCCTCGCCGCTCGCCTGGCTCGCCACTGCCCGGGCTCCCGGGGCCGAGGTAGCCGCCGCCTCGATCGCCGTCCGCAGCGACGGCTTCCTCCACTACTACCTCAGCGGCAGCGCCGATGCCCAGCTGCGCGACTCGCCGATGAAGAACGTGGTCGCGGCGCTGGTCGACTTCGCCGCCGAGCAGAGCCTGCCCCTCAACCTCGGCGGCGGCCTCGCCCGCGGCGATCGGCTGGAGGAGTTCAAGCGCGGCTTCGCCAACCGCGAGCAGGCCTGGCACACCTCAGAGATCGTCTGCGACCCTGCTGGCTACGAACGCCTTTCCGCCGGCCGGGACCCGTCAGGTTTTTTTCCGGCCTATCGAGCCAGCTGACGCGTGGCCAAGCAGATCAAGGACGCAGGGAGCGTGGCGTGCTCTGCACGCGAGCGACCGAGGACGCAGAGATGCGCCGAGCCACGCGTCAGCTGGCCGGGGCCGGTTCGACGGGCGTCGGCCCTTTGACCGCGCCGGTTCCCTCGCCGCCGTACCGTCCCCAGGTTTTCTTGCCGAAGGCCCGGATCGCGTCGAGCGTCGCCGCCCCTTTGTACTCGGGGCAGCCGATCAGGTTGGTCCAGGTGGTCGCCGCGACGTCGTAATTCATGTTGTCGTTCGGGAAGAGCAGGGTCCCGCCGTACATCGTGTCGTAGAGCCCCTTCAGTTCCTGCTGCTCGTCGTCGGAGAGGTCGGGGCTGTACTGGATCTCCATCCGCCCGTGCTCGAGCGAGTGGACGATGAAGATTTCGTCCGGCATCTCGCTGTAGGCGCCGTCGGCCTGCTGGTAGGGCGCTTCGGCGTGATTGCCGGAGGTCGGCGGGTTGGTCCCGTAGTTGGGCGGCGTCGCGGTCGGGGCCAGGTGGCTTTTGCCCTCGTCTTCGAGCTCGAGCCGGACGATGCAGCCAGCTTTCTGGGCCGCTTTCTCCAGTTTCGTCTCGGTAGCGGCCGGCACCTCGGAGCCCTCGCGTTCGTCGGGCTCGAAGCCGTTGGTTTTGCCGCTTGCGACGTTGAGGTGCGCTTCGCCACCGTCACCGGTCCCCCCGGAGACGGCGAGGACGATGCCGACGACGACGGCAAGACCGATCGCCCCGGCTACGGCGTAGGCGACGAACAGGCGGCGTTTCTCCGACTTGGCCTGGGAGGACTCACGTTCCTGCCGCGCCTGGCGGAGTCGCTCTCTCTCTTCCTCCCTGCGGTTGGCCACCGGTCGGGAACTTACCAGCTAATTGGCCCCGTCAGCGACTGAATCGGCGAGCCCGACCTCGCCTCCGCCGCGGGTTCGCTCCCATGGTCGCGACGCCCGCAAAGCCGCCAGCACCGCCCGCGTCGCGGGCGCCCGGTTCAGCGCGTAGAAGTGGATCCCCGGCACCCCCGCGATCAGCAGCTCGGCGCACTGCTGGGCGGCGTAGGCGATCCCCACCTCGAACTCGCCACGCTCGTCGCCGGCTGTCGAGAACGCCTCCTCCAGCCGCGGCGGGACCGAGGCGTCGCAGAGGTCGCAGATCCGCTTCGTCTGCGCGAAGCTCGTGACCGGGATCACCCCGGCCAGGATCGGCACGTCGATCCCCCTCTCGCGCGCCGCGGCGACGAAGTCGAAGTAGACCTGGTTGTCGAAGAAGAGCTGCGTGATCAGGAAGGAGGCGCCCGCATCGACCTTCGTCTTCAGGTAATCGAGGTCGGTCTCGAGGTCGGGCGCCTCGGGGTGGACCTCCGGGAAGCAGGCGCCGCCGACCGTGAAGTCCCAGCGGGAGCCGATGAACGACGCCAGCTCGGCGGCGCTGCCGAGCCCTCCCTCGGGCTGGACGAAGTCCGCTTCCCCGCGCGGCGGGTCGCCCCGCAGGGCGAACACGTTCTCGATCCCGGCCGCCGCGATCCTGTCGAGCGTCGCCGCCAGGCCCTCCCTGGTCTCGCCGACGCAGCTGAGGTGGGCCATCGTCTCGTAGCCGAGCTCGTCGCGCAGCTCGCGCGTGATCTCGACCGTCCCCTCCCGGGTCGAGCCGCCCGCGCCGTAGGTGACGGAGACGAAGTCGGGCTCCAGCTCACGCAGCGAGCGCGCGGTCGCGAACAGCTGCTCCCGCGCCTCGTCGGTCTTCGGAGGGAAGAACTCGACCGAGAAGACGGGCCGCTTCGAGCTGAGAATCTCGTCGATGCGCATCAGCTCAGGGTACCCGCGCTCGGTGCTCCGGGCCCGGCCGCAGCATGGAAGGATGCAGGCAATCCATGAGCGAGGAGCTTCGTTACGAGAGGGTCGGCGCCGCCTCGGTGCTGACCATCGACCGCCCCGAGCGCCGCAACGCCGTCGACGCCGCGACCGCGGAGCTGTTCCGAGAGGGCCTGCGGGAGTTCGAAGCCGACGGGGGTGCCCGCGTCCTCGTCCTCACCGGAGCGGGCGGCGAGGCCTTCTGCGCCGGCGCCGACCTGAAGGCGATGAACCTCGACGTCGCCCATGCGGACGGGCCGATGGGGCCGACCCGCCTCACCCCGGCCAAGCCGGCGATCGCCGCGGTCGAGGGCTGGTGCACCGCCGGCGGCGTCGAGCTGGCGCTCTGGTGCGACATGCGGATCGCCACTCGCAACTCCACCTTCGGCCTCTTCGAGCGTCGCTGGGGGGTGCCGCTGCTCGACGGCGGCACCCAGCGGCTGCCCCGGGTCGTCGGCATGGGCCGGGCGCTGGAGCTGATCCTGACCGGCCGTCCCGTCGAGGCCGAGGAAGCCCACCGGATCGGCCTCGTCAACGAGGTGGTGGAGCCCGGCAAGCACCTCGAACGCGCCCTCGAGCTGGCGGAGAAGATCGCCTCCTTCCCGCAGGAGACGATGCTCGCCGACCGCCGCGGCGCAATAGAAGGCTTCGGCCTCCCCCTCGCCGATGGCCTGGATCTAGAGCGCCGCCTCGGCATCGAGGTCCTCGATGCAGCGGTCCGCGGCGCCGCCCGCTTCGCCTCCGGCGAGGGCCGTCACGGGCAAGGGGTCTAGCCGCCCTGGCTGACCACGCGGCGCATCTCGTCTTCGGCGGCTTCGGGACCCAGGTAGGGCATCAGCACGGCGAAGACCAGGTCGGGCAGGATCCGCTTCAGCTCGGGGCCGCGGCCGGCGCGGATCTCGTCGAAGATCATCGAGGTGGCGCCGCCGATCGCGAAGCGGGCCGTGTCGGCCGGCAGCTCATCGCCCTGTCCGGAGTAGGCCCTTCCCTCCTCGAGGAAGGGGGTGAAGCGGGCCAGCGCCGCCCGGTAGCGCTCGCGGGCGTCGTCTCCCGCCGCCGTCACCTCGACCATCGCCATCCGGGCGATGTCGGCCTCGATCGCCAGCAGCTCGACCAGGCCCCCCAGCCCGGCGGCGATCTTCTCCGGCCAGGGCTCGCCGGCGGCGGCCTCGAAGGCGCTCGCCACGTGGGCGATGAGGACATCGATCACGGCGTCGTAGGCCTCGAGGAAGCAGGCCGACTTGTCCTCGAACTCTTCATAGAAGGCGTCCTCGGAGAGGCCGGCGAACTCGACCACATCGGGGACGGTCGTCGCCTCGTAGCCTTTGGCCGCGGCCACCCTGACCATTGCCTCCAGCAGCCGCTCTCGTTGCGAGCGCACCGCGTACGCTCGCGGCAAGGACTGACCGCCGGAAGAAGGTGAGTCCATCTCTCTCAATGTAGGGCAGTCCTCATCACCTGTCCAACGCCCTGCATCGCCGCCCACTCGCGCGGTGAGCAGACGTCGGGAGCTACCCCGTCCCGGCCCTGGCCGCGGCCATCTCAGCGCTGGCGGCCTGGGCGCCGAAGTACGGCAGCACCGCGAAGTACATGAACTCCGGCAGCAGCTCGCGGAAGCCCTCCGCGGCGCCGGTGGAGAGCCGACCGTGGACGACGGCGTGAATGCCGGCGACGATGCCCTCGGGGGCGATCCGCGGCGGCGATTCCTCGCCTCCCGACTCACGCCGCGCCAGATCGATGAAATCGCCGAGCTTTTTCATCGCATCGGCACGTCTTGCCAGCGCTTCCGGGCCGGCCGCGTGGACCTCGACGACGAGGGCGCGGCCGACATCGGGCTCGGAGTCGAGGAAGTCGAGCAGCACGCCCAACCCCGACCGCAGCTTGCCGCGCCAGGATTCCTCGCTCGCCGCCGCCGCGGCCATCAGGGCTTCGAGTCGCGCCACCCCGGCGTCGAAGGCGGCCAGGTAGCAGGTGTCCTTGTCGGGGAAGTTGTCGTAGAAGGCCTGCCGGTAGAGGCCCGTATGGTCGAGAACCATGCGTACGGAGGTCGCGTCGTAGCCCTCGGCGCCCACCACCTCCAGCATCGCGGCCAGGATCTTGTCGCGCTTCGGTGAGTCCACGAACTCGAGCTTGGGAGCGTGGGAGATGGCTTCGACCTCCCCGATCGTGCCGGTCCCAGCCGCCCCTGCCTGGACGTTGGTTGCGGCCTGCTTCCCCATTGCGCTCCTCCTCTGAGATCGAGGGAACAGGTTGTCTGGACCCGGTACTGTAACGGTATATCGCTGATACGTCCAGCTTGAATCTCCTGAACTGGTGAGTACTCTGGCTCTCGTGGCTGAACGTGTCTCTCAGGCGATGCGACCGAAGCCTGGACGGCACGCATTGCCCCGCGAGTTCATCACCCAGCACCAGCGTGCTCGCATCATCGCCGCCCTCGCCGAGGAGACCGTCGAGAAGGGCTACCGCTCGGTCACCGTCGCCGACATCGTGCGCCGGGCCGGGATCGCCCGCAACACCTTCTACGAGAACTTCTCCTCGAAGGAAGACTGCTTCCTGGCCGCCTCGGAGTTCGCCGTCAAGGAGGCGCTGCGGCGGGTCGTCGACGCCGCCAGCAAGGTCGACAGCTGGCCGGCCCGCGTCAACGCCGGCCTCGCCGCCTTCCTCCACTACGTCGCCAGCGAGCCGGCCCTGGCCCGCACCTGCATCGTCGAGGCGCTCTCCGCCGGCCCGGCCGCGGTCGAGCGCTACGAACGCTCGATCCAGGCCTTCGTGCCGCTCTTCCGGATGGGCCGCAAGGTCTCGCCGCAGGGCGAGGAGCTGCCGGCCACACTCGAGGAGACGATCGTCGGCGGCGTCTTCTGGATCATCTACCAGCGGATCGTGATGGGTCAGGTGGAGGAGATCGAGGAGCTGCTGCCGGAGCTGGTTGAGTTCTCGCTCACCCCGTACGTCGGCGCCGAGGCCGCGAAGCGGACGGCGGCGGAAGCGCCTCCCGCGGCCGCGAGCTGAGCCGGGAGCGGCCATGCGAGGCCCGAGTCAGGGAGCTCGGAGGGGTGGGATCGCGAAGGTAGGGATCGGAGGTCCCATGACCTAGTGCTCGATACCGAGACCCGCGACCGGACAGCGAGCTCCGACCGCGCCCAGATACTCGACGCCCTGATCGAGATCGCCGCCGAGCGAGGCTACGGCGAAACGACGATCGAGCTGGTCCTCGAGCGCGCCGGGCTCGACCGCCCCGCCTTCGACCGCCACTTCCGCGGCAAGTACGACTGCTTCCTCTCCGCCTGGCAGGAGCTGAACGAGGAGTGCCTGGAGACGATGGTGCGGGCCTACGAGAGCTGCGACGAGTGGCCCGATCGGCTGCGGGCAGTCGCCTACGGGATCGTCGAGGGGTTGCGGCACGACCCCAGCCGCGCCTCGTTCGGGATCGAGGTGCTGTCCGCGGGCGACGCCGCCCGGGCCAGGCGGGACATGACGATGCGGGTGATCGCCTCGCTGATCGACGCCGGGCGCCAGGAGATGGAGGACCCCGAATCGGTTCCCCACACGACCGCCGAGGCGCTGGCGGGGTCCGCCTACGGGCAGATCTACTCCAAGGTCGTGCGGGGGGAGGCCGACGATCTGATGGCGTTGGTGCCCCAGTTGATGTCCGCCGCGGTGATGCCCTACCTCGGTCCCGAGGCCGCCCTGCAGGAGCTCAGCCACGATTCCGGGCCCTCGGCACGGTATGGTCGCGGTGTGGCAAGGAAACGCGCGACCAAAAACACTCAGAAATCTCGCAAACGCACTACCTCCCCGGACGACTATCCACCCGAGCTAGCACGCCTGCCCCCCGGCCGCCATGGGCTGCCACGCGAGTTCGTCGCCCACAACCAGCGCGAGCGCCTGATCGCCGGCCTCGCCGAGGCGATCTCCGAAAACGGCTACTCGGGCACGACGATCGCCCACATCACCCGCGCCGCCGCGGTCTCCCGCCGCACCTTCTACGAGCACTTCTCCAGCAAGGACGAGTGCTTCGTCGCCGCCTACGAGGCGGTGATGGGCGAGCTGCGCGAGCGCGTCTCCGAGGCCTTCGACGAAGAGGAGGAGTGGCCGCAGGCGATCAAGGCCGGCATCGCCGCGATGCTCGAGTTCCTCGCTTCGGAGCCGAACCTGGCCCGCCTCTGCATGGTCGAGGCGCTGGTCGCCGGGCCGGTCGTGGTCGAGCGCTACGACGCCGCGATCCAGAGCTTCGTCCCCTACTTCAAAGAGGGCCGCGAGGGGCGCGCCCCGGAGGTGCTCTCCCGCCTCTCGCCGACCACCGAGGAGGCGCTGGTCGGCGGCATGGTCTCGCTGATCTCCCGCCGCATCATCGCCGGCAAGACCGAGGAGCTCGAGAACCTGCTCCCGGACCTGGTCGAGTTCACCCTCACGCCCTACCTCGGCAGCGCCGAAGCCTCGAAGGTGGCGAAGAAGAAGGCCTGACCCGTTCACGGGCCCGGTAGGCGGCATTCAAGGTCGCCGACATCGACTGTCGCCGCACCCCCGTGTCGGTAAGCCCCTGGGAGGAGGCGTTTTCGCGAGCGCGTCGACGATGCCGAAACCTTTCGTAGGTTGATTCTGTCGCGCCGTCATACGAACATATGTTCGTATGACGGCTTATCTCTCAGACCTTCCCGTCTCTGCCATCTCCAACCGGATCGGCCTGCCGGAGCGCGAGGCTGGGAACCTGGTCGAGGCCCTGAGGCGGCTGGGGATCGGAACGCTGGGAGCGCTTGCGGCGCTCTCGCCCGATCACGTCGCCGACCGCTTCGGGCCACCGGGCCTGCGCGCGCTGCGGCTGGCCCGTGGCGAGGACGAGCTCCTGGTCTGCCATCTCCGCGGCCCGCGCGAGGAGCTGGTCGAGGAGGTCGAGCTGCCGGAGGGAACCGCCGGCGACCGTTTGGAGCGGGCCCTGGAGCTGTTGATCGACCGCCTGCTCGCTGCGCCTCAGCGCAAGGAGCGGACGCTGCTCGGCCTGCGCCTCGGCGCCCTGCTCAGCGACGGCGGCAGCTGGAGCGTCGACCAGGGCCTCGGCCGCCCGACCGCCTCGGCGCGGGTGCTGAGAGCGGTTTTGGCGCCGCGCCTGGAGGCCCTGCCCGCTCCCGCGGTGACGCTGTGGCTGCGCTCGTTCGGTCTCGGTCCTCGCGCCGCCGACCAGCTCGAGCTGCCGGTCCGCGGCGACGAGGGCCGCCATCGCCGCCTCGCCGCCGCCCTGCGCGAGGTCCGCGCCACCCAGGGAGCGGACTCGCTGCTCAAGGTCCTGCCCGTCGACACCGCCTCCCGCGTCCCCGAGCGCCGCGCGATGCTGACCCCCTTCCCGCTGCGATGACTCCCGGCATCCGTCGTCTCTATGCCCCGCGACGGGTCGAGGTCGAGGTCGACTCCGAGGGCATCCCGACGGCGGTCGAGGGTGTCGCGGTCGAGGCGGTCCGCGAGGAGTGGGTGGTCGAGGACCGCTGGTGGACGCTGCGGCGGCTGTGGCGACACCACTTCGAGCTGGTCCTGGTCGACGGGCGCAACGTCGTCGTCTTTCGCAACAGCAACGGGCGCTGGTACCGGCAGCAGGGCTGATGGTCACCGCGATCTTCGGATGAGCGCCACGGCTCCCTACGTCGAGCTGCACGCTCACTCGGCCTTCTCCTTCCTCGATGGAGCCTCGACGCCGATGGAGCTGGCCGCCGCGGCGGCGGAGCTGGGCTACCCCGCGTTCGCGCTCACCGATCACGACGGGGTCTGGGGCTCGATGGAGTTCGCGCAGGCGTGTGGGGGGTTCGGGGTGTGGCCGATCGTCGGGACGGAGTTGACGGTGGCGCTCGCCCAGGCCCGGCGTTCCGCGTCGGCGCGGCATGCCCATCTCACCCTGCTGGTCGAAGACGCGACGGGGTACCGCAATCTCTGCCGGCTCCTGACCGAGGCCCACTCGCACACCCGTGACAACACGGGACGCAGCGCCAGTCGGCCCTGGGTGGCATTGGGGCGGCTGGAAGCACACAGTCAGGGGTTGGTGTGCTTGTCGGGATGCGCGGGGGAAGGGGCGGTGGGCGGCGCCTGGGAGCGAGGCGAGTCGGCCGCGGGTGCGGCGCTCGCAGAGCGGTTGCTCGGCATCTTCGGCCGCGACCGCTTCCGGGTCGAGCTGCAGCGGCCCTACTGGCGACACGATCGAGCTCGTAACCGCTGGCTCGCCGGCCTCGCCGAGCGCCTCGGCGTCGCCTGCGTCGCGACCGGCAACGTCCACTCCCACGCTCGCCGCCGCGCCCACCTGCAGGACGCCTTCGTCGCGGTGCGGCTGGGGATGACGCTGGAGGCCAGCGAGCCCCGGCGCCGCGGCAACTCCAGCTCTGCGCTGGCCTCGCCGCGGGCGATGGCCAGGCGCTTCGTCGAGTATCCCGCTGCCGTCGCTGAGACGCTCCGCATCGCCGAGCGCCTCCAGTTCGACCTCACCACCGAGCTGGGCTATCGCTATCCCGGCGCCGACGAGGAGGGGACAGACCGCGTGCTGGCCGAGCTCTGTCGCTCGCGGCTGGCCGGGCGCTACCCCGGCCCACCACACCGCCCCCAGGCCGAACGGCGGCTCGAAGACGAGCTGGGGACGATCCGCCGCCTCGGCTTGTCCGGCTTCTTCCTCCTGCACCACAACCTGCTCGAGCTGGCCCGTGAGGTGGCGCTGGAGGTGCGCGGTCCCGAGTCCGCAAGGTCCGTTCTGCCACCGGGACGGGGCCGCGGTTCCAGCGTCAGCTCGATCGTCTGCTACCTGACCGGCCTCTCCCACATCGACCCGGTCGAGACAGAGCTCTTCGCCGGCCGCTTCCTCAACGACGAAGTGGCGACGATGCCCGACATCGACCTCGACTTCCCGCGCGACATCCGCGAGAAGCTGATCCCCCGCGTGCACGAGCGCTACGGTGCCCAGCGCTCGGCCCTGGTCGCGGCCTTTCCCACCTACCGCCCGCGCGGCGCGGTGCGCGACCTCGGCAAGGCGCTGGCGCTGCCGGCCGAGGAGATCGAGCGGGTGGCGAAGGTGGTCGGCTTCCACGAGCACTCCGGTGAGATCGAGCGCGACGTCGTCACCGCGATCGGCGCCCGCCGTGCCGCCGCTCCCGGCTGGCGGGCGCTGATCGGGCTCTGCGGCGAGGCGATGGGGCTGCCCCGCCACGCCTCCCAGCACCCCGGCGGGATGGTGATCTCGACCCGGCCGCTGGTCGACGTCTGCCCGGTCGTGCCGGCGGCGATGGAGGGCCGGCAGATCGTCCAGTGGGACAAGGACTCCTGCGCCGACGCCGGCTTCCTCAAGATCGACCTGCTGGGGCTGGGGATGCTCTCCGCGGTCGAGAGCTGCGTCGAGGAAGTGGGGCGGACGCGCGGCGAACGGCTGGACCTCTCGCGGATCCCGCTCGACGACGCCGCGACCTTCGAGTCGATCCGGGCCGCCGAGACGACCGGCGTCTTCCAGATCGAGAGCCGCGCCCAGATGCAGATGCTGCCCCGCACCCTGCCCGAGAACCTCGCCGACCTCACCGTGCAGGTGGCGCTGGTCCGGCCCGGGCCGATCCAGGGCGGCGCCGTCCACCCCTACATCGAGCGCCGCAAGCGGCTGCGCGAAGACCCCGGCTTCGAGGTCCCCTGCGAGCACCCGCTGCTGGAGCCGGTCCTGCGCGACACCCTCGGCACGATCGTCTACCAGGAGCAGGTGATCGAGGTGGCGATGGCCCTGGCCGGCTTCTCCTCGGCCGCGGCGGAGGGGTTACGGCGGGCGATGAGCCGCAAGCGCTCCGAGGCGGCGCTGCGGGCCCACCACGAGCGCTTCGTCGCGGGCGCCGTCGAGCGGGGGGTGGAGGAGGCGACGGCGGAGCGGGTCTGGGAGCAGATCCAGGGCTTCTCCGGCTTCGGCTTCCCGAAGGCGCACTCGGCCGCCTTCGGCCTGCTCGCCTACCAGTCGGCCTGGCTGCGGATGCACTACGCGCCGGAGTTCCTCTGCGCCCTGCTGAACGAGCAGCCGATGGGCTTCTACCCGCCCGACGCCCTCGTCCACGAGGCCCAGCGCCGCGGCGTCCGCCTCGCCGGCCCCGACGCCAACCGCAGCAAGGTCCTCTGCCACGTCGAAACTTCCCGCCGACGGGCCGAAAGCGGACGCGTATCGACCGGATTCGGCCCATCGGCCGGGGAGGTGCGGATCGGGCTCGGCTATGTGAAGGGGGTGCGTGAGGGGGAGATGGAGAGCCTGGTCGCCGAGCGCGACCGGGGTGGCGCCTACCGGGGAATCGCCGACCTCGCCTCGCGTTCCGGGGCCGCCCGCGACGGCCTCGAACGCCTCGCCTGGGCCGGCGCCCTCGACGACCTCGTGGGGGACGTGACTACCGGCACGTCTGGGAGGGGCAGGCGGGCGGCGCTCTGGGAGTCTGGGGTCGCCGGGACCGGGGCGCGGCACGAGGAGGGCACGCAGATGGCGCTGCCGCTGGAGACGCTCGGGGCGCCGGCGCTGCCGGCGCTGAGCGGCTGGGGAGAGGCGATCGCCGATTACCGCTCGATCGGGATGACGCTGGGCGAGCACCCGATGGCACTGATGCGCGCCGGTCTCGGCCCGGAGCTCCTGCGCAGCACCGATCTGGAGCGGGTGCAGGACGGTCGCACGGTCGAGGTCGCCGGGATGGTCGTCGCCCGCCAGCGTCCCGAGACCGCCAAGGGGATCGTCTTCATGCTGCTCGAAGACGAGCGCGGCACCGTCAACCTGATCGTGCCGCCACCGGTCTACGACCGCTTCCGCGCCCTGGTCCGCGCCGCTCCTCTCGTCCGCGCCCGCGGCCGGCTCGAGCGCCGCGAGGGAACCACCAACGTGCTCGTCGCCGAGGTCGGGGAGCTGGAATGCGCCGAGGCGCCGTCCGCATCTCCGCCGGGCGGTGGAGCTCGACCCCGACGTCCGGCGCATCGTCGTCCATCGCCCCCCTCGAGTGGCCAGGAGCGCCGCCGCCTGCGCGAGCGCGCCATCGCTGAGTTGAGCGCCATCGCCCCTGCCGCCCACAGCTTCGGCCGCCGCTAAGGTGATGGGATGAGCTCGGAGCGGCTGCGACTCGGCGGCATGGCCCTGCGCAACGGGCTGCTGATCCACGGCCCCACCCACTGGGCGGCCGCCGTGCGGGGACCGGAGGGCGAGGTCCAGGTCGCCTCGGAGCGCAAACCCGAGCTGGCGCCGAAGCTGGCGGCGCGCCTGCCCGGGCTGCGGGGGCCGCTCAAACTTGCCGAGGCGCTGGCGGTGCTGCCGCTGGTGCGCCGCCGCCTGCCGGCAGCACGGCTGCCCTTCGAGGACGTCCGCGTGCTCGTCGCGATCGGCGCCACCCTGATCGTCACCTCCGCCCTCCGCCGCAGCCTGCCGACCTCCGCCCTCCGCGAGGGCCTGGTGCAGGGGCTGGGGATCGTCCCCGGCGTGGTGGCGCTGAGCGACCGCGACCTGGCCGCCTACCACGGCGTCGAGCACAAGGCGATCGCCGCCTACGAGCAGGGGATCGACGACCCGACCGGGGTCCCCAAGGAGCACGACCGCTGCGGCTCCAACCTGATTGCGCCGATGATGCTCCTCTCCGTCGCCGGCACCGTGCTGCTGGAGCGCCTGGTCGAGAAGCCGACGCCGCTGGCCCGCGCCGCGGTTGGGCTCGGCGGCGCCTCGCTGGCGGTCGAGATGTTCGCCTGGAGCGATCGCAACCACGGCGCGCCGCTGGCGGAGGCGTTCCACACGCCCGGGCGGGAGATACAACGCCACCTCGCCACCAAGGAGCCCACGCCCGAACAGCTCCAGGTGGGGATTGCCGCCCTGGCCGAGGTCCTCCGCGCCGAGGGGGCCGCCGGCGCCGAGGACGAGCTACCGCCGCCCACGTAGACTCCGCCGCCGATGTTTGGAAGGATCGACCACATCGGCATCGCCGTCGAGGACATCGACGCGGCGCTCGAGTTGTACGCGGGGCTCTTCGAGATGGAGGTGGCCCACCGCGAGACCGTCGAGTCGCAGGGAGTCGAGGCGGCCCTGCTCGACGTCGGCGAGGGCCACATCGAGCTGCTGCGCCCGCTCGGCCCCGACACGCCGGTCGGCAAGTTCATCGCCAAGCGGGGGGTGGGCATGCACCATGTCGCCTACGCGGTGCAGGACATCGACGCGACCCTGGAGAAGCTGGCCGCGGCCGGCTTGGAGCTGATCGACAGCGAGGCCCGGGTCGGCATCGGCGGCAGCCGGGTCGCCTTCATCGAGCCGCGCTCCACCGGTCGCGTCCTGACCGAGATAGTCGAACCGGTGGGAGGGCACTGATGGCGGACGCGCAGCGGGTGGAGATCGGCTTTGAGGGCGGCCAGGTCGTCTCGGTGCGGCTCAGCGGCGATGAGCTGAAGAGCCTCCGCAAGCAGGTCGAGAAGGGTGGCTGGTACGACATCAAGACCGAGGACGGCGTCCTCTCCGTCTACCTCGGCAAGGTCGCCTTCCTCCGTATCGACGCCGGCGAGCACCGGGTCGGCTTCTCCCTCAACCGACCGGACTGATGCGCGCCCGCACCCTGTTCGGAGCAGCTGGCGCCGCGACCCTCGCCGCCGCGCTCTGGTGGCGCAAGAACCCCTCCGCCTGCCCCTACGGGCAGCGCTTCTGGGTCGAAGCCCCGCACCCGATCGTCACTCGCGAGCGGCTGCGCTCGGTGCTGCGCCCAGCGCCGGGCGAGCGCATCCTCGAGATCGGCCCCGGGACCGGCTACTACACCTTCGACATGGCCGAGTGGGTGGGTGGCGACGGCGGCTCCGGCGACCGCCCGGCGGGGACGGTCGAGATCTTCGACCTGCAGCAGGAGTTCCTCGACCACGTCATGCGGGGGGCCGCCGAGCGCGGCGTCGCCAACATCGTCCCCACCCAGGGCGACGCCACCGCCCTTCCCTACGAGGACGATTCGGTGGACGCCGTCGTCCTCACCGCCGTGCTCGGCGAGATCCCCGACCCCGGCGCGGCCCTGCGCGAGGTCCGGCGGGTCCTGAAGCCCAGTGGCCGCCTGGTCGTCGGCGAGCTGCTCGGCGACCCCCACTTCACGACGCTGGCCTCGCTCAAGCGCCAGGCCCCAGTCGCCGGGCTCTCCTTCGAGGAGAGCTCCGGCAACTGGTTCGGCTACTTCGCCCGGCTGTCGCCCTAGCCGCAGGCGGGAATCTGCAGGCGCAGGTTCCCCTTGACCCGTCGGCTGTTCTGCGCTTTCAGGTTGAGGAAGCCCCTCCGCGTCCTCTCGCAGAGGTCCTCCGAGTTGACCAAGAGGCCGCGGTCGCCGCCCTTCATGGTCAGGGTGAACTTGTCGACCGCGACGTCGGGCAGCTTCCTGAACACCGTCTTCAGGCGAGCGTTCTCGGAGCTGATCACGCCGCGCAGCCGCACGTTCACCTGGCCGCGCAGGTCGACCAGCAGGTCGGGGAGCTCGTTGTTGGACGAGGTCAGATAGACGGGACCCTTGAGGCGGCCTTTCAACAGCGGTGAGGTCGCCTTGGCATGTCCGTAGATCGCCGCTTTCGGACATTCGTCGGCCGCCAGCTGGACCCTCGTGCAGATGGTCCTGATGTGGCTCTGGTCGAGGATCGTCGCCCGCGGCAGGATGAACGCCGCTCGCCGCAGGTTGGCGTCGCCCTTGCGGGCGTCGAGGATCGCCCGGAACTTCGGGTTGGCCGTGCGATGGGTCTGGTTCTCACCGCCGAGGATCCGCGCCGTGAATTTCGGCTTGAACTTGAGTTTGCGGCATTCCGTCGCCCGGAACGGGCTGGACGGTTTCACCTCGAACCAGGCCGCCGGATCGAGCGGGTTCGCCCCGCCGCCGAAGATCCCCGAGCCGATCTGGAACTCCTGCCGGCAGGTGGTCGGGTTGACGGTGAACTTCTTCCGGTTTACCAGGACGAAGATCCTGCGGACGTCGAGCTTGGCTCCGCCGAACACGTCCGGGATCGGGTCCGAGACGGCATGGACCTCAGCCGTTTCGGGGTCGACGTTGAGGGCGACCCGAACGACCACCACACCGAGGTCGAACGGCCCCGCCACCGCCGGCGTCACGAACACGAGGCTCACCGGCGCCCCTTTGTAGGGCCCGGCCAGATAGACGTTGCCATTGACCCGCAGCGGATTCGAGCCAGAGCCGGAGTCGATCGAGCTCGTCCCGACGAAGCTGCTGTCGGGGCAGAGCGGGGTGGCGATCACCTCGGCGCCGCTCTTACCGGCGGCGCTGTCGATGCTCGCCTCGGAGCAATACTCGACCCCGCGCAGCTTGGCGACCATGCCGGGCGGCAGGTCGACATCGACGCGCCTGATCTCCTGGGCGCCGTCCGGTCGGTCGATCTTCAGCTCAAACGGAGTGAAGGCGCCCGCTTTGGTCCGGTGCGGACCGGCGCTGTAGGTCGGGTTGAACGGACGCTCGGCGAGCGTTTTCGGACACGGCCCGCCGCCGGGGAAGGAGGCGAGCTCAAACGAGCTGGAGGGCGTCGCGGCCGTGCCTGGCCTCGCCCACGGTTCCATGCTGCTCGTGGTTGCGTTCGGCCCGCAGGTCGGCGGGCTGGTCAGCAGGCCTTTGTCCTGATCGAGTTTCAAGGTCACGGATTCGAACGGGACCTGTGGGTTTTCTGCCAGGACGGTCGTCAGCTGACCGGTTTTCGGGTCGGCTTTGATGTTGCCGATCAGACGCACGTCGATGTCATGCCGAGCGGACTTCGGGTTGATGAAGATCCGGTACATCTCACCCGAGGTCGGATCGCGGCCGATCTGCTGGCCGAGGTAGACGTCGCCTTTCAACGAGCCCGGCGGCAGCGGCTGGGTTTCGACCTCGGCCGTGCCGATCGTCGACGCGGCCGGACAGGTGACGGGGTTCCTCGTTCCCTTGCCGAACTGCTCGTTGGTGCAGGCCGCCAGCCCCGGGGCCGCGGAAGGGTTCAGGCCCATCCCGGCTGGCAGCGTGACCTCGGCGTTGCGGACATGGGACTGTTCGAGGCCTTCGGGATCAGGTTTGAATGGCAGTTTGACGGTGACCGTCGGCGCTGCCGGTGAGTCGACCTGATCGGTTCCCGGCGCGACTTCGAGCGATGGTTCGAAAGGAACTATCTCGCAGCCGGTCAGTCCCACACCCGGAGGGAGCGCCGCCTCCCAGGGGGTGAAGGCATCGGGGAAGGGCTGCGCCAATTCTTCGGGTTTGGTCCCCTGGGCCCGGAGGAAGGTCGAGTAGGCGCCGCTGGCGGGGTCGAAGCAGGTGGTTGGATTGGTGATGAAGGTGCCGTCTCCCGCGCGGCCATTGTCCACGAGGCGGCTTTTCAGCGACCGCAGCGCCGGGCTCGCGGGTGGCGGGATTTTGATGAAGAAGCCCTGGTGGTAATCGCTCTGCCAGGCGACGGTTCCCCTCACATAGACAATCGCTTTGGCGGGGCCGATCTTGAAGCCGAAGCGCGCCGGCTCGCCCTCTGGGGGCACGAGGTTGTACAGCGGCGGTTCGGTGTTGAGGAACGGGTTGGGCGGGATCTGGAAGCCCGAGGGAAGCGAAGCAAGCGGAATGAACGGGAACGGATTCGGATTGAGTTCGACAATCGTGGCGAGCGTCAGTTCCTCTTTGCCCACGATCGATTCTGGCGGGCAGAGGGCCTCGTTCGCTTCGAAGACGGCGATCTCGCACTGCGGGGTCGCCTGCGGGTTGACCGTGAGTCCAGCCGGCAGGTCGACGCGGATTTCATTCAGCAGCCCGACTGGAATCTGCCGTGCCGGTTCCGCGGGGTTCGGGAGGACGTGTTTGACGATGTATTGGGTGAACCCGGTCGGAGGATGCCCGGCCGCCTGGGTGTAGAAGAGTTCCGGCGTTTCGGGTGAGCAAAACCGTTCGGGCGGGAGCGGCTCTTTGTTCGCCAGGCACGTACCGGCTTGGAAGCCGTCTTCGGCGGTCGGCGGCGAGTGCTGTTCTTCGATGATGTCTCCGGTGTCGGCTGAAGCGGCCGAGACGCCGAGGACGAGGGCAATTAATGCAACGGTGAGCGTGACCACCCCAACCGGGCGTGCCATACCTCTCATGTAGCTCTCCTCTAAGACGGGTTCAACTCCTGGTACCCGCCTCCCGCACCAAAAAACTGTACAGCACGGCCCCTGCCGGCTCAAACAGTGGTTACTGCGGATTAGCCAATTCGGACCAGAGCCGCTCCTCGGCCTCGGCGACACTGTGTGCCGCGGTGTCGACCCGGCGCCAGAGTCCAGGCTCTGGCTCCTCACGCTCGCTGGCGGCGTGGAAGGCGTTGGCCAGCTCCGTCCAGCGAGCGGCGGCCTCGGCGGCCAGCGCGGCATCGGCCGGCCGTTCCGCCTCGGCCAGGAAGCGCGAGTACATGAGGCGGAAGGCGCCGCCGCCGGTGCCGCGACGCTCGATCACCTGGTAGCCGAAGCGGGCGCACCACTGCCAGTCCTCGGCTGCCTCCGGCCAGGAGCCGGCCTCCTCGGCGAGGCGCCGGACGGCGTCGAGGCCGGAGAAGTCGCGGAACTCGGGCTCGACCATCGCCCTGGCGGCCCGCTCGATCGCGGCCGGGATCGCCTCGCGCAGTCGCTCCGGCTCGATCTGGCCGGAGACGGTGAACATGTGGCCGGCGAGCGGGTAGGCGGGGTGGCTGCTGTGGCGGGCCTTGTCCAGGCTCTCGAGCCGGGTCTGCTGCAGCTCCTCGAAGGCGGTGTCGGAGAGATGGGCCAGCTCCTCGTCGTAGCCGGCGAGGACGACCGCGTGGCCGGGGAAGTGGGCCGAGTTGCCGTAGTGGTCGAGGTAGTAGAGGTCGGTGAGGAGGAGGACCGGGTTGCCGGCATCGACCTCGGCCCGCGCCGCCTCCCAGGCGTCGCCGTCGCCCGGGTCGAACTTCCGCATCTCCAGCGCCGCCCCGGTCAGCTCGTCGAAGGTCTCCTCGAGGCGGGCGGTGCGGCCGTTGAACCAGCGGCTGGGGGAGGCGTCGGGAAGGGTGACGTAGTAGAAGCAGGCGCCGGCGCCGAGCCCGAAGGCCATCTCCTCGCTGATCTCGACGCCGTGGAAGCGCAGCAGGTTGCGCAGGGCGGTCGAGCCGCAGTGGTGGCCGGGGGTGTGCGTGTAGCCGGGGACGAACGGCACGGGAGACAGAGCGTACGACGGGCGGGTCCTGTCATGGGGATGGGGTCCTCGTCCTCGCGGGCTGCGGGCGAGGACCCCATCCCCATGCCACCCGCCCGAGTAACGCCATATCCTGCCCCGCCGATGCGTGACGCCGATACCGCACTCCTCCGCGCAATGCGGACGACCGCCCACACCCCTGGCTTGGAGAAGGCCGCGAGGGCTCTGGGCAGGGCGGGGAACAACGGGGCGGTTTGGGTTGTGCTCGGCGTTGTGCTCGCGGTCCTGGATAGCTCCAATCGGGAGGCTTGGTTGATCTGTACGGCGTTGGGGCCGGTGGCGATTGGGCTCAACTACGTCGTCAAGCTGGTCGTGCGACGGCCGCGGCCCGTGTTGGAGGGGCTGCCTCCGCTCGGTGGGGCGCCCAGCTCGCTCAGCTTCCCCTCGGCTCACGCGACGTCTTCGTTCGCGGTGGCGACGGCGATGACGCGGGTCGAGCCCGTCGCCGCGCTGACCTTCCTGCTCGCCCTCGCCCTCGCCCTCGGCCGGCCCTACCTCGGCATGCACTACCCGTCCGACGTCGCGATCGGGGCGGTGCTGGGGGTCGCCCTGGGCCTGGTCGTCCCGCTATCGCTGTGACCGCCGACGCCACCCGCGGAGGCGGAAGCAGAGGAGCCGAGGCTTCGTGAAGGTCGGGATCGTCGGGCTGCCCAACGCTGGCAAGTCGACCCTCTTCAACGCCCTGACCAAGGGCGGTGCCCAGACCGGCGACTACCCGTTCACGACGATCGAGCCCAACGTGGCGATCGCCCAGGTGCCGGACGAGCGGCTGCGGCGGGTGGGGGAGACGGTCGGCAGCTCCGAGCTGGTGCCGGCGACGATCTCCTTCCACGACATCGCCGGCCTGGTCAAGGGCGCCTCCGAGGGCGAGGGCCTCGGCAACCGCTTCCTCGCCTCGATCCGCGAGACCGACGCGATCTGCCACGTCGTCCGCTGCCACGCCGACTCCGGCGTGCCGCACCCCGACGGCCGCGTCGACCCGCTGGCCGACGTCGAGACGATCGAGACCGAGCTGACCCTGGCCGACTACGAGCAGACCGAGCGCCGCCTCGAACGCGTCACCAAGGGCGCCAAGTCCGGCGATGCCGAGGCGATCGCCGAGCGGGACTGGCTGCGGGCGGTGCACGACGAGCTGGCCGCCGGCCGGCCGGCGCGCGGCGTGCCGGTGCCGGACGCCGCCCCGGACGCGGCGCAGAATCTGCAGGCGCTGACCTCGAAGCCGATCCTCTACGTCGCCAACGTCGACGAGGGCGACGCCGAGGCGCCGCAGGCCGTCAAGGACCACGCGGCGGCGATCGGCGCCGGCGTCGTCGCCGTCAGCGCCCGCATCGAGGGCGAGCTGGCCGAGCTGGACGCGGCCGAAGCCGAGGAGATGCGCGAGTCCTACGGCGTCGAGGGCTCGGGCCTGGCCCGCCTCGTCCGTGCCGCCTACGAGCTGCTCGAGCTGATCACCTTCTTCACCGCCGGCGAGGACAAGGAAGCGGTGGCGCGACCGCTGCAGCGCGGCGCCACCGCCTGGGAGGCCGCCGGCACGATCCACACCGAGATCCAGGAGGCCTTCGTCAAAGCCGAGGCGATCGGCTGGCGGCAGCTGGTCGAGTGCGGCGGCTACGCACCGGCGCGTGACCGCGGCCTGCTCCGCATCGAGGGCCGCGACTACGTCGTCCAGGACGGCGACGTCATAACGATCAAGGTGTAGCGTCCCGATCATGGACCAGGGAGCGCGGTTCCCGCGAGTCGACGCCAAGGCCGGCCACTACGAGAGCTTCTACATCAAGGCCTGTCAGCCGGGCGGCGGCCGGGGGCTCTGGATCCGCCACACCGTGCACAAGCGCCCGGGCGCGGAGCCGAAGGGCTCGGTCTGGTTCACGCTCTTCGATCGCGAGGCCGAGGGGCCGCGGGCGACCAAGGTGACGGTGCCCTCGGCTCAGCTCTCGGCGCCAGCCGGTTCCTGGATCCGCGTGGAGGAGGCCGAGATCGGGCCCGGCCGGGCGCAGGGGAGGATCGCCACCGAGGCGCTCGAGACCTCCTGGGAGCTCAGCTTCAGCGGCGATGCCGAGCCCTGCAAGTACCTGCCGTCCGACCGCCTCTACGAGACCCGCCTGCCGAAAACCAAGTTCGTCGCGCCCTATCCCAACGCGCGCTTCTCCGGAGAGCTGCGGGTCGGCGGCGAGGCCATCTCGCTCGACGGCTGGCCCGGCATGATCGGCCACAACTGGGGCAGCGAGCACGCCGAGCGCTGGGTCTGGCTCGAGGGGACCGGCTTCGAGGGCTCCCCCGACACCTACTTCGACGCGGGCGCCGCCAGGATCAAGCTCGGACCCTGGGCGACTCCCTGGATTCCCGCGGGGATGCTGATGCTGGACGGCGAGGCCCACCGGCTCGGCGGCTTCGGCAAGATCCGCTCCGCCTCGATCGAGGCCTCCCCGGGCGAATGCTCCTTCGTTCTGCCGGGCAGGGACCTCGTCGTCCGCGGCCGCGTCTCCGCCCCGCAGAAGGATTTCGTCGGCTGGGTCTACGCCGACCCCAGGGGCCCCGAGCACCACACGATCAACTGCTCCGTCTCCGATCTCGAGCTGACCATCGACCGGCCCGGCCATCCATTGCGCCAGCTCACTCTCGAGGCCGGCGCCGCCTACGAGTTCGGGATGCGCGAGACCGACCACGGCGTCCCGATCCAGCCCTACTCCGACGGCTGACACTCACCACAGCGGTTCTCCCATGGTGGGTTGACTCTGAGTAAACAGTCACATAGGTTCGCTGGGGCGACGGGGAGCGAATGGGAGGAGAGCAAAGAGGATGAGCAGCATCGCTTACGGGATCGTGTCCGCGCAACGGCGCGCCGCACCGTCGGAGGAGAGCAAGAAGGAGGCGAAGTCCCCCGGCTTCGGGAGCTATGTCGACGTCGTCGCCGCGCTGGTCCCGGCGGAGGTTCTGGCGGCGAACGCGGCCCTGCTCCCCCTGGTCACCGAAACCAATGAGGAAAACGGCTCCGCCGTGACCGCGATCACCGAGCCGGGCAGCCTCGAACTGGTCTTCTGGCTTTCGATCGCCTTCAGCATCGCCTTCTTCGTGGCGGCGGAGATCACGCGGGCGAGGAAGGAGAAGGACGCTGGGCGACCGGCGAAGCCCTGGGATCGCTGGACCACCGTCAGGGCCTTGATTCCGGCGAGCGCCTACGTCGTCTGGACGATGCTGCAGAAGGCAACCGCGTTCGACGCGATCGCTCCGAGCATGGCCGAAGCGACGAGGTTCATCATCGCCGTGTTCGCGGCTTTGGCGCTGGGCCTGATCGCAAAGCTTCTCGCCGACGAGGCGGATCGGAGCACGCCGCCCAGCGGTTGAGCTCGGTCATTGGAGCGGCGGGCCGCCCCGGAACTTGCTCCGCTCAGCCGTTCGGCGAGGCGCCGCCGGAGGGACCGCCCGGCGAACGGTCTCCACCGCCGCCGCTGACGATTTTGCCGTCGACCAGCTTGGTGAACGTCATCCAGCGGTCGTAGCCGCCCAGCGCCGCGGCGAGCTGGTCGCCGCGGATCCTGGTGACGCCGCCGCTGCCGTATAGGCGCGCCCAGACGATCCGCGGTGAGGCGCCGCGCTTGGTCACCACGACGCGCTTCAGCTGGCCCCGCAGGTAGGCGCCCAGCTTGGCGCTGATCTCCGCCCCCGAGAAGCGCAGGGTCCAGGTGTGCAGCGGGCAGTAGTGGTCGTAGGGGTCGCGGACGCCGACCAGGTAGGGGACCGGGGGGCCGAAGAAGACGTTCTGGACGCTCTCGGTATGGCCGCCCGAGCAGGCCGAGAAGAAGGTCTGGGCGACCTCGCCGCCGTAGCGAACCACCTCACCCTTGGTCTCGTCGGCGGCACGGTTGGCGCGGGCGGCCTCGCTGGCGATCCCCTCGTAGACCTGGCTGCGGGTGTCGTCGTAGAGGTCGAAGCCGTTGCCGTCGACCCTTCCGGTCAGCGCGAAGGAGCGGGCGGCGATCGCCTGCGCGCGCAGCGCCGCCATCGGCCAGGACGGCGGCGACTCGTTGGGGATGACGCCCTTGACGTACTGGTCGAGGGCGACCGCGTTGACGGCATTGAGGGAGCCGGCGTCGCTGCTGGTCGGCACCACCTCGAGCGCGCCGCGGAAGAGCTCGCCGCCGATCCGGATCGTGCCGTTGCCGGCGGCCCGCAGCCGGGTGCCGCAGTGGGCGAGCGTCCTGCCGGCAGAGCTGCGCAGCCGCACCGCGCCAAAGGAGCGGTGGGCGGCGTAGGAGCGGTTGCGGTCCAACCGCACGCCGCAGGCGCTGGTGGCGCCGCTGAACCCGAGGTCGCCGCTGGCGATGTCGACGAGGACGCGGACGACGTTCGTCCCGTTCAGCTTGCCGAGCGAGGCCCCGGAGTAGTAGTGGCGGAGGATGAAGCCGTGGCTTTTGCCGTGCAGCGCGTAGCCGTAGGCGCCCCACTGGCTCATCCCCACCCCGTGCCCGTAGCCGCGCCCGTGCACGACCCAGCCGACGCCGGCCTGGGCCGGCGTCACGAAGAGCAGCGAGGCCACCATCACCGCGAGCGTTGTGGCGCTTTTCTTGCGCCTAGCGCAATAAAGGCGACACAGGCCGGCATTTCGGGCGACGGTTCGCATCTCGTCAGCTCAACAGATTCGCCTCGCTGGAGTCGCAGCCTGCTCTAGGCTGAAATAACTCAACCGAGAGGAGATCGGCATGGCGACTCAAGCGGTTCGGGCCGTCGATCACAAGCTGCTCGTCGCCGGCGAGTGGATCGAGACCGGCGAGTGGAGCGAGGTCTCGAGCCCCTACGACGGGACCGCGGTCGGGCGCGTCGCACAGGGCGACGCGCCGCTTGTGGACCGCGCCGTGCGGGCCGCCCACGAGGCCTTCGAGGCGGGCGACTTTCCCCAGCACAAGCGCGCCGCGGTGCTCGACCGCGCCGCCGAGCTGGTCGCCGAGCGTCAGGGCGAGCTGGCGCTGACGATCGCCGCCGAGGCCGGCAAGCCGCTGAAGACCGCGCAGGTCGAGGCGGCCCGCTGCGTCGACACGCTGACTTTCGCCGCCGTCGAGGCGCGCAAGCTGAGTGGCGGCACGGTGCCGATGGAGGCCTCGCCGGCCGGCGTCGGCAAGCTCGCCGTGATGCTGCGCGTCCCCTACGGCGTGGTCGGCGCGATCAGCCCCTTCAACTTCCCGCTCAACCTTGTCGCCCACAAGTTGGGGCCGGCGATCGCCGCCGGCAACGCCGTCGTGCTGAAGCCCGCCGGCCCGACGCCGATCTCCGCCCTGAAGCTGGCCGCGATCCTGGTCGAGGCGGGGCTGCCCGAGGGTTGGCTGAGCGTCGTCCCCGGGCCCGGCTCGGAGGTGGGCAACGCGATCGTCGAGCACGAGCTGATCCGCGCCCTCACCTTCACCGGCTCCTCCAGGGTCGGCTGGGGGATCCGCGGTCGCGTCCCCAGCAAGAAGGTCAACCTGGAGCTGGGGTCCAACGCGCCGCTGATCGTCCACGCCGACGGCGACTGGGAGGCGGCCGCCGACAAGGCCAAGCTCCACGCCTTCTCCCACGCCGGCCAGAGCTGCATCTCGATCCAGCGGATCCTCGTCCACGAGGACGTCGCCGACGGCTTCGTCGAGCGGCTCGTCGCCAACGCCGAGGCGCTGCGGGTCGGCGACCCCCTCGATCCCGAGACCGACGTCGGGCCGCTGATCTCGCCCGACGACCGCGATCGGGTCAAGGAGTGGGTCGACCAGGCGGTCGCGGCCGGCGCCGAGCTGCTGGCGGGCGGCGAGCTGGTCGACGAAGGGCGCTGCCTGGCGCCGACCCTGCTCGGCTCGCCGCCGCGCGAGGCGAAGGTCTGGCACGGGGAGATCTTCGGCCCGGTGGCGACGATCGACCGCTACCGCGACTTCGACGAGGCGCTGCGGCTGGCCAACGACTCCAGGTACGGCCTGCAGGCGGGCGTCTTCACCCGCGACCTCGGCCGCGGCCTGCGGGCGGCCGAGGCGCTCGAGTTCGGCGGCGTCCTGATCAACGAGGTCCCCACCTTCCGCGCCGACCAGATGCCCTACGGCGGCGTCAAGGACTCCGGCAACACGCGCGAGGGTCCCGCCTACGCGGTGCTGGAGCTGACCGAGGAGCGCCTGGTCACCCTGCAGGGCTAGCTCGCGCCTACCGGATATTTGGTAGCCTCTCAGCGCTTAACGAATCTTGAGCGAACGAGGGGAGCATCGATGCGCCGCGCCGGACCGAAGATCGCAGTCGCACTGGCCACGCTTGCAACCGCCGGGATCGTCACCACGGCGGCGGCCGGCGCGCCCTCCGACACGGTCGGCAAAGCGACGACCGAACAGCGAATCGTGCCGGCCGGCGCCGGCGTCTACCGGTTCCTCCAGCTCGGCGCGGGCGAGCCGTACACGGTGCGGCAGGAGCTGGGGAGCGCCGGCGCAGGCCGCGCCGCGACCCGCAGCTCGCTCGTCTACTTCGGTCAGCTCTCCGACTTCCAGCTGGCCGACGAGGAGTCGCCGGCCCGGGTCGAGATCATCGACCCGCTGGCCAGCCCGACCGCGCCCTTCAACGCCGCCTGGCGCCCCTGGGAGGCGCTCAACCCGCAGATCGACGAGGCGATGGTCCGCCAGCTCAACCAGTTCACGACCGCCAGCCCAATCGCCGACGGTGGCGGCGCGCATCGCGCCATGGACCTGACGATCGACACCGGCGACTCCGCCGACAACCAGCAGCTCAACGAGACGCTCTGGGTCCGCACCCTGCTCGAGGGCGGCTCGCTCAACCCCAACAGCGGCGTCAGCAAATCGACCTACTCGCACCCGCTCTGCCCGAACCTGTTCGTGCCCGGCGCAGCCGAGGCCGCCCGCTACACCGGCGTCCAGGACTACGACGACTACTTCGAGGGGCCCTTCCCGGAGTTCTACGACCCCGACGTCCCGGCCGGCCCGCACGCCGCCTGGCCCAAATACCCGGGCCTGATGGACAAGGCGCAGCAGGCGTTCACCGCGGACGGCCTCGACGTGCCCTCCTACGTCGCCTTCGGCAACCACGACGCCCTGGTGCAGGGCAACGCCGCCGCCAACGCCGCCTTCGAGCAGGTCGCCACCGGTTGCCTGAAGCCGATGGGGCCGGTCCCCAACCCCAACAACCCGGCCGGCTTCCTCTCCTCCCTGCTCGATCCGGTGAAACTGCTGAGCACCTTCCTCACCAGCCCGCAGAACGTGATCCTGGTGCCGGGCGATCCGAAACGGCAGTTCGTCTCCAAGAAGCAGTACAAGGACATCTTCAAAGCCGGCTCGCAGGCCGACGGGCACGGCTTCGACTTCGTCGACGCGGCGCAGGAGACCGCCTCCAAAGGCGCCGCCGGCTACTACTCCTGGAGCCCGACGCCCGGCATGCGCTTCATCGCGGTCGACACGGTCGCCGAGGCCGGGACGGTCGTCACCCCGACCGGCCACTTCACCGCCGACGGCAACATCGACGACCCCCAGTTCAAATGGCTGCGGGGGCAGCTCGAAGCCGCCACCGCGGCCGATCAGCTGGTGGTGATCTTCAGCCACCACGCTCCCGAGAGCCTCGTCGCCGACGCCCCCGACGAGCTGGCGCCCTTCTGCCTCCTCGCCGACTCGCACGGGCACGACATCAACCCCGGCTGCGACCTCGACCCGCGCAACTCGCAGCCGATCCACCTCGAAGCCGACGCCGTCGCCCTCCTGCACGAATTCCCCAACGCGATCGCCTGGGTCGCCGGCCACTCGCACGACAACGTCGTCAACCCGTATCCGAGCCCGAGCGGGCCGGGCGGCTTCTGGAGCATCCGCGTCGCCGCCGAGGCCGACTGGCCGCAGCAGAGCCGCCTGCTCGAGGTCTTCGACAACAACGACGGCACCCTCTCGATCTTCGGCACCGTGCTCGACCACGTCGGCCAATCGGTCGCGCCGCCGCCGGGAACGCCGGCCTCGGGGATGGACCTCAACGACCTCGCCTCGGCGGGCCGGACGATGTCCTTCAACGACTTCCAGACCGGAGCCCCGATCGGCGAAGGACAGCCCGACGACCGCAACGTAGAGCTGCTGCTCGACGACCCGCGCTCCTAGCCACCGGTGCTACTCGTGCGGGCGGGCCATGCGGCGGTGGTCCAGCGCTTCCTCGAGCACCGCGGGCTCGACGCCCTGCTCGAGCGCGACCTCGCGCAGCGAGCGTCCTGACTCGGCCGCTGCCTTGACGATGTCGGCGGCGCGGTCGTAGCCGATGTGCGGGTTGAGCGCGGTGGCGGTGGCCAGCGTCGCCTCGGCGTGGCGCTCGGTCATCTCCTCGTTGGCCTCGGTCCCGGCGACGCATTTCTCGTTCAGCAGGCGCGAGGCCGCGGCGAGCAGCTTGATCGAGTCGAGCAGGTTGCGGGCGATCAGCGGCACCCGCACGTTCAGCTCGAACTGGCCCTGGCTGCCGGCGAAGGCGATGGCGGCGTCGTTGCCGATCGCCTGGGTGGCGACCTGGATCACGACCTCGGGGATCACCGGGTTGACCTTGCCGGGCATGATCGAGGAGCCCTTCTGCAGCTCCGGCAGCCGCAGCTCCGCCAGGCCGGCGCGCGGCCCCGAGCCCATCAGCGCCAGGTCGTTGGCGACCTTGTTGAGTGAGACGGCGTAGACCTTCAGCATCGCCGACAGCTCGACCAGGGCGTCGCGGTTGCCCTGCGCCTCGAAGCGGTCGAGCGGCTCGGAGATCGCCAGCCCGCTCTCCTGCGCCAGCTTCTCGCGCACCTTGGCGGCGAACTCGGGGTGGGTGTTGAGGCCGGTGCCGGTCGCGGTGCCGCCGAGCGGGATCTGACCGACCCGTCGCAGCGTCCCCTCGATCCGCTGGATGCCGAGACGCACCTGGGCGGTGTAGCCGCCGAACTCCTGGCCGAGCGTGACCGGCACGGCGTCCATCAGGTGGGTGCGGCCGGCCTTGACCACGTCGGCGAACTGCTCCGCCTTCTCGCTGAGCGCCGCTTGCAGTCCCTCCATCGCCGGCAGCAGGTCGTGGGTCACCTCGTCGAGCGCGGCGAGGTGAACGGCGGAGGGGAAGACGTCATTGGAGGACTGGCCCATGTTGACGTGGTCGTTGGCGTGCGCCTCCTCCCCGGCCAGCTTCGCGATCACCTCGTTGGCGTTCATGTTGGAGGAGGTGCCGGAGCCGGTCTGGAAGACGTCGACCGGGAACTGCTCGTCGTGTTCGCCGGCGGCGACGGCGTCGCCGGCGTCGGCGATCGCTTCGGCGAGGTCCCGGTCGAGGCCGCCCAGCTCGCCGTTGACCCGCGCCGCAGCCGCCTTCAGCCGTCCCAGCCAGCGGATCACCGGCACCGGCACCCGCTGTCCCGAGACCGGGAAGTTCTCAACCGCCTTCGTCGTCTCGCCGCCCCAGAGCTGCTCAGTCAAAGTCGTCGCCTCCGTTCTTTGTTGCCGGAAGCGTATTCAGCCGTCGGCGAGGCCGGCGTGGTGGCCCAGCTCGTAGGCGCGCCGGAAGGCCGCCGACAGTGGTTTGGCCCCGCCGGGGCTGTAGCGGGCGGCGGCGTCGAGGCGCCGCAGCAGGTCGGCGTGGATTCCTTCGGTCGCCTCGGCGCCGCGCTCCGCGGCGCCGATCAGGTAGCCGAGCTGCAGCCCCGCCTCGCCGCCCGCGTCGGCGCGGGCCTTCGCGTTGAGCTGGGTCGCGACCGCGACCATGGTCGCGCCGACGGTCGCCAGCTCGCCGCCCTGCTGGTTCTCGGCCAGGCAGTCGGAGATCGGCACCTCGCCGCTCAGCCTCACCTCGCCCGGGGCGTTGCCGAGCGCGCCAAGGTAGGCACCCTTGCCGTCAAGACAGGCAACCGGCGTCCCGTCTTCCCCCTCGCCGCAGGCCACGGCCCCGAGCGCGATTGCCGCAGTGAAGGCGAGAGCTGCCACGGTCCCGAACGCGGGAGTTGAGCAGACGCGGAGCATCGCCGCATCCTACGAGCCCTCCCCCAGGACGTGCCGGTAGTTAGCCGCCCATATGGGCGGCTAACTACCGGCACGTCTCCACGGGGGCTCAGTCGCCGGCGGGGAGGCCGCCGGCGCGGACGGAGGAGATGCCGCCGGGCGGTGAGGGAGGTGGCTTCGGCTCGGCCGGCTTGCGGTTCGGGCGTGGCGTGGGGGAGACGCCCTGGAAGCTGACGGCGAAGACCTCGACCCATTCGGCGAGCTGGAACTCGCGCACTTCGGCGTGTTCCCAGGAGAGGTGCAGGTGGTGGCCGCAGCCGTGGCCGGCGTCGCCGTCGTAGCCGACCCAGCGAAAGGGCGCCCGCGGGCGGTTCTGGCGCGGCTCGGCCCAGCGCGCGAGGCGGGTGATGCCGCGCCAGTTGCCGTCGCATCGGTCACTCCACCGCAACGGCACGATGTCGACCGCGAGCCCGTTGTGGTGATCGGAGTTCTTCACGTGGCAGCCGTCGCAGCCGACGTGTTCGCCGCTTCCCGGCAGCCGCCCCGAGTAGCCGTCGTTGACGTAGATCGGGAAGCGCTGGGCGATCCAGCGCAGGTTGGGGACGATGCGGCGGTCGACCATGTCCCCTTCTTCGTGCGGGATTGAGGCCGGGATCGGGACGATTTCCTCGGGCGCGAAGGCGAGGCGGGTCGGCGGTGGCGCCGCCGCGTTCGCCGCCGTGGTCGTGCAGGAGAGCAGCGCGACGACGACGAATAGGGAGGGGAGGAGCTGGACGACGCCCCGCCGCTTCGCCCCCCTTGCTCTGCGCGCATGCCTTGCCATGTCTTCCTGCCATCGACCGGAGCGGCGCCAGGCTTGAGAACCGCACAGCAGCGGTAGGGTTGCGCTCGATGACGACTGTCCGCGCAGCCAGTTTCGACCTTTTCCGCGCCCACGGGATGACGACGATGTTCGGCAACCCGGGCTCGACCGAGCTGCCGATGCTGGCCGACTTCCCCGGCGACTTCCGCTACGTGCTCGGCCTGCAGGAGGCGGTCGTGGTCGGCATGGCCGACGGCTTCGCGCAGGCCTCGGGGCAGGTCTCGATCGCCAACCTCCACACCGCGCCGGGGGTCGGCAACGCGATGGGGGCGATCTTCAACGCCCAGGCCAACCACTCCCCGGTCCTCGTCACTGCCGGTCAGCAGGTGCGGGCCCAGATGACCCTGCAGGCGAACCTGACCAACCGCGACGCGATCCGGATGCCGCACCCGCTGGTCAAGTGGTCCTACGAGCCGGCCCGAGCCGAGGACGTGCCGCTGGCGCTTGGCCGCGGCGCCCACCTCGCCTCCCTGCCGCCCAAGGGACCCGTCTTCGTCTCGATCCCGATGGACGACTGGGACGCCGAGGTCGACGAGGCCGCAGCCGGCGAGGCGATCCGCCGCCGTGTCAACGGTCGCGCCGTCGCCGACCCCGAGGGGGTTCGGAGGCTCGCCAAGCACCTCGACGGGGCCAGCAATCCGGTCCTCGTCGCCGGGCCCGACATCGGCGCCAGCGGCGGCTGGGAGGCGGCGGTCGGGCTGGCCGAGCGCCAGCGCCTGCCGGTCTGGGCCGCTCCCGCCACCGGCGGCGGCCAGCTCGGCTTCCCGGAGAACCACCCGAGCTTCCGCGGCGTCCTGCCGCCGGCGATCGGCCCGGTGGCGCAGACGCTCGAGGGCCACGACCTGATCCTCGTCGTCGGCAGCTCGGTCTTCCCCTACTACCCGCACATCCCCGGGCCGCTGCTGCCCGAGGGGGCGACGCTGGTCGCGATCACCAGCGACCCGGATGAGGCCGCCCGCGCCCCGATGGGCTACGCGATCGTCGCCGACGTCGGGCTGACCCTGAAGGCGCTGCTGGAGGCGGTTCCCGAGTCCTCGCGTCCCGCGCCCGAGCCGAACCCCGGCCCGGGGGAAATCCCTGCCGAGGATCCGCTCAATTCCTCGACCGTGCACTCGGCCCTGGCGGAGGTCCTGCCCGAGGACGCGATCGTCGTCCTCGAGTCGCCGGCCAGCACCCTGGCGCTGCGCAACCAGCTGCGGCTCTCGCGGCCCGGCAGCTACTACTTCAGCGCCGGCGGCGGCCTCGGCTTCGGCCTCGCCGCCTCGGTCGGCGTGCAGCTGGCGCAGCCCGACCGCCCGGTCGTCTGCGTGCTCGGCGAGGGCTCCGCCCAGTACGCGATCACCGCCTTCTGGAGCGCCGTCGCCCACAAGGTCCCGGTCACCTTCCTCGTCCTCAACAACGGCGAGTACGCGATCCTCAAGTGGTTCGCCGAGGTCGAGGCGGTGCAGGGAGCGCCCGGCCTCGACCTGCCCCAGCTCGACGTTGCCGCCGTCGCCGCCGGCTACGGGGTCAGCACGCAGCGGGCGCAGGGCCGCGACGAGGTCCGCGACGCGCTCGGCAAAGCCCTGGCCTCCTCGCAGCCGGAGCTGGTCGAAGTCCCGGTCGCGCCGGGGATGTCGCTCTTCTGAGATAACTGACGCATGGCCCTGCTGGAGCGGAACCTCTCGGCACTCGCCCCGCGGACCGCCGAGCCCGCCGAGGATCGCGCCCCCGACGAGCTTGCCGGTGGCACGCCGCAGCCGCTGCGCCGCGAGCTGGAGGCGCTGCTCGGCCCCGACCGGGTGCTGGGCCGCGTCAGCGACATCGTCCGCTACGCCTCCGACGCCAGCCCCTACCGGCTCTTCCCCAAGGCGGTGGTGATGGCACACGACGCCGGCGACGTCGCCAAGGTGCTCGCCTACGGTCAGGAGTCCGGGATTCCGGTCGTCTTCCGCGCCGGCGGCACCAGCCTCAATGGCCAGGGACAGGGCGACGGCATCCTGGTCGACGTGCGGCGCCACTTCGCCGGCGTCGCGGTCGAGGAGGGTGGCGCCCTGGCCAGGGTCAAGCCCGGCACCGTCCTCGGCCACGCCAACCGCGTCCTCGCCCCGCACGGGCGCAAGCTCGGCCCTGACCCGGCCAGCACCGACATCGCCACCGTCGGCGGCGTGATCGCCAACAACTCGGGCGGCATGCGCTGCGGCGTCGTCCACGACTCCTACTCGACCGTGCGCTCGCTGACCTTCGTCCTGCCCTCGGGGACGACGATCGACACCGCCGCGCCGGGCGCCGCCGAGCGCTTCGCCGCCGCGGAGCCGGAGCTGGCCTCAGGCCTGGCGGCGATTCGCGACGAGATCCGCGCCGACGCCGAGCTGAGCGAGCGGATCCGCCGCAAGTTCGCGATCAAGAACACGACCGGCTACCGCCTTTGCGCCTTCCTCGACGCGGACGAGCCGCTGGAGATCTTCCGCCGTCTGATCGTCGGCTCCGAGGGGACGCTCGCCTTCGTCGCCGAGGCGGTCTTCGAGACGCTGCCGCTGCCGGCCCGCACGACCACCGCCTGGGTCCACTTCCCCGGCATCGACGAGGCGATCGCCCCGGTCCGCGACCTGGTCGAGTGCGGCGCCACCGCGGTCGAGCTGATGGTCGCGCCGGCGCTGATCACCGCCAGCTACAACATGGTCGGCGCGCCGGAGGAGTGGAAGGAGCTGCCGCCGGAGTCGGCGGTGCTGCTGGTCGAGTTCGGCGCCGGCAGCGACGCCGAACTCGACGATCGGGTCGCCGAGGCGGACGAGATCCTTGCCGGCCACACGACGATCCGGCCGATCGAGTTCACCCGCGAGGCCGAGGAGATCGAGCTGGCCTGGCGGGTGCGGGAGGGCCTGCACGGGCTGATCGGGCGGCTGCGGCTGCCGGGCACGGCGTTGATCGTCGAGGACGTCTGCGTCCCGCCGGAGCGGATCGCCGAGGGCGCCCGCGATCTGCAGGCGCTGCTCGGCGAGCATGGCTTCCTGCCCGGTGTTGCCGGCCACGCCTCGGCCGGCAACCTCCACTTCATGCTGACGCCGGACTTCGGGGCGCAGGAGGACCTCGACCGCTACGAGGCGTTCATGGCGAAGCTGGTCGAGCTGATCGTCGGCGAGTACGACGGCTCGCTCAAGGCCGAGCACGGGACCGGCATCAACATGGCCCCCTACGTCGAGCGCGAGTGGGGGGCGGTGGCGACCGAGCTGATGTGGCGGGTGAAGCGGCTCGCCGACCCCGACGGGGTGCTGGCCCCCGGGGTCGTCCTCAACCGCGACCCCGGCGCACACCTGCGCAACCTGAAAACGCAGCCGCCGATCGAGGAGTCGGCGACGACCTGCGTCGAGTGCGGCTTCTGCGAGCCGGTCTGCCCCAGTCGCCACCTGACGACGACGCCGCGGCAGCGAATAGTGCTGCGGCGCGAGATGGCGCGCCAGGCGCCGGGCTCGCCGGTGCAGCGGGCGCTGCTGGAGGAGTACGAGTACGACTCGATGGAAACCTGCGCCGCCGACGGCTCCTGCCAGCTCGCCTGCCCGGTCGGGATCGACACCGGCAAGCTGGTCAAGGAACTGCGGACCGAGCGGCACACCGAGCGGGCCGAAGCGCTGGCGCTGGCCACGGCCAAACGCTGGCGGGCGGTCGAAGGCGCGTCGCGGACGGCGCTGCGCTTCGGCGGCCCGCTGGCGCGGCGGACCAAGCGTGGCAAGGGCCTGCCCCCGCCGGCCTCCGCGACCCTGCCCCGGACGCAGCGCGAGGGCGCCGCCGCCGTCTACGTCCCGAGCTGCACCAACCGCATCTTCGCCTCCCCCGCCGACGGGCCGAATCGGGACGCTATGAGACCGGATTCGGCCCGTCGGCCGCGTGGGGTCGCTGCTGCGCTTGTCGAGGTCTCGGCGCGGGCGGGGTTGCCGGTCTGGATTCCGGACGAGGTGGCGGGCAGCTGCTGCGGGCTGCCTTGGAGCTCGAAGGGGTTCGCCGCCGCCCACCGCCATAAGGCGAGTGAGATGGCCGAGCGTCTGTGGGCCTGGAGCGGCGAGGGAGAGTTGCCGATCGTGATCGATGCCGCCTCCTGCACGCAGGCGGTGATCGAGAGCGCCGGCGAGCACGCCGAGCTGCGGATCCTCGACTCGGTCGCCTGGGCGCACGACAGGCTGTTGCCGCGGCTGGAGGTCGGCCGCAAGGTCGGCTCGGCGACCGTCCACCCGACCTGCGCCACCCGCCACATGGGCCTGGCCCCACGGCTACGCTCGCTCGTCGGCGCCTTGGCCGAGGAGGCCTACGTCGCGCCCTCCGCGACCTGCTGCGGTTTCGCCGGGGACCGCGGCATCTCCCACCCGGAGCTGACCGCCGCCGCGACCCGCGATCAGGCCGCCGAGCTGGCCGGCCGCGACTTCGACGCCCACCTCGCCAATAACCGCACCTGCGAGATCGGGCTCAGTCGCGCCACCGGCGAGCCTTACGAGTCGTTCCTCTTCCTGCTGGAGGAGCTAACGAGCCCGCGCTGAGGCGACCGCGGCGGCGCCCGGCTCGTCGGCTTCGCTCTCCACCGCGCGCACCATCTCGACGAAACCCGCGTTCTCCTTGGCCATGCGGCGATCGAAATACGGGTTGAGGATGCCGCGCAGAGCGGAGAGGTAGCGCCACCGCTTCGGCGCGAAGATGCTGGGGGCGCGTTCCTCGATCCCGCGGACCAGCGCCGCCCCGGCTTCGTCGGGCGTGATCTGAGTGGAAAGGAAGCCGGGAAGATTCCCTTTCAGGCCGCCGGCGTGCGGCTGGTCCATGGCGTCCTGGACCAGCTTGGTGTCGACCCACCCGAAGTAGGCGACGCCGGCGCTCGCCCCGAGTGGCGTCAGCTCGGCCCGCAGCGCCCGACCCAGCGACTCGACGCCGGACTTGGCGACCGCATAGGGGCTGTTGAGGACGCCATTGACAAAGGCGTAGACGGAGGAGACGACGACCACGTGCCCACGCCGCTCGACGATCTGCGGCAGCGCCGCCCGCACCGTGCGCCAGACCCCGAGCATGTCGACCGCGAAGACGCGCTCCCACTCCTCGCCGCCGATGCCGCGGATCGTCGCCAGCTTCGACTGGGCCATGCCGGCGTTGGCGACGGCGACGTCGAGTCCGCCGAAGCGCTCGACCGTCTCCGCGACCGCCCGCTCGAGCGCGCCCTGGTCGGTGACATCGGCCGCGATCCCAAGCGCCCGCGGTCCGATCCGCTCGGCGGCCGCGCGCGCCTCCTCCGCGTCGAGGTCGACGACGGCGACCGAGGCGCCGCGCAGGTGCAGCTGCCGCGCGGTCTCGAAGCCGATCCCACGCGCGGCACCGGTGATCAGGGCGATCTTTCCGTTCAAGTCGTATGCCGGCATCGGGCGGCAGCGTAGACCAACGGCCGCGTCAACGGAGGTCGTACGTCTGCTCGCTCCTAGAATCACCCGTCCATGGCGGGCTTTCGCGCGGTCGATCCGAAGCAGTCCTTCCCCGAGCTGGAGGAGCGGGTGCTGGCGCGCTGGCGCGAGCGCGATGTCTTCCAGCGCTCGCTGGCGAACCGCGAGGGGGGCGAGGTCTGGAGCTTCTACGAGGGGCCGCCGACCGCCAACGGCCGCCCCGGCTCCCACCACGTCCTCTCCCGCGTCTTCAAGGACGTCTACCCCCGCTACCGCACCATGCGCGGCTACCGGGTTCCGCGCAAGGCGGGCTGGGACTGCCACGGGCTGCCGGTAGAGCTGGAGGTGGAGAAGCAGCTCGGCATCTCCTCCAAGCAGGAGATCGAGGAGTACGGGATCGCCGAGTTCAACCAGCGCTGCCGCGAGTCGGTCTTCGAGTACGTCGAGGAGTGGAACCGCCTGACCGAGCGGATCGGCTTCTGGATCGACCTCGACGACCCCTACGTGACGCTCGAGGACGACTACATCGAGTCGGTCTGGTGGTCGCTGCGCCGGCTCTGGGACGAGGAGCGCCTCTACGAGGGCCACAAGGTCGTCCCCTACTGCCCGCGCTGCGGCACCGCCCTCTCCTCGCACGAGGTGGCGCTCGGCTACGAGGACGTCGAGGACCCCTCCATATTCGTGCGCTTCCCGCTGCTCGCCGAGGACGGTGGCGATGCTGGCGAGTCGCTGCTGGTCTGGACGACGACGCCCTGGACCCTCCCCGGCAACGTCGCCGTCGCCGTCGCGCCCCACGTCACCTACGTCAAGGCCCGGGTGCAGGGGGAGACCCTGATCCTCGCCGAGCCACTGCTGGAGCGCGTGCTCGGCGAGGGCGTCGAGGTGCTCGATCGCCTCTCCGGCGAGCAGCTCCTGGGCCGGCGTTACAAAGGCCCGGTCTTCGCCCTCGCCGACCGCGAGCCGGGCGCCCTCCCGCTGATCGCCGGCGACTTCGTCACCACCGAGGACGGCACCGGCCTGGTCCACATCGCTCCGGCCTTTGGCGAGGACGACTACGGCGCCGCCGCCGAGCACGGGATCTTCGACCCGACCGACCACGCAAGCCTCTACAACCCGGTCAACCCCGACGGCACCTTCACCGCCCAGGTTGCCGGCTTCGGGGGCCGCTTCGTCAAGGACCCCGAGGTGACGCGGGCGCTGATCGACGATCTCGGCGAACGCGGCCTGCTCTTCCGCGAGCAGGTCTACGAGCACGCCTACCCGCACTGCTGGCGCTGCGGCACGCCGCTCCTCTACTACGCCAAGTCGAGCTGGTACATCGCCACCTCCCAGGCCCGCGACCGCATGCTCGCCAACAACGAGCGGATCGGCTGGCACCCGGAGCACATCAAGCACGGCCGCTTCGGCAAGTGGCTGGAGAGCAACGTCGACTGGGCGCTCAGCCGCGACCGCTACTGGGGCACGCCGCTGCCGATCTGGGAGTGCCGCGGCGAGGAGTGCGACGGCCGCTTTTGCGCCGGCTCGGTCGCCGAGCTGCGCGAGCGCGCCCGCGGCGAGGTCCCCGGCGACCTCCACCGCCCCTTCATCGACGGGGTGATCCTCGATTGCGAGAAGTGCGGCGGCGAGATGCGGCGGGTCGAGTCGGTGATCGACACCTGGTACGACAGCGGCGCGATGCCCTTCGCGCAGTTCCACTACCCGTTCGAGAACGAGGACCTGTTCGAGCAGCGCTTCCCGGCCGACTTCATCTGCGAGGCGATCGACCAGACCCGCGGTTGGTTCTACACCCTGCTCGCCGAGTCGACGCTGCTCTTCGACACCTCCAGCTACCGCAACTGCGTCTGCCTCGGACTGATCCTCGATCCCGAGGGGCAGAAGATGTCGAAGAGCAAGGGCAACGTGGTCGAGCCCTGGGACGTGATCGCCGCCCACGGCGCCGACGCCTTCCGCTGGTACTACCTGACCGCCCAGCAGCCCTGGTCCGGCTACCGCTTCTCGGTCGACACGGTCGGCGAATCGGTGCGCCAGTTCCTGCTCACCCTCTGGAACACGTACTCGTTCTGGGTCCTCTACGCCAACGCCGAGGGTCTAGGCCCCGCTGAGTTCAACGACGAAACCCCGCTGAGTTCGCGTTTTGTCTCGCATAGCGAGACAAAACGCGAACTCAGCCCCGGTGGGGAGGACCTGGATCGCTGGGCGCTTTCCAGGTTGCAGGCGACGGTGGAGACGGTCCGCGAGCGGATGGACGCGTTCGACTGCACCGCGGCCGGCCGCGCCATCGCCGACTTCGTCGAGCAGCTCTCCAACTGGTACGTGCGGCTCTCGCGCCGGCGCTTCTGGGAGGGCGACCGCGCCGCCTTCGCGACGCTGCGCCACTGCCTGCTGGAGACCGCGGCGCTGCTGGCGCCGTTCACGCCCTTCCTCGCCGACGAGATCCACCTCAACCTGGCCGGCGGCGAGGCCGAGGAGCCGGGCGGGCTGCCCGACTCGGTGCACCTGCGCGACTTCCCCGCCGCCGACCCGAATCTCGCCGACCCCGAGCTGGAGGCGGCGATGGAGGCGGTGCGGCTGACGGTCGAGCTGGGGCGGGCCGCCCGCGCCCAGGCCAAGGCCAAGATGCGGCAGCCGTTGCGCCGCGCGGTGATCGTCGCCAACGACGCCGAGCGCGAGGCGATCTCGGCCCGCGCCGACCTGGTCAAGGCCGAGCTGAACGTGAAGGAGCTCGACTTCGTCACCGAGGAGGCGGAGCTGGTCAGCTACGTGGTCAAGCCCAACTACCGCTCGCTCGGCCCGCGCTTCGGCAAGCGGATGCCGCAGGTCGCCGCCGCGGTCGAGGCGCTCGACCCGAGGCACGTCGCCGAGGTGATGGCGGACGGCGGCCAGGTCGGCATCAACGTCGAGGGCGACGAGCACACGATCGGGCCCGACGAGGTCACCCTCGCCCTGCAGCCGCTGGAGGGCTACGAGGTCGAGGCCGAGGCCGGCCACGCCGTCGCCCTCCAGCTCGAGCTCGACGACGAGCTGCGCCGTGAGGGCCTCGCTCGCGAGATCGTCCACGCCGTCCAGAACGCCCGCAAAGAGGCCGGCCTGGAGATCACCGACCGGATCGAGCTGGCGCTCGGCGGCGACTCGGACCTGATCGAGGCCGCCCGCGAGCACCGGGACTACATCGCCGGCGAGGTGCTGGCGACCGAGGTCGCCTACGACACTGTCGAGGGCGCTGCCGCCAGGATCGACGGTCGCGAGCTGCGGATCGCGCTCAGTCCTCTGCCTGCTCGCCGATGATGAAGTCGGACTTCGGCGAGTCGGAGAACTTCACCCAGCAGTGCTCGGGCGCGGCGCCGGCCACCTCGATCAGCGCCGCTTCGATCCGTTTCGCGATCTCCGCCTTCTGCTCGTCGCTGCGGCCCTCGAACCAGTGGATGTGAACGAAGGGCATCGCGGCGGTTAGGCGAGCGCCGGCTCCAGTTCGGCCTCGAGCCGCCGCTTCGGCATCGCCCCGACGATTTTCTTCGCGATCGCCCCGTCCTTGAAGAGGAGCAGGGTCGGGATCGAGAGGACTTCGTACTGGGCCGCCGTCTGCTGGTTCTCGTCGACGTTGAGGCTGAGGATCTTCAGGTCCTCGCGCTCGGCGTCGATCTCCTCGAGGACCGGATGGACCACGCGGCAGGGGCCGCACCAGGGGGCCCAGAAGTCGACGAGCACGGGGCCCTCGGCCTCGAGCACGTCCGCTTTGAAGGTGGCGTCGGTCACGTCGGTGAGCTTGCCGGTCACTGGTATCGGTCTCCCGGGGTCGAGGTTCAGCTGCTCAATACTTCAGAAAGTATAGCGAGGGTCATCGGCACTCGCCCAGAGGCGCGACGAGCCCTGCCGTCCAAACGCAGAAGAGGCTAGCTTGCCGACATGACCAACGCCGAGATTGCCGCCGCCTTGGACGAGCTGGGCGTGCTCTACGAGCTGGACGGCGCCGTCAAATACAGGGTTCTCGCCTACAGCGCGGCGGCCAAGGCGATCCGCGAGAGCCCGGTCTCGGTCGCGGAGCTGGCCGCCGCCGGCCGCGCGACCGAGATCCCCGGCGTCGGCAAGACGTTGGCCGAGAAGATCGACGCCCTGCTGGAGACGGGGGAGATCCCCGCCGCGGTGAAGCTGAAGGCGAAGTTCCCGCCGACGCTGATCGAGGTGACGCGGGTGCCCGGGCTCGGCGCCAAAACCGCCAAGCGCCTCTACGACGAGCTCGAGGTCTGCTCGCTCGAGGACCTGAAGAAGGCCGCGGAGGGGGAACGGATCCGCGACGTCAAAGGGCTCGGCCCGAAGGTCGAGGAGAACGTGCTGGCGGCGCTGGAGCGGCTCGGCGAGCCGGGGCAAGGGCCGGGACGGCTGCTGCTCTCCGCCGTCCGCCCGATCGCCGAAGAGCTGGCCGCCGCCCTGCGCGAGCACCCGGCCGCCGACCGGGTCGAGGTGGCCGGCTCGGTGCGACGCTGGGCCGAGACCTGCAAGGACATCGACCTGATCGCGACCGCGACCGAGCCGACCGCCCTGGCCGAGCATCTCGCCGGCCAGGCGCTGATCGCCGCAGCCGGCACGGCGGGGCGCAGCGGCGTCCGCGCCCAGACCCACAACGGGATCTCGGTCGACCTGCGGATCGTCGCCCCGGAGGCCTTCGGCAACCTGCTCCAGCACTTCACCGGCTCCCAGGCCCACAACGTGCAGCTGCGCGAGGACGCGGTCGCCCGCGGCCTCTCCGTCTCCGAGCACGGGATCACCGACGTCGAGAGCGGCGAGGTCACCCTCTGCGCCAGCGAGGAGGAGGTCTACGACCGGCTCGGCTACGCCTACATCGAGCCCGAGCTGCGCGAGGGCCGCGGCGAGCTGAAGGCGGCCCGGTCCGGGGAGCTGCCCGACCTGGTCGCGGTCGAGGACGTCCGCGGCGATCTGCACTGCCACACGACGCTCTCCGACGGCCGCAACACGCTAGAGGAGATGGCCGCTGCCGCCCGCGACCGCGGCTACGCCTACCTGGCGCTGACCGACCACTCGGCCACCCACGGCTTCGGCAACCACGTCACCGACGAGCAGCTCTGGCAGCGGATCGAGGAGGTGCGCGAGTGGAACAAGGGGAAACGGGGCTTCCGCCTGCTCGCCGGCACCGAGGCCAACATCGGCCTCGATGGGACGCTCGACTACCCCGACGACCTGGTGGAGGCGCTCGACTGGGTGATCGGCAGCGTCCACACCTCTTTCTCCGTCTCTGAAAAGGAGATGACCGGGCGTGTCCTCGCCGCGATCGAGAACCCCGGAGTCGATTGCATCGGCCACCTCACCGGCCGCCTGATCGGGCGCCGCGAGCCCTACGGGATCGACATCGAGGCCGTGGTCGAGGCGGCGGCCCGGACCGGCACGATGCTGGAGATCAACGGCAACCCCAACCGCCGCGACCTCTCCGAGCACCACGCCCGCCTCGCCGTCGAGGCCGGCGCCACGATCGTCCTCAACACCGACGCCCACGGCGTCGAGACGATGGCCAACATCGCCTACGGCGTCGCCACCGCCCGCCGCGCCTGGCTCACCCCGGCCCAGATCGCCAACACGCGGTCGTGGAATGAGTTCGCGAAGCTGCTGCCATGAGCCAGCTGGCAGACAATACACTGGCAGACAAAACCCATCGTTGAGAGAGTAGACTTGCCCCGCCGCGCAAGCGGCGACGCCCCCGCCGGTGGACGCCGGCTCTCGGTATCGCAACCGGGGAAGAGAGGGTTCAATTCCCTCCGGGGGCGCTACTGTGATGTGTCGCGACATCGGAGACAGATGTCGCGGGACATCGTAGACACCTCAGCTCCCCCCGATCGGCTGGTAGTCGCGAGTCGGATCGAGGATCAGCCGGCGGATCAGCTCGCCCGTGCGGGCG